>Ga0209066_10000099_pt1 | contig 120603 bp, 115 predicted proteins | sample All_14_2_FD_187198 | JGI IMG/M metagenome (GOLD analysis project Ga0209066, IMG submission 187198) | Freshwater microbial communities in response to fracking from Pennsylvania, USA - Allegheny Zone_MetaG_DW_15 (SPAdes) (version 2) ...
CGTCTGGTCGGCGGTCGCTTCCTTCATCCTGTTGAAGGTGATCGATCTGGTCATCGGCCTGCGCGTCACCCCCGACGAGGAACGCGAAGGTCTCGACCTGTCGCTGCACGGCGAATCGATCCACTAAGCGGATTGACCCTTCGCTTTCTTGGGGCGCGGCTTTGGCCGCGCCCCTTTTTTTTGGATTACTTCCGCCGCGCCTTGTCGAAGGCCACCGCTGTGTCCAGGCGCAGGATGGCGCCGGCCAGCCGGCCCAGGGTCACGCCCTGTTCCTGGGTTTGCGGCTTCAAGGTGGTGCGCAGGTCGACCAGGCGCCGCATCAGGGCGCGGGCTGGCAACAGGTGCAGGGGGATGTCGGGCAGGGCGGCGACACCGAAGCTCTGGCCGATATCGGTCAGGCTATCGCGGATATAGTCCAGGTCGCTCTGGTCCATGGCGACGATATGCTCAGGGGTTCGCCTGACCATGTTTTCCGCCGCGAAATTAACCACGGGTGCCTGCATCTTGCCCTTCCGTCCGTGCCGCAGGCGGCCAGTGTGACCGGCTTTGGCCAGCGGGGCAACCGCCTAGGGACAAGTGGTCAAACTTGGCTCAGGCGGTTGTCGATGCTGGTCAAGGTGCAGCGCATATCCGGATTGAGGGGAAGCAAACGGCGGGCCAGATCGCGCAATTCGCGCCGATCGATGCTGTGTCCTTCCCATTCCTGTCGCAGCAGCCGCGCCAACCGCTGCATGTCGGCTTGATCGCGCATGGCGCCCTCCGTGGTATATCAGCCTCGGCTCATGCGGTTGTGCACGCTGGACAGGGTGTGGCGCAGTTCGGGGTGGTGGGGCAGCAGGCGTTCGGCCAAGTCGCGCACGAACTTACGGTCGATCTTGCCGCCGTTCCACTCGGATTCCAGCATTTGGGCCAACTGGATCATGTCGTCGTGGGTGTTCATGGCTGCGCTCCGTGGTTGCGTTGTGGCGAGATCAGAACACCACACACGGCGCAGGGATTCCACGGCACGGAGGTATACGCGCCGGAGGAACCAGCAGCCTACTCCTTCGGGGCGCAACTACCACACTTTGGTAGCAAGATGGCGGATATAGGCCAAATGATGGGGGTCAGTGTTTCTTGCCGTCCTTGGCCGTCGGTTCGGGCAGGAAGTCCATATTGGCGTCGAAGGTCAGTTCCAGCGGGCAGGGCGAGCGTTCCTCGCCGTCCACCAGACAGGTGTTGGGCCAACCGCCGGCGCTGCCGCGATCCAGCACCATGTAACGGGCGAGCTTGCACGAATAAAGCCGTTCCCCCGATTTTCCCGGCGGTAACTCACCCGACGGCGTCATCCAGGTGCCTAAGGGAACCTGTTGGGTATCGAAGGTACGGATCAAGGAGTAGAAGGCGATGGTGTGGTCACTGGCGTTTTCCACCCGGATCACCGTGCGGCAGGACGCGCGTTCCGGTACGCCGGGATAGCTGAACTGAGTGATGTTCAGGCGCACGCCCTTGATCGGTTCGGATAAGGTCGGGCTTGGCGATAATTTCAGGTCACGGACGCCCTTGCTGACCGCCGTCGCCGGTGGGGCCGCAGCCTTGTCGTCGCCGCCACCCGCGGCCAGGGCCGGGTTTGCGGCCAGCAGCATGGACAGGGCAAGCAGGGCAAGCAGGCGGCACATGCGAGATCCTTCGGCGGGTGGGGAGCAAGGTGGCATGGGGTCAGCCCACCGGAAAGGACAAAATCACCCGCAAACCACCCTCGGGTCGGTTTTTAAGGATGATATCGCCGCCATGGGCACGGATGGCGGCGCGGGCTACCGCCAGCCCCAGGCCGGTCCCGCCGGTATCGCGGTTGCGGCTGGTTTCCAGGCGGATGAAGGGAGCGAACACCTTTTCCTGGTCGGCTTCGGCGATACCGGGACCGCTATCATCGACGCAAATGGTCAAAAGGCCGCTGTCGCAGCTGAGGTTGACGCGGGCGTCGCCGCCATATTTGCGGGCATTGTCCAAAATGTTGGCCACCGCCCGTTTCAGTGCCAACGGGCGGGCAGGGGCAACCAGAGACTGGGGGCCGTCATAGGCGATGCCCACATCCTCGGCCAGATCGCGCACCAGATCGGCGACGTCGACCGGTTTGCGCTCTTCCCGCGTGGCGTCATCGCGGGCAAAAGCCAAGGTGGCGGCGATCATGTGTTCCATCTCTTCCAGATCGGCCAGCATCTTGGCCCGCTGCTCGTCGTCCTCGACGAATTCGGCCCGCAGGCGCATGCGGGTGATGGGGGTGCGCAAATCGTGGCTGATCGCCGCCAGCATCTGGGTACGGTCATCGACGAAGCGGCGGATGCGGTCCTGCATGACGTTGAAGGCCTGGGCGGCGGCGCGCACCTCGCGCGGGCCGCGCTCGGGCAGGGGCGGCGCGTTGACGTCCATGCCCAGGCGCTCGGCGGCGGCGGCCAGACCGGCCAGCGGACGGGTGGCCCGGCGCACCGCCCACAGTGCCGCCACCGTCACCGCCACCAGGGCGGCCAACAACGGCAGGACGAAGCGGGCCTGCCACAGGGAATCACCGTGTTCGATGGGGGCGAAGACGTTCAGCCACGACCCGTCGTTGAGACGTACCGCCACCCGCAACGCCGGCCCCATCAGGCCATGACCCATGCCGAAATAACCGGGCCCAGCCTTGGGGCGGTCCATACCGGGCCGGTCCATTCCGGCCTCGGGCGGTGGCGGCGGTGGCAGCGGGCCGATGCTGGCGCGCACCTCGCGCCCGTCCATTTCCCGCGATAGCAGCCGCACCACCCCTTTGGCCATGCCCTGGGGGCGTTCGTCGTCGGCCACCAGCGGGTTGATGCCCCAGCCGGCCCGCAGGCCCGGTGCATCCAGGCGGCGCAGCACATGGCGGCGGTTTTCCGGCGGGGTTTCTTCCAGCAGGTTGACCAAGGTGGCCACCCGCTCGGCGGCATAGCGCCCGCCCAGGGTGGACAGCGCCTCGCCGCGATTGCCGGCGAACAGGGCCAGGGCGACCCCCAGGGCGACCAGAACCGCCAGCACCAGCACCAAGGCGGTGCGGCCCATCAGCGAGGGCGGCAGGATTTTCATGACCGCACCACGTCCGGGGTAAACAGATAGCCGCCGCCGCGCACGGTCTTGATCAATTGCGGTTCCTTGGGGTCGTCGTTGAGCTTGCGGCGCAGGCGGCTGACCTGGATGTCGATGGAACGGTCGAAGGGAATGGCCTGGCGACCGCGCGCCAGATCCAGCAACTGGTCGCGCGACAATACCCGGCGCGGGTGTTCGACAAAGGCGCGCAGCAGGTCGAATTCGCCCGCCGACAAGGTCAGCACCACGCCATCGGGGTCGGTGAGATCGCGGGTGGCCATGTCCAACACCCAGCCGTCGAAGCGCAGGCGGTGGCCGCCGCCGCCCGAGGTCGGGGCGGCGGTGTCGCTTTCCGCCGGGGCGCGGCGCAGCACTGCCTTGATGCGGGCCAGCAATTCCCGCGGGTTGAACGGCTTGGGCAGGTAATCGTCGGCGCCCACTTCCAGGCCGACGATGCGGTCGGTGTCCTCGGCCATGGCGGTCAGCATGATGATGGGCAGGGTGCAGCCCTGGGCTCGTAGCCGCCGGGTCAGGCTCAGGCCGTCCTCGCCCGGCATCATCAGATCAAGGACCACCAGATCGATGCCGTGGGCATCAAGCAGCTTGGTCATCTCGGCGCCGTCGCGGGCGGTGGAGACGTGCAGGCCGTGCTTGGCCAGGAAACGGGCCAGCAAGTCACGGATTTCGTGGTCGTCGTCGACCACCAGGATGTGCGGCGTGGTGTTCATGGCCCCTAATATAGCGCGGGCCACGGGCGGCGTCCGTTGGTGTTTCGCAACAGAAGGTAACAGCCCGATACCCTTTGTTGCCAAATGCCAAGGCTGGCGACATACCGGCGTTACAGGCTTCTGGTCATCTAAGCCCCATCAGCCCTTCACCAAACCGATGGAGTTTTCCATGAAGACCAAGTCCCGTATCGTTATCGCCGCCATCGTCGCCCTGGCCGCCTTGGGCGGTATCTCCCAGGCTCAGGCCCGTGGTCCCCATGGTGGCGACGGCCCGTGGGAAATGATGGGCGGTCCCGGTGGCCCCGGTCGGTGCGCCGACCGTGAAAAGCCGCTGACCGAGACCCAGGTCAAGGACATCCTGGAAGGCATGATCGCCTGGCGCGGCGACGACGCCAAGGTCGGCAATGTCAAGACCGTCGAGGACGGCAAGATCAGCGGCGAGATCATCGGCACCGACGGTAAGGTGCTGCGCACCATGACCTTCGACGCCAAGAGCGGTCGCCCGGTCCGTCCGGCCAAATAGAAATAAGTCAAACACATCTAAGCCCCCTTCGGTGCGTTGCGCCGAAGGGGGCTTAGGCGTTATAAGGCCCGGATGATAAAGCGCATACTAAAGGTCGCCGCCATCAATCTTGCCCTGCTGCTGGTCTTGGCGGCGGCGGCGGAATTGCTGTTCGGCACTTGGTTCAGCAAGGATCCGTTGGATCAATTGGGCCTGCCGCGCTCGACCCGCACCATAGTTTCCGCTGCGCCGCTTTATGCCGGCGGCGGCGATTTCGTCTATCGCCGCGACCAATGGGGTTTTCGCGGCGATGTCGACCCGGCCAAGGTCTCCATCCTGACCATCGGCGGCAGTACCACCAACCAATTGTATTTGCCCGAGGATCAGACTTGGCAACAGGTGCTGGAGCGTCAGTTCCGCGATGCTGGCCGCACCGACGTGGTGGTGGCCAATGCCGGAATCGACGGCCAGAGCACCGTCGGCCATTTACAGGCGTTGCGCGACTGGTTTCCGCATGTGCCGGGGCTGAAGCCGCGTTTCGTCCTCGCCTATGTGGGCATCAACGACACCCAGGTCAGCGGCACCTGGGTCGATACGCTGCGTCATCATTCCTTCAATCGCATCGTCAAACAGAAAAGCGCGCTGTTCCGCCTCAGCCGGCAGATTACCGGCATGGTGGTGGCCAGCCGTGCCCGTCTGCGCCACGACGCGGTGGATTATACTGCCGCCAAATGGACGGAAACCGGTGCCCAGCCGGTGCCGTCAGGCGATTCCAATGTCGAGCAATACCGCCAGCGGCTGAAGCTGATGGCCGATGAAATCCATGGCATGGGCGCGGTGCCGGTCTTCGTCACCCAGACCCGCGGCGATTTCAAGAAGGTGGGCGGCAAACTGATGGGCATGGTTACTGAAACCGGCCCCAACGGTGTCGATCAGTACAACGCGCTCACCCCCTATAACGCCGCCACCCGCGAGGTCTGCCGCGAACACGGGCTGTTGTGCCTGGATCTGGCCCGCGATCTACAGTTTGGCGATGGCGACTTTTATGATTACCTGCACAACAGCCCCCAGGGCGCCGAAAAGATCGGGCGCTGGCTGTACAGCAAACTGGCGGGACTGGTGTGACCAGGGGAAAAGCTGTAAAGATTATCGCCCTTTTTTCGCGGAGTTTTCGGACGTGGTGATGGATGACAAGCTGGTGATCGCGCTGCCCAAGGGACGCATCCTCGACGAGGCCATGCCCCTGGTGCGCGCCGCCGGGATCGAGCCCGAGGCGGATTTCGACAACCCCAAGACCCGGGCCCTGCGCTTTTCCACCAATCATCCGCATATCGACATCATCCGCGTGCGTTCCTTCGACGTCGCCACTTTCGTCGCTTTCGGCGCCGCCCACTTAGGCATCGCCGGTAACGACGTGTTGATGGAGTTCGACTACCCGGAACTCTATGCGCCGCTGGATCTGGGCATCGGCGGCTGCCGCCTGTCGGTGGCCGAGCCGGTGGGCTTGGCCGAACACGACGACCCCCGCCGCTGGAGCCACGTTCGTATCGCCACCAAATACCCGGAAGTGACCCGGCGGTTCTTCGCCGAGCGTGGGGTCCAGGCCGAATGTGTCAAGCTGAACGGCGCCATGGAACTGGCCCCCAGTTTGGGTCTGTGTTCGCGCATCGTCGATCTGGTGTCCACCGGCTCGACCTTGAAGGCCAACGGCCTGAAGGAGGTCGAGGTGATCGCCCAGGTGACCTCGCGCCTGATCGTCAACCGGGCTGCCCTCAAAACCCGTCCGGTCGAGATGACCGGCTGGATCGATGCCTTCCGTGCCGCCTGTGAGGCCACCAATGCTGCTGCTTGACGCCCGCGCCGCCGATTTCGCCGATGCCTTCGAATCGCTTCTGCACATGAAGCGCGAAACCGACGAGGACGTGAACGCCACCGTTGCCGCCATCATCAACGATGTGCGTCATCGCGGCGATCTGGCCTTGGTGGAATACACCGCCAAGTTCGACCGGCTGCCGCATCTGACCCCGGCGGGATTGGCCATCACCGCTGATGAGGTGGACGCCGCTTTGGCCCAGGTGTCGCCCGAGCTGATGGCCGCCCTGGAACTGGCGGCCGAGCGCATCACCGATTTCCATCGCCGGCAGGTGCCCCAGGGCTATGCTTACACCGATGCCGCCGGCGTGCGGCTGGGTCAGCGCTGGACCGCCGTGCAGGCCGCCGGCCTCTATGTGCCCGGCGGTACCGCCGCCTATCCGTCGAGCGTGCTGATGAACGCCATTCCGGCCAAGGTCGCCGGGGTCGAGCGTCTGGTCATGGTGGTGCCCACCCCCGGCGGCGTGCTGAACCCGCTGGTGCTGGCCGCCGCCCGCCTGGCCGGTATTGATGAAATCTACCGTGTCGGTGGCGCCCAGGCGGTGGCCGCTTTGGCCCACGGCACCGAGACCATCCGTCCGGTCGACAAGATCGTCGGCCCCGGCAATGCCTTTGTCGCCGCCGCCAAGCGTCAGGTGTTCGGCACCGTCGGCATCGACATGATCGCCGGCCCGTCGGAAATCCTGGTGGTGGCCGATGGCGCCAACGATCCGGCCTGGATCGCCGCCGACCTGTTGAGCCAGGCCGAGCACGACACCGCCGCCCAATCCATCCTGATCACCGACGATGCCGATTTCGGCCGTCGCGTCGCCCTGGCGGTGGAAAGCCACCTGAAAGTCCTGCCGCGGGGCGAAATCGCCCGCCAAAGCTGGGAAGCCCATGGCGCCATCGTCGTCGTCCCCCATCTGGACGATTGCGTCGCCCTGGTCGATCGCATCGCCCCCGAGCACCTGGAACTGGCGGTTGAAAACCCCGATGCCCTGGCCGCCAAGGTCCGCAATGCCGGCGCCATCTTCCTGGGCCGCTATACCCCGGAAGCGGTGGGCGATTATATCGGCGGCCCCAACCACGTGTTGCCGACGGCACGGTCGGCCCGTTTCTCCTCGGGCCTGGGGGTGCACGACTTCATGAAGCGGACCACGCTTCTGGGCTGCGACGCCAACGCCTTGCGCGCCATCGGCCCGGCGGCGGTGGCCCTGGCCGGGGCCGAGGGCCTGGGCGCCCACGGCCTGTCGGTGGCGCTGCGCCTGAACATGGCGGCGCCCTGATGCCGCATCGTCAACGCATCATCCATGTGCAGCTTGATGAAAAGACCATGGTCCGGCGCAAGCCGGAGGTCGAGCACGAGCGCAACATCGCCATCTACGACCTGCTGGAAGAAAACTATTTCGCCCTGCAAGGCGGCGATTTCGTCGGCCCCTACAATCTGCATCTGCGGCTGGAAGACAATCGCCTGATCTTCGACGTCCGCGCCGAGGCCGGTGATGAACTGGTGCAGGTGCCGCTGCCGTTGAAGCCGTTCCAGGCTATCGTCAAAGATTATTTCATCCTGTGCGAAAGCTATTATTCCGCCATCAAGAAGTCGACGCCGTCGCAGATCGAGGCCATCGACATGGGCCGGCGCGGCCTGCACAACGAGGGCTCGGAACTGCTGCGCGAACGTCTGGCCGGCAAGGTGGACATCGATTTCGACACCGCGCGGCGTTTGTTCACCCTGGTTTGCGTCCTGCACATAAGGGGGTAGGGCGTGGGGGAGTTGCCGTCGGCCGTTCTGTTCTGCTGTACGTTCAACGCCATTCGTTCGCCCATGGCTGAGGGGCTGTTTCGCCGCATGTACGGCACGCGGGCCTATGTGGCTTCGGTCGGTATCAAGACCGACGAGCTTGACCCCTTCGCCGTCGCCGTCATGGACGAGATCGGCATCGACATCTCGCGCCATAAGCCTCGCACCTTCGACGAGTTGGAAGACGACAGCTTCGACGTCATCATCAGTCTCAGTCCCGAGGCCCAGCACAAGGCGGTGGACCTGACCCGCACCAATGCCTGCGAGGTCGAGTTCTGGAACACCTTCGACCCCACCTTGGTGGAAGGCAGCCGCGAGGCCCGCCTGGACGCCTATCGCCAGGTGCGCGACGAATTGGAACGGCGAATCCGCAAGCGTTTCCCCGTCTCCGGTCTGGCGCGGGAATAGGCTTATGGGGGGGCGTGCTTAAAACAGCTTGACCTTGACTGTGCAAACGCTCACTTATTCCATCTGCCCAAGACCCAAACGCCTGGAAGGACATATGGCGAAAGAGGATGTCATCGAATTTTCCGGTAACGTGACCGAATTGCTGCCTAACGCAATGTTTCGGGTGAAGCTGGATAATGAACACGAAATTCTTGCCCACACCTCGGGCAAGATGCGTAAAAACCGTATCCGCGTACTGGCCGGCGATCGCGTCAACGTGGAAATGACCCCCTACGACCTGACCAAGGGTCGCATCACATTCCGCTTCAAGTAAGTTCCGCGCGCGTGGGCGAACCTGTCGAGATTTCCGGTCTGGTTCTGGCTTCCGCGTCGCCGCGTCGGCTGGATTTGTTACGCCAGATCGGCATCATCCCGGCCAAGATCGACCCCGCCGACATGGACGAATCGCCGCTGAAGGGTGAGCTTCCTGCCCCTCATGCGGCACGTCTGGCGGAAGCCAAGGCGCGCATGGTCGCCCAGCGCCATCCCGGCTGCTTCATCCTGGCCGCCGATACGGTGGTCGGCTGTGGTCGCCGTATTCTGCCCAAGGCCGAAGACGAACGCACCGCCCGCAAATGCCTGTCGCTGCTGTCCGGACGCCGTCATCGCGTGCATGGCGGTGTCGCCTTGTTGACCCCCGACGGCACCGCCCATACCCGGCTGGTCACCACCATCGTCACCTTCAAGTGCCTGGACAAGGCCGAGGAAGCCGGCTACCTCGCCTCGGGCGAGTGGCACGGCAAGGCCGGCGGCTATGCCATCCAGGGTTTGGCGGCGGCTTACGTGCGCTATCTGGGCGGCTCTTATTCCAACGTGGTGGGCCTGCCCTTGCATGAAACCGCCCAATTGCTGAAGGGCGTCGGACTCCATGGCTTCTGAAATCCTGTATTCCTGGGGGCCGGGCGAAAGCCGCTTGGCCCTGGTCCGCGACGGTCGTCTGGTCGATCTGGCGGTGATCCGCCCCACCTTGCTGGCCGGTGCCGTGGTGCTGGGCCGGGTGGTGGAACTGGCTCCCAAGATGGGCGCCGTCTTTGTCGATATCGGCCAGGACAAGCCCGGCTTCCTGCAAGGGGTCAAGCTGAACCAGGGCGCTTCGGTGCTGGTTCAGGTCAAGGCCGATGCCCAGGGCCTGAAAGGCGCCGTCCTCACCACCGAGGTGGTGCTGTCGGGCCGCTTCATCGCCTATACCCCCATGCGCCCCGGCCTGTCGGTGCCGCGCAAATTGTCCGATGACCGCCGCGCCATTCTGCAAGAGCGCCTTGCCTGCATGATGCACGACGACGAAGGCATCGTCGCCCGCCTGCATGCGGTCAATGCCGACGAACCGGCCCTGGAAGCCGATCTCACCGCCTTGCGCAGCCAATGGCAACAGATGCAGCAAGGCCAGCGCGATGCCCGCGCCCCCGCCGTTTTGTGGCGGCCCGATCCGTTGGATCGCATGCTGTCGGATCATCCCGGCGTGTCGCGGGTGCTGGTGGACGACGATCTGGCCTTCGCCCAGGCACAGGCCCGTTTCGGCGCCTTGGTGGAACGCCATCGCGGCGGCCCGGTCTTCGACCTTTACGACACCGAGGACGCGGTGGCCGCCTGTCTGGCCCCGGTGGTGCCCTTGCCCTGCGGCGGGCGCGTCACCTTTCAGGGGACGGCGGCGCTGACCGCCATCGATGTGGATTCCGGCCCGGCCCAACCCATCGAGGCCAACCAGCAGGCGGTGTCGGTCATCGCCCGCCAATTGCGCCTGCGCAACATCGCCGGCCAGATCATCGTCGATTTCGTCTCGGCTGGCGGCAAGGGGGCGCTGATCAAGCTGATCGCCGCCTTGAAGCAATCCATTTCCAGCGATCCCACCGCCACCCACGTCATCGGCGCCACCGCCCTGGGGCTGGTGGAAATGACCCGCGAACGGCGCGGGCCGTCCCTGTCCGATCTGATGGTGGAAAACGTCGCCCTGTTGTCGCCCCAGGCCGCCGCCTTGCGGGCGTTGCGTCTGGTGGTGGCCGAGGCCGTCCATCATCCGGGCCGGGCCCTGGTCCTGACCGTTGCCCCCGATGTCGCCGCCATCTTGCATGGCCAAACCGGAGCGTTAGCCGAGATCGAAGCCCGGTTGGGCCGTAAGCCGCTGATCCGGGCGGAAGAGGGCCGCGCCCGCGACGACATCGCCGTGACCGAGGCGTGATCGCATGAAGCCGGCCAATTCCAACAAGCCGTGTCCGGTCTGCGGCAAGCCGCCGCAGCCGAAATTTCTGCCGTTCTGTTCCAGCCGCTGCGCCGATGTGGATTTGAACCGCTGGCTGGGCGGGGTCTATCGGGTGGAAACCAACGAAACCGAACACCAGCATGAGCCAGACGGCGACGACCGCTTCTGACCGCCCCTTCGGCTTCGGTCGGGGGCTTGGCGATAGCGTGTCGCTGATGCTGGGTTATTTTCCCATCGCTGTTTCCTTCGGCCTGCTGGCGGTGGGGCAGGGGCTGTCGCCCTGGCAAACCCTGCTGGTGTCGGCGGTGGTCTATGCCGGGGCCAGCCAGTTCACCTTGGTATCGCTGGTGGCGGCGGGGGCATCGCCCCTGTCGGTGATCGGCGCCGTGGCGGCGATGAATTTGCGCCATCTGTTCTATGGTCCGGTGCTGCTGGCGCAATTGCCCCGGCATGGGCGGCGGCTGCCGCGCCCGCTTTTGGCTTTTGGCCTGACCGACGAGGTGTTCGCCCTGGCCTCGGCCAGCATCACCCCGCGTCACGGTGAAACCTGGCTGTTGGGGGTGCAGATGGGCGCTTATGGCGCCTGGTTGGCGGGCACGGTCACCGGCGCTGTCGCCGCCCGTATCGCCGGTTCCGGCTGGCCGCAGGGGCAGGCGGCCTTGGCCTTTGTCCTGCCCGCCTTGTTCCTGGCTCTATTGCTGCCGCTGCTGCGCCGAAACGCCCTGGCTCCGCTGATGGTTGCCGCCGGAGCGGCGGTGGTTCTGTCGCGCTTCATCCCCGGCCATGCCGCCTTGCTGGCGGCGATGATCTTGGGGGCGGCCCTGGCGGCGGTGCTTCCCGCCGGTGAGGAGGCGGCATGAACGCCACCACCTTGGCTTGGGTGACATTGGCCGGCGGCATGGCCACCTTTGCCATCCGCCTGCTGCCGATGCTGGTGTCGGACCGTCTGCAAGACAGACCCTTGCCGTCCCGGCTACGGCGCTTTCTCCAGGCACTGGGGCCGACGGCGATTGCCGCCATGCTGGCTTTGTCGGTGATGGAGCTGTTGCCGACGGATCGTCTGCCGACGACGCTGCCGCCAGTGGCGGCGGGTTTGGCTGCTGTCTGGCTGATCCATTGGTGGAGCGGAAACGCAGCCTGGGCGACCCTTGTCGGAACCCTTGCCTATGGCTTGGCAGCGGCTTTGGCGGGGATGTAAAAAAAACGCATTCCCCCCTTTGACAGGTCCGATGAAACCCGTTATAAGCGCCTCCTCTTCACGAGGATGGCGGTGAACACCAAGCCCGCCGGTCAGTGCCCAGGTAGCTCAGTTGGTAGAGCATGCGACTGAAAATCGCAGTGTCGGTGGTTCGATTCCGCCCCTGGGCACCATATAAGGCCCTGAAACCAAACCGGTTTCAGGGCCTTTCCATTTCAAGCGGTATCCCGCATCCCCCTTCTAGGTAACATCCCAGGTAACAACCGGCGTTTGGCCGCTGAAACGAAAAATATTTTTTCAGTGCGGCGTTGCTGTCCGAGTTTGGAGGGGGGGGGAGCCAATCTGCTGGCCTCACGATCTTCTATCGACGCGCAAAAGCGGGCTGGTGGCTCCCTGCGGCAGTCTCGCAACAATCCAAGACATCTTGATGTCGCGTCGGGAAGGTATGCGGGCCGCATCCTCCACGTTCTGGATTGTTATTAAAAGTTATATAGACTTTGTTGATGACAACCAATCTGGTATGAATTTCTGATTGAAACCTATGTATGGGAGTTCATATCGATGCGCACTGGGTTGGATGCGGCACTTGAACGCGCTTGTCAGAAAGTTGATGAGCTCGACTTTTCTCTTCAAAAGAGAAAGATGGTCGAAGTCATGGGTTGGTCAGAAGACGCTGTAGAGGTGATGGAGGGGGAGTACCGGAAATTTCTCCAGCTTACCGCCGCATTGGAAGATATCGGCAGCGAAGTCGTGATGGTTCCGAACAGGCCAATTGATGAGTTTTGGCATGCGCACATCATGGACACCGAAAAATATCACGCTGATTGTCAATCTGTCCTTGGACGATATTTGCATCATTTCCCGTATCTCGGCTTTCGAGACGAGGCCGACATTCAGGAATGGCGGCAGGTGTCGGCTGAGGGGAGTGCAATTTGGGAGGAGGCGTTCGGGGAGCCGCTTTATGGCGATGAGCCCGATGGGGATGCCTACGCCCTTGACCGTAAATGGGTGGCTGAACTGTCTTCGGCCATCGTTGCCGCCAAGCTTAATACCGCTATGAAGTGTGTCCGGAAGAACTGTAAGCCCCAGAAGTGCAAGTAGGGCGACGGTCACACCATTGTTTTGAATAGCTGGTGGCGTTATCTTTTTAATGCCTACCGGTGCGGCTATTTCAAACCGAGGCATCGCGATGCCTCCCGAAAGGGAGAAATCCGATGTTTCAGTACGAAAAGCGGCTCGTGTCGAAAAAGGAGCTGAAGAGCGTTTGCGGCATCCCGTACACGCCCCAGCACATCGGGCGATTGGAAGCGGCGGGGAAATTTCCCAAGCGGGTAAATCTCGGGCCGGGTCGGGTCGCATGGGTGTTGGCTGAGGTGGATGCGTGGCTGAGCGAGCGTATCGCCGAACGCGATACACCCTCTCACGATCCTTCCTTTTGACGGGGCGGGGCTGGCCGGTGTGCACAACCGACCAGCCCTTATTTTTCAAGCAAGCGAGTTTTTTTCTGCCCCTCAAACTCTGCAAGGTCTCTGCCGCGCCGATACAGAGATGCAAGAATTTTTGTGGCGGCCAATGGGTTCTTCGATGATTTCATAATTATGGACTTTTGCTGGGGTGTAAGTCCAAGGCGATCCCCGAATTCATTGAATGCCCAAATGCAGAAGTCATAATCCTCTTTTGAGAGGTTTACCTCACCGCCTTTTGCCTCAACTTTTGTAAGCTTTCTGGCAAAAAATTCTTTTTGTATTTTTTTTGTAAAAATCGACAGTCTCGCTGCCAAGTTTAACAATTTGCCGCAGCAAATATACAATGCTGATACAGGTTGGTACGATGGCAATAAGAACAAGCTCTCCTGGAGAGGCATACTCCATCCTTTTAATATTTGGCCGCCTCTTCTTTGGTATCGAATAATATATCTTATTGTAAAAATTAACGGCACTATAGCCGCCAAGCCATGGGAATGCTTCAAAGGCATATGAAAAGCGGCCATTGCCATCTAGGTCTATTTCTTTTTCTAGGGCATAGTAAAAACTATACAACTGAGTGAATAGCCTTGAGAACTCCTCAAGGTCACGCATTTCCCATCGACCATCAAGAGGGATGGAAAACTCTCCAATGTCGCTGGTGTCCATACTTTCCCTCCCTCTGTCGCCGATCCGAATTGTTGTATAAATGTATGGCGGTTGAGTCAATTACGCGAGTGCTGGGATATTTTGGTAAATGGGTAGCAATTCTGCTGCTGGGCTTACTGCGTCGCAGCAAGATAAGCATTTGCCTCCGCCCGTATGATCGGATCAGCGCACCACGTTTCCCCACCCGCAAACCGCTTTGCGACCATCGCCGGGACGGTTGCCGCGAGATGTTCCCGGAAGCCCTGTTCCAGGGCTTCCCGCTCCTCCGGGGACAGGGAATCCACATAGGCCATGATGGTGGCTTTCTCGCGGGCAGTGTCTGCCTTGCGTCCCTTCGCTGTCTTTACCTGCTGATCCATCTGTTCGCGTTCGGCTTGCCGTTCGGTTTCGCGGGCCTGGGCTTGTTCCTGGGCGAACAGGGTTGGTTGCGGTCGCCAATCCTCTTCGATGGCCTTGCGCAGCCATCCGGCGGGGTTTTCCACTGCCTCCTTGGCCTTGAGCTTGCGGGCCAAGGTCGCCGTGGCCCATTCCACCAATTCCGGCTCGTGCGCCTGGACGATGGTGCGGGCGGTGTCCTCGGTCATGCCGTGGGTGGTCAGGCGGGTGACGAGGCGGGCAAGGCGGGGATCATCGCGCAGCGGGTCGGGTTTGTCGGCGCGGGCGTTGCGGGTGATGGTGAAGCGCAGCGCCACCACCTTGCGGCCTTCCTTGATCTCTTGATAGTCGAAAGCGATGTCGGTCTTGGCGTTGATCTCGCGCCGCGCCATGTCCACCACGCGCACGCGCAAATCCTTGTAGAAACGGTAATCCTCGGCCCCGATGCCGCAAAATCATCGTAGATCGGCGATGGTGACAAGGCGGTGGCCGATGCCCTGGTATTGTTTCAGCAATTCATAGAGGCGGATGGCATAGGCGCTTTTCATGCCGATGGCGTATTTCAGCGCGACGGTGGTGAAATTGCGCTTGAGGTCGAGAAGATAGGGCATGAGCGCCGGGGCAAGGCAGATTTCCACCACGCCCTCGTTCCAAAAATATTCCGCCGAGGCGATCCAGGTGGCTTGCGTGGTGACGTTGCGCCCGATGTCCTCCAGGTCGATTTCGCGCTTGCGCAAGCGGCCCGTCACCTCGGCGATCTCGCGGTACAACCGCCCGCCGCCGTCGGATATGCCGATCAGCTTGGCAAGATCGGCGATGCGCACCCGGTAGCGTTTGAAATCCTTGTCCTCGGGGCCGATCTCGGAAAACAGCCACAGCAGGATGCGTTGCTCTTGCAGGGTGAGGTGATAGCGGGCCTCGATCAAATGATTGTGGCGCTTCACCAATGCCTTTTCCTTCGGCTTGGTGACGACGATATGAGGCATGGCGGGAGGATTTGAAATAATACCGCCATTCTATGGATAATGGGACGCGAGTCAAATTGGCGTCCCATTATGGCGTCTTGCCGCTTTGGTATGCCATTTTTAACGGTGACGGCGGATTTGTCCTATTTCGCGGGGAATTTGTCCCAGTTAACGGGGAAAATGTCCTCTTTCCACGGGGAAAACGTCCCATTTGGCGGGGAATATGTCTCAATTCGTCAGCGGAATTGGCTTGGAATAGCGGAAATCCCAGGGCCTAAACTATTATAAATATTGTAAAAGTTTACAGCAACGCACGCGAGGCAGCGTTGGCTGCTGTTGTTTTTGAATTTTGATTTTTCCCCCTTCGGGGGGGGATTTGAAAATAAGCCGATTTTACGGGCGCTTTCCGTTTTTACGGGGTTTGCCCTGGCTCGAAGGTCAAACGCTTTCGTATGGGCCGGAAAAGGGGCGAATTTCGCCAATAAGCATACGTTGATCGGGCTCTTCATAGTTGCGTTTGTACGCGGAACGCGCTTTCATCGGTGCTATACGGCTGAAAGTTGTCTCGGGTGTGGAAAGATGGATAAAGACGTAATGGATTTTTTGTCATCCATCGCGTGGCCGCTTGTCGCGTTAATTGGATTAATAATTCTTGGCCCTGGCGGGGTGCTGCAAAAAATAGTTGGGGAATTAACCGAGAATATATTCAAAATAACACAGTCAGTTAAGGACTTTAAAGAGACGGCTGAGGCGTTTCATAAAACACAACGTGATCTAAGTGAAAGCATACAATGGGTATCTCAATTTGATATTCAGTTGCAGTCATTACATGTCAAAATTGAGAACATCAACTCCATTACGCAACAGCTCGCCATCTCTGAGGGAAACAGGTCTTTGGAGCGCGTGGTTGGTGACGATGGAGTAAAAGTTGCGGATGAGCAGGTTTCTGATGGGAAGTCAGCCGATGAAATGTTCAGCGATATTAGAATTCGCTGGGATAAACTAATGGACAGGCTGCGGTCTCTTGTCGGCGATCAATTCGACGGTCGTTCCGTCGGGCAAACCGCCAGAAGACTCGTTGATAAAAGGCGGACAAAGCAGCTAAAACCAACAGATGCAGACCTTTTTGAGCAACTACATTCCCAGATAAAGCGCTTCAATTATATGCAAAATACAAAAAACGAATGGCTGACACATGAGACATATTCGGCATTTATACGAGGTATTGAGCAGGCAGAGGCGGCTTTGTCTTAGACGCTTTTTATCCTCCGAACAACCGCCGGAAAAATCCCGGCTTGCCATTCGGCGGCGGTAAAAGCCGCGTGGTCAGGTCGTCGTGCCGCTGCCGCAACTCGGCAAGATCGCGTTCGTATCGGTCGGCACGGTCGCGTTCGGCCTGTTCGCGGGATTCGGCCCGCTGGGCACGCTCGCGCAATTCCGCGATCAGATCGTCGCGCAAGGGATCGCTGGCCGGTGGTGCCGGTGTCGCGGTCGCGGGCTGCACCTTGGGCGATCAGAACACCCGGATCAATTCGGCCATCATGAAAAGGCGTTTGCCGCCCTGGTGGCGGATTTGGTCGCGCCCGATCTCGCCGGAGGCAATCTTGCGCTCGATGGTGCGCTTGCTGATGCCGAAAACCTGGACGGCTTCGGACAGTGTGACAAAGGGCTGTGTCATGGTGTGTCAGTGACGGGATAAAGGCAGGGTGTGGCACTGTGCCACCCATGCCAGTTTATTGATTTATCAGAAAAATCAAGTGTGACAGGTGGTGCCGTTCTGTGACATAGGCACTGTGCCACATAAACTTCAACTTAAGTGGTGTTGGCGATAAATCAAACTCTATTTGATGCTCCCCCTATTGCGGTGTTCAATTATTGGGGGGCGAATCGAAAAAATTTGATAAGAGGTGGTGATGACGTGCATGGAAAAACTTCAACACCTTTGGGAACTGGCTCGGAGTGTACTCGACTGTTGCGATCTAGCTGAGCGCAAAAAAAAGCTTTCATTATTCTGCGCAACGATCAATCTCGAGAAGATAGATGAGAAGTTAGCTCCCTGTTGGAGTATCGCCGAACAATCAATGCGTGATGATATTAATAAAGTAAATGGCCTATGTGGTGAATCGAGGGGCAGGCCACCGATTAGCCTTGAAGATAGAATAAACAATATAAAAAATAGTAAGTCACAGAATGAAAGGTGATTATTTGTATTTTTGCAAAAATCTCTCATATTAATTAGTTAAATATGTGGGCCGGGCTGCGATCCGCCATTACCCAACCGGTGCCGAAATCGGCCTTGACGCTGTCCAGGGTGTTGAAGGCGATCAACTGAAAGGCGCGGCTGTGGCGGAAGCCCGGCAGGGCAAGCATGCGATCCATCACCCGGACAGTGACGGCGGGATCGGTGGAGATGGAAAGCACGCGGCCCGCCTTGTCGTTGCCGAACAGACGGGCGGGCGCGTCAACCACCCGGTCGTCCACATACCCGGCAAGCTGTTTGACGATGCGGCCCACGTCGGGGAAGTTGTGGATTTCCACGGCCACGGCGCGGCGCTTGGTGCCGGTGTCGAAATAAGCCAAGCCATCGGGGATGATGTAGCCTCCGCCGGGTAGATCAAGGCGGGTTGCCGCCCGCAAACGGGTCAGCCCCACGCCCCGGTTGGCCCCGGTCTTGTCGAAATAGTGGCGCACCTCCAGGCACTCGCGGGCCTCGTCCGCCGCGATCCAGGCATCGAAAGCGATGCAGCAATCCACATAGGCGGCGCGGTGGGCGAAGTCGTTGGCGTATTGCACGCCACCGACCGGATAGAGGATTTCCGCCACCGGGCGGCGCAGCATGTCGGCCACCACTTCGGCCCCGTATTTGGTCAGGGTGTAGATGCGCGGCAAGCGTCCCTTGGCGTGGAATTGCGGAAATTCGTGGGCCTCGACAAGGTTGTCGCTGGCCCGGCGGGACAGGCGGGCCAAAACGTCGGAGCGGATATGGTTGCTGTCCTTGGCCACCCCGGCGGCGATCATCTGAGGAATGGTCAAATAGCGGTAGCGGGCCAAGGCCAAAAGCGCCCGCTGTTGCGGCTCGGTCAGCACGTCGAGCGGGCGTTCCAGGTTGCGGCGCTGGCGGCTCTTTTGGGCTCTGGTCGAGGGGCTTTGGCTCATGGCGGCGGCGGTTAGTCGATAGGAAGGGGCTGGTGGGACTGCGCGGGTGTGACGGCACGGCGTGCGCCCGGAGCGTGGTAGTATCGGGCGACCTGGCTGTCGCGCAGCGCCTCCCATGCCTCGGGCCGGATCGCGCCCTTGTCCTTGATCCGGTGCGACGGCATGCGCACGACGATGCCCTTGCGGTTTCCCGCCTTGATGTGGAAGTACCCGGTGGACAGGTTTTGCAGTTCGTCCAGATCGGCCCCGGTTTCCTCGGCGATCTTCTTGAGGGTGTGCAGCGCGTTCTTGCCGGTGATCTTGACGGCGGTGTTGCCCAGGATGGCCTTGAGCAAATCCGGGCTCATGCCGTCGCCCAAAATCTGCTGCGCCAGGGTTAAGTGCACCCCGTATTTCCGCGCTTCCTTCAGGATGATTTTGACGCTTTCGGACAGGTAGTTCTGGCACTCGTCCACGAACACATGCACCGGGACGCGCTCGGCCTCGGGCGTGCGGCCCTGCTTGAAGGCGAACGCCTTGAGCCGGGCCATGATGAACTTGCCGATCAGGTTGCTGGTGGTTTCGCCGATGTCGCCCCGGCCCAGGCGGAAAATCACCACGGCGCGGCGGCGCAACAGCTCTTCCAGGTTGAAGGTGCTTGGCCCGGCGATCATGCGGTAAAAGGCCGGGCTGCCTTGCAACGCCTCGTACAGACGCATGCGCACGCCGCGCTTGCTGGTGTCCATGGTCTTGTCGTTGAACTCGCGGCGAAAAAAGTCGCGGTACAGGGAACCGCCAAGCACCGTGTCGGCGAAGTCCAGCCACGGTTTGTTGCGGTCGTCGTCCATGAAATCCATCAAATCGGCCAGGGTGGCGCCCGGCTTATGCAAAAGCACGGTCAGGCACGCGCCGATCAGTGTGCGCATTTGCGGGGTGAACTCCAGCCCCTCGATCAACTCGGGGAACACCTCGATCAACTGTTTGACCACGATGGCGATGTCATCGGGGTTTCGCTCGTCGTCGGGAATATCCAGCGGGTTGAACACGGGCGTCTTGCCCTCAACAAGGGCCGGGTCGATGTACACAAGGCGTCGTCCGTCCGCCAGTTCCGGCCAATGGGCCACCTGTTCGGCCAAATCGCCATGGGGATCGATCAGCACCAAGGCCGGGGCCGTGTTGCGGGTCAGGTAATGGAAGAGGATGGCCTTGATGGCCTCGGACTTGCCCGATCCGGCCCCGCCAGTGATGTAGGTGTGCCGCCTGCGGTCGTCCTCGGCTATGGGCAACGTCCACAGGCTGTCGAAAAAAAAGCCGTGAGCCTGCGGAGCCTCCGCACACAGAAAACGTGTATAGCCCAGCTCAGTGTTTTCGTGATCCTGTTCGAGGGCGTCGCGCTTTTTGCGTTTCGTTTCATATTCGGCAAGTTTAGCGGTATAAATCTGCCCCAGGCGGTCGGCGATCAACGCCATGGCATAGGGCAGTTTGGCCGGGTCGCGCTCGATGGCGCGGGCCTCGGATTCGATATATTCGGGCGACGGCTTGGCGGGCTTGGGCAGGTCGCGTTGGGCGAACAGGCGGCGGAACTCCTCCCACCCCGGCAAATGGTTCGCCAGGGCGAAGGTATCGGCCACGTCGCGACCGAACACAGGCGATCCGGCAAGCCGGAATTCACCGATCATCAGGCTGTCATCCGCGACCTCTCCCAAATGGTGGGCCAGGGCGGATGCCAGGGCATCGGGCGCGATTTCGACCAAGGTCTTTCCCCCATCGTTTGGCCCATGCTTTCCGCCATTTTATGCACCAATGGTGAAAAGTCAAAAATACCTATTAAATCAAATGCATTAGAGCCTATTTGGCAATTCGGCTCCCTCCTCATTCTCCGTTTTCGTCGTTTCCTCTCGGCTCTGCGTCGTTCGCTCGTCCCCTCGCTCACTCCGCACAGCCGAACCGGCCCCGCCCGAAACCCTGCGAATTCGTCGGGCCGCCGCCCGCTGGACGGCGGACGAAACAGACACCACGGACAGAATTTAAACCGTGCCCCGCTTTTTCAGCGCGGCCAGCCAATCGGCGATTTCGCGGTCGGTGGGGGTATCGGCGGCACCGGCAAGCCCCAGCTCGCGCAGCTTCAGCGGGATGTCAATGCGGCTGACGGTTTGCGCGTGGCTGAATTCCTCGTTGCGCAAGCGGCTTTGCAGGGCGTCGCGATCCATCGCCAGCCGGTCGCGCAACACCTCGTGCTGGCGTTCGTTCTCGCGGTGGCGTTCCTTCACCTCGGCCAACTCGATTTCCAGCCTCGCCCGTTCGCGCTCTTCCGCCAGCTTGATATTGCGGGCAACGATGGCCTCGACCACGCGGTAAATGGCGCTGATGATCTCGCGTTCTTCGATCTCCTCAAGCATCAGCTCTTGGCGAAGTGCGAAATATTTGTAGTCCAGGGCCTTGTCGGTCGGGGCGTATTGGTGTTCCAGCTCGCGCAGACGCAACGCATATTCGCCCTCGATCCGGGCGGTGCGCAGGGCGATTTGCTGGTTGGCTTCGGCCATCTGTGCCCGGAATTGGTTTTGCGTGTCCAACCGTTCCATGGCGTCGCGGTGGCGGGCGTCGGTGGCGGTGCGCAGCAAGTCCAGGCGGTCGGATTTGTCCAAGGTCATGGCCGCTACTCCTTGGACTTGTCCACCAGGGTGGACAGGGTGTTGAGCAAGACCGCATGCCGTTCGCCGCGCTTTTCGGCGATTGCCAAGCGTTCCTGTTCGATGGATAGCATGTGTTCTTCATGCTCGCGGGCAAGGCGGTTGGCCTCGGCCTGTGCTTCCAGAATGGCGGCTTGTTCCGCCTTGGTGCGGGCGGCAGTCACTTCGGCCTCACGGGCGACGCGCAGCTTGTGGGCTTCCTCTTCGGCCAGCTTGCGTTGCCGCGCCTCTTCCTCGATCCGCTCGCGTTCCGCCTGCTGGCGGGCGGCTTCGATCCGGGCGGCTTCCGCCGCTTGCCGTTCCCGTTCGGGACGAGCCTTTTCCCACTGGCGGCGGGCCTGGGCATCGCGGACGACGCGGGCAATGTATTGCACGCCCCGCCACCCCCACCCGCTCACCGTGCCAATGGAACGGAAGAGCCCCCGGAAGCTCCAGGCAATGCCGCTGCCGGTACGCGGGACAAGGCGCAAGCCGGTGCCCCGCTCGCCGCTGAACAACACCCAGCCCAGCGCCTGCAAGGCGAAATAGGCGGCATATAGGCCAAAGAAGGCGACGACAAAGCCGATTACCCCCTTTTGGAAATTCTCGTCATAGATGAAATAGACCCCAACGGCGATGAAGGTGGCGATGCCGATGATTGCCTTGTGTCGGGTGTCCGGGTGCATCGCGCTCGCCATCCCTCGAATATATACCGTTGCGGGTGAAATGGTAGCAGGAGACACCAAAGCGGGAAAGCAGGGCGGTGTGAAAAAACCAATCGGATTTGCTAAATCGAGCGTGATGGATAGACTTTCAAAGTCTTAAACGAGCATTTATCACTTTGAAATCCGGCATGAAAACCACCACCCAACCGCTTTGGGTCGCCTATTACCGGGTATCCACCGACAAGCAATGACGCTCCGGCCTGGGGCTGCAAGCCCAGCAAGCCGCCGTGGGCGAATATCTGGAGCGCACCGGGGGCGAGCTCTTCGCCGAATTCACCGAGGTGGAGAGCGGACGCAAGGTGGATCGCCCGCAATTGGGGCGGGCGCTTGAGCTCTGCCGCCGCAAGAAACTGCCGCTCCTGATCGCCAAGCTCGACCGGCTAGCGCGATCCGTCGCCATCATCTCGAACCTGATGGAAGCCTGAGTGGAGTTCCGCGCCTGCGACATGCCCGACGCCAGCCGCTTTACCCTGCACATCCTGGCCGCCGTGGCAGAGCATGAGCGGGACATGGTGTCCGAGCGCACCAAAGCCGCCCTCAAGGCCGCGAAGGCGCGAGGAGTGGCGTTGGTTAATCCGAATATCCGGGAGGTGGGAAAGAAGGGGCGTGCTGCGTCCGTGGCGGCGGCGGATCGGTTCGCGGAAAGCGTCTGGCCGATTATTGAAAGCCTGCGGGACGACGGCTTGAGCCTGTCGGCGACGGCGCGAGAATTGAATGTGCGGGGAATGCGAACGCGGACGGGGAGGAGGTGGGCGGCACAGGCGGTAAAAAACATTGGTAGTAAAATTATGCAAATATAGTCACAAAATGTATGCAAGTTGTGAGTAATATTTGCATTTGTCGTTATTTTATATAATATTATCAATTATCATTAAAATATTAATATGTTTTATTTCTTAATTTGCAAGGCTGTGTTTTTGTTTATTATCATGGCGGCATCTTTGGTTGTAATGTATAGGCTTCTTTGATGAGAGTATGCGGCGTGGAGGGCTGTTATTAATATTGTTATTTCCTGATTTTCATACTCACTCTGATTGTTTATTTCTGATGTGTCTGGGGTGAGGTGAACATTTTGATATTTTATATGACTTGTATTCTTTGTCGCCGCATTTGAGCGATTGTCAATTCGGGAGATCCCAGACTCACGTTTGAGAGCGTGCGCCTCCATCTTGTTTGCATTCATATCTTTAATCGCATCAGTATGATTTGATGCGTGATATAGAATTTACTTGTTGAGACCGTTTGTATCGTAATTATTGCGACGGAGTTATTGTTGTGCTGAATTGACTTTGGTCTTGTGTGGCGACGATAATCGCATCGGCAAGATTTAATCCGCGCGTTATTGCTTCAGCAGCCAGAGTTGTTGTGCTCAGGCCTGATGTTGCTGCAAGTTTAGCAAATCCATATTTAAATCTCTTGTCTCCTTGGGCGAGTGTTGGAAACATTGCAGAAAATGAATCTGCAAGGGCGGAATTGACTCCCTGGTTATCCATTTTGTCCGCCAATAATTCAAGAAAATCTCCCATAGTTAGAACGCCTTCTGCTGTGCTTTTTAGCGCTGACGAGAGGTTTGCGTTCACCAATTCCTGTATAAATGTTTTCATTTGACGCTTGATAACACTTTTGTCGTCTGCTAGCTCGATATGAGATGCAAGAACGTCAATAAGTTGTGTTGCGAAATTTGCTGTAATTGCGACATTAGAGTCATAACTTGCTCTTACTTTTCCGCCAGCAGGTACATGTAATGAGATGTCAGTCTGAGATGAGTATCTATTGTCCTTAAATCCACTATTTCCATCAAACAGCCCAAGGAACATATCCTTATAAAAATCAACAGCCGAAGTACTCAATAGTTTTGGCTCGGCAAGTTCCGTGCCAATAACATTTCCGTCTTTATCGATAATCTCGAAAGAGACATACGTTGACCTGTTATTGTATACAGGAATATTTAAATCGACAGAGCCATCGGCGTGCCAAATTTCCTGATGCCCGTCAATTAGAAAGCCGTAGCTTTGATTGCGGGTGCCGAAGATGGGAATGTCAACTGTCCGCGTAACCCCGATGAAATGCTCTTCAGCTGAGTTGTTTACACGAATGATGGGGCTTGAAACCGAGCCGGTTACCACCCCGCTGTTCGATATGAACGCCGCTCTACGAATTGCAACATTTTTTAAGGTTGGCCGTATCCCATTGATGATTTTCCATATACCCGGAGACCATCCCGCATTGAGATAGGTGTTGCTGTCAAATGCGGTGCTGCCGCTACGACTCGTTATGCCCGTAATGCCCGACGTGTGTGGGGCTGGAGAGGCTGTTCCGATCAATTGCCCGGACGTATCAACATCCCAAAAGCTGGATATCGCGATCCAGTTCTGTCCTGAAAACCCGCCATAGACTCCCGGGGCCCAGTCGCCAACCCCAATATTTTGAATATATCCCGTCGAATAGCTGTTGGATACTGTTCCCGAATTGCGCCCAATAAGCCCACCATAACTGTGCGATCCGCCTCTAAATATAGAGCCAGAATCACTGCCAGTTACTGTTCCGGTTGCATACGAGTTTGATACAAGGCCGTAATTTGCACCAACCAAGCCACCAAAACTATCCTGACCACCACTGACGGAGCCTGATGCATAGCTTTCTGAAACGGTTCCGGTTGAGATAACGCCGACCAATCCTCCAAGGCCAGTTGGGAGGGTGTTTTGCGAAAGCACCCCAGTTACATCAACAGCGGCAAAGCTCTTAGAAATATTGCCACTGTAATTATACCCAACAAGTCCGCCAAGGAAAGAATCTCCAGAAATGCGGCCAGTAGCATATGTATTTGTAATTATCCCATAATTTCTTCCAGCCAATATTCCGATGAACCACCCTCTGTTTGTTTCTATTTCAGCATTTTCTATATAAACGTTTCTGAGTTCAGATCCAACCCCGGTTGAGCTGAATAGGCCAAGGTGGCGACTATAATCTGCGGAAATATGAAGTCCTGAAACAATATGCCCAAGTCCATCAAAGGTTCCCGTAAAGTCAGACGGGGAGTCGTTGCTATTAGTTGATGTATATCCAATTGGTGAAAAGTTTGTTGTTGTGCTAAGGTCTATATCTTGCGCAAGCACATAGCGGCCTGCCATGTTAATGTTCTGTAACTGTTGCGCGGTTCGAATTAATGTGTAGCCTTGTCCACTTATCTGCAATCCACCGGATCCGGGGAAGGAGATGTATCCGTTCTCGCCAGTCAGTACATTACCGGTCCCTGTGCTGGCGTTGTCTGGAGTAAGGAAGAGGAGACCACTGCCGCCATGGGTGACGGCGGCATTGATCTGGATGTTGCGGTAGGCGCTTAGGGATAGATTGCCGCCCCCAGTCCATCCCAAGGCCGAAGCAATTGTGATGTCGCCATTACCGGTGCCGTTGACGGTACCGAGGCCACCCGAAGCACCTGTCAGATTGGTCTGAAGCACAACATCTGTGCCGTTGTCCAAGGTGCTGCCGATGGACGTAGCTGCCGCAGCATCAATGGTGATGTCGTAGGGGTCAAGGAACCAGCGGCCCGCTTTCCCCTTCCGGGCATAGGCGTCAACCTTGGCGTTGGCGACCCGCAGGAAATGCCCCGAGGTTTCCACCTGTCCACCGTCGCCACCATTCGCCCCACCTCGGGCCAGGAATGTTCCCGCCGCATCGGTGTTGGCTGAAATCATGGTAATGTTACCGGCGTTTCCGTTGCCCTGCGCCGATGCGTCGATGCTGGCTCCGGATTCCATGCGGGCGGCGGTGCTTTGCCAATTACCCACGTCAACGTTTCCTCCGCCGGTATCGCCGGAGGTGTCAACCTTCGCTCCCGACAGGAGGGCGATGGAATCGCCTTGGACGGAAACCCGTCCACCTTTCTGTCCCGCATCCTTACCCGAGGCATCCAGGCTACCGGAGACTTGGACGATCCCGGCATCCTCGCCCTTCAAGACGATCTCGCCGCCTTGTTGCTCGACGGCACGGGCGCTGATCAGCCCGGTGGTGTTGATGGCGTTGTCCACCACGCCCTTGGCGACATTGGCGGTGAGCAGGACGCGCCCGCCATCCGCGTAAATCTTGCCGTCGCTCTCGATCTGGGTGGCAACGGGCTTGCCGTCCAGTCCAACCAGTTGGTTGGTGATTTTGTCGCTGGCCTGGAAGAGGATCAGGTTGTCGCCGTAAAGGTCAAGGGTGGCACCGTTGGCGGCGGCCAAGCCCACCTTGCCCAGACGGGCAACGATAATTCCGGAATTGCGGAGATAGGGAGAGACGATGGCGACCAAACCGCCATCGGCGGCGGTGATGGTGCCGTGGTTGATGATTTGGGCGTTGGGCTTGCCGGGGATATCGAACTTCATGTTTCCGGCCATGAAGTTCTCGGTTTTGATGTTGGCGGTGGAGGCGATGAGTGCGCCCACGTCGATCTTCGAATCCGCGCCGAAGACGATGCCGTTGGGATTGACCAGGACGATTTGACCGTTGGCCTGGAGCCTTCCGAGTATCTGCGACACCTGATCGCCAGTCACCCGGTTAAGCGCAATCGCCGACGAAGAGGGCTGATTGAATCGGGTGAGCTCGTCCGCCGCGATGCTGAAGCTTCGCCAATCAATGACGGCGCGGTTGCTGGTCTGGTTGACCTGCACCGTCTTGGCGTCGGGCTGGGTGATGGTGGCGGAGCCTTGCGTTACCACGCCACCTTCGGGATTGGCAAGGGCGAGTGGAGCGCCGATGGTCAGCACCCCGGCCAGGGCGGTGGTGGAAATGAGCCAGCGGCGCATGGAGGGGCGGCGGATCATGGTCAGTACCTTGCCGAGATGCTGAAGAAAACGCGGTGTTCCTTGCCCTTGCCAACGCTGTCGTTGGCGGAAACGGGCCGGGTCAGGGGCAGGTCATATTCGATGCTGCCACTGAAATAGTCGGTGAGGCCAAAGCGGATGCCGACGCCCGCCGAAGCCCCGGTGCGGGTGGCTTCGGTATTGATCGGATCGCGGTCATGGGTGACGCCGAAATCATAGAAGGCAAAGGGTTGATAGTATTTCAGCCCCCATTCCTCTTTCTGGTCGGTGTATTGCAGTTCCAGCTTGGCGGCGGCGCCATTATCCCCGGTGATTTCCGACGAATCATAGGCGCGGCCAAATTGCGAGCCGCCATAGCCGAATTCTTCCGCCGACAACAGGGAGGTGGCGGCATATTGCCCGATGGCGGCGGCGAGCAGGGCAAAGCCGCTGCCCAATTGCTGGGTGCGCGACAGGTCCAGCGTTACCTTGGTGAAGTCGCTGCGACCGCGTGCACGGGTCTTGGTGGTGGAATCGTTGCGGGTGGCCCCGAATGCCTCGAACCCTTGATGAAGATCGATGGCGAACAGGTTAAGGCCCTGCCATGAATCCGAAAAATCATAGGAACCGCCGACCTTGATCGAGCGGGTATGGTCGTTAGAGGAAATCTGCCCCAATTGTTCCGATTTGGAATCGCGGCTGGTGACGCCCCCAGACAGCGAGAAATTCTCGGTCCGGGTGCGGATGAAGAGATGGGAAACGGTTGCACCCAAGGTGACGTTGCGGGTGCGCTGGTCGATAGCCCGAAGCGATTCGCCCGGCTCGCCCCGGCTTCGATTGCCGGAGAGGGTGAATTTGGTGCCCTCGGAATTCAGAATCTCGTCATGCTGGATCGCCAGATAGCGCAACTCGCTTTGCTCGGTGGTGTTGATCCAATTGATGCTGGTTTTCTCGTACAACCCCAGGATCGAGTTAAGGCCCGCCCCCAAGGTGTATTCTCGCGGGCCGCTGGTCTTGGTGCCTCGGTTGTCGAAGCTTGCCGACAGGTCGAGATATTTGTGCTCGATCACGAACACCACGTCGGACGCGCCCGGAGTGGTCTTGGAGGGGCGCAATACCGCCTTGGCCTTGACGCCCGGCAGATCGTTGGCAAGCAGCGAGTAGCGTTCCAGCACCTTGTTGTCGAGGGGCTTGGATTCCTTGATCCGTTCGCCCCATTCGTGGAACAGGGCGGCGCGTCCGTTGGCCTCTCCCTCGATCAGCACCTCGTTGACGTGGCCCTCCACCACGCGAAGGGTGACGTTGCCGCCGGAAATACGCTGGGGCGGCACGATGGCCTTGGACAGGATGAAACCGGCATTGCGGTATTTTGCGGTGATCGCGTCGGCGACCTTGTAAATCTCGGTCAGCGAAATTTCCTTGCTCAGCTTGTCGGCATGGAAGGTGGAAAGCTCCTCGACGGAAAACGCCGTCGCACCTTCGATGGCGACGCCGTTCAGGACAAAGCGGACTTTGTCGGATTGATCGGGCGGCATCTGCTGATCAATCTCGGGCGGCTTCGGCTCGATTACGGAAAGCGGCTTGCGCGGTTGCTCGTACTGCTTCTCGACCCGGCCCGGATCGGTTCCGGCAGGCACGGTGGCGTTGACCTGCGCCCCGGCATCGGCGGCGGTCATGGCGGCAAGGCAGATTCCAGCGGTCAAGAGGGAGCGTTGGCGGTTCATTGCTTGCTTTCCCCCTCTGTCGGTTTGGGCTCGGGGGGCAAAAGGATGATGTCGGGCTGCGGGGGCTCGTTTTCCGGCTTTTCCTTCACAATGACCGGAAGGCAACATGCGCCCCTCTCTAACGGTGGGCTGTATTCTGGGGCGTAAGGGTCTTTGAGGGCTTCTGCCGGGGATGGGAAGCGGCGCTCGATCCGTCCCGGCTCGTCCGATGCGGGCAGGCGGCTTTGTGCCCATGCAACGGCGGGAAGTCCGGCAATCCAGAGTAAAAGGGCAAGCGCGATCCCATTCAGCCACTTGCCGACATTTCCCCCAACCGAATGCATACCCTCTATTTCCCTCTCAAGACTGGATCAACATGTTGTTGATCGCGATGGCGACCGCTTGTTCGCGGGTGCTGGCCCCCAGCTTCTTCTTGGCCGACGCGATCTGTTTTTCGGCGGTTTTCGTCGATATCCCGATCCTATCGGCCAGTTCCTGCAATCGCAGACCCAAGGCGAGATAGGTCAGGCACTGTTTCTCTCTGGTTGTCAGGGGCGGAAACCCGCCCTGGCTATCGGACATGATTTTTTCCGCACAGACAAAATTGGCTGTGACGAGGATAGGCGGCACTCTGAATGGTGGGCAATTGGGGTGTTATCCCCATTGGATTTCTAAAAGTTGAGATTGTCGGCTTACGGATCGATCAGTCGAAAGATCACAGCAATCGCTACCGCCTGTGTGACCGTGGCGGCCTTGAGCTTGCGTCGTGCCGATTCAATGTGCTTTTCCACCGTCCCCTCGTGGAGGGACAGCCTGGAGGCGATCCGTTGCGGGCGGAGCCCCTTGGTAAGCCAAAGCAGCACTTCCCGCTCTCGGGGCGACAGGCTGTAAACCCCGCCCATATGCCCTTCTCTCAGGCAGATATCGAAGGCGCTGGCGATGGACTGAATGGTTTGTCCGTTCTCGCTCCACATGCGGTCGAATTCGCCCCACGACATGCCGGGGGCATGGCAGGCGAAGGAACTGGTACCCATGCCGCAGGCGAAGCGGGATGGCATGGTTGCGCCGCTGATCATCCCGTAATCAGCATCGATCTCGAAGGATCGCCGCTCGGCGGCGGTGAGGCGTTCAGAGGGCGGGATATCGCTCCAAAGGATGGGGTTCGTTCCCATCCGCGCCATCTGGGCGCAATAATCGTCATCGATCAGCAGGTCGTTCATTTTGGCGTCAACATAGCCGGGGGCGAGACTGGCAAGCATGAAAACCTGCTTCATCTCGGAGAGTTTCTTTCCATGCTCGGGCATAAGCTCGAAGCCGTACCAGATACCGCCGAGCCCGAAGTGGGAAAGGTGCCGGTGAACATGTGACCACAGGACGGCCTGATCGGGGGCTTGCTGGAAATCGGCGATGGCGTCCAGAATCCTCGGGCCTTGTTTTGGATCGAATTCAGCCACGGACGCCCCTCCCTCGAATAACCATGCACTCAGAGTTTGTATATCCTTGGTTTTGTTATCATGGGTATTCGCTCGCAAACAATGTATTTTGATCCCTAAAGATGGTGGAGTGTCGTATGCGAAAATTTTAAATGGCGTTCGACTTTGCCCATGGAGTTAAAGCGCGTGCATCGCGGTGTTGGCCGTGGATTGGGTCAATGCGCCTGATTCGGCGCGGATTGGTCTGGAAAATTTGGAAATCGGCGGGATGTGGCTATCATGGCCGGGCATAGCAATCATTTTGGCTTTATCGGCATGTGCGCCCAACCAATCATCCTCGAAACCACCGTCGAAGGCATTCGCGATGCCGTGGTAAAGGCCGGTTTTCGCCCCGGTCGGCGCGTGCGTGTGCGGGTGGAATACGCGGGCGCCAAGGACGTGCGCGAGGCTGAATTGGCCCGTCTGTCGGCGATCCTTGACCAATACCCGCTGCCGCCGGAATTCCAGGGGATGAGCGAGGAAGAGGCGATGGCGCTGGCCGATGAGGCGATTGCTGAAGTCCGGACTGAGTGCCGGGATGCTCCCAAGCGCCAGTAAGAGCCCCGTGGCCCCATGGTTCCGCCGTATCGTCGGTGGGGACGACTGCGCCCGTTATCTCATGAGTTGGATTTGACAGGCGCTTGCTTTGTCATACAATGCAAGACAGATAGCCCTTAACCTTACAGGTTATGAAAATGCCCACTCTGTCCATCCGTATTCCGGACGACGTCAGCACCCGCTTGGATCGTGCGGCGAAAAGCACTCACCGGTCGCGGTCTTTCATCGTGAAAGAGGCGCTGAACAAGCACCTTGCGGAAATCGTCCAGGATCAAGGCGGCGGACAGACCCGGCTTGAGCGGCTACGGGCGCTTAAGGGGGCGGGGGCGCAGCGGCACGGCGCTTTGAGCGCGGCGCAGATCGAGGCGGACATTCACGAGTTCCGGGGCGATGAATAGCAGGCTGGCCGGAGCGCATAAGCTCTATGTGGATGCGAACATCATCATCTACTTTGTCGAAGGGGACGAGGCCCATCAAAAGATGGCCGACGCCCTTTTCGAGTATGCGGAAACGAACGACATCGCCCTGATAACCAGCGAAATCGCGGTCGGCGAATGCCTTTACGGTGCCCACAAGCGGGAGCGCACCGAATCCGTCCTACAGTTCGAGACGCTTTTCGATGAGGTGGGGATATTCCACCTCGTGCCGGTCGAAATGGACATCGTGAAGCGGGCCGCGCAGGTCGGCGCACGGCATCGCTTCAAGCTCGTGGATGCTATCCATGTGGCTTCGGCAATGGAAACCGGATGTGATGCCTTCATCACCAACGACAAGGCGATCCGCTCCACTCCCGATTTGACCGTCGTGCAGCTTTCCGAGCTGTAGGCTTCACCCCCGCAACTTCACCACGTTGCCCCCGTCCTCGGGGGCAACAATACTTTTCAAATAGTCGGCCCACACGTCCAGGGCGCGGCGCTTTTCCGGAATGTAGGTGTGCTTGTCGTACACCGTGGCGGTAATGCCACGTGGGGCGTGGTTGAGAACCCGCCCGATATGTTCGACCGGCACCCCCAATTCGGCCATGCGGGTTGCTGCCGTGCGGCGCAAATCGTGCAGGCACCAGGGGGCGACCGGGTCGCGCTCTTCCTGTTTCCGGGCTTCCGCCGCCGCCTTGTCGATCCGCGCCTTGACCCGGCCAAAGCCGGAAATGGGCGTTTCCCCGGTGGTGGTGAAGACGAAATCTGAGACGATGGACGGCCTGCCCGCCGAGGGGCGGTAGCTCACCGGCTGAATGGTCTTGAGGATGTCCACCGCCATTTGCGGCAAGGGAATGATGTGGGTGCGCTTGGCCTTGGTCAGCTCGCGGGGCAACGTCCATTCCCCGCGCTCAAGGTCGATGTCCTGCCAGCGCATGCTTGCCACCTCGTTGCGGCGCTGCCCCAGAATCAACAGGATTTGCATATAGGGGCCGAAGGGTTCGCCCAGGCTGGCGAAGGCGGGCCACAGGGTGGCGATCTCGTCGGCCTTCAAATCCCGTTCGCGGGGCTGTTCGGCGGCGGGCGGCTTGACCTGGAAAGCCGGGGAGGTGTCCAGGATACCGCGTTCGATGCACCAGTTGAAGAGCTTGCGGACATAGGCCAAGACCCGGTTTGCCTGGACGGAAAGCCCGCCCTCCACCAGCTTGTCCAACAGGTCGTTGACGTCGCGCCGGGTGATGGAATCGATGGGGCGGTTGCGCCAATAGGGCATGACGTGCAGCTCAAGCGAGCGTTCCACCCGCGCCCATGAGCGGATTTGCCGCTTGCCGTATTTTTCGATGAATTCGCCCGCCACCCCCTCGAAGGTGTTGCGGCGGCGGGCCTCGGTGGCGGCGATCTGCTTTTCTTCTTCCTCGCGGGGATCGCCACCAGCTCCGATGATGTCGATGTATTGCCCGGCTTTCTTGCGGGCGTCGGCCAGCGACATGGCGGGGTATTCCCCCAAGGTGAAGCGCACCAGGGGCTTGCCGTCGATCTTCAGCCGCTTCATCAGCACCCACGAGCGGCGGCCCTTGGCGGTGATGCGGATGCCGAAACCGGAGATGGCCGCATCCCAATGCTCTTCCTGTCCCGTTGCGGGAATGGTGAAGCGGAAAACACTCGCGTCGGTGAGCCTTTTTGTCATATCGCGTGATCGCTCCCAGGTAACACTGAGGTAACAGATTGAGGCGTTTTACCCTGTTACCTCAAGTTCACGCATGTTCACATGATGAATGAAAATGTCAATGATACCAAAAGATTGCAAGGTACCGATGTTGCGATATGTTCTGCTATTTTATTCCTGTTTTGTTCTGTTTTTTGCGACTGAAAATCGCAGTGTCGGTGGTTCGATTCCGCCCCTGGGCACCACTTTAAGCCCCTGAAAGGTAACGCCTTTCGGGGGCTTTCCATTTTGCCCTATGATCAGCCGATGACCGACATCGCCCTCCATTATCTGGCGGATAAACCCGTCCACATTCACACCTGCGCCCTTTGGGAGCATCAGGAATGGGGCCGGCATGGCGGCAAGACCCTGGAACAGGCCGTTGCCTGTTATGACCACAGCAACCGGCACGCTCTGCCCTTGACCTTGGTCGCCTGTATGCCCACCGACCAAGTCATCGGCATGGTGAGCCTGTGGGACAGCGATTGTCCGCTGCGGCCAGATTTGACGCCGTGGGCGGCGTCGCTTTATGTGGCTCCCGACTGGCGGGGGCGTGGCGTGGGGTCACGGCTTTTCATCCGTATTCACCATGAGGCCCGCCGCCTGGGTATCGCACGCCTGCACCTGATGACCCAGCACTCGGAGGCGGTTTATGCGGCCCAGGGGTGGCAGACCTTCGAGCGTATAGACGGTCCAGGCGCCATGCGCGATGCTGTCCTGATGCACATTGATCTGTAAGGGCGGCGGGATGGAGTGGTTCGTCTATGTCCTGATCAGCCCAGCCGATCTCGCCTATACCGGCATCGCCAAGGATGTCGATGCTCGTCTGCGGCAACACAATGCCGGCAAGGGGGCGCGTTTCACCCGTGGTCGCGGGCCATGGCGCCTTATTCATCTCGAGGGGCCGATGGAGCATGGTGACGCCTTGCGGCGGGAATTGGCCATCAAGGGCGATGCCGCCTTCAAGCGGCGCCTGAAGGCGGAGTTACCTCCTGCCATATCGTTGTCAGAACGTGCCGGGGAAGGCGCCGCCATCGAGCAGGATGTTCTGGCCGGTGATATAGCCGGCGTGGTTTGAGCACAGAAACGCGCACATGGCGCCGAATTCGGCGGGGTTGCCCAGGCGTCCGGCGGGAATGGATTTTTCCCGCAGGGCCTTGGCCTCGTCGAAGCTGATGCCCTGGTTCTTGGCTTGGGCGCCGACCACCTGGGTGATGCGATCGGTGTCGAACAGGCCGGGCAGCAGGTTGTTGAGGGTCACCCCGTGGCGGGCGACGTTGCGGGCCAGTCCGGCGACGAAGCCGGTCAGCCCCGACCGGGCCCCGTTGGACAGGCCCAGCACGTCGATGGGGGCCTTGACCGCGCCCGAGGTGATGTTGACGATGCGTCCCCAGCGCCGCCCGATCATCGGGTCGATGGTCGCCTTGATCAGCTCGATGGGGGTCAGCATGTTGGCGTCCAGGGCCTTGATCCACGCTTCCCGGTCCCAGTCGCGGAAATCGCCGGGCGGCGGGCCGCCGGCATTGTTGACCAGGATATCCGGTTCCGGCAGGGCGGCCAGGGCGGCGGCGCGGCCCTCGGGCGTGGTGATGTCGGCGGCGACGGTGATCACCCGGGCGCCGCTGGCCAGTCGCACGTCATCGGCGGCCTGGGCCAGCACGTCGGGGCGTCGGGCCACCATCACCACTTGGCAGCCGGCCTGGGCCAGGGCGGTGGCGCAGGCCAGGCCAAGGCCGCGGCTGGCGGCGCAGACCAATGCCTTCTTGCCGGAAATGCCTAGATCCATGTCAGTTCTCCCTGTCTGTCGTCGGGGCCGGCCAAGGCGTCGCGCACCATGCGGATGCTGACCGCCTTGTGGCGCGACAGCGATTCGCGGTCCAGCCGCGCCACCAGTTCGCCCATGGCGGCAAAACTGCGCTCGGCCCGGCCCAGGATATAGGTGACCACATCCTCGCCCACCCGCAATTGGCGGTCGGAAAAAAGCTTGATCAACACGGCGGCCAGCAGGCTTTCATCCGGGGCGCCGATCCCCACCGCGTGCAGGCCGGCAAGGCGCGAGTGCAGATCGGGCAGGTGCACCGGCAGCCGCGCCGGCGCCGTCCGCCCGGCCAGCAGCAGATGGGTGCCGGCTTCCTTGGTCCGGTTCCACAGATGAAACAAGGCGGTTTCATCGACCAGATCATCAAGGTCGTCGATCATGGTCACCGGTGGTAACTGCATGTGCAGAGAGTCGTCGGCGGTCAGTTGCGATGCCGGAATGATATTCGTTGCCAGACCGTGATGTTGGGCGAAAACCGCCAGCAAATGGGTCTTGCCGCAGCCCTGCGGGCCGAACAGGGCCAAGGCGTGGTGAGGCCAGTGGGGCCAGCGTTCCAGCCAGGCCACCGCCTCGGCATTGCACGGCGCCACCAGAAAGTCGTCTCGCCCCAAAGCCGGCCGGTGGCCGAGATCCAGGGTCAACTGGCCTTCGGTCACGGAATCGGTCCGTGATACAGCGACGAGCGCAGGTAGCGGCGCAGGGCCGAGCGCGACAACACACCGATGACTGCCGCCACCGGCACCGCCAGCAGCAGGCCGACAAAGCCGAACAGACCACCGCCGGCCAGCAGGGCGAACATGATCCACACCGGGTGCAGGCCGACCTTGTCGCCGACCAGTTTGGGGGTCAGCACATTGCCTTCCAGCATTTGGCCGGCAACGAAGATGCCGGCGACCATGGCCGGCAATTCCCAGCTTTGGGTTTGCGCCAGGGCCAGACCGATACCGGTAATGAAGCCGGCGATGGTGCCCAAGTACGGGACGAAGGAAATCAGGCCCGACCCCAAGCCGATGACCAACCCCAGATCGAGGCCGACCAGGGACAGGCCGACGCCGTAGAACGCGCCCAGGGCCAGGCAGACGGATGCCTGGCCGCGAATAAAGCCGGCCAGGGTGCGGTTGATCTCGGCCACCTGCTCGCGGATGGTGTCGGCGTGCTCGCGCGGCAGCCAGGAATCCACCTTGGCGACCATCAGATCCCAGTCGCGCAGCATGTAAAAGGTGACGATGGGCGTGATGAACAGCAGCGACAGCACGTTGATGATGGCCAGACCGCCGGTCAGCACCTGCTTGACCACCCCCAGTGCCCAGGTCACCGCCTCGCCGGCATGCTCGCCCACCGAGGTGCGCAGCTTGTCCATGTCGCCTTTGGACAGCTTGCGTTTCAACTCGACGATCAGCGGGTGCAGGCGGTCGTTCAGGGTCTCCACATAGCTGGGGATGCGCTCGGCGAAGGCGACCACCTGTTCTTGAATGATCGGCAACAGCAGCACCGCCAGCGTTACCACCAGCAGAAAGAAGATGCCGGTAATGGTGGCGGTGGCGGTGGTGCGCGACAGCCCGGCTTTTTCCAGCCGATCGGCCAGGGGATCGAGAAAGAAGGCCAGGGCCATGCCGGCGACGAAGGGCAGCATGACGCCGCGCAGCAAGTAGAGTAGGACCAGCGTCACCGCCAGCCCGGCCAGCCATATCTTGTAACGTTGCCCCTGGGTCATGCTCAGTTCACTCCCACCGGAGCAAGGCGCCAGAACGATTCGGCCCAGTTCAGGCTTAGGCCGCCCTTGGCCAGGGCTTCGGTCACCTGATGGGAATCCCCCGCCACGTGCAGGATCACCGCCGCCTCGCTGCGCGACAGCGACACCAGTTCCCAGCGCTTGACCGCCGGCACCCGACTTAGCCGTTCGCGCACGGCCAGCCACTGGGGCAGTCCCGACAACGGCACCAGGGCGGATACCGTGCCGGCTTCGCCGCCTTGGGCGCCGGCTTGGCGATGGGCGGTGTCGATGGCGCGGGCGATATCCTTGGCGGCGCGGGCCATCAGGGCATCGACGCTTTCGCCGTCGTTTTGCTTATAGGACAGGGCGTCGAACGGCTTGGGCGTGGTTGGCCCAGCGTGCAAGATGATGTCCAGAACCTTGCCGCGCAACGCGCCGGCCAGCACCAGCACGTCGGGGCTGCGCCAGCGTGCCCCCAGGTTTTGCATGGCCAGTGGGTCGCCGGCCAGGGCCTGGGCGGCGGTGATGGCCTGGACGTCGCCCAGATCGCCCAAGGGCAACACCAGCGGCACCAGACCGCCGCCATGCAGATTGCCCCAGGCATTGCGCCAGGGATTGGGGTCGTCCCACAACATGGTGCGACCGTCGGTGCCGGTGAAGACCGGCACCAGCACCAGCGGGCGGGCACGGGCCTCGGTCACGGCGATGCCGGCGCCTTGCAGCAGCCGCCTGACCGCCGCACCGTTATAGCGGACGGTCAGCGTGGCGATATAGCGGTTGCCGGTGCTGCGTTCCTGATCGACGGTGAAGTCGCGCACGTATTCCAGGCCATCGGCCTTGGGCAGGCGGGCGCGGTCCTCGGTCCCGGCCAGACGCTCGAGCAAGGTGGCGAAACCCTGGCGCTGGGCCTCGGTCACCGCCTGATCCTTGGCCGCCTGGGCATTGACAGCGCTGACGTCGACATCGACGCCCTGCACGGTGAAGGGGTCGAAAACCGTCTGGGCGTGGGGGGCGATGGTGGTGAAAAGTCCGATGACCGCCACCAGTACGGCCACGGCGCCGGCAAGGCGAAGAGAAGGCATTGCAAACCGTCCGGGTTGGAGTATCTTCGGCCCGCATGGCGGCAGCCACGGGAAAGCCGTTCCCAAGCGCCGCAAACATACCACAGGCAAGCCGACGAGGAAGACCATTCCCGCTCATGATGAAAAGCAGGGCCTGACCTACCGCGACGCGGGCGTCGATATCGATGCCGGCGAAGCTTTGGTCGAGGCCATCAAGCCGCTGGCTAAATCCACCGTGCGCTCCGGCACCGCTGCCGGATTGGGCGGATTTGGCGCGTTGTTCGACCCCAAGGCTGCCGGGTTCAAGGACCCCATCCTGGTCGCCACCACCGACGGCGTCGGCACCAAGTTGAAGGTGGCCATCGATTCCGGCCGTCACGACGGTGTCGGCATCGATCTGGTCGCCATGTGCGTCAACGATCTGGTGGTCCAAGGCGCCGAGCCCTTGTTCTTCCTGGATTATTTCGCCACCGGCAAGCTGGACGTGGCCGCCGGCACGGCGATCATTTCCGGCATCGCCGAGGGCTGCCGACAGGCCGGTTGCGCCCTGATCGGTGGTGAAACCGCCGAGATGCCCGGCATGTACAGCCATGGCGATTACGATCTGGCCGGTTTCTCGGTCGGTGCCGCCGAACGCGGCAGCCTGTTGCCGGCATCGGATGTCGGCCCCGGCGACGTATTGCTGGGTCTGGCGTCCACCGGCGTGCATTCCAACGGCTATTCGCTGGTGCGCCGCATCGTCGCCAAGGGCAATGTCACCTATGACGCCCCGGCGCCGTTCGATCCGTCGCAATCCCTGGGCGACGCCTTGCTGACCCCCACCCGCATCTATGTCAAGTCGTGCATGGCGGCGGTCAAGGCCGGCACCGTCAAGGCCATGGCCCACATCACCGGCGGCGGTCTGATCGAGAACGTGCCGCGCGTGCTGCCCGACGGTGTCGTCGCCCATATCGATGCCAAAACCTGGACCTTGCCGCCGGTGTTCCAGTGGCTGGCCAAGGAGGGCGGCGTCGCCGCCCGCGAAATGGCGCGGACCTTCAATTGCGGCATCGGCATGGTGGTGGTGGTCGCTGCCGACAAGGCGGACGAAGCCGCCCGCATCCTGCGCGAGAACGGCGAGACCGTGTACACCATCGGCAGCTTGCGGGCCCGCCAGGGCGACGAGGAGCAAAGCCAGGTTGTCGGTAACGAAGGCTGGCTCTGATGGTGAAAAAGCGGGTTGGTGTTTTGGTGTCGGGCCGGGGGTCCAATCTTCAGGCCCTGCTCGATGCCTGCGCCGACCCGGCTTTTCCGGCTGAAATCGTGCTGGTGCTCAGCAACGTCCCTGGCGCTTATGCCCTGGAGCGGGCGGAGCAGGCCAAGGTGGCCACCGTCACCATTTCGCACAAGGGCTTTCCCGGCGGGCGCGAGGCCTTTGACGCGGCCATGGACGTCGAACTCAGGAAAGCCGGGGTGGACATCGTCTGTCTGGCCGGGTTCATGCGTCTGCTGTCGCCGGGCTTCGTCCAGTCCTGGGCCGGGCGGATGATCAATATCCACCCGTCGCTGCTGCCCAGCTTCAAGGGGCTGCACACCCATGCCCAGGCCCTGGCTGCCGGGGTCAAGCTGCACGGCTGTACCGTCCATCTGGTCACTCCAGACCTGGATGACGGCCCCATCCTCGTCCAGGCCGCCGTGCCGGTACTGGCCGACGACAGCGAGGAAAGTCTGGCCGCCCGCGTGCTGGAGCAGGAGCACAAGGCCTATCCCCTGGCTCTGCGTCTGATCGCCGAAGGTAAGGTGGCGGTGGATGGTAATCGCGCCAAGGTAGAAGCGTCTGGCTTTGGCGCATTGGTGAATCCTGTGCCTTAATCTTGTCGTTTTTGCTCCGCAGCATTACGTCTCATACTTAAGACGGAATGTCCTGGCATAGCGGAGCCCCAGATGAAGCTGAACAATCTGTCCATTCCCACCCGGATCGGCGGCGGTTTCGCCCTGGTCCTGGTGTTGCTGCTGGCCGTCGCCGTCACCGGTTTTGTCGGCATCGGCTCGGGGCGCACCTCCATGGACGTCTATTCGGATCAGGCGGAAAGCGCCATCCTGATCCAGCAGGCCGATTCCCGCTTTGAAGCTTTGCGCCGGCACGTCACCATCGGCGAAAGCGAAAATATCAGCCGCGTGTTGGGCGACATCAAGACCATCCTGGACAAGGCCCGTACCGGGTCGGCGGATGCCGAGGTCAAGGCCGACATGGATCAGTTGACCGTGTTGTTCGGTCAATACGATCAGGTGGCGCGGGCCTATCTGGCCCAGACCACCAGCCGCGAGCAATTGGCCGAGGTGGGCGACAAGGTCACCCGCCATTTACAGGTGATGGGAGATCACCAGATCAACGCCTTGCGCAAGCTTGAACAAAAAGCCAAGGACGATGCCCAATTGCATCAATGGGAGGACGCCATCTTGTCCGCCGTGGCCTTGCTGGTCGGCATCACCGCCGCGCTGGTCATCGCGACCGGTATCGCCCGCCCGCTGACCGCCATGACTGCGGCCATGGACAAATTGGCCCATGGCGATCTGCAAACCATCATCCCCGTCGCCGATGGCCGCGACGAGATCGCGGCCATGGCCCAGGCCCTGGCGGTGTTCAAAAGCAATGGGCAGGAGCGCCAGCGCCTTGAGCAGCAGGCCAAGGCAGAGACCGAGCAGCGTCTGGCCCGCCAGCGTCGGGTCGAGGAACTGACCGCCGGTTTCGATGCCAAGGCGGCGGAACTGGTGCGTGCCGTGGCCGGGGCCTCGGGCACCTTGTCGGATACCGCCTCGGGGATGTCGGCGGCGGCGAATCAGACCTCGGGTCAGGCCACCGCCGTGGCTGCCGCCTCGACCCAGGCGGCGACCAATGTCGAGACGGTGGCGGCGGCGGCCGAGGAACTGGCGGCGTCGATCACCGAGATTTCCCGGCAGGTGGCCCATTCCAACGCCATCTCACGCCGGGCGGCGGAAGAAGCCCAGCGCACCGATGGCGAAGTGCGGCAATTGTCGGAGGCGGCGTCGCGCATCAGCGAGGTGGTCAGCCTGATCAACGATATCGCCAGTCAGACCAATCTTTTGGCGCTCAACGCCACCATCGAGGCGGCGCGGGCGGGCGACGCCGGCAAGGGTTTCGCCGTGGTGGCGGGCGAGGTGAAAAGCCTAGCCAACCAGACCACGCGGGCGACCGAGGAAATCGGCACCCAGATCACGGCGGTGCAGGACCAGACCCGCGCCGTGGTCAGTGCCATCAAGTCCATCGGTCAGGTGATCGAGGAAGTCAGCCAGATCGCCGGCTCCATCGCCGCGGCGGTCGAGCAGCAGGCGGCGGCCACCGCCGAAATCGCCCGCAACGTCGAACAGGCCGCCGCCGGCACCGCCGAGGTCAATGCCACCATCAGCGGGGTGCAGCAAGCCGCCGCCGATACCGGCCAAGCCGCCGGCACGGTGCTGGACTCTGCCCGTCAATTGTCGGCCCAGGCGGAAGCCTTGCGCCAGACGGTGGATCGCTTCCTGGCCGATGTGAAGGCGGCTTAGGGGAAAACGAAAGCCCCCGTCCCAGGTGCGGGACGGGGGCTTTGTGCCCTGTCAGCGATCCTTGCGGATGGGGCCGAATTCCACCGGCACCCAGGCGTAGCCGGATTTCTCCTTGCGGATATGGCCCAGGCCGGGGAAGGGCAGGTGGGCGCCGGCGATGGCCCAGCCGTTCTTCACCGATTGTTCGATCACCGTCTTGCGGGTCTTGATCGCCTGTTTCTGGTCGACGTCGTATTCAAACGACACTTCCGGGTGGCTGAACTGGACGGCGTGGTTGTGGACGATGTCGCCCCACACCAACAGCTTTTTCCCCTTGGATTGGAACAGGAACGAGGTGTGGCCCGGGGTGTGGCCGTGGGTCTCGACGATCTGGGCGCCGCTGACCACGCTTTCTCCGGTCTTGAAGGTGTTGAAACGCCCTTCCGCCTGATAGGGGGCGACGGAATCGCGGGCCATCTTGAAGAAGCCCTGGGCTTCCTTGGGGGCGGCGGCGGCGATCTGTTCACTCAACCAGAAATCGGCGTCTTGCTGGGCCGCCAGCACCTGGGCCTTGGCGAAGGCGGGCTTGCCCTGGCCGTCCAGCAGGCCGCACAGATGGTCGGCATGCATGTGGGTCAGCAGCACGGTGTCCACGTCTTCGGGGCGATAGCCGGCGGCCTTGATGTTGGTGACGATGTTGCCCAGGGTCGGGCCGAAGCAGGCGGCGGAGCCGGCATCGACCAAGATCAGGCGGTCGCCGGTGTGGACCAGATAGGCGTTGACCGCCGTCTGCACGCCCTTGCTGTGGTCCAGGAACATGCGGGCGACCAGCTTTTGCAGCTTGTCCTCGGTCATCCCCTTCATCAACTGCAGGTGCAGATCGACATAGCCGTCGTAAAGGGCGGTGACCTCATAATCGCCCAAGGCCTGGCGATAAAAACCGGGCACCTGGGTGGTCACCTGGGCTGGCGCCGCCAGGGCCGGGCCGGCGTGAATCCCGGCCAAGGTGACGGTGGCGGCCAGCAGGCAGGCGGAAAGGCGGTTGCGTCCGAACATGGTGTGTCTCCAGGGGTTGGGATCAGGACAAGGCCCGGTCGAGATCGCGGATCAGGTCGGCTGCGTCCTCGAGGCCCACCGACAGGCGGATGACCTCGGGGCCGGCGCCGGCGGTGATCTGCTGTTCCTCGGTCAATTGCCGGTGGGTGGTGCTGGCCGGGTGCAGGATCAGCGAGCGGGTGTCGCCGATATTGGCCAGATGGCTGAACAGGCGGACCTTTTCCACCAGCTTCTTGCCGGCCTCGAAGCCGCCCTTGAGGCCGAAGGTGAACACCGCGCCAGCGCCCAAGGGCAGGTATTTGTCGCGCAAGGCCGCATATTTGCTGCCCGGCAAGCCAGCATAGGACACCCATTCCACCGCCGGATGGGCGACCAGGAACTCGGCCACCTTCATGGCGTTGGCGCAGTGGCGCTCCATGCGCACGTGCAGGGTCTCGATGCCGGTGATGGTGAAAAAGGCGTTCATGGGCGCCATGGCCGGGCCGAAATCGCGCAACGCCACGGCGCGAGCCTTGGTGGTGAAGGCGAAATCGCCGAAGGTTTCGTGGAAGGTCAGGCCGTGATAGGCCGGTTCCGGCGCCGACAGGCTGGGGAACTTGCCGTTGGCCGACCAGTCGAACTTGCCCGATTCGATGACGCAGCCGCCCAGGGAATTGCCGTGCCCGGCCAGGAATTTGGTGGTGGAATGAACGATGATGTCCGCCCCCCATTCGAACGGACGGCAGAGGAAGGGCGTCGCCAGGGTGTTGTCGACGATCAGGGGAATGCCTGCATCGTGGGCGACCTTGGCCACCGCCTCGATGTCGACGACGATGCCGCCGGGATTGGCCAGACTTTCGATGAAGATGGCCTTGGTAGTGTCGCCGATGGCCGCCTTGAAATTGTCCGCGTCGTGCGGATCGACGAAGGTGCAGTGCCAGCCCAGCTTCTTGAACGACAGGCCGAACTGGGTCAGCGAGCCGCCATAGAGGTTGCGCGAGGCGACGAAATGGTCGCCCGGCTCCAGCAGGGTAAAGAAGGTGAGGAACTGGGCGGCATGGCCGGAGGCGGCGGCGACCGCCGCGCGCCCGCCTTCCAGGCTGGCGACGCGTTCTTCCAAGACGCTGACGGTGGGGTTGGTCAGGCGCGAATAGATGTAGCCGAAGCTGTGCAGGTTGAACAGGCTGGCGGCGTGGTCGGTGTCCTCGAACACGTAGGACGCGGTCTGGTAGATGGGGGTGGTGCGCGCGCCCGTCGCCGCGTCGGGGGCGGCGCCCGCGTGCACCGCCTTGGTGGCGAAGCCGAATTCCTGCTTTTCCTGGTTTTCCTCGCCGGTCCCCTTGTCGCGCTTGGGGCGTGGCGCTTCCTTGGCCTTGTTGGTGATGATGCCGGAATTGACGCCGTACCAGCCCAACTCGCCGCCCAGGCGACCGAATTCGATCTTGGGGCAACGATCCATCACCACCTTGAGGCCGGCGGCCTGGGCGCGGGCGGCGGCCTCGTCGTTGCGGACGGAAAGCTGCATCCATACCACCTTGGCGCCGATGGCGATGGCCTGATCGGCGATCGGCCCGGCGGCGGCGGAATTGCGGAAGATATCCACCATGTCCACCGGCTCGGGGATCGAGGCCAGATCGGCATAGACGGTTTCCCCCAGCAATTGCTGGCCGGCCAGGCCAGGATTGACCGGAATGACCCGATAGCCCTTTTCTTGCAGATACTTGGTGACGAAATAGCTGGGCCGGTTCCAGTTGGAACTGGCGCCGACCACGGCGATGGTGCGCACCGAACGCAAGATCTGGCGCAGGAAGTCGTCGGTATAGTCGAGGCTGGCGGCGGACACGGGGCAAACTCCTGCTGGTCGCGTGGGGGGGGAATGGTGGCGGCAGAGGACAGCGCGGTCAAGCGAAAGCCCTGCGCATAAGGTCACTGGAACCCCATGCGAAAGCATGCTTAAGTGATTGGCATTACGGCTGTTCGGGTTTTTGCTGTTTCCATGAATGCGGTCCCGCCATCATCCCCGTCGGGGGGGAATTTCTTCCGTCAGTTCATCGAACTGTCGTCACCTTATTGGAATTCGGAAGAAAAGCTGAAAGTGCGCGGGCTGACCGGGCTGCTGGTGGTTTTGACCGTGGCCCAGGTGGTGTCGCCCATTCTGATCAATCTGTGGAGCAAGCAGCTGTTCAATGCGCTGGAGCAGCGCAACCTCGACCAGTTCCTGACCATGATCCTGGCCCTGGCCGGCATTCTCGCTTTCGCCATGGCGGTGACCGCCACCCACATGGTGGTCAAGCGGCGTATCCAGGTGGGCTGGCGGCAATGGCTGACCAAGCGCCTGTTGGATAATTGGATGAGCGAGGGCCGCCATTATCAGTTGGCCTATCTGCCGGGCGAGCACGACAACCCCGATGGCCGCATCGCCGAGGATATTCGTCTGGCCACCGAAGCGGCCATCGATCTGGCCCATTCGCTGCTTTATAGCTTCCTTTTGCTGGCCAGCTTCACCCAGATTTTGTGGACGCTGTCGGGGGTGTTGCAGGTCACCGTGATGGGTAGTCCGTGGGATATCCCCGGCCATATGGTGTTCATCTCCTTCGTCTATGCCGGGGCGGGGACCACCGCCGCCTTGCTGATCGGGCGTCCGCTGGTCAAGGCCGCCAACAAGCGCCAGACCAATGAAGCCAATTTCCGCTTCGGTCTGGTCCGCGTGCGCGAGAATTCGGAATCCATCGCCCTGATGCATGGCGAAACCGACGAGCGCCGCCGCCTGCGCAATCTGTTCACCGGGGTGATTACCGCCTGGGACCGCCAGACCTCGGCCCTGGCCCGGGTGTTTCTGTTTTCCAGCGGCTATTCGGTGCTGGCCACCGGCTTTCCCATCCTGATCACGGCGCCGCGCTATATCACCGGTTCCATCACCCTGGGCGAGCTGATGCAGATCGCCCAGGCCTTCCAACAGATGACCGCCGCCCTGTCGTGGCCGGTGGACAATCTGTCCAAGGCAGCGGAATGGAAGGCGTCGGTGGAACGCGTGCTGTCCCTGCAAAACGCCCTGGAAGATCTGGACCAGGATCTGACCTGCATGGAGGATGGGCGTATCTGTCTGTCCAAGACCGATTTGCCCGTGCTGGCCTTCCGCAATCTGTGTATCGCCAATCCTGACGGTACCGTGGTGGTCAGCGGACTCGAGGCCGAGATCGGTCAAGGGGAAAAGGTGCTGATTGCCGGCGATCCCGGCGGCTCGGTCAAGTTGTTCAAGGTGGTCTCCGGGCTATGGCCGTGGGGGGCGGGGCGCATCGATCTGCCCGGCGACGGCACCATCGCCTTCCTGCCGGAACGGCCCTATATTCCCATCGGTTCGCTGCGCGGCGTGCTCAGCTATCCCTCCGACCCTGAAACCTATACGGTCGAGGAATATGGCGCCGTGCTGCGCCGGGTCGGTCTGGGCCATCTGGAGGCAAGGCTGCGCCAGCAGACGGCGTGGGAACAGATTTTGACCGCCGCCGAGCAGCAGGTGATGGGCTTTGCCCGCCTGTTGCTGCGCCGGCCCGACTGGATTTTCCTGGAACACGCCACCTCGTCGCTGTCGCCCCAGGCGGAAGAGGAAATGATGCATCTGGTGGAGCTGGAACTGCCCCACGCCACCGTCATGACCATCGGGCACAACCCGTCGCTGGATGCCTTCCATCAGCGCAAGCTGACCTTGGAAACCAGCGCCAACGGCCCCGCCTTCCTGCGGGAAACCAGTCTGAAGCCGGAAGATCGCCGCCGTCGCATGACGCCGTTGGATTTGCGCCACTGGCTGATCCACCCGTTGCGCCGCGCCGGCGAAAAGCCGCGGGATTAGGGCCATGGCCGCTTCCGTCGAGTCCCTGATGCAGGCGGCGGCGGCCCAGGTCAATGCCGGCGATCTGGGCGGCGCCTGGAACCTCTATCTGGCGGCGATCCAGGCCGAGCCCGGCAATGCCCAGGCTTGGCTGGGGCTGGGGATGACGGCGCTGTTGCAACGCAATTGGGAATTGCTGGTGCAGGTGGCCGACCGTCGCCAGCAATTGGGCGGCGACGGCTTCGCCTATTTCCACGACGTGCTGACGGTAATCTCGGGCTATGGCTTTTATGAACTGCTCGAGGCCATGGCCACCCATCTGCCCGACACGTCGACCTATGCGCCGTCGTCGCTTTATTATGCGGTCTGTGCCCGCCTGCTGGCCGGTGACGAGGATGCGGCCTTCGCCCTGCTGGCCCGGCTCAAGCCGTTATTGGCCGAACGCCGCGACCATCTGCCCATCGGCCCGGGTGACCGTTTCAATATCGCCTATCGCCAGGCCAGTCTGGTCGAGGACGGCGACTATCCCGACCGATTGGACGATAACCGCCTGTCCGCCCTGGCGGCAGCGTTGCCGGCGGTGGAAACGTACGGGCAGTGGAACCAGGAGGCGGGCGGTGATTTCGTGCTCCTCGCCGCTTGCGACGGCCAGTATCTGAACCGCTTCGGTGCCGATTACCTGAAGTCACTGATGCCCTTGGGCCAAGGCGCGATGGTGCATCTGCACGTGATCGAGCCGGTGGCGGAGGGGCTGGCCCCTGTAGCCGCCCTGGCCGCCGCCGCCGCCATGCCGGTGACCATCACCTGCGAACCGGCCAGCGCGTGGCGCGGCGGCGCCTATTTCGCCTCCGCCCGTTTCCTTGCCGCCCCCTGGGTGGTGGAACGCCATTGCGGCAGGCCGGTGATGATCACCGACATCGATGTGCGCTTTTTGCGCCCGCCGGCGGAATTGGCCGAAGCGGCCGGGCCTTACGCCTTCGCCTCGTTTGTCCATGACGGGGTGGGGCCGGCCTCGCGGCTGCCGGCGGTGTGGACGTGGTTTGCCGGTGACCATGGGCAATCCATGCTGCGGGCTTTGTCACGCAGCATTTTGTCCAAGCTGGATATCCCTTGGCCGCATAATTGGATGCTGGATCAGGCGGCGCTGATGACGGCGCGGCGCTGGCTGCGGTGTCATCATCCTGAGGCCGCCCTGGCCGAGATGAACACCCTGCTGGGGCAGTCCTTCACCCCTTGGCTGGAATGTCGCGGCGACGAGGACGACAAGGCCGCGCTGATTCGTCAGGCCGGGCAGGGGGAATAATATCGAGCTAAATACCACCTGCCCTCCACCCACGCCGTCATACCCGCGAAAGCGGGTATCCAGGAGTCGTGGGGATGATGTTGGTGCACCTTTTCTGGACTCCCGCCTTCGCGGGAGTGACGGGTGTCGCGATGGAAATATTTCCCATTAAAAGTTCCCGGCTTTAATCCTCGTCGTCGGCGTCGAGGTCGCGCGGGCGGATGAAGTCCAACAGGCGGCAGGTGCCGGCATCCAGTTCCGGCCAATGGGGCACATTGGTTTCCAGCACCGCCAGGGTGCCGGTGGGGTATTTCTGTTCCAGCCGCTTCACCGCCTCGGCATCGCCGTTACCGGCGCTCAAGCCCAGGGCCAGCTTTTCCAGGCCGGGATTGTGGCCGATCAGCAGCACCGAGTGCAGATGACCGTCCAGGGCTTGCAGCCGGTGCAGCAAATCGCCGCGCGTGGCTTCGTACAGCCGGTCCTCGAAACTGACCGGCACCCCTTCCAGGCGCGGTTCCAGGATGTCATAGGTGGCCCGGGTGCGGGCGGCGGCCGAGCACAAGATCAGATTGGGGCGGATGCCGTGCTGTTTCAGGTACTTGCCCATGGCCTTGGCCGCCTTGCGGCCACGCGGGTTGAGCGGGCGTTGGAAATCGTCCAATCCGGCCTCGTCCCAACTGGATTTGGCGTGACGCAGCAGATAAATCCGTTTCATTTCCGTGACCCTGTTACCGTGTGGTCCAGCAAATATGTCCTCATGCGGCGTTTTCCAGCATGAAGCATCTGTGACAGCGCGCCCAGGCATCATGACAGGGGGCGGTTGAGGATATATAAAGGTTACGTCATTCCCGCAGGCAGGAGAGCCCTTTGACCACCCAGCAGGCCACCGAACTTCCGGCGATCGCCATGGATTCCAAGGACCGCTTCATCAACCGCGAGCTTTCGTGGCTGGCGTTCAACCTGCGTGTCATCGAAGAAGCGGTGAACCACCATCACCCGCTCTTGGAGCGCCTGCGCTTTTTGTCCATTTCCGCCTCCAACCTGGACGAGTTCTACATGGTGCGCGTCGCCGGCCTGAAGGGGCAGGTGGAAGCCGGTGTGATGACCACCTCGGAAGACGGTCTGACCCCGGCGCAGCAATTGAACGCCATCAACGGCATGGCGTCCGATCTGCTGCGGGCGCAAAAGGATTGCTGGCGCAGTCTGCAAGTGGAACTGCGTGCCGCCGGCATCAGCGTTGTCGACCAGAGCGAACTGACCAAGGCGGAAATGAAGTGGCTGGACAGCCGTTTCATGGAACACGTCTTCCCGGTGCTGACGCCTTTGGCCATCGACCCGGCGCATCCGTTCCCGTTCCTGCCCAATGCCGGCATCGCCCTGGTGCTGCACCTGTTCCGCCTGGATGACGGCGAGGTGCTGCGCGCTTTGGTGCCGCTGCCGCCGCAATTGGAACGCTTCATCCGTCTGCCGGGCGAGGCCATCCGCTTCCTGCCGCTGGAACGCTTGGTGCTGCTGTTCCTGGACCGCCTGTTCCCCGGTTTCCGCATGGAGGCCAGCGGCCTGTTCCGCGTCATCCGTGATTCGGAAATGGAGATCGATGAAGAGGCCGAGGATTTGGTGCGCGTGTTCGAAAGCGCGCTCAAGCGCCGCCGTCGCGGCCTTGTCATCCGTCTGACCTTCTCGTCCGGCATCCCCGAGGAGTTGAAGTCGCTGGTGGTCGCCGAAATGCACGCGGTGGAAGGCGACGTCTACGAATTCGACGAAATGATCGGGCTGGTCGACACCAAGCAGATCATCGTCGATGAGCGCCCTGATCTGTTGTTCCCCCCCTACAACGCCCGCTTCCCCGAGCGGGTGCGCGATTTCGGCGGTGATTGCTTCGCCGCCATCCGCAAAAAGGACATCGTCGTCCACCATCCGTTTGAAAGCTTCGACGTGGTGGTGCAGTTCCTGCGTCAGGCGGCGCGTGACCCCAATGTGGTGGCGATCAAGCAGACGCTGTACCGCACCTCGAAAGACAGCCCCATCGTCAAGGCGCTGATCGAGGCGGCCGAGGCCGGCAAGTCGGTCACCTGCATGGTTGAGCTGAAAGCCCGTTTCGACGAGGAAGCCAATATCCGTTGGGCCCGCGATCTGGAAGCGGCAGGGGCCAACGTGGTGTTCGGCTTCATGGAACTGAAGACCCACGCCAAGATTTCGTTGGTGGTGCGGCGTGAAGGCGGTGGGCTGGTGTCCTATGTGCATTTCGGCACCGGCAATTACCACCCGATCACCGCCAAGGTTTACACCGACCTGTCGTTCTTCACCTGCGACGAGGATCTGACCCGCGACGCCAGCAAGGCCTTCAATTACATGACCGGCTATGCGGTGCCGGAAAAGATGGAAAAGCTGGCCATCGCGCCGTTGTCGCTGAAGAAGTCGCTGCTTAACCTGATCGACAAGGAAATCGAATTCGCCAAGACCGGCAAGCCGGCGGCCATTTGGGCCAAGATGAATTCTCTGGTCGATCCCAAGCTGATCGACGCGCTTTATCGCGCCAGTCAGGCCGGGGTGCAGATCGATCTGGTCATTCGCGGCATCTGCTGCCTGCGTCCCAGCGTGCCCGGCCTGTCCGATAACATCCGGGTCAAGTCCATCGTCGGTCGTTTCCTCGAACACACCCGCGTGATGGTGTTCGGCAACGGTAGTCGTCTGCCCAGTCGGCAGGCCAAGATTTACATTTCTTCCGCCGACTGGATGCAGCGCAACATGGATTGGCGGGTGGAAACCCTGGTTCCCATCGAAAACCCCACCGTGCATCGCCAGATTCTGGAACAGATCATGGTGGCCAACCTCAAGGACATGGCACAAAGCTGGGTGCTGGGTGCCGATGGCGTCTATCGCCGGGTGTCGCCCGATGGTTCGGGTTTTTCCGCCCACACCTATTTCATGACCAATCCCAGCCTGTCGGGGCGCGGCAGTGCCGGCGACAAGGCCCGCACACCCAAGCTGGTGCTGGACTAGGCCATGAAGATCAAGCGCCGGCAAGAACCGGTCGGTATCATCGATATCGGTTCCAATTCCATCCGTCTGTGCGTCTATGACGGCGCTGCCCGCGTGCCGGTGCCCCTGTTCAACGAAAAGGCGGTGTGCGCCTTGGGTCTGGGCATGGGCAAAAGCGGGATGTTGAACCCCGAGGGCATGGAACAGGCCATGGCGGCGGTGGGGCGTTTCGTCGCCCTGTCGCGGGCCATGGAGGTGGAGCGTCTCGATATCCTGGCCACCGCCGCCGTGCGCGATGCGGCCGATGGCCCGGATTTCGTCAGCCAGCTGGAACACCGTTACGCCGTCGAGGTCAAGGTCTTGTCCGGTGGCCAGGAAGCCAAGGCGGCGGCCATGGGCGTGCTGTGCGGTACCCCCGATGCCGACGGCATCGTCGCCGATCTGGGCGGCGGCTCACTGGAATTGGTCACCGTGCAAAACGGTGATTTCGGCGATCACGTGACCATGCCGCTGGGGGTGTTGCGGCTGGCCGAGGCCGCCGGCGATGATCGTGCCAGGGCCGACGAGGTCATCACCAAATACCTGAAGAAGGTGCCGTTCCTGGAACAGGGCCAGGGCCGCGCGCTTTATGCGGTGGGGGGCGCCTGGCGCGCCATCGCGCGGATCTGCATCAGCCAGACCCATCATCCGCTCACCGTGTTGGACAATTTCGCCATCGACCCGAAAGAGGCTTTGCGCATCATCGACCTGATCGCCGGCCAAAGTAAGAAGTCGCTGGAAAAAGTGCCGGGCGTGTCGAAAAAGCGGGTGGGCAATCTGCCGTTGGCGGCGCTGTTGCTGGACCGGGTGATTCGCGCCACTAATCCGTCCAATCTGGTGTTTTCCATTTACGGCATGCGCGAGGGCCAGTTCTATCGCCGTCTGCCGGAACGGCTGCGCCAGCAGGACCCGTTGTTGTCGGTGTGCCGGCAGATGGCGCAGATGAATTCGCGCTTTCCCGAGCATGGCGATGAATTGATGGCGTGGATGGCGCCTCTGTTTCCCGGCGAAACCGCCCATGACGCCCGCTTGCGTCACGCCGCCTGTCTGGTGTCGGATATCTTCTGGAACGAACACCCCGATTACCGGGCCGAACAGGCGTTTCACCGTCTGCTGCGGCTGCCGTTCATGGGAGTGCCGCACCGCGACCGTGCCGCCATCGCCTATACGGTCTATCAACGCTATCAGGGCGACGACGATACCGCCCATGCCCAGATGGCCATCCAATTGCTGGACGAGTTCGATCTTAAGCGCTGCCGGGTCACCGGAACCGCCCTGCGTCTTGCCCACACCCTGTCGGGTGGCGCCCCCAATCTGTTGAAGCAGACACGGCTTTTGTTCGACGGTGGCGACGTCATCATCGAAGTGCCGGGCGGCAACCCGGCTTTCGCCATCGAGAACGACCGCACCTTCGACAAGCTGGCCAAGGCCTTGGGCTGCGTCAATCTGGTGTTCAGAAAGGTGTGATCACGCTGCCGGCAAGGTGAAGCTGATGGTGCAACCTTCACCGGTCGGGGGGTGCACCTGGATATGGCCGCCATGCAGTTCGACGATACGCTTGCAGGCGGCCAGACCGATGCCGGTGCCTTCGTATTGGCTGATACCGTGCAGACGCTGGAAAATGCCGAACACCCGTTCACGCTGGTCGTCGGGGATGCCGATGCCGTTATCGGCGATGGTGATGCGCCATAGCGGCCCATGGGGCTGGGCGTCGATGCGGATAGAGGGGGGGCGGTCGGCGGCGGCGAATTTCAACGCATTGCCGATCAGGTTCTGGAACAGGCGGGTGATCTCGCTGTGATTGCCGGCGACCACCGGCAAGGGGCCTGCCTGGATGATTGCGCCGGTTCGCTGTACCACCAGGGCCAGATCAGCCTGGACCTGGGCCAGGATTTCATTCAAATCCACCGGTTGCGGCTTGGTGTCGCCGCGACCCAGGCGCGAATAATCCAGCAAATCCAGGATCAACCGGTCCATGCGCTTGGCGCCGTCGCGGGCGAAGCCCAGGAAGGTCCGGGTTTCGTCGTCCAGCGATGCGGTCAGCCGCCGCTCCAGCAAGCTTAGATAACTGCTGATCATGCGCAAGGGCTCGCGCAAATCATGGCTGGCCACATAGGCGAAGTTTTCCAGATCGGTGTTGGAAACCGCCAGGGCGCGACTGTGTTCCTCCAATTGCTCGGTGCGGCGCAACACTTCGGCTTCCAGATTTTCCTGCATGCGCCGTTGCTGCGCCTGCAACATGCCCATGTACAAGACGGTGACCCCCACCCCCAGGATGGTCAGGTTGAGGGTGAAGACCGTATGCGCCGCCGCCCCATGGCCCAGGGGGCCGATGCCCAGGGACGCCTGGGCGACCATGATCGTGGCACAGACCAGATTGCCCAAGGCGGCCCCGGCCAGATGAAAGCGAAAGGCGAGAAGCGTCAGCCCGAACAACGACAAGGGCGCCAGCAATGGATCGATGGCCGACAAGATCGCCTGGGCGGCGCCCAGGATCAGGGTCGTCATCACCAGCGCGGTGGTGTCCGCCGACGAGGTGTGGTCGCGAATGGCCATGACCAAAGGCAAGATCAGGAACAGGCCGCAGGTGTCGGCGCTGACCAGCATGGCCACCCGGCTGACATAACTGGCCAGATTCAGTTCGGCGGTGCCCAGGGCGAAATGGATCAGTGGTAAAATCCACACGGTCAACACCGGGGGCAGCACCGATATGCGCAGCAGGCGCCACAGGCAGGTCAGGTGGCGCGGCCCCTGAAGCAAGGGCAGGTGGTGCTTGTCCTCGGTCCGTCGCCAGAGCCACCAGGCCAGCCAGGATTGACAGCTGTCGACCAGGGCCGACAGAGCGGTGGCGCCGACCATGGCCGCTAGCGAATTGCTCGGGTTCATGGACAGAAAATTGGCGACAAGGCTGGCGGCGAAAACCGCAGGCACACCCAGGCGCGGCCCCAGCCGGGCAACCAGGGCGACGCCGATGCCGGCGGGCAGCCAGAAGACGGTCAGGTTGCCGGGCGGCAGGCTGGCCAGACTGGCGGCACCGACAGCCAACAGGATATAGAGCCCCATCAGCAGGAAGCCGGCCACCGGAGCCGAGGTGACAAGACGCATGGGGTGTTTCCCCTTGTGCTTGGGGTGACTCAGTCCACTTCCACCAGGGCGGGGGCGCATTGGGGCTCGACCGGGTCCATGGGCACCAGCCGCAGCTTGCGTCCGTCGGTGCAAAAGCCCAGGGCCAGACGGCCATGCTTCAGCGCCAGGGCGTCTTCGCCGAACAGGTCGCGGCGCCAGCCGTGCAGGGCCGGGATTTCGGCATGGTCGTCGGCGGCGATGGCTTCGATATCGGCGGAATTGGCCACCAGCTTGCTGGCGACGCCGTGGGCGTCGCATTTCATCTTCAGCAGAACCTTCAACAGATCGACCACCGGCCCCAGGCCGCGAGGCAGTTCCACCCGTTCCGGCGGCTTGGGAATCTGGTCTTCCGGCAGGGCCAGTCCGCGTTTGACCGCCTCCAGAAGGGCGGTGCCCATGCGGCCTTCGACCATGCCCTTGCCCATGCCGCGGGTGCGGGCCAGTTCATCCACGTTGGCGGGGTGGTGGGCGGCGATCTCCATCAGCGTTTCGTCGCGCAGCATGCGCTGGCGCGGAATGTCGCGTTCCTGCGCCTCGCGCTCGCGCCAAGCGGCCAGTTCCTTCAGCACCGCCAGGAATTTCGGGCTGCTGGAGCGGGGCTTCAGCCGCTTCCAGGCGTTTTCCGGATCGGTGCGATAGGTGTCGGGGCTGGCCAACTCGGCCATTTCGTCCACCAGCCAGTCAAGGCGACCGTTACGTTCCAGCTTGCGCACCAGCTTTTCATAGGCCACCCGCAGATGGGTGACGTCGGCCAGGGCGTATTGAATCTGCTTTTCCGTCAAGGGACGCAGCGCCCAATCGGTGAAGCGCTGGGATTTGTCGATGCGGGCCTTGGCCAATTGGCTGGCCAGGGTTTCGTAGCCGACCGAATCGCCGAAGCCACAGACCATGGCGGCGACCTGGGTGTCGAACAACGGCGCCGGCACCGAGCCTGACAGGTGCAGGAAGATTTCCACGTCCTGGCGGGCGGCGTGGAACACCTTCAGGACATTGGGATTGGCCATCAGTTCGAACAACGGCGCCAGGTCCATGCCGGGCGCCAGCGGGTCGACGGCGCGCGCCTCGTCCGGTCCGGCCAGTTGCACCAGACACAGCTGCGGGTAATAGGTCTTTTCCCGCATGAATTCGGTGTCGACGGTGATGTAGGGGGCCGAAGAAAGACGCTGGCAAAAAGCGGCGAGTTCGGCGGTATCGGCGATCATGGGCATGGGTCCAAGTGATACACCCATCGGCCTTTGTCGGCAAGGGCGGGCATGGAGAAGTCTGATCCGGCGAGTTTAATTGCGACCGTGGTTATCGCGCAATAATCATCAACCAAACGCGATATTTGGGTTTATTAAGTACCTCATAGGTAGTAAAAAATAGCATACATACTTCATATGGAGTGCATTATGCGCATGCATTCACTCATCCGAATTTCGTGTGTCATGCTGATGGCAACCGTTGCCAGTGCATGTACTCGGCTTGCCGATTCCTATCAGGTCGATCCGGTATCCAAGACCCGCTTGGCCGGTCCCGGCGTCACGGCGAGCGGCAAGCCCGATGGTACCTTCAAGGTATTCGACCTGGACAATGACAGTCTGGTCGGCGGCTGTGGTTACAAGCAAGCCGTCGACGACATGGCCTGCCGTTGGCGTCTGATGGATTTCCTGATCGGCCTGTCGGAGCAACGTTGCTCCGATCACAAGGCCAGGATTGAAAGCAGCGCGGCGGTCAGCGATTTCGGCTTTTCCTCGGTGACCACCGTGCTGGGCGGGGTTGGCGCCATCGCCACCGGCGCCACCACCGCCCGGGTTCTGGCGGGCAGTGCCGGCATGGTCAGCGGCGTGCATGCCGACTGGAACGAAAGCGTCTACATGAACAAGGTGGCCACGGCCATCGTTGCCCGCATTGATGCCAACCGGGCCGCCATCTTGAACGAACTACGCACCGCCCGGGAAAGCGCGTCCGAGCCCAACAGCGGCAAGGTGTTCACCACCGAGGCCATGTTGGCCGGGATTTATCGCTTCCACGAGGCTTGTTCGTTCTATTCGGCGCTGAGCAGCATGACCCAGAATGCGGCGCTGCCCGACACCGTGGAAAGCGTGCGCGGGCGAGTGGAGATGGCACAAAAGGACGTTGCCGCCCTGGAGCAGCAGATCGCCACCACCACCGATCCCAAAGCCTTGGCGGCGTTGCAGCGCCTGTTGGCGACCAGGGTCAACACCCTTAATTTCCTCACCACCCAGTTGGGGGTGCTGGAAACCCGGGCCGGCTCCGGTCTTGGTGCGGCGCCCGCCACCAGCCAATGATAATTCCTTTCCATCTTGACAATCCCCCGGTGGCGTGTGTCTTTTCCCGTTTCTCGCGCACCCACCGGGGATCGTTTTGACCATGCATCAATATCGCACGCACACCTGCGGCCAGCTTCGCGCCAGCGATGCCGGCACCATTGCCCGCCTGTCCGGTTGGGTCCACCGCAAGCGTGACCATGGCAACCTTCTGTTCGTCGATTTGCGCGACCATTACGGTCTGACCCAGTGCGTCTTGGATATTTCCAGCGCCGTTTTCGCCACCTTGGAAAAGGCCCGGCCGGAAAGCGTCATCACCGTCACCGGCAAGGTGGTCAGCCGCACCAGCGACACCATCAATCCGCGCCTGCCCACCGGCGAGATCGAATTGCAGGTGGCCGAGATCGAGATTCAGTCCATCGCCGACGTGCTCCCCATCCAGGTGGCCGGCGACCAGGAATATCCCGAGGACATGCGGCTCAAGTACCGCTTCCTCGATCTGCGCCGTGAAGACGTGCACGCCAACATGATGTTGCGCTCCGAGGTCATCGCCTATTTGCGCAAGGCCATGCTGGACCAGGGCTTCACCGAGTTCCAGACCCCGATCCTGACCGCCAGCAGCCCGGAAGGCGCGCGCGATTATCTGGTCCCCGCCCGTCTGCATCCCGGCAAGTTCTATGCGCTGCCGCAGGCGCCGCAGCAGTTCAAGCAATTGCTGATGGTGGCTGGCTTCGACAAGTATTTCCAGATCGCGCCGTGCTTCCGTGACGAGGCCGGTCGTGCCGACCGTTCCCCGGGCGAGTTCTACCAGCTCGATTTCGAGATGAGCTACGTGACGCAAGACGACGTCTTCGCCGCCATCGAGCCGGTGCTGGAAGGCGTGTTCAAGCAGTTCGGCAAGGGCCGCAAGGTCACCCCGGCGCCGTTCCCGCGCATCCCTTACGCTGAATCCATGCTGAAATACGGCTCGGACAAGCCCGATCTGCGTAACCCCATCGAGATCGCCGACGTCACCGAGCCGTTCCGCGGCTCCGGTTTCGGCCTGTTCGCCAAGCTGGTGGACAAGGGCGCGGTGGTCCGTGCCATTCCCGCCCCCGGCGCCGCCAACCAGCCGCGCTCGTGGTTCGATAAGCTCAACGAATGGGCGCGTGAAAACGGTGCCGGCGGTCTGGGCTATATCCAATTCGCCGCCGATGGTGCCAAGGGCCCCATCGCCAAGAACCTGGAACCGGAACGCATCGCCGCCATCAAGGAAGCCGCCAAGTTGAACGACGGCGATGCCGTGTTCTTCGCCTGCGACAAGGAATTGCCGGCGGCCAAGTTCGCCGGACTGGTCCGCACCAAGATCGGCAACGATCTGGACCTGTTGGAAAAGGACGTGTTCAAGTTCTGCTGGACCGTGGACTTCCCCATGTACGAGTTGAACGAGGAAACCGGCCAGATCGATTTCAGCCACAACCCGTTCTCCATGCCCCAGGGTGGCATGGACGCGCTGGAAAACCAGGACCCGCTGACCATCAACGCCTATCAGTACGACATCGTCTGTAACGGCGTCGAATTGTCGTCGGGGGCCATCCGCAACCACCGTGCCGACATCATGATCAAGGCCTTCGGCATCGCCGGCTATGGTCCGGAAGTGGTCGAGGAAAAGTTCGGCGGCATGTTGAACGCGTTCCGCTATGGCGCGCCGCCGCACGGTGGCTCGGCCCCGGGCGTCGATCGCATCGTCATGCTGCTGGCCGACCAGCCCAATATCCGCGAGGTCATCTTGTTCCCCATGAACCAGCAGGCCCAGGACCTGCTGATGGGGGCGCCGGCCGAGGTCGATGCCATGCGCTGGAAGGAACTGCACATCAAGCCGGATCTGCCCAAGCCGAAAAAGGAAGGCTGATCAGCCCAGCTTTTCCTGCAACGAGGTGCAAAATCAAAAAAGCCGGACGAGAGATCGTCCGGCTTTTTGTTTCTGCGTCTTAAGGATGAGGCGTTCATGCTAAATGAAGGAATTAACTTATTGTGCGTATGCCTTTATTGTCAGTAATGAATTGACCGTTATGGTTACGTGCTATTGATATTAATATATTACGGTATTCTTATTTTATTTTGTATGCTTCTTCAATAATCTGCGCGAATGTGAGGCTGTCATGTTTTCTAACATGAACATTGGGGCGCGCATGTCCCTTGGGTTTTTCCTCGTCCTGGTTTTGACTTTGGCCATTGGCATCATCGCCGAGATCTCTTCGGCGCAATTGTCGGAATTGACGGCCAAACTGTATCGGCATCCCTTTGCCGTCACCAATGCGCTGTCTGACGCCAATGCCAATATCATCGCCATGCATCGGTCGATGAAGGATGTGGCTTTGTCGAAGACGCCCGAGGAACTGGCCAAGGCGGTTGCCGACGTGGATGCGCGGGAAAAGCGGGTCTATGACAAGTTCAATCTGGTGCGCGAACGCTTCCTGGGCGACAAATCCGACGTCGAGGCGGCGGCCAAGGCTTTCGCCGATTGGAAGCCCATCCGCGATCAGGTGATCGTCGCCATCCGCGATAATCGCCGCGAGGATGCCGCTGAAATCACCAAGACCAAGGGGGCGGTGCAGGTCGCCTCCATCAATGCCACCTTGGACAAGGTGATGGCCTTTGCTTTCGACAAGGCCGAGGCCTTCATGGTCAATGCCCAGGCGACCAAGGATCGTATGACCACGATCACCCGTCTGTGTCTGGGCGGCGCCCTGATCCTGGGGGTGGCTGTGGCCTGGTGGATCACCCGTGGCATCAGCCGGCCGATCAACGCCATGACCGGGGTGATGGATCAACTGTCGCAGAACAAGCTGCAGGTTGATGTTCCCTATGCTGGCCGCGGCGATGAAATCGGTCGCATGGCCAAGTCGGTGCGCCACTTCAAGGATCAGTTGGTGCGGGTGCATCAGCTTGAACAAGAGCAGGAAGAGCAAAAGCGCCGGGCCGAGGTCGATCGTATGACGGCCATGCGCAAGATGGCTGATACCTTTGAAGGCAGCGTCGGTGCGGTGATCAACACCGTGACTTCGGCGGCGACCGAATTGCAGGCGGCGTCCAGCCAAATGGCCGGAACCGCCACCGAAACCAGCGCCCAGGCGACCACGGTAGCGTCTTCGGCCCAACAGGCCTCGGCCAATGTGCAAACGGTGGCCTCGGCCACCGATGAACTGGCCGCCTCCATCGAGGAAATCACCCATCAGGTGGAACGGGCGCAGACGGTGTCCGGTCGGGCCGGGACCGAGATGGACAAGGCCACCCTTCAGGTCGAGGCGCTGTCGGAAAATGTCGGCAAGATCGGCGAGATCGTCAGCCTGATCGACCATATCGCCAGCCAGACCAATCTGTTGGCGCTGAACGCCACCATCGAGGCGGCAAGAGCGGGCGACGCGGGAAAAGGCTTCGCCGTGGTCGCCAACGAGGTCAAGGGCTTGGCCAACCAGACCGCCAAGGCCACCAGCGAGATCGCCATGCAGATTCAGGCGGTGCAGCAAGGGACCGCCGCCGCCGTCCATGCCATCGGCGACGTGTCGGCGGTCATCGCGGAAATGGGCGCCATCAGCGCGGCGGTGGCTGCCGCCGTCGAACAGCAAAGCGGTGCCACCAGCGAAATCGCCCGCAACGTCGAGCAGGCCGCCGACGGCACCCAGCAGGTGACGGAAAACATCGTCTCGGTCGAGCAGGCGGCGCGGGAAACCGGATCGGCGGCGGAGCAGATCAGTGTTTCCGCCACCGATCTGTCGAAGCAGGCGGAATATCTGCGCCATGAAGTCGGGCAGTTCCTGTCCCAGGTACGAGCCGACAAGAGCAAAATGGTCCTGTTGACCTGGAGTGCCGAACTGGCCAGCGGTATCGCCAGCATCGACGCCCACCATCAGGAAATGTTCACCCAGTTGAATGCCTTCTATGGCGAGATGATGGCCGGTGACAGCGGCAAGGGGGCGTTGACCATGCTGGCGGCTATCGAACGCACCATGACCGACCATTTCGCCGAGGAAGAGGCGCTGATGACCAAGCACCGCTATGGCGCCGCCGATACCCATCGCGGCCACCATCGCGACTTCCTGGCCAAGGTGGCGGCGATGCGTCAGGACATCGAGGGGCAAAAGCCCAACGCCATGGCCAATTTCTTCGATTATGTCTCGACCTGGCTGGCCGAACATATCGGCAAGGAAGACAAGGCCCTGTTCACCGCCATCAAAGCCCAGGCGGCATAGAGCATTTTCACGCGAAGCGTGGACAGGCGATAAGCCTGAGCGGCCCGTCACGGGCCATTTGTAAGGTTTAGACTTGTTTCCGCTTTAGCTGAAACAAGTCTAAATGAAAAAGGGGCCGGACGATCACTCGTCCGGCCCTTTCAGTTTACGGTTCTTGGGAGACATCCTTCCCCGTTCCCAGGGAAAAGCCCAGTGCCGTGAACCACGCGGCGCTGGGGTCAGCCTAAGGCTCTGGCCACCTTCGATCCGGTGGGCCGCCCGATGGCATCGCAGATGAAGCTGCCGGCCTCGATCAGCTTGGTCAAATCGATGCCGGTCCGGATGCCCATGCCGTGCAGCATGTAGACCACGTCCTCGCTGGCGACATTACCGGCGGCACCCTTGGCATAGGGGCAGCCGCCCAGGCCGGCGACCGAGGAATCGACCACCGCCACGCCGCGTTCCAACACCGCCAGGATATTGGCCAAGGCTTGGCCGTAAGTGTCGTGGAAATGTGCCGCCAGCATGGCGACCGGCAGATGGGCGGTGACGGCGTCGATCATGGCTTGCGCCTTCAACGGCGTGCCGACACCGACGGTATCGCCCAGCGAGATTTCATAACAGCCCATCTCGGCCAGCCGGCGCGCCACGTCAGCGACGGCGGCGGGATTGATGTCGCCTTCATAGGGGCAGCCCAGCACGCAAGAGACATAGCCGCGCACCTTGACGCCCTGGTCCCGCGCGCGGGTGACCACGGGGGCGAAGCGGTCCAGGCTGTCGCCAATGGAACAGTTGATGTTCTTTTGCGAAAAGCTTTCCGAGGCGGCACCGAACACCGCCACCTCACGCGCCCCTGCCGCCAAGGCCGCTTCCAGCCCTTGCATGTTTGGGGTCAGCACCGGATAGACCACGCCCGGCTTTTGGCTGATGCCGGTCAGCACCTCGGCGCTGGCGGCCATTTGCGGCACCCATTTGGGGCTGACGAAGCTGCCCGATTCGATCACCGGCAGTCCCGCCGCACTCAGGCGGTCGATCAGGCCGATCTTGGTTTGCACCGAAACCGGGCTGGCCTCGTTCTGCAAGCCGTCGCGGGGGCCGACTTCGACGATTTTGACATAGGCAGGGATGGTCATTTGGCCTCCGTCGCCTCGAAGGTGACCAATTGGGCGCCGTCGGCAACCTGATCGCCGGCACCGTAGAGCACCTCTTTCACCGTGCCGTCGGTGGGGGCCTTGATGGCGTGCTCCATCTTCATGGCCTCCACCACCATCAAGACCTGGCCCTTTTCCACCACTTCGCCGGCTTTGACCAGGGCCTGCACCACGGTGCCGGTCATGGGCGCGGTCAGCGATCCGCCGGCATCGGCGTCCTGGTCGGCGGCCTTGGCCGAGGGGTCGTCCAGCTTCAGCTTCCAGGCATTGCCGGCTTCCAGCACGGTGATGTCGAAGCCCTGGATGACCACGGTGGCCGATTTGCGCTCGCCGTTGATTTCGGCGGTGACGGTGCGACCCTCGCGGCTGGCGCCCCGGACCACGCACTTGCCCTCGGGCATGTCCATGTCCCAACCGTTGGCGCGGAAATGGACAGTGACGAGACGCAGCGTCTCGTTGTCGATCAGGCGGAAATCATGATGATTGTCGTCATTCATGCGCCAGCCATTGGTCAGCCGCCAGGGCGAATGGGGGTCGTCGCGGCGGGTGGGCGCGGCTTCGCGTTCCATCAGCATGGCGGCGGCGGCGAAGGCCAGGGCGGTGCTGGGCACGGCCTGGGCGCTTTTCAGCAGATCGTCGCGGTGGCGGTTGATGAAACCGGTATCGACCTGGAAGGCGGCGAAGGCAGGGTGACCGGCGATGGCGGACAGAAAACCCACATTGGTGGTCATGCCGGCGATCTCGTAATCGGCCAAGGCCCGGCGCAACCGGCGCAGCGCGCGGTCGCGGTCCTCGTCCCAGACGATCAGCTTGGCGATCATCGGGTCGTAGAAGGCGGTGACGGCATCGCCCTGGCGCACGCCGGTATCGACGCGCACATGGGCGTTGGTGGCCGGCGGGGCCAGATGCACCAAGGTACCGGTGGCCGGCAGGAAGTCGCGGTCGGTGTCCTCGGCGTAGATGCGGGCCTCGAAGGCGTGGCCCCTGCGCACCAGTTCATGCTGGCCCAAAGGCAGCGGACGGCCCGAGGCCACCAGCAACTGCCATTCCACCAGATCCTGACCGGTGATCATCTCGGTCACCGGATGCTCCACCTGCAAGCGGGTGTTCATCTCGATGAAGAAGAATTGGCCGTCCTGATAGAGGAACTCCACCGTGCCGGCGCCGACATAATTGACCGCCTTGGCGGCGGCCACCGCCGCCTCGCCCATGGCTTGGCGCACTTCCTCGGCCAGCAGCGGGGCGGGGGCTTCCTCGATCACCTTCTGGTGGCGGCGCTGGACCGAGCAATCGCGTTCGAACAGATAGATGCCGTTGCCAAGGGAATCGCAGAAAATCTGGATTTCCACGTGGCGGGGGTGGTCGAGGTAACGTTCCAGCAGCAGGGAATCGTCGCCGAATGCCGCCTTGGCCTCGCGCTTGGCGCCGTTGATGGCGTCGACCAGTTCGCTTTCCTGGCGCACCACCCGCATGCCCTTGCCACCGCCGCCCGCCGATGCCTTGACCAGCACCGGATAGCCCATCTTGTTGGCGGCGGCGACCAGTTCGGCCTGTTCCTGGCCCTGGCCGTGATAACCGGGGACCAGCGGCACCCCGGCGTCTTCCATCAGTCGCTTGGATTCGGCTTTCGAGCCCATGGCGCGGATGGCCGAGGCCGGCGGCCCCATGAAGACGATGCCGTTGTCGGCGCAGGCTTCGGCGAAGCCCGCGTTTTCCGACAAAAAGCCGTAGCCGGGGTGAATGGCCTGGGCACCGGTGCGTTTCGCCGCGTCGATGATGCGGTCGGCCTTCAGGTAGCTTTCGCTGGCCGGGGCTGGGCCGATCAACACCGCTTCGTCGGCCATGGCCACATGCATGGCATTGGCGTCGGCCTCGGAATAGACGGCGACGGTGCGAATACCCAGGCGCTTGGCGGTGCGCATGACCCGGCAGGCGATTTCGCCGCGATTGGCGATCAGAATTTTGTCAAACATGGGTTATCCCCCGATCCAGCCGGCTTTGCGCTTTTCCAGAAAGGCCCGCACCCCCTCGCGCCCCTCGTCCGAGGCGCGGATGGTGGCGATGCGTCCGGCGGTCCAGTCGCGTAAATCGTCGTTCAATTCCTGCTCGGCGGCGCGCACGGCCAGTTCCTTGGCCGCTTCCATGGCCTTGGGGCCGTTGGCCGACAGTGCCTTGATCCAGCGGTCGCGCACCTCTGTCAACTGGTCCAGGGGCACCACTTCCGACACCAGACCAAGCTCTGCCGCCTTGGCGGCGCTGAAGGTCTCGGCGGTCTGGAAATAGCGCCTTGCCGCGCGGCCACCGATGGCGCGGACCACGTAAGGCGAGATGACGGCGGGGATCAGGCCCAGCTTGACTTCCGACAGGCAGAAACTGGCGCTGTCGGCGCACACCACCATGTCGCAGCAGGCGGCGAGGCCGACACCGCCGCCATAGGCCGAGCCCTGGACGACGCCGATGACCGGCTTGGGCGCGCTGTCGATGGTTTGCATCAACTTGGCCAAGGCCCGCGAATCGGCCAGATTCTGCGCGTGGTCGTATTCGGCCATGCGCTTCATCCAGTTAAGGTCGGCGCCGGCGGAAAAGCTTTTGCCGGTGGCGTCCAGCACGATGATGCGGCTGTCGGCGTCATCGATGGCCGTCTGGAAGGCCTCGGTCAACTCGGCGATCAGCAGGTCGTCGAAGGCGTTGTGGCGGTCGGCCCGGTTCATGGTGATGAAGCGGGTCGGGCCCCGTTGGGCGATGATCAGGGACTCGCTCATTTCCTTACATCCTGAACACGCCGAACTTGGTCGGCTTGATGGGGGCGTTGAGCGAAGCGGAAATCCCCAGTCCCAGCACCATGCGGGTGTCGGCGGGGTCGATCAGGCCGTCATCCCACAGCCGTGCCCCGGCATAATAGGGATGGCCCTGGGTTTCGTACTGGGCGCGGATGGGGGCCTTGAACGCCTCCATGTCCGCACTGGCCCAATCCTCGCCCTTGGCCGCCATGGAATCCTTCTTGATCTGGGCCAGGACGCCCGCCGCCTGTTCGCCGCCCATCACCGAGATGCGGCCCGTGGGCCACATCCACAGCATGCGCGGTTGGAAGGCGCGCCCGCACATGCCGTAATTGCCGGCGCCGAACGAACCGCCGATGAGGACGGTGAATTTGGGCACGTTGGCGCAGGCCACGGCGGTGACCATCTTGGCGCCATCCTTGGCGATGCCGCCCGATTCGTACTTCTTGCCGACCATGAAGCCGGTGATGTTCTGCAAGAACACCAAAGGAATGCCGCGCTGGGCGCACAATTCGACGAAATGGGCGCCCTTGACGGCGGATTCCGAGAACAAAATGCCGTTATTGGCGACGATGCCCACCGGATAGCCCCAGATGCGGGCGAAGCCGCAGACCAGGGTCTGGCCATAGAATTGCTTGAACTCGTCGAAACGCGAACCATCGACGATGCGGGCGATGATTTCGCGCACGTCATAGGGCTTGCGCGGGTCGGCGGGGATGATGCCGTAGATTTCCTTGGGGTCGTAACGCGGCTCTTCCGGCGTGGCGATGTCGAGGCTGACCGGTTTGGTGCGGTTGAGGTTGCCGATGACGCGTCGGGCGATGGCCAAAGCGTGGCCGTCGTCCAGCGCGTAATGGTCGGTGACGCCCGACACCCGGCAATGCACGTCGGCGCCGCCCAAATCCTCGGCGGTGACGATCTCGCCGGTGGCGGCCTTGACCAAGGGCGGACCGCCCAGGAAGATGGTGCCCTGGTTCTTGACGATGATGGATTCGTCGCTCATGGCCGGGATATAAGCGCCGCCCGCCGTGCACGAGCCGTGCACCACCGAGATTTGCGGGATGCCGTCCGCCGACATCTGCGCCTGGTTATAGAAAATGCGGCCGAAATGCTCTTTGTCGGGAAAAACCTCGTCCTGCTGCGGCAGGTTGGCGCCGCCCGATTCCACCAGATAGACGCAAGGCAGGTTGTTTTCGCGGGCGATTTCCTGGGCCCGCAGATGCTTTTTCACCGTCACCGGATAATACGATCCACCCTTCACGGTGGGATCGTTGGCGACGATCATGCATTCCTGACCCTGGATGGCGCCGATGCCGGTGATGATGCCGGCTGCGGCGATGTCGCCGGAATACATGCCGTAGGCGGCCAGTTGCGACAGCTCAAGGAAGGGCGAGCCGACGTCGAGCAGACGGCGGATGCGTTCGCGTGCCAACAGCTTGCCGCGCGATTCGTGGCGGTCGCTGGCCACCTTGCCGCCGCCTTGCTTGATTTCCGCCACCACCTTGCGCATGTCATCGATGACGCGCCCGGTGGCTTCGGCATTGGCACGGAACTCGTCCGAGCGGGGGTTGATGGCGCTTTTGATGACGGACATCACTTGGTCTCTTCGAACAGTTCACGACCGATCAGCATGCGGCGGATTTCCGAGGTGCCGGCGCCGATTTCATAAAGCTTGGCGTCGCGCAGCAGCCGCCCGGTCGAGTATTCGTTGATGTAGCCGTTGCCGCCCAGGGTCTGGATCGCTTCCAGCGCCATCCAGGTGGCCTTTTCGGCGGTGTAAAGGATGACGCCGGCGGCGTCCTTGCGGGTGGTTTCGCCGCGCGTGCAGGCCTTGGCCACCGCATAGGCATAGGCGCGGCAGGCGTTCATGGTGGTGTACATGTCGGCGATCTTGCCTTGCATCAGCTGGAAGGTGCCGATGGCTTGGCCGAACTGGGTGCGTTCGTGGATATAGGGGACCACTACGTCCATGCAGGCGCGCATGATGCCCAAGGGACCGCCGGCGAGAACGGCGCGTTCGTAATCCAGGCCGCTCATCAGCACGTTGACGCCCTTGCCGACGCTGCCCAGTACGTTTTCTTCCGGCACTTCGCAATCCTGGAACACCAGCTCACCGGTGTTGGAGCCGCGCATGCCCAGCTTGTCCAGCTTCTGCGCCACCGAAAAGCCCTTGAAATCCTTTTCGATGATGAAGGTGGTGATGCCCTTGGAGCCGGCGTTGACGTCGGTCTTGGCATAGACCACCAGCACGTCGGCGTCGGGGCCGTTGGTGATCCACATCTTGGTGCCGTTCAGGATGTAGCGGTCGCCCTTTTTCTCGGCCCGCAACTTCATCGACACCACGTCGGACCCGGCATTGGGCTCACTCATGGCCAGCGCGCCGATATGGTCGCCGGAAATCAGCTTGGGCAGGTATTTGCGCTTTTGCGCCTCGGTGCCGTTCCTGCGGATCTGGTTGACGCACAGATTGGAATGCGCCCCATAGGACAGGCCGACGGAAGCCGAGGCGCGGCTGATCTCCTCCATGGCGATGACGTGTTCCAGATACGACATGCCGGCGCCGCCGTATTCTTCCTCGACCGTCAGGCCCAGCAGGCCCATGTCGCCGAACTTCTTCCACAACTGGTTGGGAAATTCGTTGCTGTGATCGATCTCGGCGGCCAGGGGCGCGATCTCGGCGGCGGCGAAGGCGGCGACCTGATCGCGCATCATGTCGGCGGTTTCACCCAGGTCGAAATTCATGGTGGCGTTGAACATTCGGACGGCTCCCGGTGTCAGGGTCTTATTGTCTAAAAACGAACATACGTTTTTTTAATCGGCGCGCAAGAGGGATTTGTGTCCCCAAGTGCGGATATCAGTGACTGGTGGAAATCGCGGCCCGGAATTTTTCCAGCCACGCCGCATCCTTGCCCAGGGCTTCGACGATGGCTTCCTCGACCGGCGGCTGCATGGTTTCCTTGAATTGCCGGCGTTCCTGCGGCGACGGGGTCAGCACCGTCAAGCGTTTGGCCAGACCGACGCGGCCGCGTTCGGTCTTGTCGACGGCATCCACCGTGTGGCGGCCAAAGGCCAGGGCATCGCTGGCCGCCTGGCGCACCAAGGCGGCATCCTCGGCGGTCATGGCGTTCAGGGCGGCGGTGTTGAACAGCCAGACATAGGGCGAATAAATGGCGTCGATGAAGGTGGCGTAGCGCTGCACCGTGTCGAAATTGCGGGCCATGATCACGGCGGGGGGACTCATCTGACCATCGATGGCGCCCATGGCCAGCATGGACAATTCGTCGCGCGACGATACCTGGACCGGGCGGGCGTTGACGGCGGTGATCATGGCATCCAGGGGGGCGAAACCGGGAATGGCGCGCAGGCGCAATCCCCACATGTCGTCGGGGTCGGTGATCGGGCGGTCCAGGTTGGTAAGGACGTGAAAGCCGCCGGGATCGGCGAAGCCCAGCAAGGTCAGCTTGGTCCGTGCCGCCATGTCGGTGGCCATGTCGCGGACGAAGGGGCCGGCCATCACCTCACGGGCTTGGGCGATGGTGTCGAAGGCGAAAGGCAGTTGCGTCGCCATCAGCGGCGGATAAAGCGCGGTGACGCCGCCGACGGTGACCAGCGCGGATTGGATGACCCCCTTGCTGGTCAGGCTGGCCATGTCGCGGTTGCCGCCCAGTACGCCGTCGGGGAATATTTCCACCGCCAGCCGGCCCTGGCTTCGTTCCGCCAGCAGGCGGCGGAATTCCGCCGCCACCGCCGCCACCGGGTCCGAGGCCGACACTTGCGGTTGGGCATGGGCCAGGAAGATCTGGACCGGTTCGGCCCGGACGGGCAAGGCGGCCAACACCATGAAGGCCAGACCGAGAAGGCTGCGCTTGAGCATGTCCATCGCCCTATTTGCTGTCGAAACGCAAGATACCGTCCCAATCGGCGGTTTCTGCTTGTGCCAACGCCTTCAGGTACAAGGCGGCGGCCTTGTCGTGCGGGCGCATCGCGGTGAAATCGGTGAAGGCGCGGGCGGCGTCGCGCCATTGACGACGTTCGATCAGGGCCATGGCTTCCCCCCACAGCAATACGTCGGTGGCCGGGTCGCTGCCTTCGCCCAGCAATTCGTGCACGTCGATGGGCAGGCTGGTCCCCACCGCCAACACCCGGCCCATGGGCCGCAGGGTGAAGCGCCCGGCCACCGCCTGGGCGACGTCGCCGGTGACCAGTAACTGGGTGTCCAATTGCTTGTTCAGGCTTTCCACCCGCGAGGCCAAATTGACCATGGCGCCCAGGGCGGTGTATTGCATGCGGTCGCTGGCCCCCACATTGCCGACCACCGCCATGCCGGTGTGCAAGCCCATGCGGGTCTTCAACTGCCCGCCATCCGCTCCGCCCAAGGTCGCCGCGTCTCGGCAGGCCAACATGGCGCGGCAGGCGTGGGCCACATGATCGTCATCGTCCAAAGGCGCGTTCCACAGGGCCATGATGGCATCACCGATATACTTGTCGATGGTGCCGTGATGGCGGTGAATGGCGGTGGACATGGCATCGAAATAGGCGGACAGCCAGGGCAGCACCTGTTCCGGCGGCATGGCCTCGGTGGCGGCGGTAAAACCTTGCAGATCGGTGAACATCACCGTCAGCGGTCGGCGCTGTCCGCCGACCGAGGTGCCGATGCCCGATTGGATGATGTTGTGCACCAGGCTTTTCGGCACATAGGTGCCAAAACTGGCAAGCCCGGTCTTCATCGAGGCGATGGCCTTGGCCAGCTTGTCGATTTCCACCACCGGCGAGATCACCTTGACCGGCTGGCCCAATTCCAGGCGGCTGATGCGGTCGGTTTCGGCGATCAGGGTTTCCATGGGCTTGACCAGCATGCGGGCAGCGCGCTGGATGGCCAGGGCGGCGATGCCCAGGAACAGGCCGCCGGCCAGCAGGATCAGCAGGCTGGCCTTCTTGATCGGGCCGACGAACTCATCTTCGGCGACGACCACGCCGATGGTCCAGGTACTGCCGAATTTATTGGTGAAGGGGCTGAAGCGGACCATCCAGTCGGTGCCGTCCTCGGCTGATTGCACGACGAAATTGTCGCCCTTGCCGGCGCGCCAGCCGCGCACGGCCTCGGCCACCACCGAATCATCCACCTGGGCGCCGTCGACCAAGTGCAGGTTGGTGCCATCCGAACGGCTGACCTTGGTTTCATCGGGATGGCCGATCATGCGTCCGGCACTGTCCAGGATGAACACCCTGCCGGTCACCCCCACCTTCTGTTCGCGCAGGAAGGCGGACAGGGCGGCGATGGTCATGTCGGCGCCGAATACCGCCAGCCGTGCCCCGTCCGAGGTGGTCAGGCGACGCGACAAGGTCAGGCCGGGCTGCACCGGACCGGCGAACATGTAGACCGGTGAGCCGGCGATGTCGTCGAAGGGCAGGGCGGCCCGATACCAGGGCCGTTCGCGCGGGTCGTACTCAGTGGGGGCGCGTTCCAGCCCGACAACCTTGCCCCACGATGACAGATACAGCACGCTGTCGCGCCATTGGCCGGAACTGTTGTCGATGATCCGGATCAGCCAATTGGCGTCCTTGGGCAGCTTGCCGCCGGTGGTGGTGGTGTAGCTGCCATCCTGGGGCAGGTGCACCACCTGATAGAAGGCGCCGTCCTCGTGCATGCCGAAATACAGGCTGAGGACGCCGGGCATCTGTTGCAACTGTTCCAGCATGGGGCGCAGCGCCTCGGGGCGGCGCAGTTCGCTTTGCTGGCTTTTGCCGAAGGCCACCGCCATGTCCAGGGCACGGGCCATGCCGTCCATGACATTGCTGACCTTGAAGGTGACCTGATTGGTGGCCAGTTCCATGGATTGCTCGGCCACTTGTCGGGCCAAGGTGGTGTTGCTGCGGTAAATGAAGCCGATCATTGCCGCCGACAGCGGCACGACGATCAGCAGGAACATCACCGTGATGCCCACGCGCAGACGAATGCGAACACGATCCATGGTTACCTTCCGCCCTATCGTCTCCCTGTCAGGCGGAAGACCCTATGCAGAATGGGGTAATCCAAAGGTGTTGGCAAAATAAACTTTTGCACATCAACGCAAGCTACAGGTGTCCGATAGCTGGCTGTCTGGAACCAAACCGCGCAGAACCATGTCGCAATAGACCTGGGCCACATCCTCGCGGCTCAGGCGGCCCGACGGGCGGAACCACGTGCATACGCCGGTCAGCATGGCCAGGATGCCATAGGCGGCGACGGCGATGTCGGGGATTTGGAACAGACCTTGGGCGCGGCCATCGTCCAGGATGGCCATCAGCCGTTTTTCGTACTGGCGGCGCAGACCGACGATGTCTTCGTAATGATTGGGGTCCAGGCTGCGCAGCTCCGAGGCGCCGATGAACACCTCGCGCTTTCTCAGGATGTGATAGGTGACGTGGAAGAAGATGAACGCCTTCAGGCGTTCCACCGGGCCTTGTCCGGCGGTCTTGGCCTCGACCTTGGCCAATTCGGCGAACAAAGCGTCCATGTGGGTCTTGATCAGGTCGTAAAGCAAATCCTGCTTGGTGCTGATGTGGTTGTAAAGCGACCCTACCTGCACGCCCACCTCGGCGGCCAGCTGGCGCAGGGTCATGGCCTCGTAGCCGTGTTCATGAATAAGCTTCAGGCCAGCCTTGCGGATGGCCTCCATGGTCTTGGGGCCATGGGAACCGACGGTGCGCGCCATGCTTTCAAGGTCCGATCAAACAAACAAGCCCTCGTATATCCGCCGATGACGGCAACAGCGCAAGCGCCATATTGGCTTGTGCGTATAAGGGGTGGCGGAAAGCCATATGTTGACCAGCCTTTAGGTGTGGCGCTAGGGTGCGGCAAGCCCGCCGAGGATTACGATGGCCGAACCGTTTTTTATCCCGGATTTGCGTACCATCCTGGTGATGACGATCTTCGTTTTCGCCATCCAGGGCTTTTTTCTGTGGCAGCTTTACCGCATCAAGCGCCGCCCGGCCTTCGCCCTGCTGGCCTGCGGCTGCGCGGTGTTTTCGGCTGGCTTCGTCGGTTATTTCCTGCGCCCCTATCTTGGCCTCAACTGGTTGACCGTGGTGGTCGCCAATCTGCTGATCCTGGCCTATCCGGTTTTCCTGCTGGCCACCTTGATGCAGTGCCATGGCATCGCCCGACCGATCCGGGCGCTGTGGTGGGGGCTGCCCGGCATCATCGTGCTGTTGGTGGTGGCCGTGCTTTATCTGCGCGACAATCTTTTGGTGGTGGTCGTCGCTTCGGCCATCAACGGGGCGTTCTATCTGTTCATCGCCACTTTCGTCGCCCGCCGCTTGCCGCTGAACGAGCCCAGCATGCGCATGACGCTGGTGTCCAACCTGCTGTTGGCTGTGGTTTTGTTCGGGCGCGCCGGGGTGGCGTGGGTGATGTACGAGAACCCGCAGGCGGCGCCGGCGGTGGCGGTGTGGCTGTCCTATACGCTGATGATCGCGCTGTTTTGCCTGTCGGCGCAGATTTACGGCCTGCCCTTACAGGAATTCACCCGCAGTGAACGCACGCTTGAGCATCTGGCCTCGGTCGATCCGCTGACCGAGGTACTGAACCGCCGCTCGTTCTTTGCCAAAGCCCAAGGATTGTGGCAGTCGCATCAAAGCGACGGGCGCCCGTTTTCGGTGCTGATGCTGGATTTGGACCGCTTCAAGGCCATCAATGATCGCCACGGCCACCCCACCGGCGACCGGGTGATCGTCGCCTTTGCCCGCCTGCTGCGTGACGCCATGCGCCACGACGATCTTTTGGGCCGTATGGGCGGCGAGGAATTCGCCATCATCCTGCCCGGCGTGGCGACGGCGCAAGCCCTGGAAGTCGCCGAACGCATCCGCGCCGCCAGCGAAGCGGTGGAGGTGCTGTCCGATGACGGCTTCCGCGTGCGGTTGACGGTCAGCATCGGCTTGGCTCTGGGCGATGGCGCCACCTCTTTGGATGATTTGATGAAACGGGCGGATGCCGCCCTTTATCAGGCCAAGGATCAGGGGCGCAATCGGGTGGTCATGGTCGAACAGGCAGCTTAAACGACTTAGCCCCTCGTCAGAGGCGGCGGCAACGACTATGTAAGGGGGCATGACTGCACTCCTTCCCGTTTCCGCCCCGGCCCGGCGCCACGCCGTTCCCTTCCTGCCCATGTCGCGCGCCGAGATGGACCGGCTGGGCTGGGACCAGTGCGACATCATCGTCGTTTCCGGTGACGCCTATGTGGATCACCCCAGCTTCGGTGCCGCCATCATCGGCCGGCTGCTGGAGGCCCAGGGCTGGCGCGTCGGCATCATCGCCCAGCCTGACTGGAATTCGGCCGAGCCGTTCAAGGTGCTGGGCAAGCCGCGGCTGTTCTTCGGCGTGACCGCCGGCAACATGGATTCCATGGTCAACCGCTATACCTCGGACCGGCGCATCCGCTCCGACGACGCCTATACGCCGGGCGGCGAGGGTGGCAAGCGGCCCGACCGCGCCGCCCTGGTCTATGCCCAACGCTGCCGCGAGGCATTCAAGGATGTGCCCGTCGTCCTCGGCGGCATCGAGGCCAGTCTGCGCCGCATCGCCCATTACGATTACTGGTCCGACAAGGTCCGTCGCTCGCTGCTGCTGGATGCCAAGGCCGACATCCTGGTCTATGGCAACGCCGAGCGCGCCATCATCGACATCGCCCGCCGCGCCGATCAGGGCGAGGCGGTCAAAAGCATGACCGACATCCGCGGGACCGCCATCATGCTGCCCGCTGTGCCCGAGGGCTGGGTGGTGGCCGATTGGTCGGACATGGACGATACGCCACGCGTGCCCAAGGGCGACAAGGTGGTGGTGCGGCTGCCCTCCTATGAAGCGGTGGCCGCCGACCCGCCGCTTTACGCCCATGCCTCGCGCGCGCTGCATCTGGAAAGCAACGCCTCCAACGCCCATGCCCTGGTTCAGCGCCACGGCGAGCGCGAGGTGTGGATCAACCCGCCGCCCATTCCGCTGTCCATGATGGAAATGGACGCGGTCTACGACCTGACCTATGCGCGGGCGCCGCATCCGTCCTACGGCGATGCCAAGCTGCCAGCGTGGGAGATGATCCGCTTTTCCGTCAACATCATGCGCGGCTGCTTCGGCGGCTGTTCGTTCTGTTCCATCACCGAACACGAGGGCCGGGTGATCCAAAGCCGCTCGGAAGGCTCGATCCTGCGCGAGATCGAGGCCATCCGCGACAAGACCAAGGGTTTCACCGGCACCATTTCCGATTTGGGCGGCCCCACCGCCAACATGTATCGCCTCGCCTGCAACGACGACAAGATCCAGGCGGTGTGCCGGCGGCTGTCTTGCGTCTACCCGGATATCTGCAAGAATCTGGGCACCGATCACGGGCCGCTGATCCAGATTTACCGCAAGGCCCGTGCCATCAAGGGGGTCAAGCGCATCACCATCGGCTCGGGCCTGCGTTACGATCTGGCGGTGAAAAGCCCGGAATACGTCAAGGAGCTGGTCACCCACCATGTGGGCGGCTATCTGAAGATCGCTCCCGAACACACCGAAACCGGGCCGTTGTCCAAGATGATGAAGCCGGGCATGGGCGCCTACGACCGCTTTAAGCAGATGTTCGACAAGGCCGCGCAGGCGGCGGGCAAGAAATACTATCTGATCCCCTATTTCATCGCCGCCCATCCCGGCACCAGCGACGAAGACATGATGAATTTGGCCCTGTGGCTGAAGAAGAACGGCTTCAAGGCCGATCAGGTGCAAACCTTCCTGCCGTCGCCCATGTCGCTGGCCACCGCCATGTACCATTCGGGCAAGAACCCGCTGGCCCCGGTGCGCCACACCGGCACCGAGGATGTGATCTCGGCCAAGGGGTTAAAGCAGCGCCGCCTGCACAAGGCCTTCCTGCGCTATCACGACCCGGAAAACTGGCCGATCCTGCGCGAGGCGCTGAAGCGCATGGGCCGCGCCGACCTGATCGGGCCGGGCCAGCATCAATTGGTGCCGTCGGGTAATTATGCTCCGGTGGGCAAGGCTGTCGGCACACCGTTTCGCACCCAGCACAGCCGGGCCGAGTTCAAGGGAAATACGCGAGGCCCGCGACCGCCGAAAATGCGCTAGAACTTCCAGGCGGCATTGGCGACGAAGTTATGGGCGGTGAAATCGTCGCGTCCCTCGGTGCCGCTGTCGATCCACATATAGCGATAACGCAGGCCCATGCTCATCTGATCGGTCAGATTGGTTTCCGCCCCGACCATCCCGGCCACGGCCAGATCGGTATGGGTGGATTCAAAATTGGTGGCCAAGGTGCCGATGCGGGTGATCTTTTCCTCGGTGGCGGCGAAGCCGATGCCGGCCCCCAGCAGCGGCGACACCTTGGTCTTGCCCAAGGGCGAAACAATGCCGTGCACCATGCCGATGGCCGAAGAAACCGTGCCTTCCATGCTGGCGCTGCCGTTGACGGCAGTGGTAGTGCCGTTGCTGGTGACGTTGCCGTTCAGGCTGATGCTGTCGTATTCAAAACGGCTGTATCCCAGTTCCGCCTCGCCCCGCACATAATCGTTGAGGTGATAGCCGGCCAAGCCCGACACCGAATAACCGTCCTTGAACTGGTAGGTGCCGGCGGCGGTGGTGGTAATGCCGCCGCTGCTGGATGTGCCGGAAAAGCTGACGTCCTCGGGCAGGACCACGCCGGCCTGGGCACCCAAGTAGAACTTGCCCTTGGTGACGTTACCCGCGTCTTGGGCCATGGCCGCATTTGCCCCCAGAACGGCGAGGACAGCAAGACCAGACAGCAGTTTATGCATGTTTTCTCTCCATTCAGGACAACCATTGCTCATGGTGTTTTGCCCTCAATGGTTTAACAAATGATTACAAGTTGATCATTTAGCAGATGTTTTCCGATTTCGCCATTGTCGTCGAGCCGGAAGAAGAACGATCGGGATGGATGGAAATCATGGTAGGAACGGTCGTCACCGGAGGATGGAGAGGCCATGGATTGGGATAATCTGCGCATCTTTCTGGAACTGGCGCGCGGGCGGCGTTTGATGGATGCCGCCGAGCGTCTGGGCATCGATTATTCCACCGTGTCGCGGCGCATCCGCCGGTTCGAGCAGGAACTGGGTACCCAGTTGTTCGACCGTAACAACCAGGGCTACACCCTGACCGCTCAGGGACTGCATCTGGTCGAATACGCGGAAAAGGTGGAGGCCATTGTGCATCTGGCCCAGGAAAAGCTGACCGGGCACAATTCCGCCCTGTCGGGGCAGATCAGGCTGGCCTGCACCGAAGGCTTCGGCACCCATTTCCTGGCGGCGCAACTGGCCCATTTCTGCGCCCGCCATCCGCATATCACCCTGGATTTCCTGCCGTTGTCGCGCTTCGTCAACCTGCCCAAGCGCGAGGCCGACATGGCCATTTCCATCGAACGGCCCGACAGCGGTAATTACGCCATCGCCAAGCTGTGCGATTACCACCTGAAGCTCTATGCCAGCCCGGCCTATCTGGCGGAGCGTGGTCCGATCACTGCGGCCAGTGATTTACAAAATCACACCTTCATCGGCTATGTGGACGATCTGGTGTTCTCGGAGGAACTGCGCTACCTGGAACAGATCGTGACGGCGGACCGGGTCAGCTATCGCTCCACCAACGTCGTTGCCCAATGCTCGGCGGTGCGCCAAGGGACGGGGCTGGCGGTGTTGCCGTGCTTTCTGGCCTCGCCCCATGCCGATCTGGTGCCGGTGCTGGAGGATCAGGTGTTGTTCAAACGCTCGTTCTGGCTGGTGACGCCGGAGGAACGCCACAATCTGGCCCGCATCAAGGCGCTACGCCAGTTCGTCAAGGACGTGGCCGAGCGCAACCGTGCTTTCTTCCTGGGCGAAAGCCGGGAAATGGTGACGCCGGACAGGCCGGCGTCACCGCAATAATCAGCCCTTGACCAAGGGACAGGTGGACTTGGCCAGCGGCTGGAAGGCCTCGGCCGCCGGGACGGTGCCGACCTTCTTCAGATAATCCCACGGATATTTGGACTCCTGCGGCGCCTTCACTTCGTACACGTACATGTCGTGGATGACGCGGCCATCGGGGCGGATGGACGCATTCTTCATCACCGGGTCCTTGATCGGCAGCTTGCGCATGGTCGCCGACACCTTCTGCCAGTCGTCGGTACCGCTGGCCGCGACCGAGCGCAGATAATGCAGCGTGCTGGAATAGACACCGGCCTGCACCATGGTCGGCTTGGCGCCCTTGACCTTGGCCTCGAAACGGGTGGCCAGGGCGCGGGTGTCGTCATCGGCATCCCAATAAAAGCCGTCGGCATAGGACAGGCCCTGGGCGGTCGGCAGGCCCAGCGCATGGACGTCGGACAGGAAGACCAACAGCGCCGCCAGCTTCTGGTCCTTGCCGCCGATGCCGAATTCCTTGGCCTGCTTGATGGCGTTGACGGTGTCCTGGCCACCATTGGCCAGACCGATGACCTGGGCCTTGGAGCCCTGGGCCTGCAACAGGAAGGACGAGAAATCGCTGTTGTTCAAGGGATGGCGCACCGCGCCCAGCACGGTGCCGCCATTGGCGGTGACCTGATCGCCGGCGTCCTTTTCCAGCGAATGGCCGAAGGCGTAATCGACGGTGATGAAATACCAGTTCTTCAGCCCCAGCTTGGTCAAGGCTGCCGCCCCCACCGCCGCCTGCGAATAGGTGTCGAACATCCAGTGGAAGCCGTTGGCGGCGCAATCGTCGTTGGTCAGCCGGGTGGTGGCCGGGCCGGAATACATGGCGATGCCGCCCTTTTCCTTGATCAGCTTCTGCACCGCCAGCGACACCGACGAATTGGTCAGGTCGACCATGGCGTCGACCTTGTCCTGTTCCAGCCATTGCCGGGCGGTGGCGGCGCCGATATCGGCTTTGTTCTGGTGGTCGGCCTGGATCAGCTCGATCTTCATGCCCTTGCATTCGGCGGCCAGGCAATCGTCGATGGCCATTTGGGCTGCGACCACCGAGCCGGGGCCGCCCATGCCGGAATAGGGGCCGGACATGTCGGTCAGCACCCCGATCTTGACGCTGGCATCGGTAAATTGCGCCTGGGCCGGCAGAGCCGCCAGCATGGCCGTGGTGGCGGCCACGCCCAGGGAAACGAGCGTCCGTTTGCTCATGGTGTCATTCCTCCCGAATTGACTTTTATTTGTCCGTCGATAATGGAGGAAACGAAACTGCCTTAGCAATGGCGCGAAAGTCGGTGTTGGTTTGCAAAAGTGCAATGTCGCGGCTAAAAGAATGCCCCCCGGTGAACCGGGGGGCCTGCTTGGCATGATCAGCCGTTGAATTCTTTTTCGTGCAGCCACGAGGCGTGGGTGACCACCTTCTTGTGCTTGGACCATTCCTCCAGCATCACCGGGGCCAGATCCTTCAACTCCTGCATCTGCGCAGCCGTGCCGGTGACGCAGGTCAGTTCCAGCCGGTGGCCGTTGGGGTCGAAGAAATAGATGGATTTGATGATGCCGTGATCGGTGGGGCCGACCACTTCCAGGCCTTGCGCCTCGACTTCCGCCTTGGCCTCCAGCAGCGCCGCTTCGTCGGCGACCCGGAAGGCGATATGCTGGACCCAGCGCGGGGTATTGGGATCAAAGCCCATGGGCGGCGAGTTGGGGATCTCGAAAAACGCCAGGATGTTGCCGTTGCCGGCATCGAGGAACAGGTGCATGTACGGATCGGGTTCCTTGGTCGACGGAACCTTGTCTTCGGAAATGGCCACCAGGAAATCCATTTTCAGCACCCGGCGGTAAAATTCCACGGTTTCCTTGGCGTCGTTGCAGCGATAGGCCACGTGGTGAATCTGCTCGATCTTCATGACGTTTTTTACTCCCTGTCGTCGCCGCTTGGGCAGCGTTGATGGGATGAAATTAGTTTCATTTGTAACCGTTGTCAAGAAAAGACGCATGGCCCTGCCGATTTGCAGGAATCAGTCGTTGGTCAGTTTGCGCAGGATGCTATCCAGGGCGGTGATTTCGTCGGCGGAGAGAGCGGACAGGATTTCCGCCTCGCGCGCCTGCACCAGCGGCAGGATCTGGCCGTAGACCTCGGCGCCCTTGGCGGTCAGGCGCAGGCTGACATAGCGGCGGTCGGTCTCGTCCTCTTGCCGCGACACCAGACCGGCCTCGATCATGCGGGCGATGGCGCGGGTGACGCGCACCTTGTCCATGTTGGTGCGTTGGCAGATGCCGTTGGCGGACAGCGGCTGGAAGCCGGCCAGCACCGCCATGGCCCGCCATTCCGGCGGCGTCAGGCCGAAACGGTCGGAATAAAGTGCGGCCAGCGAGCGGCTGACCTGCTCGTTCAGCACCGACAGGCGATAGGGGAAGAATTGCTCCAGCTTGAAAATGGCCGCACCTCCGGGTTGACGCGCGATCATAGCCGAGCCGTGCCTATCAGTTGAGGAAGAATCGTACCGGCACGGTCAATTGCAGCACGGCGCCGTGAATTTCCGGTGGCGGCGGTGGCAGGGGCTGGGCGCGGACCAGCATGTCGAGGGCGGCGGCATCCAAAGATGCATGGTCGGACGAGGTGTTGATTGCTTGCGTCAAAACCCGACCCGAGCGGTCCAGGCTGAAGGCCACCAGCACGGTGCCGCGCAGGCGTTGCGACTGCGCCTGGGACGGGAAACGTTTATGCCGCTCCAGATGAGCCAGCAACCGGCTTTGCCACGACGATACGGCATGCGGGTCAGGGGACGGGGGCGCCGTCTGGTGCGTGCTGGCCGGGGCCGGCTCCGCCGGGACGGCGGCGGCGCTTTCGGCGGCAGGCGGTTCAGGGGCGGCCTGGGGCAGGGCCACCGCCTGACGTGGTGCCGGTTTGGGAACGGCGGGCCTGGGCTTTTTCGTCACCGGTTGCGGCCTTGGCTGCGGTTCCGGTTCCGGCGCCTTGGCCGGGGGCGGGGGCGCCGCCGGCGGCAAGTCCAGCAAGATGGCCGCCCCGGCGGGTTTGGGCGGCGGCACCAGGGTATGGGTGACGATCAAGGCGGCGGCAATCACCCCGTGGGCGGCGATGGCGATGGCCAGACCGATGCTCCAGGGACGCGTGATCATCCCGCCTCCAGCCCCACCAGCGCCACTTTTAGATAGCCGGCGTGGCGCAGCGCATCCATCACCTCCATCAGCCGGCCATAGGCGATGGCCTTGTCGGCACGCAGGAAAACGCGGGTTTCCTTGTCGGCATGGGCGGCAATGTCGAGCGCCGCCGGCAACTGATCCTGGGCGACGCTGTTTTCCCCCACCGCCAGCGATTGATCGGCGCGGATGGTGACGAAGACCGGCTGGTCCGGCTTGGGCAGGGGCTGCGCCGACGAATCGGGCAGATCGACGGGGACGTCGACGGTGGCCAGGGGGGCGGCGACCATGAAGATGATCAGCAGCACCAGGATGACGTCGATGAACGGGGTGACGTTGATCTCGTGGGTTTCGGCGATATCGTCGCCGCCGTCAGACAGCCGGGCGCTCATTCGGCGGCCCGGCGAAAGGAATTGGCGTCGCGGTCCAACTCGCGTCCGGCCAGACGCAGGATTTCCGCCGCCGCCAGTCCGGCCTGGGCGCGCTGGCCGGCGATGGCGCGGGCGAAGGCGTTATAGACCACCACCGCCGGTATGGCCGCCACCAACCCCATGCCGGTGGCCAACAGGGCCTCGGCGATGCCCGGCGCCACCACCGCCAGATTGGTGGTCTGGCTGTGGGCGATGCCGATGAAGCTGTTCATGATCCCCCACACCGTGCCGAACAGGCCGATGAACGGACCGGTGGAGCCGATGGTGGCCAAAATGCCGGTGCCGGCGCTGAGGCGGCGGCCCAATTGCGCCAATTCGCCGTCCAGGCGGCTGGCAATGCGGTCCTTGATGCCGTCGGGGACCAAGCCGGTGGACAGGCGCAATTCCGTCGCCGCCGCCTCCAGCATGGTGCTGACCGGGGCGTGTTGGGGGTGGCTCAGATCGCGCTTGGCTTCGTACAGGCTGGTGGCCCGGGCGAGAATGGCCTGACCGGCAGCGATGCGGCGCTTGGTCTGGCGCAATTCCCAGGATTTGGCCACCAAAACCGTCCAGGTGGCGACCGAGGCCAGGGCTAGGCCGATCATCACCAGCCGCACCACCAGATCGGCGGCCAGGAACATGCCCCAAGGGGAAAGATCGTGGGCCATCAGCGGGACTCCCAGGTGATATTGAGGGATTCGCGCCAGCCGAAGCGGACCAGATGGTCCTCGACCACCGCCTTGATGTGTTGCAGCGACTGCTCGCTGTCGGCTTCCAGCCGCAATGACAAGGTGCTGGAATCAGCGCTGAAATGGCACGAGCCGCCGGGAAAGTCGGCGCGACCGCTGTTGGCGCCGTATTCCACCGGGATCTTGTGGGCGAAATGCTTGCACAATTGGGTCAGATAGCGGCTGGCCGTGGCTGTGGTCACGGCGCCATGGGTGATGATGTGGGTCATGGGAACCTCCTTTCGGCGGCGCGGTCGGCGAGAACCATGGGAAACCCGAGCGAGCAGGCTTCCACCCGGCCGTGGATGCCATAGGCGCGGTGCAGGATGTCGGGGCTGAGGGCGTGGGCCGGGCTGCCGTCGGCGATGATGCCGGCGTCGCCCAGGATGACCAGCCGGGTGCAGAAACGGGCGGCCAGATTGATGTCGTGGATGGCGATCAGGGCGATGGCCCCCTGGCGCCGGGCCTGTTGCGCCACATTGCCCAGCACCGCCAATTGCCAGCGCAGGTCCAGGGCGCTGGTCGGCTCGTCCAGCAGCAGCAGGCGGGGCTGGCGCACCAGAACCTGGGCCAGCCCGACCATTTGCCGCTGACCGCCCGATAATTGACCCATGCGCGACAGCGCCAGCCCGTGCAAGCCCAGTTCGGCGAAGACCGTCTCGATCGCCGCTTCGGCGGCGGCGGCGCCCAGATCGGGGCGGGTGGCGCGTAAGGCGCCCAAAACCGCTTCGTAGGCCAGCAAGGGCGAGGCTTGCGGCAAGGTCTGCGGCAGATAGCCCACCTGGCGCAAGCGATGCAGTGCCGGGGCGCGCAGCAGGTCGAGACCGTCCAATTCGGCTCGTCCGCTGGCGGGCAGCAACCCGGCCAGGGCGCGCAGCAGCGTCGATTTGCCGGCACCGTTGGCGCCCAGCAGGCCGACGACGCTGCCCGGCGCCACAGGGGCCAGATCGATGCCATCCAGTACCGGCTTGCGGCCATAGGAGATGGAAATATCTGCCAGGGACAGGCTCATGGCCGCCTCCGCTGACCCAGCAACAGGGCCATGAACAGCGGGATGCCGACCAAGGCGGTGACGATGCCCACCGGCAGCACCAATCCGGGCACGATGGCCTTGCTGGCCGTCGAGGCCAGCGACATCACCAGGGCGCCGGCCAGGGCGGCGCCGGGCAGATAGAAACGGTGATCCTCGCCCAAGGTCAGGCGGGCCAGATGCGGACCGACCAGACCGATGAAGCCGATGGTGCCGACGAACGCCACCGCCACCGCCGCCAACAGGCTGACCCGGACCAGCACCACCAGACGCAACCGCTCCACCTGGATGCCGAAGGAACGGGCGTGATCCTCGCCGCCGCGCAAGGTGGTCATGGCCCATACCTGACGCAGTGATAGCGGCAGGCACAGGGCCAGGGCGGCGGCGATGATGGCGGCCTTATCCCAGCTCGACCGGGTCAGGCTGCCCATGGTCCAAAACACGATCTGCTGCACCGCGTCGGCGCTGGCGACGTATTGCACCAGCCACAACAGCGCGTTCATGACGAAGACCATGGCGATGCCGAACAGCACCACCGTATCGGCCCCGGCCCCTTGGCTGCGAGCAAGGAAATTGACCAGAAGGGTGGCCCCCAAGGCGGCGGCGAAGGCAAACAGCGGTACGACGTGCATGGCGGCCAGTCCCGGTACCGACAGATCGAAGACGATGGCCGAGGCCGCGCCCAAGGTGGCGGCGTTGGTCACCCCCAGGGTGAACGGACTGGCCAGGGCATTGTTGAGGGTGGTCTGCATTTCCGCCCCGGCCAGGGCCAGGGCGGCGCCCACCAGCACTGCCGTTACCGCTTGCGGCAGGCGGATGTCCCACAAGATCACCGCCAGGGTGGAATGCTGTTCAGCTTGCAGCAGATCGCCCAAGCGCAGCCCGGACGGGCCGGTGGCGACGTCGAGGACAAAGGCGGCGACCAAGGCCAGGGCCAGGGCGGCCATGGTGGCCAGCCGCCCGATGATGAAGCGGCGATAGCCGCGGGCCAGACTGAGCGTGGTCATGGATATTGAGTCCAGAACACGCCGTCCAGCGGCAACGGCTGAAAGCGGGCGGTCATCTCGCGCAAGGTGGCGGCGGGGTCGAGATCGGCGAAATGCTCGGGGTGAATCCACTGGGCCAGCACCTGCACGGCGACGACGTTGAAGGGGGAATGGACAAAATGGTGCCACAGGGCATGGGCGCGGCCCTGGCGCACCGCCTGTAACTGACCGATACCGGGGCGGGCGAGGGCACGGGCAAAGCTGGATTTGGCCAGTTCGACCGGGGTGTCGTGGCCCAGGACGATGCGTTCCGGCGCCTTGGCGGCACTGTCGATATTGCCCACCGCCGTGCCCAGATAGAGGTCGGGCTGATGGGTCATCAGATATTCCAGGCTGATGGTGCCGGCATAGCCGGGGATCAGGCCAGACGCCAAGTTGCGCCCGCCGGCGGCGGCGACCATGGTGCCCAAGATGCCGTTGCCGATGCTGGCGCAGCATTCCGCCTGCAGGCCGACGCGGTTTTCGATGAATACCAGCGGGCGGTCCTTGAGGGCCGCCACCCGGTCGGTGACCTTGGCCAGTTCGCGGCCATAGACCGCGTTGAACTCCGCCGCCTCGGCCTGACGGCCCAGCAAAGTGCCCAGCAATTCCATGCTTTTCGGCGTGTTGACCAGGGGATCGAAGAAGAAATCGACGAAGGCGACGGTGATGCCGGCGGCTTCCAGTTGTTTGACGATCTCCACGTCCTTGGGCGCCGGGCCGTGACCGGCCATGGAAAACAGCGCCAGATCGGGCTTGAGCGCGATGCTGCGTTCGACGCTGAACGAATCGGCGGCGACCTTGCCGATGGCGGCGATTTTGCCAAGCTGGGGGAAGCGCCTCAGCCACTTGGCGTGGCCGATGGGGTCGAGCAGGGGGAAGTCGCCCATGGTGCCGACGATGCGGGCCAGCGGATCGGCGCGGTCAAGGATGGCCAGGGCGATCACCGCCCGGCCTTCGCCCAGGATGATGCGCTCGACCTTGTCCGGCACGGTGATGGTGCGGCCTGCAAGATCGACCACCTTTAGCCCGGCTTGCGCCGGGCCGGGGGACAGGGACAGGGCGACCGCTATGGCCAGCACGAGCAAAAGATGGCGGATCATGATGGCCCTTCCCTGTTCATGCGAATGATGTTGAGAGTTAATTGCATATCTTAGTTAGAACTTCAACGTTGTCGACAGCAGGAAGGAGCGGCCTTCCTCGTAGACCGGAGTGATGTTGTTGGCGGTGGTATAGCTGCCGCGGGCCACGTATTTCTTGTCGAGGACGTTGTTGGCCTCGAGCCGCAAGGTCCAGTGTTCGTAGGATTCCAAGGGCTGCCATTGGCCGAACAGGTCGAACACGGCATAGCCCTTCATGGGCTGGAAATTGCCCCGGGTCAGGGCCTCGTCATGGATACCCTTGGCCATTTCGGCGGCGCCACCCACGGTGACGCGGATGGGCTCAAGGGTGTATTCGGCCCCCAAATTCAGCACATGACCCACTGGGGTGGCCAGGTTGTAATCGCTGGGCAAGGCCATGCGCGAGGCATAGCGTGCCTGGGTGAAGTTGTACTTGCCCCACAGCTTGGCACCACCCCAGTCATAGCTGCCGGCCAGATCGATGCCCTGGCTGCGCAGGCTGGCGCCGTTGATGCGGATGGAGTTGGTGTAGTCGTAGAAAAGCGTGTCGTACATCTGAGTGCGGAACAGCGCGCCTTCCAGCTTCAGGCCGGCCTCGTCATAGCGCAGCCCGGTGCGGAAATTGTGTGACCGGGTGGGCTTGATGTCGTCGCTGGTGGTCATTTCATAGGCGTGCAGCAGACCGGTTTCCGGCAACGACAAGCCGCCGAACACATAGGAATAGCCGCCAAAGGCCGACAGTGCCGGGGTGATGGCATATTCGGCGCTGGCATTGGGCGACAGGCCGAAAGTGTTGAAATCCTTCTCGTCCACGGTGTGATAGGTCTGATAATCGGCGCGCAGGCCGGTTGACAGCTTCCAGTCGGTCCAGGGCGAGATACGGGCCTGGGCGAACAGGCCGTAATTGCGCGCCTGTTCGTCGGCATTGGTTCGCTTGAGATAGCGGTGGACGAAGGCGTCGCTGTTCTCGAAATCGACGCCGGCGGTCAGCTTGCCGGTGGGGATGGCGAAGGTGTTCTGCGCCTTGAAGCCCATGGTTTCGATATTGGAATTGAACACGCCCGAGGCCACCGCCGTTTGGTTGGTGTCGTTGGGGCGTTGCAGGCCGACGCGGTTGTAGAACAGGTTGACCTTGGGATCGTAAGTGTCGGTGGGCGCCGTGGTTTCATAGGTGATGCCGGTGCTCAGGCGGGTGGCGCGGGTGGTGTTGTAAAGCCTGCCGGTGCCCTGGCTGACCTCGCCCAGATTGGGGCGCATGCGGCGCACCGCATTGTCTTCGGCGTATTCTCCAGAAACGCCGAAGCGGTGGCCGCCGGCATTTTCATAGGCCAGCTTGGCCAGACCGCTTTGCAGATGATCCTTGGTGCCGGGTTCACCGTTGCCGTCGCCGTTGATGTAGTTCTCGCCCATGTTGCGGGTGAGAACGCCCAGCACCTCGTAGCCGTCCTGGGCGGCATAGCCGGAACCGGTGGTGCGGAAGCTCTGGCTGTTGGTGTTGTAGCTGGCGATGACGGTGGCCCCGGCAGTCTGGCCGGGCAGCAGCATGTCCTTGGCATCCTTGGTTTCCATCTTCACCGCCCCGCCCAGGGCGCCGGGTCCGGCATCGGCGGGGGCCACGCCGGCTTCCACCTGCACCGCCTTCAGGAACAAGGGGTCCAGGGTCGTCGAGCCGTTATGGTGCCAGATGTTGCTGCGCTGGGTGATGCCGTCGATGCTGACGTTGAGGTTGCTTTGCTCAACCCCGTGGACGAAAAATTTCTGCGCCGCCGCCGAACCGCCGCTGACCGTCACTGCCGGATCGTGGCGGAACAATTGCCGCATATCCTTGGGCTGTTCCTGGTCGATCTGGTTCTGATCGATCACCGAGGTGGTTTCCACCTCGCGCGGGGCCTTGCCCTCGACATCCACCGGCGCCAACTGGATGGCTTGCTGGCCATGGGCCGGCAGGATGGTGCCGGCCAGAATGGACGATGCCAACAAGGCGGCTTTACCGAAAAGGCGGTGGGGGCGGCTGGTCATCTTCCGTCTTCCTTTCATCTACAGCGGTGGGGCTGGACCCTGGCTGCGCGGTTATGATAATAATGCGTCGCACTCTCAACAAAAATCAGTGCTGGGCCGCAGATTTCAGTCTGTATAAAGCCTGTAACAAAAATGTGCTTTTGCGCCGCATTCGCATTTGTTTGCGGCGCATTCAAAAATTGGAAACGGACGGCAGTACGGAGCTCTTGATCAGGACGAACCCATGCATGAAGCAGCCAAGGCCATCAGTTTTCAAGATATCCGCCACCAGAACCGCGCCGATCATTTCAAGCTGGTGGCGCCGGTAATCCAGCCCGGCGACACCGTGCTGCATGGCCGCTATTGCAGCATGGCCCTGCGCTCGGGCTTGCGCTTCCATGCCACCGACATCGTCGACATGCACGATCTGGTGACCCAGGCCCAGGCCGAGCCGGGGCTGACCATCGGCCTGTTCCTGCAAGGCGGCGCCAGCGTTTCCCTGGGCGGCAAACCCTTTGCCTTCGGCGAGGGCGGCGAATTCCGTCCCCATGCCTTTGCCCTCAATTGCGCCGAAACCGATCTGTTCGAGCGGCGCGGCAAGCGCGGGCGACGGGTGTGCAAGGTCAATATCAACCTGCCGCCCGACTGGCTGGACCGTCAGGAACTGGCGGCGGATGACTTGCGTCCGCTGCTTTGCGGCCATCGCGCCGTGCGCACCTGGAGCCCCAGCGCCCGTCACCTGGACCTGGCCAAGGGACTGCTTTATCCCGATCCGGCCATGCCTTTCATCCACTCCCTGCATCAGGAAGCGCTGGCGCTGGAATTCGTCGCCGAAACCCTGCGGCAATGGGACCAAAGGCCCGAGCCGGTGCCGCGCTTGGGCGGACGCGATCTGGCGCGGTTGCGCCGGGCCTGCGATTACCTGGATGCCCATCAGGACAGCCGTCTACACGTGGACGACGTGGCGCGCGAGGCGGGCATGAGCATCAGCGGGTTACAGCGGCTGTTCCATGCCGCCCATGGTGCCTCGGTGCTGGAATTCGCCCGCACCCGCCGTTTGCTCCGCGCCCGCGAAGCCTTGGAGCAAGGTACCATCAGCGTCACCGAGGCGGCGTTGAGCGCCGGCTATACCTCGTCGGCCAACTTCGCCACCGCCTTCAAGCGCCAGTTCGGCATCTCGCCCAAGGATGCGCGCAGACGGTAAGGGACTGGGGGAGACGGATAAAACCAGCAGCAAAGCGGATAAAATAAAAATTCGCTTTCATCCGCGATGCGTCTGGGTGCGTCCGCTATAGCAAAAGCCGGACCGCGTGATTGTCCCACGAGCGGTCGCGCACATATGCGCCGGTGATCTCCACCGTGCCGGCCTGGGCCGACCACAGCCAGGCGCCACGCCGGCCGCTGGTCATCAGGACACTGTCGCCGTCATCGCCGGCGGCGACGCCGCAGCCATCGGCCACCGCCACCGTGCCGAGAAAACGGGCAGAGGTGGTTTCCCACAAGGTGACCAGCGATGCTTGCGGGCACGAGGCGGCGAAATAGCGGCCATCGGCGGACATGGCGACGCTGCCGCAATAATTGCGCACAGTGGCGGGCAGGGGGGCGGGCAGGTCGAGCAGGCGGATGGGCTGGCCGAAACGGTGCAGCGCGATGATCGGTGCGGTGGTGTCGTCATCCTGATATTGCATGCCGATGGCGACGTCGCCTTGGTCGTTGACGGCGAAATGGCGCATGGACAGCAATTTCCACCGTGCCGGCAACCGCCACTGACCCAGCAAGCCGCCGTCGCGGCTGTCCAGGTAGACCAGCGACGAATCCATGCGTTCCAGGTTCAGGCGGGCGCGTCCGCTGTCGGGATGGGTGATGATGCCGCCATTGGCCACCACCAGGGTATGACCGTCGGCCAGCATGCGGATGTCGTGCGGCTCGATGCCGTGCGACGGCATTTCCCCCACCCGTCGCCAAGTGTCGCCCACGTCCCAGATACCGATCACCCCGGTGGCCTCGGCATAATCGTTTTCGGCGGAAAAGAACCGGCGGCCATCGCCGGAAAAGGCGCCATGGCCGTGGAAGTGGCGCCCTGTCGGGGCTTCCAGCCAATGGGTGGCCTCACCGCTGGCCAAGTCGATCACCCCGGCGAAGGTGCCGGGGCGCCGGGCCACCGCCACCGCCAGTTTGCCGTTGGGGGCAAGGGCGATGCCGTGACCGCGACCGGGCAGCGCCACCTCGAATTCCATTTGGCCGCCAGAATCGAACGCCCCCAGGCCGTATTGCCGCCCAGGGGCAAGGTTGGCGGCCAGCCACAACGAGCGGCGTCCGTCGGCACGCGCCGCACTTTTGCCCATCAGGCCGAAGGCGGCGATGGCGGCCAGGAAGGCGCGGCGGTCAATCACCATCGAGTCCATTGAATCCCACCTGCACGTCCAACGCGGCGGCCACCTCGGTTTCCAGCACCTGGGCGGCAGTCTTGATCTTGGCTTTCAGCCCGTTCAGGCGGCTCCAGCCTTCGCTCTCGCCCATGCTTTCCTCCATGGGGGCGGACAGCTTGGTCGCCGCACCTTGCGCGTCAGTTAGGGCGGCGAGGAAGCGGTCGGCGGCGGCACCCTTGCCGTCGGCACGCAAGGCCGGGGCGAAGGCGGTGGCGAAAGTGTCGCGCAAGGAATCCAGGTTCACGGCGATGTTGCGCAACGACCGCTTGGACCGCCAGTTTTCCGCCCGGCTTGGGCGGGCTTCACCAGCGGAAGCAGCCAAAGGATAGGCCAGCTTGACCTCGGCCATGGCCGAAAGCTGGGCGTGCAAGGCATTGAACATCTGCGACGCCGCCTGCCGGTGGTCGGCATAGGGATTGACGCCGGTCCCGGCACTTTTCAATACGGTGGCGAAGCCGTCCGGCTTGCTCCAATCCTGGACCAGTTCGGCCCCGATCCGCCCCAGATTGGCGGTGATGCCCTGGGCCAACCGGCAACGCAGCATACCGTCGTCGCTGGTTTCCACCAGCTTGGCCGCTTGGTTGGTGTCGAACAACAGCATTTCCAGCGCCGGCAATCCCTGGATGGCGACGCTGGCGAAAGCGATGCGGTTGCCTTCCAGAGCCTCGGCGTTGCGGTCCTTCAACAGTGCCAGCATCTGACGGTCGCCGGCATTCTTCTTGTCGGGCCAGAACTGCACGCGCTGGCCGCGGTGGAAGGCTTCCACCGGGCCATAGCCGATCCATTGCACCTTTTGCCAAGAGTCCATGGCGGCGTGAAAACCGGCGCGGGCGGTTTCCAGGCTGGGCGGGGCGGGGCTGGCGCACAGGGTCTGCATCCCCTGGTCCAGCAAGGCGGCCTTAGCCTGGAAGTCACGGTAGCCGGCGATCATCGGCCCATCGGCCCCGGCGGTGAGGATGCCGGCATAATCGGGAGCGGCCCAGGCCGGCCCCGATGCCGCCAGCAAGACGGCCATCAGCGTAAGACGAACGCGCATAGGATTCCCCCTTACAGCGAGTTGACGAAGCGGATCAGGGCGGCGCGGTCGGCCTTGGGCATGGATACCACCTTGTCGCGTGCGGTCTGAGCCTCGCCGCCGTGCCACAAGATGGCCTCCAGCGTGTTGCGGGCGCGTCCGTCGTGCAAAAGCTGGGTATGGCCGTTGACCACCTGGGTCAGGCCGATGCCCCACAGCGGCGGCGTCTTCCATTCCGAGCCGCTGGCCATGCCCTCGGGCCGGTTGTCGGCCAGACCGTCGCCCAGGTCGTGCAGCAACAAGTCGGTATAGGGCCAGATCAGTTGATCCGATTGTTCGGGCATGTCGGCGCGTTGGGCCGTCTTGTGGCTGGGGGTGTGGCACGAGGCGCAGCCGGTTTGGTTGAATACCTGCTTGCCGCGCAGCACCTGGGCATCACTCGCATCGCGCCGCTTGGGCACCGCCAGATTGCGCGAATAGAAGCTGACCAGATCCAAAACGTTGGCCGGTACCTCGAAGCCGGCATATTGGTCGTCGCCGCCATGGGGGGCATCGAGGCAGGCTTTTTGCGCCCCGGTGCAATCACCGGAATTGGCGGGGAACAGCGGGTTGGACAGGCCGATATCGCCATTGAAGGCATCGGCGCTTTGCTGCTTGACCGTCGGGTTGCCGCCCTTCCAGCCGAAGCGGCCCAGCATCAGCTTTCCCTCTTCCTGACCCCAGATCATCTTGGCCCGACCGGAAATGCCGTCGCCGTCCTTGTCCTCGGGGTCGGCGCGGGCGATCAGGCTTTCTTCGGCGATGGCTTCCAGCAGACCCAGGCCGATCATCGGCGGGGCGACGCGGGGCGAGATCAGGGTTTGCGGATGCAAGGGGCCATAGCCCAGATCGCTGATGGCATAGCTGGGCTGGCGCAGGCTGGCTTTCTCGCCGCCCGACAGCGCCACCGGGATTTCCTGGTAGCGGATAGTCATGCGGCCCTCGGCGGCATGGCCGGCGATGGCGAAATTCTGCAATTGGCCGCCATAGGTGGGCTCGGGAACGATATTGGCGCGGCCCTGGGCGATGGCGGATTTTTGATCTTCGGTCTGCGGCGGAATGGATAGGCGCAGGAACATGGATACGCCTTCCTCGCCGTCGGCGGGCACGTGGCCGCGACCGTCCTTGAGATGGCAGTTCTGGCAGGCGCGGGCGTTGAACAACGGCCCCAGACCGTCGGCGGCCTTGGTCGAGGACGGCGCCGTCACCCACAGGCGGCGGAAAAAGCCGTTGCCGACCTTGAAATCCATTTCCTTGGCGAAACTCATATTGGCGGAGAAATGCGAGAAGGCATCGCGGTTGATGACCTTGGCATGGGTGGCGGTGCCGCCCGGCATGTCTTCGCCCGGTTCCAAAGGCGCCAATCCATTGGCCAGGGCGGTACCGGCCATGGACAATCCGGCCAGCAGCGAAACGATCATCACCCGCATGATTTCTCCTTTTCTTAACAACAAGAACGGGGCCGCCCCAAGGGCGGCCCCGTATGATGGAATGCTTACTTGCCGATGGCCGACGGGTTGTCGAGGCTATCCGAGCCCTCGAACTTGACCTCGCCCAGGGCCAGTACCGCCACCGCCTTTTCCAGCGAGCGGGTCTGTGCCACCAGGGCGTCGATGGCGGCCTGAACCTTGGCGTTGCCGGCACTGTTGCCGGCACCGATCATCTGGTCATAGGCCTCGCCGCCCTCGGCGGTCTTCACCAGCACGCCCATGGCGGTCATGGTGGCGTCCAGCTTGGCCTTCATGTCGCCATCCAGGGCGGTATCCTTGGCGGCGACCAGATCGGCCAGGGCCGGGCCCTTTACCTCGGTGCCGTCGGTGCGGGTGTATTTGCCCAGATAGATGTTCTGGATGCCTTTGGCGTCGTAGAAATGCGAGTTGTGGGTGTTGTCGGAGAAGCAGTCGTGCTCTTCTTCGGGGTCGTGCAGCATCAGGCCCAGCTTCATGCGCTCGCCCGCCAGTTCGCCGTAGGACAGGCTGCCCAGGCCGGTGACGATGGTGGCGATACCGCTATCGGGTTTGCCCTTCAGCAGCTTGGCGCGGATTTTGCCCTTGGCGCCCCAACCGTCGACCATGGTCTTCAGATCGTCGACCAACAAATCGGTGGCGGTGACCAGATAGGCGGCGCGGCGGTCGCAATTGCCGCCGGTGCAGCTCTTGGTGTCGAAATCGCTGGCCGGACGGTTGCCGGCACCCGGACCGGTGCCGTTGGTGTCTTGGCCCCACAGCATGAATTCGATGGCGTGATAGCCGGTGGTGACGTTGGCTTCGACCCCGCCGGCCTCGTGCATCTTGGCCAACAGCTTCTTGTCGATCTTGCTGGCATTGACGTTCTTGCCGCCGACCTTGAGTTTGGGATGGGCGATGATGTTGGCGGTGTAGAGCGGGTTTTCTCCCGATTCGGTGCCATAGGTATCGGCGTTGACGTAGTCGATCAGACCTTCGTCCAGCGGCCAGGCATTGACCTTGCCTTCCCATTCGTCGACGGCGCTGTTGCCGAAACGGAAGGCCTCGGATTGCTGATAGGGCACGCGGGCGGCAATCCAGGCCGCCTTGGCGGTGGCCAGGGTTTCGGCACTGGGGGCGGCCACCAGGGCATCGATTGCGACCTTCAACTGCTTGGCCGCGATCAGCGAATCTTCGTACTTGGCGTGGGCGATGTCGGCATAAGTGGTCAGCACCGCCTTCTTGTCCACACCGGCGGCGCCAGCCTGACCGGCCCCCAGCAATACCGCCGCACTGGCGGCCACCATCACAAAACGCTTCATCTGTTGACCCCGCTTTCCACAAGAAAAGAGGGGGTATGATTACGCAATTGAGAGGCGATTGCAATGCTATTGAGAATCGATATTAGTTCTGTATGGGATTGCCCCCTTACGGCGGCACGTCAAACGATCAGTCGTCGTGACCGCCGCGCCGTCCGATGGGCAAATCGCGGTGGATATAGGCGCTCATCACCAATCCCCAGCCGAACAAAAGCGACAGCATGGCGGTGCCGCCATAAGAGATCAGCGGCAGCGGCACGCCGACCACCGGCACCAAGCCCATGACCATGGCGGTGTTGATGAAGAAATACAGGAAGAAGGTGGTGGTGATGCCCAGCGCCACCAGACGACCGAATTGGGCGCGGCAGCGCATGGCGATGGCATAGCCGAAGGCGGTCAGCAGGACGTAAAGCCCCAGCAGGAACAGGCCGCCCATCAACCCCCATTCCTCGCCATACATGGTGAAGATGAAGTCGGTCTGCTTTTCCGGCAGGAAGTTCAGGCCCGACTGGGTGCCGTTCATATAGCCCTTGCCGAACAGACCGCCCGAGCCCAGGGCGATCTTGGATTGAGTGATATGATAGCCGGCGCCCAAGGGATCCTGGTCGGGGTTCAGGAAGATGATGACGCGCTTTTTCTGGTAATCATGCAGGAATTGCCAGGCCACCGGAATCGATCCCAGGCCGCCGGCCAGCAGCAGGGCGAATTTCCATATGCGGACGCCGGCCATGAAGAAGATGGCGCCCGAGCTCATCAACACCATCATGGCGGTGCCCAGATCGGGTTGCTTCATCACCAAGGCCACCGGCAGCAGCACCAGCAGCAGGGGGGGGATCAGGAAGGTCGGACGGCCCACATCCTGCACGCTGGCCCCGTGGAAATAGCGTGCCAGGGTCAGGATCATGGCGATCTTCATGATTTCCGACGGCTGAAGCTGGATGAAACCCAGATCGATCCAGCGCTGTGCCCCCATGCCGATGGTGCCTTTAAGATCGACGGCGATCAGCAAGACGATGGAGACGGCGTAAAGGATATAGGCGTGGCGCATCCAAAAGCGCAAATCCACCACCGCCACGGTGATCATCAGGCCGATCCCCATGGCGAAGCGAATCATCTGCTTGATGGCCCAAGGTTCCAGCGATCCCTTGGCGGCGGAATAAAGCGTCAGGAAACCGACGCTGGCGATGGCGGTCAGTACGGCGATCAGCGACCAGTTGATCTGCCAGATCTTTTCCCGCCAGCTCATCTCGGTACGGTTCAGGCGGCTGGACAGTCTTTGTGTCGGACGCAGCATCAGCCATGCTCCTTGTGGTCGCAGGCATGATCGGTGCAGTTCTGGCCAGAGGCGACGCGGGCGCGTTCACGCTTTTGCACTTCCAGCATGATGTCGCGGGCGATGGGCGCGGCCACCGCCGAACCGCCGCCGCCATGTTCCACCACCACGGCGATGGAAAAGCGCGGTGCATCCTCGGGGGCATAGGCGACGAACAGGGCGTGGTCGCGTTCCTTCCACGGCAATTCATCGTTCTTCTTCACCCCGGTTTCGCGCTCGCGCATGGTGATGCGGCGCACCTGGGCGGTGCCGGTCTTGCCCGACAGCCACATGCCGTCTTGCTCGATACGAGCGCGAAACGCCGTGCCGCCGGGTTCGTTGGACACCGCGTTCATACCCTTGCGCACCAGCATCAGGCTGCGTTGCGACACGCCGCAGGACGGCCAGTTGGGGGCGGGGCGCGGGGCGGAATCCTTTTCGGTGATCAGGTCGCGGGCCACATGCGGTACCACCTGCTGACCACCATTGGCGATGCGCGCGGTCATCACCGCCAATTGCAAGGGCGTGGTCAGGCAGTAGCCCTGGCCAATGCCGTTGATCAGGCTTTCACCCGGATGCCAGGGCTGTTTCAAGGCCTTGCGCTTCCAGGCGCGAGTGGGGATCAGGCCGGGCCGTTCGTTGGGCAGGTCGATGCCGGTATGCACGCCCAGGCCGAAACGGTTGGCCACCTCGGCCACCTTGTCGAAGCCGACACGGCGGGCGATTTCATAGAAGTAGACGTCGCACGAGCCCTTGATGGCATTGATCAGATCGACGGAACCATGGCCGCCCTTTTTCCAGCAGTGGAACTTGATGCTGCCCAACTCGGTGTGGCCCCGGCACAGCACCGTCTGTTCCGGGCTGATCACCCCGGCTTCCAAGGCGGCGATGGCCACCACCATCTTGAAGGTGGAGCCCGGCGCGAAGGTGCCGGAAATGGCCTTGTTCTGCAACGGCGCCCGCGGGTTGGTGGACAATTCCTTCCATTCGTCGTGGGTCAGGCCGCGATTGAAGGCATTGGGATCGAAGGACGGCGTCGATGCCATGACGATGACGTCGCCGGTATGGATGTCCATTACCACCACCGCCGCCGATTCGTCGCCCAGGCGCTGGGCCGCATATTCCTGCAACCGGGTGTCCAAGGTCAGCGCCAGATCGACGCCCGGCTCACCCTCGCGCCGCTCAAGCTCGCGCATGACGCGGCCCACCGCGTTGACCTCTTCCTGGCTGGTGCCGCCGCGACCGCGCAGCGCCATGTCATAGATCTTTTCCACCCCGGCCTTGCCGATACGGAAGCCGGGCAGTTCCTCCAGCGGATCGTTGTCGCTCTGGTCGTTTTCCGACACCGCCGAGACATACCCCAGAATATGGGCGCCCAGATGTTCCAGTGGATAAAACCGGCTTTGGCCGACGTCGATCATGACGCCGGGCAGATCGGGGGCGTTGACCTCGATGCGGGCCACTTCCTCCCACGACAGGTTTTCACGCACGGTGATCGGCACAAAGGACCGGCGGCGGCGAACTTCCTTGGTGACGCGGGCGCGGTCATGGTCGGTCAGCGTGATGATCTGCGACAGCGCATCCAGGGTGTAATCCAGCGACGGCGACTTTTCCGACACCACCAGCACCCGGTAATTGTGCTGGTTGACGGCCATGGCGATGCCGCTGCGATCCAAAATAAGCCCGCGCGGCGGCAGCAGCAGGCGGATGGCGACGCGGTTTTCCTCGGACAGCATGGTGTAGCGGTCGGCTTCCACCACCTGCAAATAATACATGCGGGCGATCAGGGCACTGATCAGGGCGCCCTTGCCGCTGGCCAGCATCAAGGCCCGGCGGCTGAACAGTTTGGTCCGGTCGTTGTCGTGGTACATGCGCCCTCAGACCTCTTTCAGAAAGGCCATTTGGGTCCGGGCCAGGGTCCAGGTCAGCAGCGGGAACAGGCCCATGGTCAGCAGGTAGTCGAAGATCACCGGGCTGGCGTCAAGGGCCTGGCCGTAAAGAATGGTGACCAGCAACCAGGTGGCCCCGGCGGCGGCGGCGGCCAGCAGGCCAAACGCCCACCACGCCACCATGAACGACTTACCCAGGAAGAAACGGCGTTGGCCGGCGGCGATGCCTTGCACCGACAGCAGTACCAGGGCGTTCACCCCTAAGGGGGTGCCGCCGATGATGTCGTACAGCAGACCGATCAGAAAAGCCGACCACGCCGGCAGCAGATCAGGGCGATAGATGGCCCAATAATACACCCCCATCAGCGGCAACATGGGGATGATTCCGGACAGGCCGGGGATACGGGTGGGAATGGCGGTCAGCAACAACAGAACCAGGGTCACGCCGACGGGAACCAAATGGCGGACCCAGGTGTCCATGCGCACCCAGACCGAGGGCTTCAATTGCCCGCTCCGCTGTCGCTGGCGCGCCGCCGGCGTTCCGGCATCGCCGGCTTTTCAAAGGGCAGGATGCCGCCCAGGCCGAAATCGACCACGGCGACGAATTCCAGTTCATGGCGGCGGACGAAGGGCTCGACCCGGATGGCGCCCTCGGCGGTCGAGGCGATGACGCCGATGGGCAGGCCGGGCGGGAAGGCGGCACCCGAGGCGGCGGTGATGACCCGGTCGCCCACCGAAATGGACGGGTTGCCGGCGACGTAATTGAGCTTGGGCCGCGCCTTGTTGTCGCCGGAAAGGATAGCGCGCGTGCGCGAGTTTTCCACCAGCACCGGGATCTTGGCGTTGATGTCGGTCAGCAGCAAAAGCCGCGACGAGCGGTCACCCACCTCGGCGATATAGCCGATCAGGGCTTCCCCCGACAGCACCGCCTGGCCCTTGCGTACGCCATCGTGCGAGCCGGCGTTGAGCAGCATGGAATGACCGAAGGCCGAGCCCAGATCGCCGATGACGCGGGCGGTGATGAAGGCGGGGTCGGGATCGGGAACCACGTTCAGGTGGTCATGCAACACGCTGTTTTCGGCATCCAGCCGCCGGGCCACCGTCTGCCAGTGTTGCAGACGCAGATTTTCCTGCTTCAGACGGGCGTTTTCGGCCCGCAGATTGGCAAGTTCGCGGATGCTTTCGCTGATTTCGGCGATGGTGGCGGCGGGGCGCGACATGGCGTCGAGCATGGGGGCGATGGCGTCGGCGACGGCAGTGCGCGTGCGTTCGATCAGGACGATGTCCGCCTTGCCCAGGATCATCAGGGCGACGGCGGCGACGACCAGGGAGACGAAGGCGAAGCGTTGGGCCAGCAGCCGCAACGTTGCCAGGCGTCCGACCGCACCGGACTGCTTCACATGATCCCCCTTTGCGCCTGAAATACGGTCGTCGGGCGCGCCGACGACCGATTGCAAGCCAGACTACTACATATTGATGTCGGAAAACTAGTACATGCTGGACAGAACGTTCTTCAGCTTGGGCATTTCCTCAAGCGCGCGGCCCGTTCCCAGGGCGACGCAGGACAGCGGATCGTCGGCGATGGACACCGGCAGGCCGGTGGCGTGACGCAACACATAGTCCAGGTTGGACAGCAGCGCACCACCGCCGGTCAGCACGATGCCCTTGTCGACGATATCGGCGGCCAGTTCAGGGGCGGTGTGTTCGAGGGCGACCTTGACCGCCTCGATGATGGCGCCCACCGGCTCGGCCAGGGATTCGGCGATCTGGCGTTCCGAGACGATCAGTTCCTTGGGCACGCCGTTCATCAGGTCGCGGCCCTTGATCTCCATGGTGCGGCCTTCACCGTCTTCCGGCGGGCAGGCGGAGCCGATTTCCTTTTTGATGCGCTCGGACGAGCCTTCACCGATCAACAGGTTATGGTTGCGGCGGATATAGGCGATGATGGCTTCGTCCATCTTGTCGCCGCCGACGCGGACCGAGCGGGAATAGACGATGCCGCCGAGCGACAGCACCGCCACCTCGGTGGTGCCGCCGCCGATGTCGACGACCATGGAGCCGGTGGGTTCGGTCACCGGCAGGCCGGCGCCGATGGCGGCGGCCATGGGTTCCTCGATCAGGAAGACCTTGCGGGCGCCGGCGCTTTCCGCCGATTCCTGAATGGCGCGGCGTTCGACGGCGGTCGAGCCCGACGGCACGCAGACGATGACCAGCGGGCTGGCGAAGGACCGGCGATTATGCACCTTGCGGATGAAGTGCTTAATCATCTCCTCGGCCACCTCGAAATCGGCGATGACGCCGTCGCGAAGCGGGCGGATGGCCTGGATGTAGCCCGGCGTGCGGCCCAGCATCATCTTGGCCTCGTCGCCGACGGCCAGAACCTTTTTCTTGCCCTTTTCCTCGGCGATGGCCACCACGGACGGTTCATTGAGAACAATGCCGCGGCCCTTCACATAGACCAGGGTGTTGGCGGTGCCAAGGTCGATGGCCATATCGGCGGAAAACCAGCCCGTCAGGTTCGGAAACATAATCCCTCGCTTGAAAAGAACACGCTATGCCGTGGTTGAGCCTGGACTTATATCAGGGCGTGACGGCGGCGGGAGCGCTTTTTTGCCGTTTCGTCAAAAGTTTGTTCAAAGCCTTCACGTAGGCTCGGGCCGAAGCCACCATGGTGTCGGTATCCGCGCCCTGGCCGTTGACGGTTTTGCCGTCTTCTTCCAACCGCACGGTCACTTCCGCTTGGGCGTCGGTTCCTTGCGTCACCGCGTGCACCTGATAGAGCAGCAGGCGCGCTTCATGCGGGCACAAGGCCTTGATGGCGTTAAAGGTGGCATCGACCGGGCCGTCGCCGGTGGCCTTCACCGATTTCAGTTCGCCGTCGATTTCCAGTTCCAGTTCCGCCTTGGGCGGGTTGTGGCGGGTGCCGCACAGCACTTCCAGCCCCTTGAAGCGGATGCGTTCGTTGTCGCGGAACACCGCTTCATCGACCAGGGCGACGATGTCTTCGTCGAACACTTCCTTCTTGCGGTCGGCCACGTCCTTGAAACGGGCGAAGGCGTCCTCGATGGCGTTGTCACCAAGATCATAGCCCAATTGTTTGAGCTTGTCTTTAAAGGCGGCACGACCGGAATGCTTGCCCATGACCAGACTGGAGCGGTTGAGCCCCACCGATTCCGGCGTCATGATCTCGTAGGTCTGGGCACATTTCAGCATGCCGTCCTGATGGATGCCGGATTCGTGGGCAAAGGCGTTCTTGCCGACGATGGCCTTGTTGGGCTGGACGACGAAGCCGGAGATGGCCGAGACCAGCCGCGAGACGCGGGTGATGTTCTCGGTCTTGATGCCGGTGGTATAGGGCATCAGGTCGTGGCGGGTGCGCAACGCCATGACGATTTCTTCCATGGCGGCGTTGCCGGCGCGTTCGCCCAGGCCGTTGATGGTGCATTCCACCTGCCGGGCGCCTGCGCCCAGCGTCGCCAGCGAATTAGCCACCGCCAGCCCCAGATCGTTGTGGCAATGCACCGACAAGATGGCCTTGTCGATGTTGGGGACGCGGTTGACCAGCATCTTGATCAGGGCGGCGTATTCATCCGGCACCGCATAGCCGACGGTGTCGGGGATGTTGATGGTGCGCGCGCCGGCATCAATGGCCGCCTCGACCGAACGGCACAGGAAGTCGTGTTCGGTGCGCGAGCCGTCTTCCGCCGACCATTCGACGTCGTCCACCAGATTGCGGGCGAAAGCTACCGATTCCTTGATCTTTTCCAGCACGCGCTCGGGTTCCATCTGCAACTTGAACTTCATGTGCAGCGGGCTGGTGGAAATGAAGGTGTGGATACGGTGCAAGGGCGCCAGCTTCACCGCCTCGGCGCAGCGTTCGATATCGCCACGGGCGGCGCGGGCCAAGCCGCAGATGGTGGAATTCTTCACCGCGCGGGCCACCGCCTGCACCGCCTCGAAATCGCCATTGCTGGCGATGGGGAAGCCGGCCTCGATGACGTCGACGCCCATTTCCTCCAGCGCCAGGGCGATCTTCACCTTTTCCTCGAGATTCATCGAGGCGCCGGGGGATTGTTCGCCGTCGCGCAGCGTGGTGTCGAAAATAATGACGCGGTTGTTGTCCATGGACCTGCCCAGATCAAGAGTCCCGCCCCGCTGGCGCAGACCCGGGGAGGGCGTTCGGTCACGGGAAGGACGGTTTGGATTGCGATTGTGGCAAAATTGTGGCCGCCGCACCGCAACGCGGCTATAGGAAGTCCAAGTTGAGTGTCGTTGTCAACAGGCTATCTGTCACGCCGGCAGGGTGAAGCTGAACACAGCCCCTTGATTGGGGCCGGCGGAATCGACCCAGATACGACCGCCATGGCTTTCGACGATCTTTTTGCAGATGGACAGACCAATGCCCGAGCCGCCGCCATGTTCGTCGCGCCCGTGCAGACGCTGGAAGATACGGAAGATGCGGTCATAGAATTCGCGGCTGATGCCGATGCCGTTGTCGGACACCGATATGCACCAGGCGCCGGTCTGGCGTTGGGCGGCGATCTCGATGCAAGGGGGCACGCCGGGCTGGCGGTATTTGATGGCGTTGGCGATCAGATTCTGGAACAGGCGGACCATGTCGTCGGCACTGGCGAACAAAGTCGGCAGCGGGCCGGCGACAATGGTGGCATTTTGCTCGGCCATGGCCAGTTCCAACAGGTTTTTGGCCTGATCCAGGCATAGATTGAGGTCGACCATACCGCGCTGCGCCGACATGCGCCCGATGCGCGAATATTGTAAAAGATCCTGGATCAGCCGATCCATGCGCTGGGCACCGTCGCGGGCGAAAGCGATGAATTCCTTGATTTCATCGCTCAGTTCCGTGCCCATGCGCCGTTCGATCAGGCCCATATAGCTATTGATCATGCGCAACGGTTCGCGCATGTCGTGGCTGGCCACATAGGCGAATTCTTCAAGCTCGGCGTTGGATTGTTGCAGCTTTTCCTGAAACTGGCGCGATTCGGTGATGTCGATGCCCGAGGCCAGGCTGCCCGCCGGCTGGCCGTCCTGGTCGCGCAAAGGCCGCGCCACTTCGTGAATCCAGGCATAGCTGCCGTCGTTGCGGGCCAGACGGTATTCGTGCTCGCCGCCCTTGGCCAGACCCGCCCGGTCGTCGGGATGTACCGCTTCCAGCCAGCCCTGGCCCAGGGCATCGGTGGAGGGGTGGCCGGTAAAGGCGGTCCAGGTGGCGTTGACGTATTGGCACTGGCCGTTCGAGTCCTGACGGCGCACCAGGGTCGGCATTTCGTCGAGCACCTGCATATAATAGTCGCGTGCCTTTAGTACCTGTTCTTGCGCTAGTTGGTGGCTTCTCTCACGGCTGCCGCGCACCCTGACCAGGGCGACGGCGAAGGCGATGACCAACAGGGCGACCGCCACATTGCCGATCAGCCGCGGCAGAACCGGGCGCAGGATATCGGCTCGGGTGGCGCTGACGCCGATGACCAACCCCCAGGGCTCGATGGTGCGTAGCGCGATCAGTCTGACCTTGCCATCGATGCCGCCCACCCCTTCCTGGATGCTGGCCTGCTTGCCCGAAGCCAGATGGGCTACCCGCAGCGGCACCTTGGCCAGCGACCGACCGATGGGGGCGCCGTCCATGCTGGGGGCGCGGGCCAGCACGGTGTGGTCGCGGTTGGTGACGGAAATGGCGCCGCTTGCCTCGGATGGCAAGGCCGCTTCAACGATGCCGGAAAACAGGCTGGGCGACAGGGCGGAAACGAAGATGGCCTGCACTTGTCCCTTTTCGTCGCGTTTGGCGCGGGCGGCGAAGATCACCGTGCGCGACAGCAGGCTGGTGACCGGTTCGGACACGAACAAGAGGTCGGAGGAAGGATTGGCGCGGAAAAAATCCAGATAGGACCGCGCCCCCACATTCTTGCCCACCAGCGAAGCGTTGGTGGAATGGGTGATGGTGCCGTCGGGGGTGGTGATGGTGATGGTCAGCGCCGCCGGTTCAAAGCGGGCGCGGGTGGTGAGAAAGCGGTTATAATCGCTGTCGCCGGGACGATAGGTGGGCTTGAACTCGGCGGCGGCATCGACCAGCAGGAAGTCCAGGGATCTGATGGTTTGCCCGACGCGGGCTTCAACCACCCGGGACAGGGCATCCAACCGCTCGACTGCTTCGCTCCGTCGATCGACCACCAGGGAATACGAGTCCCAGGCGGTCATGCCGATGACAGTGACGATGACGACCACCGCCCAGAACCAATCCGTGCCCCGTTTCGCCGCCATGGCGTCTGCTCACCTCAAAGTCACCTCACCAGGGTAGAACCTTGATCCAGGGCACACAAGGGAGACAAAAGGCGGAAAACCTAGCCGTTCAGGGCCGGCAGGATGAAGGTGAAGGTGCATCCCTGGTTGGTTCCGGCGGAATCGACCCAGATGCGACCGCCATGGCTTTCAACGATCTTCTTGCAGATGGACAATCCGATGCCAGAGCCGCCGCCATGGTCGTCGCGGCCATGCAGGCGCTGGAAGATGCGGAAGACGCGATCAAAATAGGTGCGGTCGATGCCGATGCCGTTGTCCTGCACCGAAAGCCGCCACGATCCGGCCTCGCGCTGGCAATCGATGCGGATTTCCGGGGCGATCCCCGGCTGCGCGTATTTGATGGCGTTGGCGATCAGGTTCTGGAACAGGCGCACCATGTCGTCATCGCTGGCATTGAGCGTGGGCAGGGCGCCGATGCACAGCCGGGCCCGGCTTTCATCGATCATCACTCCCAGATTGGACAGCGCCACCGACAGGCAATCGGCCAAATCCAGAGGCCGTCGGGCCGTGGACATGCGACCGATGCGGGAATATTGCAGAAGGTCCAGGATCAGGCGGTCCATGCGGGTGGCGCCGTCCTTGGCGAAAGCCAGGAATTCCTGGATGTCGCCGTCGACCATGGTGCCCAGGCGGCGCTCGATCAGCCCCATATAGCTGCTGACCATGCGCAACGGCTCGCGCAGATCATGGCTGGCCACATAGGCGAACTGTTCCAATTCAGCGTTGGACTGGGTCAGCTTTTCCTGGGCTTCGCGGGTCTCGGTGACGTCCAGACAGGCGGCCAGATGACCGGCGAAGCTGCCGTCCTGGTGATGAAATGGCTGGGCCACCTCGTGCATCCAGCGATATTGGCCATCATATCGGCGCAGGCGGAATTCCTGTTCGCTGCTCTCGCGCCGGTGCAGGCGGGACGCGTTGGCGTCTTGCCACGATGCCAGATCGTCGGGATGCACCAGCGGACGCAGATCGCCGGCGGTGGCGCCGCAATAGGCTTGCAGCGTGCCGTTGGTATAATCGATACGGCCCAGGTCGTCGCAGCGCCAGATATGCACCGGCAGGTGGTCGAGAACCCGCATGTAATAATCGCGGGCCAGCGCCAGTTCGCGCTGGGTTTGCAGGCGTTGGCGTTCGCGACCGCCGAGAAAGCGGCCCAAGACCATCACTACGGCGCCGACGATGATCAGGAAGATCAAATCGGCCACCAGGGTCTTCAAAACCGGCTCGAACAAATGCTGGGCGGAAATGGTCACCACCACCACCAGATTGTGCAGGTTGGTGTCGCGGATGATCAACAGGCGCTCGAACTGGTCGGGACCGCCGCCACCTTGTAGCACCGACAATGCGTTACCGCTGGTGATATGGGCCTGGAACATGGGGGCGCCGGCCAGCGAGGCGCCGGGGGTGGTGTTGGCGAGTTCCGGTCGTCGGGCCAGCACGGTGCCGTCGCGGCGCAATATGGCGATGGCGCCGCTGTCTTCTGACGGCAAGGCCGATTGCAGCAACGATCCCAGCAATTCCGGGTTGATGCCGGTCAGCACCACCGCCCGCAGACGCCCGTCGTCATGGCGGATGGCCCGGGCGGTGAAGATCACCGGGTTGTTGGCGATGCTGACCGCCGGCTTGCTGATGAACATGGAGGTGTCGTCGGGATGGGCGCGGAAATGGTGCAGGTAATCGCGCTCGCCCACATTGCGCCCGACGAGGGAAACATTGGAGGCATGGATGATTGTGCCATCCGGGCTGACCACCGAAATGGTCAGGGCATCGGTGAAGATGAAGCTGCGGCCCTTGAGTAAGCGCAGGAAACCGGAATCACCCGGCGGACGGTCGAACGGCAGTTCGTTGGCGGTTTCCCGCAGCAGCATGTCCAGAGTCTGGAAGGTCTGTTCGGTGCGGGCCTCGACCACCTTGGCCAGGGCGGTCAAGCGCTCGACCGTCTGGCGGCGATGTTCGACATAGCTGCGCCCGATATCCCACAGCAGTACGGCCAGACACAGCAGCATGACCATCCCCAGCCATGCCCGCGTCAGCGTCATCTGCCGGCGCAAAGCCGCGATCATCGTCATTGTCGGTCGCCGATTGTTCACCCCTGACCAATGTACATGCTTGGGCGGATGATCTCCATAACCAATGGATAAGGCCGTGACCCAAGAAAAAAACCCCGGAAGTTTCCTTCCGGGGTTTTCTGCGTCGATACTGACGGAACAGGCCTTAGTTCTTGGCCTTGTCCACCAGCTTGTTCTTGGAAATCCACGGCATCATGCCGCGCAGGCGTTCGCCCACCTGCTCGATCGGGTGTTCGGACTGGATGCGGCGGGTGGCCTTGAAGCTGGGCTGACCAGCCTTGCATTCCAGCATCCAATCGCGGACGAAACGGCCCTGCTGGATGTCTTCCAGCACGCGCTTCATTTCCTTCTTGGTTTCTTCGGTGATGATGCGCGGGCCGGTGACGTAATCGCCGTATTCGGCGGTGTTCGAGATCGAGTAGCGCATGTTGGCGATGCCGCCTTCATAGATCAGGTCGACGATCAGCTTGACCTCGTGCAGGCACTCGAAATAGGCCATTTCCGGGGCATAGCCGGCTTCGACCAGGGTTTCGAAACCGTACTGGATCAGCTTGGTCAAGCCGCCGCACAGGACGACCTGCTCGCCGAACAGATCGGTCTCGCATTCCTCGCGGAAATTGGTCTCGATGATGCCGGACCGACCGCCGCCGATGGCGGAGGCATAGGACAAGGCGATTTCCAGGGCGTTGCCGGTGGCGTTCTGAGCCACGGCGACCAGGCAGGGAACGCCGCCGCCCTTCAGGTATTCACCGCGCACGGTGTGGCCGGGGCCCTTGGGGGCGACCATGAACACGTCCAGGTCCGGGCGCGGCACGATCAGGCCGAAATGCACGTTGAGGCCATGGGCGAACACCAGGGCGGCGTTCTGCTTCATGTTGTCGGCCAGGTCGCGGTAGTAAAGCTCGGCCTGCAATTCGTCCGGGGTCAGGATCATGACCACGTCGGCCCAGGCGGCGGCGTCGGCCGGGGTCATGACCTTCAGGCCTTCGCCTTCGGCCTTCTTGATGGTGGCCGAGCCGGCGCGCAGCGCCACGGCCACGTCCTTGACACCGGAATCGCGCAGGTTCAGCGCATGGGCGTGGCCCTGGCTGCCATAGCCGACCACGGCGACCTTCTTGCCCTTGATCAGATTGACGTCGGCGTCACGATCGTAATAAACGCGCATGGAAACATTCCTTCCTGACAAAACGGGAATTCGGCCCGATAGAAATCTGGGCGAAGTGTTTAAAGCGGATTGGCGCCGCGCGCAATGGCGGCGACACCGGTACGCGACACATCGACCAGACCCAGGGGCTCCATCAGCTTGATGAAGGCGTCCACCTTCTCGGTGGCGCCCACCACCTCGAAGACGAAGCTTTCGTTGGTGCTGTCGATGACGTTGGCGCGGAAGATGTCGGCGATGCGCAGGGATTCCACCCGCTTTTCACCGGTGCTCGACACCTTGACCAGGGCCAGCTCACGGCTGACATGGGGGCCGTCGGTGGTCAGATCAGCCACCTTGTAGATGGGCACCAGACGGCGCAGCTGGTTCTTGATCTGCTCGACGATCATCTGGGTGCCGCTGGTGACGATGGTGATGCGCGACAGCGCTTCCTTGGTGTCGACCTCGGCCACCGTCAGGCTTTCGATGTTGTAGCCGCGGCCCGAGAACAGGCCGATGACACGGGCCAGCACGCCCGATTCGTTGGCGACCAGCACGGCGATGGTGTGGCGCTGGATCTCTTGCTCTTTGCTCACGTTGCTGTTCCTTATGCCTTAGACCAGAACCATGCCGCCTTCGTCCGAGCCGGGCTCGACGCGGACGTTTTCCTCCGGGCCGAGCACCATTTCGTTATGGGCCATGCCGGGCATGATCATGGGGAAGCAGTTTTCAGACGCGTCGGTGCGGACATCGACGATCACCGGGCGGTCCACCGCCAGCATTTCCTTGATGACGTCGTCCACCTCACCGGGCTTGGTGGCGCGCAGGCCGACGGCGCCGAAGGCATCGGCCAGCTTGACGAAGTCGGGGTGGTGTTCCATGTGGCTTTCGGAATAACGACCGCCATGGATCAGTTCCTGCCACTGGCGCACCATGCCCATGTACTGGTTGTTCAGGATGAACACCTTCACCGGCAGGCGATGCTGGCACAGCGTGGCCATCTCCTGGATGTTCATCTGGATCGAGCTTTCGCCGGCGATGTCGATGACCAGGGCATTGGGATAAGCCACCTGCACGCCCATGGCCGCCGGCAGGCCGTAGCCCATGGTGCCCAAGCCGCCCGAGGTCATCCAATGGCAGGGCTGCTCGAACTTGAAGTGCTGGGCCGCCCACATCTGGTGCTGGCCCACCTCGGTGGTGATGTAGGGGTTCTTGTACTTGGTCAGTTCATAAAGCCGCTGGATGGCGTATTGCGGCTTGATGATCTTGTTGCTGTTTTCGTAGTGCAGGCAGTTGCGGCCGCGCCAGCCCTCGATGGTCGCCCACCATTCCTTCAGCGCCTTTTCATGCGGGCGGCACTGCTTGGCCTTCCACACCTTGATCAGGTCTTCCAGGATGTGGGCGGCGTCGCCGATCACCGCCAGATCGACCATGACGTTCTTGTTGACCGAGCTGGGGTCGATGTCGATGTGGATCTTCTTGGCGGTGGGGGCAAAGTCCTTCAGCCGACCGGTGATGCGATCATCGAAGCGGGCGCCGACATTGATGATCAGGTCGGCGCCGTGCATGGCCAGATTGGCCTCGTAGGTGCCGTGCATGCCCAGCATGCCGACCGAAAGCGGGTCGGAAGCCGGGAAGGCGCCCAGGCCCATCAGCGTCTGCGTGCACGGATAGCCGGTCATGCGCACGAACTGGGTCAGCAACTGGCAGGCGGCGACACCGGAATTGACCACGCCGCCACCGACGTAGAACACCGGGCGCTTGGCGGCGGCGATCATCTCGGCGGCTTTTTCGATGGCCTTGAGGTCGCCCTTGACCTGCGGCTTGTACTTGGTCTTCAGCTTGCTGGGCGATTGGTATTCGCCGCGGCCGGTGATGACATCCTTGGGCAGGTCGATGACCACCGGGCCGGGACGGCCCGACTTGGCGACGTGGAAGGCTTCGTGCACCGTCCGGGCCAGATCATCGGGCTTCTTGACCAGATAATTGTGCTTGGTGCACGGCCGGGTGATGCCGGTGATGTCGGCTTCCTGGAAGGCGTCGTTGCCGATCAGATTGGTGGGAACCTGACCGGTGATGCACACCAGCGGCACCGAATCCATCAACGCGTCGGTCAGGCCGGTGATGGTGTTGGTGGCGCCGGGGCCCGAGGTGACCAGCACGCAGCCGACACGACCGGTGGAACGGGCATAGCCCTCGGCGGCGTGGACGGCGGCCTGCTCATGGCGGACCAGGATGTGGCGCAGGCGGTTTTGCTTGAACAATTCGTCGTAAATGGGCAGCACTACGCCACCCGGATAGCCGAAAATTACCTCGACGCCCTGGTCGACAAGGGCTTTCAAGAGGATTTCCGCACCGGTCATCTGCGCATCGTGCTGTGCCATTTCGCACCTTTATTCCTATGAACGCGAACAGCAGCCACCCATAAACGCACGCATCCGCGTGCGGCCACAAGGTGGCTGCGAGCGGGACAACCTATCGCTTCACTAAGGCGGGGTCAATAGAAAGTGGCGAACTTTCGCAAAGATTTCGTCAAAAATTCTTTCCGAAAGTTGCGTGGAAACCGCCTCAGGCTTTTCGAGTTGATGCCGGAACCACGTCAGCTGCCGTTTTGCGTAATTTCGTGTCGCCCGTTGCGCCGCTTCCACCGCCTGGATTTCGGTCATGGTGCCGGCAGCCAGTCGGGCCAGTTCGGGCACGCCCAGCGCCTTCATGGCCGGCAGCGCCGGATCAAGGCGCAAGTCCAGCAAGGCGCGCACTTCGTCCAGTGCCCCGTGTGCCATCATCACCCGGAAGCGGTGGTCGCAATTGGCGTAAAGAATGTTGCGCGGCGGGTCCAGCGACAAGGTCAGCCAGCGCGCCGGCACCGCCCCTTCCATGGGCAGGGATTGCCAATGGGCCAGGGATTGGCCGCTGGCTTCCAGCACCTCCCAGGCCCGGGCCAGGCGCTGGGAATTGGCCGGGTCCAGCCGTGCCGCCATCACCGGATCGCGTTCGGCCAATCGGGCGTGAAAGGCCATGTTGCCCATCTCGGCCAGCAAGGCCCGGGTTTGGGCGCGGATTTCGTCGGGAATCGGTGGGGCAGGGGAAATGCCGTGCATCAAGGTGCGGATATAAAGCCCGGTGCCGCCCACCACCACCGGCAGCCGGCCTTGCTCCCAGGCCTCTTCCATGGCGGTTGCCGCCATGTCCTTCCACAGGGCGGCGGAGCAGTTGACCGACGGCGGCAGCACGCCGTACAGGCGATGGGGGACCTGGGCCTCTTCTTCCGGGCTGGGCCGGGCGGTGACTACCCGCAGCACGTCGTAGACCTGCATGGAATCGGCGTTGATCACGGTGCCGTTGAAGGCGCGGGCGATGGCCAGGGCCAGACCTGACTTGCCCGAGGCGGTGGGGCCGGCGATGACGATGGCGGGACGGTTCATGGTCTTGCCTATACCATCTTGAGGACTTGGGCGGAACCTTCCCTTGCCAAGCGGCGCCCTTGGCCGTAAAGCTTTGGCCGCCGCCATGACCACGCACAACCGGGTGATTGATGGAAAACGTACTGACGCTGATCGCCGGCCCTCAGGTCGGTTTGACCGACGCCATGGTGGCGGATATCCGCCAGGGATTGAAAGCCTTGGGCGCCCACGTGGCGGCGGCCAAATGGCTGTCGCCGGGCAAGGCCTGCGATCTGGCCTTTGGTGATCTGGCGCCGGAACAGGCCGATGCGGCGGCGCGCCAGCGTCTGGGCAAGGTGGCTGTCGATGTGGTGGCTCAGGCCGCCCAGGGTCGGCGCAAGCTGCTGCTGGTGGCCGACATGGATTCGACCATGGTGGTGGGCGAGACCCTGGACGAACTGGCCGAATATGCCGGCATCAAGGATCGTATTTCCGCCATCACCGCGCGCGCCATGAACGGCGAGATCGGCTTCGAGGACGCGCTTAAGGAACGCATCGGCCTGATGGCCGGCCTGCCGGAAACCGCCTTGGCCGACACCTGGGCCAAGACCCGGCTGATGCCCGGCGCCCGCACTTTGGTACAGACCATGAAGGCCAACGGCGCCTATGCGGTGCTGGTCTCGGGCGGCTTCACCTATTTCACCACCCGCGTGCGCGAGGCCTGTGGTTTCGACATCGATCTGGGTAACCGCTTCATCTTCACCGACGGCAAGCTGTCGGGGGTGGAAGACCCCATCCTGGGGCGTGAAACCAAACTGGCCACCCTGATCGGGACGGCGGGCGAACGCAAGATTCCCCTGGCCCTGGCGGCGGCGGTGGGCGATGGCGCCAACGATCTGGACATGATCAAGGCCGCCGGCCTGGGTGTGGCCTATCAGGCCAAGCCGGTAGTGGCGGCTGAAGCCCGCGTGCGCATCGACCATGGCGACCTGACGGCACTGCTGTATGCCCAGGGCTATGGCGATGACGACATGGTGGGGGGCTGAGATGGCTGATTTTCGTTATTTCACCACCTATACCGGCGTGCGCCTGCCGTTGAAGCTGGTGGGGCCGTTGGCCGAAACCGAAATCTCCAACCGCAATACCTTCATCCGCGCCCATTTCGACGGCGCCGAGCGGGTGGTGCGGCTGGAAAAATGCGTCTATGGCGCCGTGGTGCTGGGCCACGCCTACGACTATCACCCCAGCGGCGCCTTGAAGCGGGCGGAAATCGTCGTCCATGACGAGGACGACGAAACCACCGTGCTGCATTTCGACGAAAACGGCACCGCCTGTTAGGGGATGACGTTGGCCAGGGCCGAGTTCAACGGCACGATCTGGCTGTCATCCTCGCCGTAGGGCTGGGGCGGGATGAAATCCAGATTCACCCCCGGCTGGAAGATCAGGCAATGGGTCGAGCCGCCATACTGGAAAAAGCCGATCTCATCGCCCTTGGCCACGGTATCGCCGATTTTCACCGCGATGATGCACGACGAGATTTCCGCCATGCCGACGAAGATGCAGCCGACCTTGCCCACGGCCGGGTTGCCGGTGTCGATGACCATCACCGCCCGCGTCGCCACCGCGGTGATGAAGCCCTGGGAATTGTTGGGGCCGGCGGGGTCCAGCCCTTCCGACGGCGCGTCGGCGTAATAGGTGCCGTTGACGACGTAGGCGTCAACCACAGTGCCCGATACCGGCGCGTGCCAGCGATGGTAATTATAGGCCGACAGAAACGCCTGATAGACGGTGCCGCCGACAAAGGTTTCCGCCAGATCGCGGCGGTCGGCGGTGAACATGTCCATCAACGAATAGGGCTGGGTCTTGATCCAGAACTTGTCGAACAGATTAACCCCGGTCTGTAGCGCATAGGGGCCGGATTCGCAGGCGGCGGTCACCACCAGCGCATTGTCGGGGCTGGCGACCGGGCGCATGCCCGGCTTGAACCGACGGGTGAAGAAATCGTTCCACGAGCGATAGCCCCAATGGGGCAGGGCAGGGTCGCAGATGAATTCCGACATGGTGACCTTGGTGGCGGCGGTGGTGCTGAACCAGCCCTTGGGATTGTCGGTGTTCAGGTAATCGCGCGAATTGGGGCCGGACAAAAAGTCGGACCAATAATTGAGCACGGCGCGGATTTTCTCGTTGATGGTCGGGAACTGGAAGAAGGCGAAGCCCGACGGCATGCACATGGGCCAGTCCAGCAGGGCGTTGAGCGGGCAGCCGACTAGGGACGAGGTGGAAAACGGCGGGGCGTAATGCATGACCGCGTTGATCCGCCGCATCAGCCCGTCGATATCGGCATAGCCCAGGCGATAGCCGGCGGTGTGGGCCTGCTCGATGGCCTGGGTCAGGTGCATGCGGTAAAGCGGCGTTTCCATGATGCAGTCGTAAAGCGCCTGCACCGGGCGCACCAGCGGGCGGTCGGGATGGGCGGCGACCTCGGCCTCGATTCCCAGGCGGAACTCGGCCAGCGCCGCTTCGTCCATGGGCAGCCAGCCACCGGGACGGGATTTGTTGATGGTGATGGATTGCGTGGTCATGGTCGGGCCTCCCCCACTTATGTTGGCATGAAACGCCGCCAGCAGGATGGCACGAAATCAGATAAACCTAAAACGTGTATTTTGTTATAAATTGTCTATCTTTGGTTTGATTGCGGGGTATGAAAAAGCCCCGGCAGGGTGTGCCGGGGCTTTTGCGAACCGAGATTTAATGGTGGCCGTGGCCGCCATGGCTGTCATGACCGTGACCATGGCCGTCGCCGGCGGCCTTGCCCGAGCCCACGCACATCAGCAGGCCATAGACGGCGACCGACGCGACCAGCAGCAAAATGACCCCTTGCAGCACACCGGACATGGCTTTTCTCCATTGATTGATTGCCGCGAAACTGGCACGGCGCGGGGGTTGAAGTCAACCGGCTACTCGGCCGCCAGGGCCGGGGCTGGCGTCGGTTGCCCCGGTTCCGGCGCGATCAGTCCGCTCGAGCGCCAGACGATGGCGATGGAGCCGTCGGCCTGCATGCGGCCCAGCAGGCAAGGCTTGTGCAGGTGGTTGTTGGCGCCATCGACGGAGACATCGAAACCGGTCAGCGACCGGGTCTTCTGTCCGGGCAAGGCCGCGCGCACCTTGTCCGGCTCGGTGCTGCCGCAGGCTTCCACCGCCGCCGCCCACAGGCGCAAGGCCATGACCGACGCTTCCATGGCGTCGTTGACCACCGCCTTGGGGTTGGCGCAATGTTGCCGCCACTGGCGCAGGAAGGCCTGGTTCTCCGGCGTGTCGATGCTCATCAGATAGTTCCACGCCACCATGTGGCCGGCCAGCAGGCGGGGATCGAGCAAGGCGGCCTCGGCCTCGCCGATGGAGACGGTGAGCACCGGCACCTCGGCGCCGCCCAATTGGCGGAAGAAGTGGAAGTTGCTGTCGCCGCCCACCGTGCTGACCACCAGCGCCTTACCGCCGCTGGCGCGGGCGAAGGCGCGGATATCGGCCACTGCCCGGGCCCAGTCGTCGGCGCCCACCGGCAGCAGGGTTTCACGCAGGCTCTGGCCGCTTATACCGCGTCCGCGCAGGTAATCGGTCAGTACCTTGTGGGTCAGACGCGGATACAGGGTGTCGTTGCCGATCAGGTAAAAACGACTGTATCCGCCGCCCTCGGCGCTCATCAGATATTGGATGGCCGGCAGCAATTGCTGGTTGGGCGGGGCGCCGCAATAGACGACGTTGGCAGCGGCCTCGGCCCCCTCGTATTGCGACGGATAGAACAGCAGGCCGTTACGGCGGTCCAGAACCGGCAGGGTTTCCTTGCGCGCGGTCGAGCTCCAGGCGCCGAACAGCGCCTGTACCCGGTCGTGGCCCAAGGCCTGATCGGCCAGTTCGGCGGTGCGCTTGGCATCCGATCGCGGATTGTAGAGCAGGGCTTCGACCGGGCGTCCCAACAGGCCGCCACGGGCGTTGAGCGCAGCCACTTCCATCAGCAGCACATCCTTCAACGGACGTTCGCCCACCGCCGAGCCACCCGACAGCGAATGCAGGATGCCGATACGGATGGCGCCGTGATCAAGGTCGTCCAGGAAGGTGCCGACGGCTTGGCCCAAGGTGTCCGATTGCTGGCCCAGCGCCCCGGCGGCGGCGTGCACGCTGTCGGCTTCGGCTCGGGTCTGGCTGCTGGCTTCGGCCACATCCTCGATGGAGGTGCTCATGCTTTCGGCCTCGGCGGCGGTGGCCCGGACGCCATCGGTGATGGCCCGGCTGGCGGCACTTTGCTGGTGCATGGTGGCGGCGATGGCGGCGACCAGGGCGTTGACCTCGTGCATGGACCCGCCGATGGCATTCATGGCTGCCACCGCTTGATCGGTGGCCTGACGGATCTCGCCGGCGCGCCCGTCGATTTCGGCGGTGGCTTTCTCGGTTTCGGTCACCAGATTCTTGACCTCGGCGGCGACCACGGCAAAGCCCTTGCCGGCCTCACCCGCTCTTGCCGCCTCGATGGTGGCGTTCAGCGCCAGCATGCGGGTCTGGCCGGCGATGTCGGAAATGGTGCGGGCCATGCCGCCGATGCGCCCGGCGGCGTCGGACAGGCCGCGAATGGTGGCATCGGCGCTATCCACCAGTCCCACCGCCTGGGTGATGACCTGGGCGGCGCGGCTGGCCCGACCCTCCAACTCGCCCAAGGACTGGTCCAACTGGCCGGCGGCCTCGGCCAGCACGGCGGCTTCGCTGGTGGCGGTGGCGGCACCGGTTTGCACCTGCTGGCTTTTTTCAGCCACGGTGCCGGCCTGGGCGACCAGGGCGCCGGCGGCGTCGCGCATGCTGTGGGCGGCATTGGACAGGTTTTGCTGTACCCCGGTGACCGTGCCCTCGAACTTGCCGATGAAGCTTTCCATGGAGCGGTGGCGCTGTTCCTGCACCTCGCGGTCGGCTTCCTGTTCGGCGATGGCGGCATCGGCCTCGACCAGCGCCTGGCGCATGGCCTCGATGGCACGGGCCAGCCGGGCGGCGGCATCAGTGCCGGTTTGATGGGGGACTTTGACGAAGCGGTCGCCGGCGGCGATTTCTTCGGCGGCTTTGGCCAATTCGGCCAGTTGGGGCTTACGGGAAAAGGGTGAAACCGATTTCACCATGACGGCCTCCGGGTTGTGGCTCCGCCCCAGTCGTAGCAATCGGCATGCCGCCGCCCAGGCCAAGCTTATCCGTGGTCGTCAACCAGGGCGCGCCGACAAGATAGGCAGTCTGGCTTAAAACAAGGCAAAAAAGACCCCGGAAAACACATGTCTTTCCGGGGTCTCGGGATGGGCGGATTATTTATCCGGTCCGGCAAACAGCGTCTTGCTGCGGATGGGTTTTCCACTTTTTCCTTGCTCGGTCAGGACAAAAGTCAGGTCGGCACTGCGTCCGGGCAGAACGTTTTCGGGAACGTTGACGAAGATGCGGTAGGTGGCGACCTGATCCTTTTCCACCTTCAGCTCCAATTCGGCGGCATCGGCCTTGCCGCCGACCACTTCCAAAGTGGCGCCAGCCAAGCCTTCGGTCTTCAGCACATAGGTGCGGTCCTCGCGCACCATGTTGAGGATCTTGTAGGCATAGCCGTTGCGGACCGATCCGTCGGACAATTGCACGTAAAGCGGCGCGCGTTCGTGCAACACGTTGACTTCGGTGGTGGAGCGGGTCAGCAGCGATACCAGCATGATGCCGGCGACGATGGCCAAAAGGCCGGCATAGAGCACGGTGCGGGCGCGGATGGGCTTGATCCCCGGCGCTTTCCGTCCGGCCTCGCGCGCTTCCAGGTTGACCTGGGAATCATAGCTGATCAGGCCGCGCGGCAGGCCGAACTTGTCCATGATCTGGTCGCAGGCGTCGATGCAGACACCGCAGCCGATACAGGCCAATTGGTTGCCGAAGCGGATGTCGACGCCGGTGGGGCAGGATTGCACGCACATCTTGCAATCGACGCAATGGCCGCGATCAGCGAAATTGCGGTCCTTGGGGGCGGGGGCGCGCGGTTCGCCGCGCCAGGCTTCATAGCTGACGATCAGCGAATGTTCGTCGAACATGGCCGCCTGGAAGCGCGAATAGGGGCACATATAGACGCACACCCGCTCGCGGGCGAAGCCGCCCAACAGGAAACAGAAGCCGCCGATGATGATGATGAAGACATAGGCGGCGGTGGGCGCCTCCAGGGTGAAGATGTCTTTCAGCATCTGGAAGGCGTCGCCGAACCACAGCGTCACGCCGATGCCGCAAGCAGCCGAAACCAGTGCCCAGGCGCCGACCACCACACTCTTCTTGGCCAGTTTGCCGACACTGGTGGGGGCGCGTTCAAAAGTGATGCGGGCGGTGCGTTCGCCGATCACCCAGCGTTCGATGTTCTGGAACAGATCGGTGTAGACCGTCTGCCAGCACAAGAAGCCGCACCAGACACGCCCGGCCAGGGCGCTCATCAGGAACAGGGAGATGGCGGCGATCAGCAGCAGGCCGGTGACGTAATAGATTTCCTGCGGCCAGATCTCGATATCGAAGAAATAGGCGCGCCGTCCGGCCATGTCGAGCAAGATGGCTTGTCCCGGCGCGTCGGGACCGCGATCCCAGCGCAGGAACGGTCCCAGATGCCACCAGGCCAGCAGAATGCCCGAGGCCCACCATTTGAGATTGCGGAACAATCCCTTGACGCCGCGCGGTACGGCTTGGCCATTTTCGCGGTAAAACGGAACCTCGCCCTTGGTGGGCTGGCGCTCGGTGATCTGATCAGGGTCGATGGTCGCGTTCATGGGTGCCTTGTCCTCCTGTCCCGAGTCCAGGTTTAGCTGAGGCTTAACCAGTTTTCAGTGACATTTGTCACTAACAGCCATGCAGGAATGGAGGGTCTGGTTGCGAACCCAACGCCTAATATTGCGCGCCTGGCGCTCCGACGATCTGGCCGCCTTCCGTCTCATCAACGCTGACCCCGAGGTTATGGCCCTGATGCCGTCAACACTGGATTCTGGTCAAAGCGACGCCCAGGGCTTGCGCATCATGGATAATCTGTCCACCCGCGGCTGGGGCCTGTGGGCGGTGGAAGTGCAAGGCGGCAGCCCGTTCATCGGCTATGTCGGGCTGAACGAACCGGCCCAGCCCATGCCGTTCGCCACCCAAGGCCAAACGGTGGAAATGGCCTGGCGCCTGGGCCGTGGCCATTGGGGCCACGGCTATGCCGCCGAGGCCGCCGCTGCTGCCCTGGATTTCGGCTTTTCCACCCTGGGCTTGGCGGAAATCATCGCCTATACGGTACCGCACAATCACCGTTCGCGCCGGGTGATGGAGCGCATCGGTCTGGTCCGCGACACTGCGGGCGATTTCGATCATCCCGTCCTGCCGCCCGGCCATGCCTTGCGCCGCCATGTTTTGTATAGAAAGAGCCGTTCATGACCCGCATCTTCATCGACGGCGACGCCTGCCCGGTCAAGGACGAGGTTTTGCGCGTTGCCGCCCGACACCAATTGTCGGTGATCATCGTTGCCAATCGCTGGCACCGCATCGACCATTATCTGGTCGAGCAGGTGGTGGTGGCCGAAGGCGCCGATGCCGCCGACGACGTCATCGCCGAACGCTGCCAGGACGGTGACGTGGTGGTCACCGCCGATATTCCGCTGGCCGCCCGCTGTCTGGCCAAGGGGGCACTGCCCCTGGATTCGCGCGGGCGGGCGTTTCAAGAGGCCAATATGGGCATGCAACTGGCCATGCGTAACCTGATGACCGATTTGCGCGAACAGGGCACCGTCACTGGCGGGCCGGCAGGCTTCACCAAACAGGATCGTTCGCGTTTTCTCGACGGCTTGGAACGTCTGGTGCAGGCGGCCCGGAAACGATAGTCTATCATCCAATCATAATGTAACGGAAACAGGGCGATGCGCCGTAGTCAGATCGAAGCCGCGTGGTTGGGAAAGGCCGAATGCCGCACATGTGCCATCCGCGATCTGGTGCTGTTCGCCGATTTGCAGGAAGCGGATTTCCAGCTGATCCATGTGCCGGTGGAAGAGCTGATGCTGGATGCCGGGACGACGCTGTATCATTCGGGGGACGAGGGCGTTGCCGCCTTCACCATCCGCAGCGGTCTGGTCAAACTGGTGCAATACCTGCCCGACGGCAACCGCCGCATCGTCCGGCTGCTGCGCGCCGGCGACGTGGCCGGGCTCGAGGTGCTGGCCGGGCGCCCCTATGAACACGCGGCCCAGGTGTTGCAGACGGCCTTGGTCTGCCGTCTGCCGCGCGAGGTGGTCGAGCGGCTCAACCGCGAAACCCCACGCCTGCATCGCCAATTGATGAACAAATGGAGCGATTCCCTGCGTCTGGCCGATGAATGGCTGACCGAGTTGAACACCGGCACCGCGCGCCAGCGCATGGCGCGGCTGTTCGTGCATCTGTCGGGATTGAGCGAGGACGGTCTGTGTCGCATGCTGGGGCGCGAGGATGTGGGCGCCATCTTGTCGCTGACCACCGAAACCTCCAGCCGCACGGTGGCGGAATTCAAACGTTTGGGAGTGGTTCAGGAAATACGCCCCAACACTTTCCGCCTTGATCGCGGCCAGTTGGATGCCATCGCCGCCGGCGGCTGATCACAGCGCCAAGCCGATCACCTGATTGCGCAACTGGCTGACATCGTCGCGCAGGTCGGTCAGGTGCGGGTTCAGGTCCAGCGCGGTTTCAAATGCCGCCAGGGCAGCGCGTTCTTGCCCCATCTCCCGCATGATCAGCCCCAATCCGGCCCAGGCGCCGAAATGGCGCGGCTCCAGGGTCAAGGTGACGGCGATATCGGCCAGGGCGGCGGCATAATCGTCTTGGGCGTAATGCAAGGTCGCCCGCATGTTCCAGGCCGCCACCAGATCGGGGGCCTTGAGCACGATCTGATCGAGCAGGTGAAATGCGGTGGGCAGATCGCCGCCATGCAGGGCGGCCTTGGCCCATTTCATCATTCGCTCCACCTCGGGCTGATTGCTGCGCGACCACACATGGCGGATGGTCGCCTCGAGCAGGCGGGCTTCGGCGGGATTGGTGGTGGTGTGCAATTGCTGGAACAGACGGTCCAGGCCGGGCTGGATTTCAGCATGGCTGGGGGGCTTTGGCGAACAGGCATTGGCCGCGCCAAGCAGGATAATCGCCATCAGAAAGCCAACGATCCGTGCCATGACCTGCATGTGGGCACGGCGGAAGGGCTTGGCAAGACGGCAAGAAAAAACCGCGCTCCAGGTGGGGCGCGGTTTTTACTTTCGGTCCGGCCGGGCGATCAGCCCTGGCGAGCCTTGAAGCGGGGGTTCGTCTTGTTGATGACGAACACGCGGCCCTTGCGGCGGACAATACGGCAGTTCTTGTCGCGCAGCTTGGCCGACTTCAGCGAATTGCGAATCTTCATAATCCAACTTCCCTAAAGCTTTTAGGTCGCGAATGGTCTAGTCCGGGTGCGCGACCGGAGGCGGCGAAAATACGGAAACCCCCATAGGCTGTCAACCCATTGATGGATTTTTTCTGCGGCGCCATTTATCTATGTAGGCATGTTACAGTTTATCGCCCATCCCGACAACGATCCCGTGCCGTTTCAGCGCCTCGACGCCACCCATGACCCATCGGTGCTGATCGTCTGCGATCATGCCTCGGCGGTTATTCCGTCACGGCATGGCGATCTGGGATTGGCCGCCGATAGCCTGACCGATCACGTGGCCTGGGATATCGGTGCCGCCACCCTCTCTCGTCTGCTGGCCGAGCGGCTGGGGTGTCACGCCATTTTGGCCGGAATCAGCCGTCTGGTCATCGATTGCAACCGCCAACCCGGTGATCCGTCCTCGATCCCGCATTGTACCTGTGGGGTCACGGTGCCCGGCAATCATAATGTGGACGATGCCGAGGCGGAAGCCCGGGCCGGGGCGTGGTTCTGGCCTTACCACCGCGAGATTGGCACCGTGCTGGGGCGCATGTTCCGCCATGGGCCGGTGCCGGCGATGATTTCGGTGCACAGTTTCACCCCGTGCATGCAGGGGTTTCAGCGGCCTTGGCAAGTCGGCGTGTTGTGGAACCGCGACGGTCGCATGGCCCTGCCGGTGATCGATTCCTTGCGCCAGGTGCCCGGATTATGCGTGGGCGACAACCAGCCTTATTCGGGGCGCGAGATCAATTACACCCTCGATACCCATGCCGGAGCGGCGGGGCTGCCGCATGTATCCTTTGAAATCCGTCAGGATCTGGTGCGGGACGAGGAAGGGTGTCGCCGCTGGGCCGATATCCTGGCCCGAATCTTGGCGCCGGTGCTGGCCGATCCGTCGTTGCGGCGTGTCCAGGTGTTTTGATCAGGCGGCTTGGCGGGCGCTGCTGCGTTGCAGGGCGGCGTATAATTGCTCACGCGTGAATGGCTTGGGCAGGTAATGGCTGCTGTGGTCGCCAATGGTCCGGCGGATGCTGTCGGGGCAATGCTGGGCCGTCATCATGATGAAGGGCAAATGGGCCAGTGCGGGACGCAGGCGCATTTCCGCCATCAGGCCGTGGCCGTCCATGGGTTCCATATGCAAATCCGACAGTACGATGTCGACGGCTTGGCTGTTCAGGATTTCCATCGCCTCGCGCCCGTCTCCGGCCTCGACCACATCCAGGCTGCCATGCTGTTCCAGCATGCGGCGGATCATGCGGCGGGTCAGCGGGCTGTCTTCAACCACAAGAACGGTGCGAACAGGCATGATCTGGAATCTCGAAAGCCAATCATCGATCGGCTCAGGATGCCAGTATCCCCGGGCAAGTCCCACAAGGCGTTAGTCTTAGGCGCCTGATCATTGGCAGCACGCAGTGTCATACTTTCGATTCAGGCGGCGGGGCGCCACCGTACCACCTTGGTCAATTGGCGGGTCAGGGCATCAAGGCCGAAGGGCTTGATCAGATAGCCGTTAACGCCAGCCGAGCGGGCGCGTTGCACATGCTCCATCGACCCTTCGCCGGTGATCATGATGAAGGGGATGTGGCTGGTCGCCGGGTCTTCGCGCATGGCCATCAGAAGCTGCAGTCCGGTCATGGGAATCATGTTCCAGTCGGACAGGACCACGTCTACGGGTTGAGCCCGGACCAACTGCAATGCGGTGGAGCCGTCATTGGCTTCGATGATCTGATCGATGCCCAATGACCTCAACATCTGCCGGACGAGCAAACGCATGGCGGGGATGTCCTCGACCAACATGATGCGGGGCTGCGACGACGGCGTGTTCATGGCCATGCTCTCTTTACGCGAATTTTCCGTGTTGTGCGCATCATATCTCCGGGTGTTTTTTCATGCATCGGGTGCGCACCTTATCCGGCGAATTTTTCCCGGCTTGAACCGGAAACGGTGGCGCATTATGGTCTGGCACCCATTCGAGGCCGAGGAATGAACAGATGAGCGACGACCAGAACAACAGCCAGATCGGGGGCATTGCCGCCGAGGCATTGCGCCAGTTCGTTGAGCGCATCGAGCGGCTGGAAGAAGAAAAGAAGGCGTTGTCCGCCGATATCAAGGACGTTTATGCCCAGGCGAAAAGCCAAGGCTTCGACACCAAGATCATCCGCAAGTTGATTGCCCTGCGCCGCATGGAAGAGCAGGAGCGCGAAGAGATCGACCAGTTGCTGGAACTGTACAAGGCCGCGCTGGGCATGGTCTGACTTTTCCACCGACGACCAAAAAGGCGCGGGGTTTACTCCGCGCCTTTTTTCATGTCGCGCTCGACCGGCAGGCTGAAGCCGAAGGTGGCGCCCTGGTCGGGGCCATCACTGCGTCCCCAGATGGTGCCGCCATGGGCGGTGATGATCGACCGGCACAGCGCCAAACCAATGCCGGAACCGCCGATGCCGCTATTGGGATGCAGGCGTTGGAAGACCTGGAACAGGCGCTGCTCTTCCCCGGTGTCGAAGCCGCGGCCATTGTCGGCAAATTCGAAGATCCACAAGTCGTCGTCCCGGCGGGCGCTGACCTTGATCCGGGGCGGGCGGTCCGCCGCCCGGTATTTCAGGGCGTTGCCGATCAGATTTTGCATGACCCGCATGATCTGGCTGGGATCGGCGGGTAAGGTGGGCAGACTTTCGACCGAGATGTCGGCGCCATTGCTTTCGATGCTGGTGGCCAAGTTGGCCAGGGCGTCGGCGATCACGGCGTTCAAATCGGTGATTTCAAAGTGCCAGGCCTGCCGGCGCAGGCGTGAGTAATCCAGCAAATCGCTGATCATGCGCGACATACGCTTGGCGCCGTCGATGGCATAAGTGACGAAGTCACGGCCTTCCTGGTCCAGGGTGTCGCCATAGCGCCGTTCAATCAGCCCCACATAGCTGGCCACCATGCGCAGCGGTTCCTGCAAATCGTGGGAAATGGCATAGGAAAAACGTTCCAGCTCGGCGTTGGACCGGGCCAGTTCCTGTTCCAGGCGTTTGCGTTCGCTGATGTCCAGCACGCTGACCAGGACCATGGCCTCGCCCTTGAGGAAGCCGAACGCCGCCGATAAGAGTGCGGTGAAGCGTTCACCGTCGGCCCGTTTCAACACGGCTTCCAGGTTGCGCACGATACCGGTGTTGACCAGGGATTCGACCATGCGCGAGCGATCCGCCGGGCTTTCCCAGAAATTGGGCGCCACCTTGCCATAGGCCTCGGCCTGGGGCACCTGAAAGGCCTCGGCCGCCTGGGTGTTGATGTAGATCACCACGCCGTCCGAGCGGCGGGTGACCACCAGCGGCAACGGCGAGATATCGGCGATCAGGCGAAAGCGTTCCTCGCTTTCTTGCAAGGCTTCCAGGGATTGCTGCAATTCCGCCGTGCGGGTTTCCACCTCGCGCGACAGCGTGTCGATGTGGTTGCGTTCCGTCGCCCGCAGCCTTTCGGCGGCGCTTTGATGCTGGTGTTCCGCCCGCACCATGCCCCAGGCCAGCAAGAAGATGGTGGCGGTCAGGGCCAGTTGGATGCCGCCGTGGATTTGCGCTTCGCGCACCCATTGGTGCAGCAATCTTTCATGGCTGATGCCGACATTGACCACCAGCGGATAACCGGGAACCTTGGTGAACCCCACCGTACGCGGGATGTCGTCGGTGATGCTGACCAACTCGCGCACGCTGCCGCTTTCGCCCAATTCACCATAGGCCAGGAACACCGCCGAACTGGCGATGGATCGACCGATGGCTTGCGGGGCGAAGGGATGGCGGGCGAACAGCACGCCTTCGGTCGAGAAAATTCCGGCGGCGTCGCCTTCGCCCGGGGTGGCGGCTCGCAGCGGGGCGGCGAGCAAGTCTGGCTCCAGGGCCATGCCGGCCATACCGAGGAAGCGCCCATCCGGGCTGATCACCGGCCGCGAGGCGAACCAAGCCATGGATTCGGTCAATCGGTCGGTGGCCGGCGGTGACAAGGCCATGCGCTGTTCCGACCAATGTCGGCGCTGATATTGGTAATGCTGACGGTCCGAGATATCCACCGGCAGCGACAGGGTTTGCTGTTGGCGATGCACCACCTGACGCATGATGCCATCGGCGTCGATCAGCGACAGGGCGCGGATTTCCTTGGTGGTCGCCAGCTTGGGGCGCAATGGCTCCAAGGTGCCGGTGGATAT
>Ga0209066_10000100_pt1 | contig 120011 bp, 105 predicted proteins | sample All_14_2_FD_187198 | JGI IMG/M metagenome (GOLD analysis project Ga0209066, IMG submission 187198) | Freshwater microbial communities in response to fracking from Pennsylvania, USA - Allegheny Zone_MetaG_DW_15 (SPAdes) (version 2) ...
GTATTCCTCCATTGCCAACCGATGTACTGTGTAATGGCGCAAACCTTTCATTCACCTACATTGCAACAGGAGTATGCAGTACAGACCAGTGCACATCAACCTTTGTTGTAGCAGCTGATTTACCGGTTGATGTAACCTGTGCAACAGCGGTTAACATCACTGACAGGTGTGCAACTTTAAGCTCAATCCAGACTGCATATACCTCATGGGTAGCCGGCTTTAGTTATACCGGTGGTTGTGGTGTTACAACAAATATCGATGACATACCTGGTTTACCGGAAAATATCCATTGTAGTGGTGCAAATCTGTCATTCACTTATATTGCTACTGGTGAATGCAGCTCAGATGAATGCACTTCAACATTTGTAGTATTTCCTGATGATATTCCTCCAACTCTGGTAGTCTCAGGTGGCGGTGATCTGGGTTGTGATCCCGTTTTACCGACTTGTGATGACATAGAATGGATGGCAATTGACAATTGTCCGATTGAACCAATTGTAACATGCACTCCTGGAGATATCGTAATTGATGGTATAAACGCAATGCAAGAATTTACAATCGTAGCAACAGATGCATGTGGATTAACCGATATTGAGATTGTGACCTTCACCTGGACAGTGAGCTGCGATGCCTTCTGTACTCTAACACAGGGATTCTATGGTAATGCAGGCGGCACCTACTGCGATGGCAGGACAACAAGTCAATTACTTACTGACCTCCTTGCTATAGGGCCACTGACTATAGGTGGTGCCAGTGGTTCTATTACTGTAAATCCGGGAGAAATATCATGTGTTTACCTCAGGTTGCCCGGAGGCGGTACATCGAACCCAATTGTTGGTGCAAATATGCTTTGTACTTTACCAGCTTCAATGGTAAAGAAAGATGGTACCATTAATAACAGCCTTATTGCACAGACTTTAACAATGGCACTAAATCTTCGTCTTGATGACGAACTGGGAGGAATGGAACTTGAAACAAATTATTTCTACACAATGGCATCAACAGAATGCAATGAAGAAAGTGCTCAACCTGTACCTGGTACTGAACAAGTCTATTCACTGCTTGCAACAGTGATGGATGCCTTAGGATCTGACCGAACAATTGACCATCTATTTTCACTCGCTAACAGTGCTCTGAATGGGGATGCTGTCGGGGTTCCACTTGGTGATATCAGTAACGTATTGGGAATGATGAATTCAGCTCTTGATGAATGTAAATTCATTTATTTCTGCGATGCACCATGTATTATTCCTGTTTACCAAAGTAATGAGGTATTATTTGAACCTCAACCTGCAACTACTGATAAGATTACCCTCTCTATCCTCCCCAATCCTTTTAAGGATCAGACTGAGATCAGATTTACATTGCCTGAAGATTCAAGGGTATCTCTTGAAGTTTACAACTTATACGGCGCAAGAATTGCCACTGTTTTTGAAGGGGTGGCTAAAGCGGGGTTTGATTACACATACATGTTCAACCCTGTTGGTAACAACAGCGAACAGGTATTCCTTGTAGTATTGAGGACTAATTCAGGTATTATTACCAGAAGGATCATCAATACCTACTAACGGGATTTAGTACCCTTTCTCTGAAAGCCGGCCCGGGGATGCCGGCTTTCTCATTTTTACTAACTTTGTTTAGATCAATACACCTGCAATATTCTTTTACTAATGTTAAAAAAGCTTGTTTTTAGAATCTCTCCTTCAGTAAGGCAATTGTTATTCATATTATATCTTCTGATTATTGCTTATGGTTCACTGGCTTCACCACAAAGATTGCCGGGACTATTCTACTTTCCTCATATTGATAAGGTGGTACACTTCATGATGTACTTTATTTTCTGCATGAGCGGAGTATGGGCTGTTGATAAAAGATGGTATAAGGAAGGAATGCAAGGGGATTCTGCAAAGACAGGAATGTGGACTTACCTGGTTGTTTTCACCTTTGCATCAATCTGGGGTTTTGCCATGGAAACTTTTCAGCGAATGATGCATCTTGGGAGGGATTATTCAATGTTTGATATGGCCGGAAACATAACCGGCGCCCTTGTTGGCGCCGGATTATACTGGTTTTTGTTTTCACGTCCTGCTTCTTATAAGCAGTTCAGATAGATCTTTCGGCAATAATCAGTCACCGAATGAAATTCCTATACCGCGGGCTGTTTTCATCAGCGCAGTATCAGCGTCTACTAAGTTTGGCTTTTGTATGGCTTCCTTGAGTGTTACTGATGTAATATACGGATGCCTGTATGATACCATCCTGCCGTATTCTTCAGCAAGTACAAGTTCCATTGCCTTAACACCATACTGTGTTGCCAGCACCCTGTCATAGGCAATAGGCACTCCCCCACGCTGCAGGTGTCCAAGCACTGTTGTACGAATGCTGTGTTCACATCCTGCTGCTTTAAGTTCTTCTTCCAGCCTGAAACCAACACCGCCAAGGCGAACATTTTCATATCCTACTTCCTGGCTTTTGGTAGCTACGGTTTCACCTTTCAGGTTTTTGGCACCTTCGGCAACAACAATATTGATAAATCCACGGCCTTTCTGGAAACGGCTTTCAACCTTCTCCAGTACTTTATTGATATCATAGGGGAATTCAGGAAGAAGACAAATTTCTGCACCACCGGCTACAGCGGCATTGAGGGCAATCCAACCTGCATTGCGTCCCATAACTTCAAGTATCTGGACACGGTTATGACTGGCAGCAGTGGTAACCAGTTTGTCAACTGCTTCGGTTGCAATTTGTATAGCTGTCTGGAATCCGAAAGTGGCATCTGTTGCCGAAAGGTCGTTGTCGATAGTCTTAGGAACACCTATAATATTGAGCCCCTGTTCAAATAATCTTTGAGAGATACGCTGTGATCCGTCACCACCTATGTTGATAACGGCATCAATACCGAGATACTGGATCTTCCTGATCATTTCGTCTGACCGGTCGACTGCAATATATGATCCGTCTTTCTGGCGCACAGGCCATGCGAAAGGGCCACCTTTATTAGTGGTCTGTAAGATGGTACCGCCCTGGTAATGGATACCTGAAACGGCTTTTTCGTCAAGTATAACGATTTCTGTAGGTTCGCGAAGGATTCCGTTAAATGCTTCAATGCTGCCTACTACTTCCCAGTTTTTTTCCCTGGCAGCCCTTTTAACGATAGCACGGATAACTGCATTTAATCCGGGACAGTCTCCCCCGCCGTTTAATACTAATACCCTATTCATCGAATGGTTTTTAGTTAATATTGAGTTAATTAATTCAATTCTTCTGCCTTTTGAAAAAGCGGTGCAAAATTACTCATTAATTTGCTTGATTTTATCAAATTTCATTATTGAAAGATTAAACACCATATAATGTATATATGCTTCCAGTAATTGTTTACTTTTGAAACTTTAACATTGCTAATGAATAAAAGAAAAACACTTGCCATCGTAGCCCACGACAACAGGAAGCTCGACCTCATGGAATGGGTTGAGTATAATGCTGTTAAGCTGTGTAGGCATAAGATAGTGTGTACCGGTACAACCGGAAGGCTAATTGAACAGCGCTTTCAGGAAACACTTGATGAAGATCAACTTCAGGATCTGGAGCTTATTAAACTGAAGTCAGGTCCTCTGGGTGGCGACCAGCAACTTGGCAGCCTTATAGTGGATGGCAGCATCGATATGATGATCTTCTTCTGGGATCCTATGATGCCCCAGCCCCATGATGTTGATGTTAAAGCACTTCTCAGGATTACAGTGTTATATAATATCCCCACAGCCTGTAATCGCTCAACAGCCGATTTCCTTATATCTTCATCTCTGTTTAATGATGCATATATACCAAGAATCGATGACTTCAGCGGGTACATTAACAGGGAATTAGATAAATAATCAGTTATCAGAATTTTAGTTTAAATCTTTTAATTACTACACCCAAAGCTTTTACGTATGAAGTTAACTTTGAAAAAAGTGCTCTTTGTCTGTATCGGGATAACCTTCCTTTCAGCAGCAAGCGCACAAAACAAGATCAACTTTATAGAGTATGACCTCGACAATGGTCTGCATGTTATACTCCATAAAGACAACACTACTCCGATAGTAGCGGTTACAATGTCGTACCATGTAGGTTCGAAGAACGAAGATCCGCAGAGAACCGGTTTTGCACATTTCTTTGAACATCTGATGTTTGAAGGAAGTGAATATATTGGCCGGTCAGAATTTGATAAAATAGCGATGAATGCAGGTGCGCAGCTTAATGCAAATACCTGGTTCGACCGTACTTTCTATTACCTTCTTTTACCAACCAACCAGCTTGAACTTGGCTTATGGATGGAATCAGAGAGGTTACTACATCTGAAGATTGATTCTATTGGTGTTGAAACCCAGCGTAGTGTTGTTAAGGAAGAAAGAAAACAATCATACGACAACCGTCCTTACGGCACCCTCATGGAAAAGATGTTCAGCACAGCTTATAAAGTACACCCATACAGGTGGACTGCCATTGGAAGCCCTGAATCAATCAATAATGCCACCCTTGAGGAATTCATGGAGTTTCATTCAATCTATTATGTACCTAATAATGCAACCCTGTCCATTGCCGGCGACCTGGATTATGACCAGACCAAGGCACTTGTACAGAAGTATTTTGGTGATATACCAAGGGGTACAAAGGAAATAAAGAGGCCATCCGTTGTTGAACCTCCTATGGGTGGCGAACGGCGTGATACTGTTTATGATAACGTTCAATTACCTTTAGTAGCTATGGGCTATCACATCCCTGAAATGGGAACACCTGATGATTACGCAATAAGTATGCTTAACACACTTCTTGCTGAGGGTGAGAGTTCCCGTTTAAATAAAGCTATTGTTGACCAGCAGCAGAAAGCCATGTTTGTTAGTTCATATCCCATGTCAATGGAAGACCCGGGACTCCTTATGATATTCGGCATTACTAATATGGGAGTTAAGATAGAAGATCTTGAAGCCGCTATTGAGTCTGAAATTGAAAGGATTAAAACCGAAGAACTCACCGACAGGGAATTTGAGAAACTACGCAACCAGGTGGAAGTAGATTTCGTAACACGTAATTCCACAGTTGCAGGTCTTGCTGAAAGCCTCTCTGACTATCACATGTATTATAATGATGCAAACCTTATAAATACTGAGTTACAGCGTTATATGGCTGTCACTAAAGAGGATATTAAAAGAGTAGCCAACAAGTATCTCACAAAGGATAACAGGGTTGTACTTTATTATTTACCAAAACAAACCATGTAATACCGCACTGTCATGAAAAAAACTATCATAAAATCATTGCTTGTTGCGCTTCTGGTAATACCGTCATTTATCACTGCCGAAGCACAGAAAACCACCACAACCAAGAGTCCGCAGAAGGAAAAACTTGACCGTAGCATCAGGCCTAAAGCAGGACCGGCACCTGTAATTAATATAGGTAAATACGACACATTTACTTTACCTAACGGACTCCAGGTATTTGTTGTACAGAACAATAAGATCCCAAGAGTGAGCTATTCGCTTCTTTTTGATTACACTCCTGTAAACGAAGGAAATGTTGCAGGTTTAGCAGATATTACCGGACAAATGCTACGCACAGGTACTACCTCAATGACCAAGGATAAATTAGACGAAGAGATTGATTTCATAGGAGCAAACCTCTCGACCAGCAGCACCGGTATTGATGCATCGGGCCTCAAAAAACATAACGACAGGTTATTGCAATTGATGTCGGATATACTTCTGAACCCTTCATTTAATAGTGACGAGTTTAATAAAGTAATAACAAGGACAGTATCTGCCCTACAGACTGCGAAGGATGAACCCGGAGCAATAAGTGAAAGGGTTGGTAAAAAACTTAAATACGGTGAAGGGCATCCTTACAGTGAATCGATGACAGAATCAACTGTAAAGAATATTACAGCCGATATGTGTAAAGAATATTATATGGCATTTTTCAGGCCTGAGGTATCTTACCTTGCAGTGGTTGGTGATATTACGACTGAGGAAGCAAAAGAAGCCGTAACAAAATACTTCGGTGGCTGGCAGAAAACTCAGTTAGAGAAGAGTATCCTTCCGGAAGTAAATGCTCCTGCGTCACCAGTTGTTGCAATTTCCGACAGGCCTGATGCTGTGCAAACTACTCTTAGCGTTGGTTATCCGGTGAATCTTAAACCAGGCACGCAGGATGCTATTAAAGCTCGTGTTACCAACACAATACTAGGTGGCGGCACGTTCAGGCTCTTTAATAACCTAAGGGAAACTCACGGATGGACATATGGTGCCTATTCACGCCTTAACCCAGACAGATATATTGGCAGCTTCGAAGCTTCCACTGAAATAAGGAATTCAGTTACTGACAGTGCTGTTAACCAGATTATCTATGAAATGAACCGCATAAGGACTGAGCCTGTACCACAGGATGAACTTTCACTGGCAAAGAACTACATGTCAGGCAGTTTTGCATTGAGCCTTGAGAATCCTAACACCGTGGCCAACTTTGCAATAAACACTGCCAGGTACAACCTGCCGGCTGATTATTATGCAAATTACCTGAAAAACCTTGCTGCAGTTAGTGCAGAAGATGTACAGGCTATGGCACAGAAGTATATACTGCCTGGCAATATCTACATTGTTGCTGTTGGTAAGGCATCTGAAATTGCTCCTAAATTAAAAACCTTTGCTTCAAATGGTAAGATTAGGTATTTTGATTTTGAAGCCAAAGAATATGATCCTGACAAGAAGGTTAAAGCTGCTCCTGCAGGTATGACCGCTGAAGATGTGATTAAAGGATATATCAATGCTATAGGTGGTGAAAAGGCTCTTTTAAAGGTTAAGGATGTAACCATGAATGCTTCCACCAGCATGCAGGGTATGACTATTGGTTTTGACATATACAGGAAAGCTCCGAATAAATATATGATGAAAATCGGGGCTGGCGATATGGTATTCCAGCAGATTACATTTAATGGTACTGAAGGCGGTATTTATTCACCGATGGGAGGAGAAAACAAGAAGATGGAAGGCCAGGAACTGGAGGATATGAAGATTGAATCACTAATGTTCCCTGAACTTACTTATGCTAAGAATGGAGTAAAATTAAAACTTGAAGGTATTGAAACACTCGGAGAAACAGAGGCATTTAAGGTTATTGTTACCATGCCATCGGGCAAACAGGCCACCCGTTACTTTGATGTTCAAACAAACCTCTTAATAAGGGAAATTACCGACCAGGGAACTGCAGAGTTTGGAGATTACAGGGAAGTTAACAAAGTAAAGTTCCCATACAGCCTCACACAGTCAATGGGTCCACAGAAAATTGAACTGAAAGTTCTGAATGTTAAGGTTAATAGCAAACTAAGTGATGACCTGTTTACTGTAAAATAGGATAGTATACATACTTTCACAAAATTCACAAGAGGCTGTCTCATAAAGAGGCAGCCTCTTTTTTCATACCGTTCAAACAACTTAAACATAGATACGTTAGTTTCTTAACCGGGCAGAGAAGCGGCAGAACTATTACATAACCATTTAAGTCAACATACTATGAAATTACCTGAATTAATGAATCTGGAGCAGAATGTTGGCCCGACCGACAGGATCATGTCAGTTACGGCTGGTACGGTTTTACTTGTAAGTGCTCTTGCAAGAAAACGAGTTAGCAGGATTAATCTTCTTATTTCTGGTTACTTCCTCTTCAGGGGTATCTCCGGCCATTGCCCTGCATATAAGCATCTGTTACATACAGATACACTGGAAGAGCCTGCAGAACATCTTACAATCAGGGCTACAGTGAACATTAACCGGTCACCCTCAGAAGTTTATGCTTTCTGGAGAAGGCTTGAGAACCTTCCATTGTTTATGACACATCTTGAAAGCGTTAACCAGATTGATAACAAATTGTCGGAATGGAAGGCTAAAGTACCAGGTGGAATTGGCACGATAAGCTGGAGAGCTAATATCCTGAAAGAAATACCCGACAGGCATATAAGCTGGCATTCATTACCAAACTCAGATATTGAGAATTATGGCACTGTTAACTTCAGGGAATCAGGTGAAGATATGACACAGGTAGATGCTGAGATTTCATATCGTGCACCCGGCGGAGTAATTGCTGAAAACCTTGCAAAATTATTGACTCCGGTTTTCAAGAACATGGTTAAAACAGACATCAAGAACCTGAAGGAATATATGGAAACAGGGAAGAACGCTACTATCGAAGAAGTTTAATCCACTTTTACTATTACTGAAAAAAGCATAGCAGTGTTATTTTTACCTGTTCCAACTGCATTTCATACGTATTTCATACGTGTTTCATACGTATTTCATACGTGTCAACACGTATAAAATACGTATGAATAACGCATGAAAGACGTTTAAGAATGGGACTAATCCTACTTAAATTTTGAAAGAGGCTATCTTAAAACGTAGCCTCTTTCTGTTAATATCAGGGATTATTGCAACACAGCTCTTAGAATGACCGAAGCATGTTTTTGCTTAAATTTGCTGAACTGAAAATTAAAAACGTTATATGAAGTCACAAAATTTATTCTACCTGATCCTTCCAGTTCTTTTACTTGGATCATTTGCCTGCAGGCAAGAACAAAAACAGGCACAAAACACTTCCGGAGTTCAACAGGTTAAGCATCCTGACTGGAGTACAAATGTCAGTATTTATGAAGTAAATGTCCGTCAATATACACCTGAGGGAACCTTTGAAGCACTTGAAGGCCATTTGCCGAGAATCAAGGAACTGGGAACAGATATTATCTGGCTCATGCCGGTTCACCCAATTGGAGAAGTAAACAGAAAAGGCACTCTTGGAAGCTATTATTCAGTGAAGGATTATAAGGGAATTAATCCTGAATTCGGTGATGCAATGAGTTTTAAGAAATTTGTTAAGAGAGCACATGAGGAAGGGCTCAAAGTCATAATTGACTGGGTTGCCAATCATTCTTCATGGGATAATGACCTTGTAAAACAACATCCGGAGTGGTACGCTAAAGATTCAGCCGGCAAAATGTTTTCTCCCTTTGACTGGACTGATGTTGTAAAGTTTGACTTTAATAATCAGGAGCTGAGGGCTTACATGACTGATGCAATGAAATTCTGGATAACTGAATATGATATTGATGGTTTCCGTTGTGATGTCGCAGGTGAAGTTCCGATGGATTTTTGGGATAATGCCCGCACTGAGCTTGATAAGATAAAACCTGTGTTCATGCTGGCAGAAGCCGAGGGTCCACAATTCCATACTGCTTTTGATATGACATATGGATGGGAATTCCACCATATTATGAATAAGATCTATAAAGGAGAAGCGACTTCTAACGACGTTGAAAAGTACCTGATGAAGAATGACTCTGTCTACCCGCAGGATGCTTACAGGATGTACTTTATTACCAACCATGATGAAAATTCATGGAATGGAACTGAATATGAAAGACTGGGCAACGCCGTTGAAACATTCTTCGCCCTTTCAACCGTAATTCCCGGAATGCCACTAGTTTATACAGGACAGGAATCTGCAATGAACAAACGTCTCCAATTCTTTGAGAAGGACCCTGTAGAGTGGGGTGATTACCAGAAAGCTGAATTCTATCAGACAATCCTTGATCTGAAAGAACAGCATGAGGCATTGTATAATGGCGAGAAAGGCGGGACATGGAAACGTATCAAAACCGATAATGACAATAATGGAGCGTTTGTTATACTGCGTGAGAAGGGACAGAAACAGGTAGTCGGTATCTTTAACCTGAGTGCACAGGAAATAACAATAGCCATGGATGATGAGAATATCAACCATCAGTTTAAAACCCTGTTTACCGCTGAAGATATCACTGTTGACAAAAACACCCGTGTCAGGTTACCAGCCTGGTCATACAAAATACTTTATAGATAACGCCTCTTTCAAATCACCTGCCCGACGGTTAAGACTGTCGGGCTTTTAATTTTTAAAGCGATGAAAGTAAGATTGTTAGTTTTTATTACCCTTATTACTTTTCCGGTCCTTATGAATGCATCTTACGCACAACGTTCTTCAAACCAGAGTCTTGGAAACCTTACTTCTCACAATTTCTCAGGTCAGGCATTGCAACTTAATACCACTTTCGGCAATGCTGTTGTTACAGTGTATGATGAAGGATTATTCAGGGTACGGATTGTGAAAGATAAATTGATTGAGGATTTCTCCTATGCGGTATCCGGGAGCCCCTTAAAGACAGATGTATCTTTTAATGAATCAGCTGACAAGCTAATTCTTAGTACCCGACTGGTGAAACTTGAAATATCAAGAAATCCGGTAAGGTTCACCTTTTATTCATCTGATGGAACTCTGCTTAATGCTGATGACCCTGCATTTGGAACTTCCTGGATCGGTACTGAGGTTACTACTTACAAAACTCTCCATAAAGGGGAGCGTTTTCTTGGCCTTGGAGAAAAAACAGGTAATCTTGACCGTGTTGGCAGTGCCTATGATAACTGGAATACTGATAACCCACGGTATATGATGCAGGATGATCCGTTATATGTTACAATACCTTTCTATATCGGTGTCATTAACCAGAAAGCCTATGGTATCTTCTTTGATAATACACATAGGTCGCGATTCAATTTTGGCGCAAGTAATGACCGATTCAGTTCTTTTGGTGCTGATGATGGTGAGATGGATTATTATTTCTTCCATGATGTAAATATGGCAGGAATAATTAAGCAGTATACAGGTTTAACCGGCAGAATGACTATGCCTCCCTTGTGGTCATTAGGATACCAGCAATGCCGCTGGAGTTATTTTCCTGATAGTGAAGTACTGAATATTGGAAAGAATTTCAGAGACAGGAAAATTCCTATTGATGTACTTTATCTTGATATTCACTACATGGATGCGTATAAGATATTTACATGGCATCCCGTGAGATTCAGTCAGCCGGAAAAGCTACTTGGTGATCTTAAGAACATGGGCATTCACACTACCGTAATTGTAGACCCGGGTATCAAGGTTGAGAAAGGTTACGAAGCTTATGAGGATGGCGTGGCTAAAGGAATGTTTGCCAAATTCCCCGACGGACAGTTGTATACAGCACAGGTATGGCCGGGTTGGTGCCATTTCCCCGATTTTACAATGCCTGCCGCACGTGAATGGTGGGGAAGTAAATTCGATGGACTAGTAAAGCTTGGCGTTGAAGGTTTCTGGAATGATATGAATGAAATAGCATCCTGGGGCGGTGGTTATACGCCTCACCTTGTTGATTTTAACTGGGAAGGACAGCATGCAACATACCGTCAGGCGAAGAATGTTTATGGTATGGAAATGGCAAGAAGTACTTATGAAGGTACCCGTAAACTAATGAACGGTAAAAGGCCCTTTATACTTACCCGTGCCGGTTATGCAGGACTACAGAGGTATACTGCTTTATGGACCGGTGATAACCAGTCTTCGGAAGAACACATGATGCTTGGAACCAGACTGATAAACAGCCTCGGACTGAGTGGAGTTTCTTTTGCCGGTGTTGATGTGGGAGGATTTAGTAAAGATGCCACCCCTTCCCTATTTGCCCGATGGACAAGTATAGGCACCTTCACTCCTTTCTTCCGGAGTCATTCACACTATGATACCAAGTCTGCTGAACCATGGTCATTTGGTGAAACGGTTGAAAATATAACAAGAAACTATATTCAGTTCAGGTACAGGATGCTGCCCTATCTCTACTCAGTATTTCATCAGTCAGCTGTGGATGGTATGCCTGTAGCAAGATCGCTTGCCATTGATTATATGAACGATGAGAAGGTATACTGGCTTATCTACCAGCAACAGTATATGTTCGGGCCATCATATCTTGTTGCTCCGGTTGAAAGCACAAAAGAACTGGTTAAAGTTTACCTTCCTCAGGGTGGTTGGTACGACCTGCATACAGACAAATACTTTGAAGGTAAATCTGAGATTGTGGCTGATTGTGGACTTGCTAAACTACCTGTTTTTGTAAAAGCTGGATCAATCGTCCCAATGCAGAAACCAGTCCAGAGTACATCTGAACCTGCAGGTGATACCCTTTTTCTGCATGTCTACAATGGAAAGGATGCCTTTAATTTCAAGTACTATGAAGATGATGGCAGCACCTATGATTATGAAAAAGGGATTTTTTACAGCAGGTTGATGAGCTTTGACCCGGCGAAGAAAGAAATAACCTTAAGCGTCGCCGAAGGTAAATATGCCAGTAAGTTCAAGCAATTACAGGTAGTACTTCATGGTTTTACTAATGAACAATTTTTGCTTAACGGCAAGACAGTTAATATCACTGATGAAAGTGTTGATCTGCTAAATGCTCTTACACCAGATGATCCTCAGTTTATTGAAGCACTGCACCAGAAACTCGGGGCAAAAACCTTGGTTATGAATAATAGTGCAGAGAAAATTACAATTAGTTGGAAATAATCAGAGTAAGGATGTAGAAACATTCATTATTAAAAGCATAAAGAGGCTGCCTCATTGCGAGACAGCCTCTTTACTTATCGGCATTTCAGTATTACTGCACCTTTTTAGTGCTGATATAATTGCCCCACTTAATCAGCATATTCTGCAGAATACTGAGGTTGATAGGCTTCGACATGTAGTCAACCATACCACTCCTGAAGCATTTTTCTTTATCTTCAGTCATAGCATTGGCGGTAAGCGCAATAATCAATGGTTGTCTTTCAACAGGAATTTCTTCCCTGATCTTCAATGTTGCTTCAATACCCGTCATCTCCGGCATCTGGATATCCATCAGTACGATGTCAAATTCCATGTTTTTCACCATTTCCACAGCCTGTTTACCGTTAACAACAGAATTAACCTTAAATCCCATTTTCGATAATAATGAAATAACCAGTTTCTGGTTTACCAGGTTGTCTTCTGCTACAAGTATTCTTAAAGGATACTTATTGCACAGGGTTTCATCAATAGTGTTATTCGGTGAGGTTTTACTTTCAGCTTTACTATGTTCTGACCTTAATCTAACTACTTCTTTAAACATATCTTTATGTCTGACCGGTTTAGATAATTGTGATTCAAACAAATCTGAGTACGATGCTTTTGCTTGTCCCGAAGAGGAAAGGAGCATCATTGGAAACTGGTGGTTTTTCCTGATCTCAATGGCAAGGGCTTCTCCATCCATCAATGGCATCTGAAGATCAATCACTCCAAGAGAAAAGTTTGCCTGATGTTCTAGAATTGAAAGAGCCTGTGCTGCTGATTCAGCTACTGTAGGTATCATCCCCCATGTTTCAAACTGGAGCCTTAGAATTTGTCTGTTTATTTCATTGTCATCAACAATCAGCACATTATGGCCCTTAAGTTCAGGAATGAATCCCTTTACATGGAGCTTGGTTGTGCCTTTGGTTGAGTGCTTTAATTTTAATGTAAAATAGAAAGTTGATCCAGAATCATTTTCGCTTATCGCCCAAGCATCACCTCCCATGAGGTTAACCAATCTTTTTGAAATGGGAAGACCCAATCCTGTACCTCCATATTTTCTTGTGGTGGATGTATCAGCTTGCGTGAATGCTTCAAAAATGGTTGTTATTTTGTCATCCGGAATTCCAATGCCCGAATCTTTTACAGCAAATTTTAGTTCTATGTATTCATTCGTTTCATTGAGCACTTCTACTGAAGTGAAGATCTCACCTTTGTCGGTGAACTTAATGGCATTGCTTACCAGGTTCGAGATAACCTGTTTTATCCTTGTAACATCGCCTGTAAGAAAGGCAGGAACATTATTGTCAATAAGGTAAAGAAGGTCAAGTCCCTTTGTTATCGCCTGCATTGCAAACAGGTCGTATATATCCTCAATGAGTGAACGAAGCTCAAAATTAGTCTCTTCGAGGATGATTTTATGTGATTCTATCTTCGAAAAGTCCAGGATATCATTGATAATCTTTATCAAGGTTTCGCCCGACACCTGAATTGTATCTGCATAATCACGCTGCTCTGCGGTGAGATTGGTGTTGAGGAGCAGACTGGTCATTCCAATCACACCATTCATAGGTGTGCGGATCTCATGGCTCATCATGGCCAGGAAATCTGATTTTATCTTATTAGCTGATTCTGCTTCCTGTTTTGCTTTGACCAGTTGGTCCATTGCATTGTGATAGTCTGTAATGTCTTTTGCTATCGTAAGGGCAACCTGCTTTTTTTGGTATTTAACAAGCTTAACATTAAAGTCGCAGTATCTTTTTTCGCCATTCTTCCTGAGCAGCCAGGATTGAAAATTGATGCTCTTCTGGTTATTTTCAATGATCAGCATAGCCAGTTCTTCTACCCTCTCCCTATCTTCTTCAGTTATGAGGCTATAATAATTCATTGAACTCAACTCAAGTAATGAATAACCAAGATGGTTAATGGCCTGCTCATTAGCGTAAATTATTGAATTTTCGTCGGTAAGTAAAACTATATCGCTTGTATTGTCAGTTACAAGACGCAATCTGTGGTTGTATTCAATTAGCGAATTCATGTATGAAATGTTCGCAGTATTATCATAAATACTGAGATTCCATTGCATACCTTTTCCTTTACGGGACATTTTATACAGTATGGCGTCTGCATAAAGATAACGGCCATCAGCTCTTATCAGCCTGAACTCGCATCTTTCAGAACCTGTATTCAATCTTTCATTCAGTATAATCCTGTCTTCAAAAACTATATAATCAAGAAATAACTTATCATTCAGCGACTTACTACCCGGCTCGAGTATTTCAACCAATGATGTGGAAGCATCCGTTATGATGAAGTTATCATCAAGGAATACCTTATAGTGGTTGATAAACTTCTTTTCTTTTACAATATGCTCTTTACTGCCAGGCATTTTGAAATATTTCCAATTTTATTGTCAGGATATAGTTATCCGGTTATAGATATATCAATAATTCAGCCAGTTTTGTATTGTGCTGATATGGTGAACTATAGCAATATTCCTTTCATTGTATCTAGTCCAATAAAGGGACAAATGACACTGATTAGGGACAGCAAGATTGCCCGAGCCTGTTTAGGTAATTTTTAATACTTTAGCGGTTTAAAAGGAAAGAAGATTAACTCTAAACAAACATAAAGTGAAAACTAAATTATTATTGGTAACAGCACTTTTAAGCGGTATGAGTGCCATTGCACAACAGCGCTACACAGCAGAAACATTATGGAAACTTGGCCGGGTGAGTGATATGCAACTATCACCTTCAGGTAAAACAATCCTTTATGGAGTAACATGGTACGATGTTGCTGCCAACAAGGGAAACCGCGATTTGTATACACTGGATGAAAATGCTGAATCTCCGCGAAAAGTTACTGATGCTAAAGGCAGTGAATTAAATGGAATCTGGAGACCTGATGGTAAGAAAATTGGATACCTTTCTGCTGAAAATGGTTCAATGCAGATGTGGGAAATGGGCATAAACGGTGAAGATAAGAAACAGGTTACCAATGTTGAAGGTGGTATTAGTGGATTCTCGTATTCTCCTGATATGACTCATATCCTCTATACTAGAGATGTAAAAATTGAACAGGATGCAGAAGACCTTTATCCGGATCTCCCACTTGCTAATGCCCTGATCTATGACGACCTGATGTATCGGCACTGGGATAACTGGCATGATTACAAATACAGCCACATTTTTGTTGCTTCTTATTCAGATGGAGTAGTAAATGAAGGCAGGGATATTATGAAGGGTGAACCTTATGATAGTCCGCTTATGCCCAACGGTGGTATGGAGCAAATAACATGGACTCCTGATGGTAAATCAATAGCCTATGTTTGTAAAAAATTAAAAGGCAAAGACTACGCTTTAAGCACCAACAGCGATATCTACCTGTATAATCTTGAGACAGGTAAAACAGATAATTTAACCGACCAGAATGAAGGTTACGACCATGACCCTGTTTTCTCTCCTGATGGAAGTATGATGGTATACCGTAGTATGAAAACCCCCGGTTTTGAGGCTGATAAAGATCGTATTATGCTGATGCGTTTGAAAGGAAGAGCTATCACTGATCTGTCAGAGAATTTCGACCAGAGCTCAAACAACTTCGCATTCAGCAAAGATGGTAAATCAATTTACTTCATTAGTGGAATCGAGGCTACATACCAGGTTTATAAACTGGATATAGCTACCGGCAAAATTACCCAATTAACGAAAGGTGACCATGACATCCAGTCGTTCGCTCTTGCAGGTAATGACCTTATTATTACCAAAATGCGGATGGACCTTCCTTCTGAGATCTTCAGGATTAAAGCTGATGGTTCAGAAGAACAATTAACTTATACCAACCGTGAAGTACTTAAAGGTGTTGAGCCGGGTAAAACAACCAAGCGTTGGATTACTACAACTGATGGTAAAAAAATGCTTGTATGGGTAATATTGCCTCCAGGCTTTGATCCAAATAAGAAATATCCTGCGCTGCTCTATTGTCAGGGTGGTCCACAGAGTGCTGTTAGCCAGTTCTTCTCCTATCGCTGGAATTTCCAGATGATGGCAGCACACGACTATATAATTGTTGCTCCTAACAGAAGGGGTCTGCCAACATTTGGACAGGAGTGGAATGACCAGATCAGTGGGGATTATGGGGGACAGAATATGAAGGACTACCTCACTGCTATTGATTCAGTTGCCGCTGAACCATGGGTGGATGATAACAGACTTGGAGCTGTTGGTGCCAGTTACGGCGGTTATTCTGTATACTGGCTTGCGGGAAACCATAATAAGCGTTTCAAGACTTTCATCGCACACTGTGGTATTTTCAACTTCGAAAGCATGTATGCTTCAACAGAAGAGATGTTTTTTGTTAACTACGATTACAAAGGAGCATACTGGGATCAGCCTAAGCCCAAAAGCTATGATTTCTCCCCACACTTGTTTGTTCGTAATTGGGACACTCCTATTTTAGTAATCCATGGTGGCTATGACTTCAGAATTCCATATACTGAAGGTATGCAGGCTTTTAATGTAGCTCAGCTAAGGGGTATCCCCAGCAGGTTCCTGTTTTTCCCTGAAGAAACACATTTTGTGACCAAACCCCAGAATGCTATATTGTGGCAACGTGAATTCTTCAGGTGGCTTGACAGTTACCTTAAGTAGAAATTGAGATAATTGAAGATTATAAAAAATAAGAGGCTGTTCAATAGTGTTCAGCCTCTTTTTTCTTTTATTCTGTATTCAATGTGTGCTATTACTTTTTGATTGTCAGGAGGCAGCCACTCATATTCCTTATCCCGGTTAAACCAGGTTATCTGTCGACGGGCATAGCGACGGGTATTTGTCTTAATTTTTTCTATTGCTTCGCCAAGGGTGATTAAACCGTCAAAGTGATCAAACAGTTCTTTATAACCAACAGTATTCAGTGAATTAAGATGGCGCAGATGATAAAAACGCCTTGCTTCTTCAATCAGCCCTTCCTGTATCATCTGATCCACCCTGCTGTTTATTCTTTCATGAAGTTCAGCACGGGGAAGATTGAGGGCTATTTTAATTACATTGAAGGAACGGTCCTGCTTTTTATGAGTAATAAGCGATGAATAAGGTTTTCCTGTCTGCATATATACTTCAAGGGCCCTCATGATTCTTACAGGATTGGACATATCAACCCTTTCAGCATAGACTGGATCATACTTAATAAGCATACTCCTGAGCTCAGATAAGCCTGTGTTTTCATGCACTGCAGTAAGAAACTGTCGTATTTCAGGATCAGATTCCGGCATATTATCAATCCCATTAGTCACAGCCTGTAAATACAGTCCTGAACCACCAGTCATAATCAGTACTTCGTGTTTTGTAAATAAACCGGAACATAGTGCTAAAGCATCTTCCTCATACTTTGAAATATTATAGTACTCCTCAGGATTTAAATTACCAACGAAATGGTGATTAACCAATGCCAGCTGTTCGGATGAAGGTGCTGCTGTTCCTATCACCATTCCTTTATAGAACTGGCGGGAGTCGGCACTGATAATCTCAGTATTAAAATGTAAGGCAGCATTAATGGCAACAGCAGTTTTACCTACAGCAGTTGGTCCTGTTATAATTACGAGAAACGGAAAGTTATTAGGAGAGCCTGAGGCTACCATTCTTTATCAAGGTCTGGTGGAGTTTCAAGAATGATATCATCGTCATCATCATTCTGAGTGATTTCATCAAATTCACCCGGAAGAGTTACATCTTCCTCCAACAGATCATCGGATATAAAAGGCAGGCTTGATATGGCTGAAGGCACAATCTTACCTACACTTTTAATACATTTGGGATAACCTCCGTTACTATCAGCATCAAGGATTTTAGTAAGCTCAAGGAAAAAGGTTTTCGGATTCAGGAAATCGTATTCATAAAGCAAGCGCTGATGTGGATCGTCAATTACTTCTTTAATCTTTACTTTCTCCATTTGAAGTGTAGGCATCTTACCTGATTGAGCTGATGTTTCATTCTCATCATCGTCAGTAGACTGTTCGTCCTCATGTGCCTGCATATCAATCAGGGTAATTTCTTTCTTTTTTCGCCAGTTCCTGTCACATATAAAGAATGAGGCAAGCTCATTTCCTTTAAGCTCCACAGTTTCAACTATGAGCTTATGCAAATCAAGAAAAGTCTGTGAGGCCATTATATCATAGTCTCTCAAAAAATCTTCTTGCTCGTCTGATAACAATCTGAATCTGTACAGGTGCATGCCTTAAAATATTTAAACCTGAAATTATGAGTAAAATTAACTGTTTTTATAGAAAAAAACAAATGCTTAAATTGTTCAATTCCACCTTAAACATTTGTATACTAATTTACTGGAGTTAGTCCCATTTTTATTCCTTCCTGCAACATAAAATCAAAAGCTGCGTCATGGTCGTTAGGAAGATTTCCTTCAAGAATGGCTTCCCTGATGGCAGTTTTAATGATACCTACTTCCTTACATGGCTTGAGGTTGAAAGTTTGCATTATTTCATCACCTGAAATCGGTGGTTGCCAATTTCTTAGATTATCTTTTTCTTCAATTTCCTTAAGTTTAATCCTGACATTCTGGAAATTGACCATATAACGCTTTACCTTACGCTCATCTTTTGAAGTAATATCTGCCTCACAGAGTGTCATAAGATCCTCAATATCGTCACCTGCCTCAAAAAGCAACCTGCGAACTGCTGAATCAGTTACTTCTTCCTCGGCAAGTGCAATAGGGCGTAAGTGCAATGAAACTAGTTTCTGCACATAACGCATCTTCTCATTCAGAGGCAATTTTAAATGCCTGAAAATCTGGGCAACCATTCTTGCACCTTTAACCTCATGACCATGGAATGTCCATCCTGTTTCAGGAATGAATTTCTTGGTAACAGGTTTTGCAATATCATGCAGGATGGCGGACCACCGCAACCAAAGGTTATCCGTTTTCTGTGATATTTTATCAAGTACCTCGAGTGTATGGTAGAAATTATCTTTATGGGCTTTCCCTTTTATTACATCTATACCCTTTAAAGCTACAAATTGAGGAAAAACAATAGACAATAATCCGGTTTCTTCCATCAAGCGAAAACCCACAGATGGCTTGTCACTCATTATAATTTTGTTAATTTCTTCGCTTATTCTTTCAAAAGAGATAATTTTTATCCTGTCCTTGTTAAGGGTAATAGCCTGTAGTGTTTCAGGTAAGATTGTAAAATTAAGCTGGGTTGCAAAACGAATCGCCCTCATCATACGAAGCGGATCGTCCGAAAAGGTCATCTCAGGATCAAGCGGTGTTCTGATAATTCTCCTGTTAAGGTCAGATAGTCCCCCAAAAGGGTCAAGAAGTTCGCCATAATCTTCTTCATTCAGGCTGATTGCCATGGCATTAATTGTGAAATCCCGACGGTTTTGGTCATCAGTCAGACTGCCTGATTCAACAACAGGTTTTCTTGAATCAAAATGATAAGATTCCTTCCTGGCACCCACAAATTCGATTTGCATATCCATATAATGGATCATTGCTGTACCAAAGTTGCGAAACACACTTACCTTATGAATACCCTCCATCCTTGCTGCAACATTTTCAGCTAGTTCAATGCCATTGCCAAGCACAACAAAGTCTATATCCTTTGAATTTCGGTGAAGTATGAGATCACGAACGTAGCCACCAATAACAAAAACCTGCGTTTTTGTATTCTTGGCTGCCTCTGAAACAAGTCTGAAGACAGGGTGGATGAGTTCATTGCTGAAATTCATTTCTTCTTTTTAAGGGGCTGCAAAAATACAACTTTTGTACGAGAGCAAAAAGCATCATTATTTCATGTGTTATTAGGTTCTTTCAATGAAAATAGATATTTTTGAGGTGATTTTATCTTCTGCATGAATTTCACTCACCTCTTTTTCGATCTCGACGGTACTCTTATTGACTCTAAGCGGGGAATATTCAACGCTGTGTATTATACACTTGATAAGATGGGTATTCCGGAATCAGCAAGGCCCGCTGACCTTAATCCATTTATCGGTCCTCCCCTGAGGAATTCATTCATGGACCTGTTTTCTTTCAATCTGCAGGAAGCTGAAATTGCAACGGCAATTTACAGGGAATACTACGGTCAACAGGGACTGTTTGAATATGACATCTACGCAGGTATTGCAGAGGCATTACCTGCCCTTTATAATAAAGGTTTCAGCATCAGCCTGGTTACTTCAAAAGCAGAAGCCTACGCTGTGAGGATCATTGAATCAACTCCATTCAGCCATTGCTTTAAGACGGTATCTGGTTGTGAACTTGACGGCCGTCGCAGCACAAAACAGGAACTGATTCACTATACACTTCAAAAACTCACTGTAGAAGCTTCACCTTCAGTGCTGATGATAGGCGACAGGTACCATGATATCAGGGGAGCACGGCTCACAGGAGTTTCAGCAGCCGCGGTGATGTATGGATACGGGTCAAAGGAAGAGCTTATTACTGAAAAGCCTGATATCATTATGGAAAGTCCTTCATATCTTATTAATTTGAAAAAAGAAGAAGAAAAATAGCCGGCGTTTCAAGATATTCTTATTTTTGCTGAACGTCTTTATGAATACAAGTCCCAATTAATATTTATAAACTAAAACAACAGCTGATGAAAAAAATCATTACACTGGTACTTTCTTTGCTTACAGTGGTTGTAATGGCCAATCCTGTAGACAGGAAAGTTGCTGAGCAGATTGCGGTTAACCAGTATGCTCTCAATGCTCCATCAGGCATAAGTGACTATTCGGTAGCCACGATGTTTGAGAATACCTACAATGGTACTGTTACTTTTTACACATTTAATTTCAAATCAGGCGGCTTCGTTATGGTTGCTGCTGATGATGCTTCAATTCCTGTACTGGCTTACTCTTATGAAAGCTCAGCTGACCAGGACTTAAATCCTGCAGCTAAGGCATGGGTTGAGAACTACAGCAAATCAATCGACGAAATCAGGCAGACCAGGATGAGCAATGCTCCTACCCGTCAGTTCTGGGACAATATTCTCAACAAAACAGCTGACCGCTCAATTCTCGATGTTGCTCCATTGGTTGCCACTAACTGGGACCAGGGTTGTTATTATAATGCACAGTGTCCAGTTGAGCCGGGTGCTGGCGGTGGTTCTTGCGGACGTGCCTGGACTGGCTGTGTGGCTACAACCATGTCAGTACTGATGAAATACCATCAGTGGCCAACTACAGGTAATGGTTACCATTCCTATACACATCCTGATTATGGTCTTCAGACTGCAAACTTTGGCTCAACAACATATAACTATGCAGCAATGCCATCACCTACTGTAAACACTGCAAATGCTGCGGTTGCTACACTCATGTATCATGCAGGAGTTTCAGTTAACATGCAGTACGGAGCTTCTGGTTCAGGTGCTTACAGTGAAGATGTTCCTTTTGCTCTTTGCAATTATTTCGGATATGCTTCAAGTACCCATTTGGAAGCTAAAACTGATTATCCTGTCATCACTGACTGGTATGCTCTTTTAAGAACTGAGCTTGATGCTTCAAGGCCAGTTTATTATGCAGGTTCAAGTACAGCTAGTGGCGGACATGCATGGATTTGTGATGGTTACAGGATGAGCGACAATAAGTTCCATATGAACTGGGGTTGGTCAGGAAGTGCTAATGGTTACTACGCAATTGGTGCTCTCAATCCAATGGGAAATAATTTCAATGATGAAAACAGGATTATCATCGGTATTGAACCAGGTGAGAATGCTACTTCATGGATTGTACAAAATACTCATTTTACAGCAGCGTCAAGAGGTATCAACTATGTACATGCTGTAAACGAACAGGACGCATGGGCTGTGGCTTATGATGGTTCAGGCGGAGGTGCTACTATCAGTGAGTTTTGCAAGACTTCAAATGGTGGCGAAACCTGGACAACCGGACAGGTTCTTACCGGCACTACATATGGAATTGGTAATATTTGTGGTTTAGATGAGAATACTGCTTATGCTGCCATCTATAATGGAACAGGAAACCAGAATAACACCTGTGGAATTTACAAAACCACCAATGGCGGTGCAACCTGGTCACAACTTCCTGGTGCTCTCCAGGGTTCAGCATCATTTGCCAACAATGTATATTTCTGGAACACCCAGGAAGGTATGTGTCATGGTGATGTAAGAGACGGATATTTCGAAATTTACACCACAGTTAATGGTGGTATGACATGGCAGAGGGTTCCACAAGCCAATATCACTGGAGGCACAGCTGCATCAGGTGAAGGCGGATGGACTTCAGTAATTGAAACAGCAGGTGAAAACACTGTTATGTTTGGAACCAACAAAGGTAAAGTATACATTTCTGACGACCGTGGATTCCACTGGAGAGTTACTAATGCCAATATTACTCCTGCTACTAATGGTGGTATCAATATGATTGCTTTTACTGATCCTATGAACGGTATTGTTGCACAGACACAAGCTCCTGTACAGTGGAGAAGGACAAGTAATGGAGGCCAGACATGGGAAACAATCACTCCTACAGGACCTGCCCTGACCAACAGTCTTGCTGCAGTTCCGGGTAGTGATGGTATTTATGTTTCGACTGGTGCGGCAACCGGTGCTACCGGTGTATCCTATACTACCGATGCAGGTTCAACATGGACTATGTTTGCCGGTACTGGTGCAAAACAATTCTTAGGAACCGATTTTTTCAATAATTCAGTGGGCTATGCCGGCGGTTTCAATGAAGATGCTAACAATGGTGGTATGTTTAGGATGATTGGCACTTTAGGTGTTGCGCCTGGACCTCAGATTACAGCCGACCCACAGGAAATTACAGCAACAGTAGCTCCGGGTGAAACAGCAACTGTTCCTTTCTTTATTATTAACAACGGTGATCAAGCTCTTACATGGACAATCACACTTGATGGTGCTCCGGCATGGTTAAGCGTAAGTTCAACATCAGGTACTACAAATGCAGGTGAAACATCTGAACTATCAGTTACCCTTGATGCTGCAGCACTTGCTGGCGGTGTTTATAACTCAGCCCTTATTATCGCTAACAATAGCGTAAATAATCCTAACCTGACAGTTCCTGTTGTATTTACAGTACAAGGCACTCTTGCACCTCCTACAAATCTTCAGGCAACAGCCGCAGGAAACAATGTTAACCTTACCTGGAATGCCCCGGGAGGCGGTGGTGGAGATTATTTCTTCGATGATTTTGAATCATACGATAACTTCACATTAGACCTTTCACCATGGACTACAGCAGATGTTGACGGTGCCCCAACTTATATTATTGATGGTTATAACTGGCCGAATGGTGGTGATCCACAAGCATTTATAGTATTTAATTCGCTTGCTACCGAGCCCGCAATGTCAGAAAATATTGCTTACTCAGGTGAAAAAACTGCATCATGCTTTAATTCTGTTCCTCCTCCATTTAATAACGACTGGCTCATTTCACCCAAAAGGTTGATTAATGCCGGAGATATTGCCTCATTCATGGCTATGAGTTATACTGACCAGTACGGACTTGAGAGAATGAAGGTAGCTGTTTCAACCACAGTTCCTGAGCCATCAGCATTTACTGTTATCAGCCCGGGTTCATATATCGGTGTTCCTGCTGGTGTTTACACTGAATATAGCTACGATCTTTCAGCGTATGCCGGTCAGGAGATTTATGTTGCTATCAATTGTGTTTCACAGGATGCATTCTTCCTTCTGATTGATGATTTCTATATCGGTGCTCCGGGTAAAAAACCTGTTGGAATCCATAATTCTTCAATAACCAGCACCGCAGCTAAAGCAAGCGTAGCAGGAGTTCCTTCAATGCCAAATACAATCCGTGGTGGTGAAAGAGAATTACTAGGTTATAATGTATACCGCAATGGTAACAAGATCAACAGCGCACTTGTAACTGAAACCAGTTATTCTGACAATGGACTTAACGCAGGTACCTATGAATATCATGTAACAGCCGTTTATGCTGAAGGTGAATCTGGATATTCTAATGCTGCTGTTGTTACAATTGGTGGTGGTGGAAACCTCATTCTCGACTTTGAACCATACGAGGACTTTACACTTGATATTAACCCATGGACAAACCTGGATGTAGATGGTAGTGAAACATACGGTATTGATGGAGTTACATTCCCACATGCCGGTGAACCTATGGCATTCATAGTATTCAATCCTCTTACAACATCTCCTGCTGTAAGTGGTATGACAGCTCACGGTGGAGCACGCATTGGTGCTTGCTTTGCATCAATAACACCTCCGAACAATGATTATCTTATTTCACCAAAGATTCTCCTTGGCGATGATGCTAAGATAAATATGTGGGTTAAATCATATACCGATCAATACGGTCTTGAAGAGTACAGAATAGCTGTTTCAACAACCGACATGAATCCTTCGAGCTTTACAGATATCACAAGTACAATCCAGGCTCCCGCTGATGATTGGGCTAACGTAGAGTATGATCTCTCAGCTTATAGCGGACAGGAAGTGTACGTTGCTATTCATTGTGTATCTAACGACAGGTTTATTTTCATGGTAGATGATATCAATATTACTTTCTCAACCGGTACAAATAACATCAGTGCAGACAACAATATCAGGGTATATCCTAACCCGGTAAATGATGTTCTTAATATCAGTTCTGATAGTGAAATTATTTCTGTAAGTATTGTTAACACTACAGGTAAGGTTGCTATTGAAGCTGCCGGTAGCGGAAACGAAATTTCAGTAAATGTTACTGATGTTCCTGCCGGTATCTACATGCTTCGTATGACAACTAAACAAGGTGTTGTAACCAGGAAGATCAGTATCAAATAACTGAAATTCTGATTATTAAAACGAGAGGAACTGTATTTAGATACAGTTCCTTTTGTTTTAATGAAAAAAAAGTGATGAAAAGTTTAGGGTAAAACCCTGAAATTTTGTCTGTAGTATATATGAAAGATATACTTTCATTGAATCCCTCTGTTACCTGATTAAATCAAAGCTGCTCCTATCCCCCGGAGCAGTTTTGGTTTTAATAAGCTAGTTTAGCTAATTACATTCTTTCAGGCACTTCAATACCAAGCAGGTCCATGCCATTTCTGATATTATGGGCAGTCAGTTTCGATAATGCCAGTCTGAAACTACGTTTATTTTCGTTTTCTTCTTTTAGTATTGAGAGTTCATGATAAAACTGATTATACTCTCTGGATAATTCAAACAGGTAATTAGCAATTACCGAAGGAGAATATTCATCAGCTGCCTGCTTAAGGACCTGAGGGAAGGTGTAGTTAAGAATGGCAAGGCTGGATTCTTTTGGATGTAAGTCAATAGATGCATCAAACGACAGTGATAGTCCGGCAGCTTTACGAAGTACTGATTTTATCCTGGCATATGTATACTGGATAAAAGGACCAGTGTTACCATTGAAGTCAATACTTTCAGCTGGATTGAATACCATATTCTTCTTAGGGTCAACTTTCAGGATGAAATATTTTAAGGCCCCAAGTCCTACTTTGCGGTAAAGTTCTTGTGCTTCTTCATTCTCAAAATCTTCTATTTTACCAAGTTCAAGAGTCATCTCCTTCGCTGTATCTAACATCTCATCAATAAGATCATCAGCATCAACAACAGTACCTTCTCTTGATTTCATTTTACCTTCCGGAAGTTCTACCATTCCATAAGAGAGATGATAGATCTTTTCTGCCCATATTTTCCCTATCTTTTGAAGAACCAGTTTTAAGACATTGAAATGATAATTCTGTTCATTACCAACAACATAGATCATGCTTTGGGGATTAAACTCATCATACCGGAGTTGTGCTGTTCCAAGGTCCTGTGTCATGTATACAGAAGTACCATCCGACCTTAATAGAAGCTTCTCATCAAGTCCATCATCTGTCAGATCAATCCAGACAGAATTATCTTCCTTGCGTGTCAAAACACCTCTTTTTAACCCTTCTTCAACGATTTCTTTGCCGAGTAGGTATGTTTCGGATTCATAATATATCTTATCAAAGGAAATTCCAAGGCTATTATAAGTAATGTCAAAGCCACTGTATACCCATTCATTCATTTTTTTCCATAAATCTATGGTTCTTTCATCCCTCCTTTCCCAGTCAAGTAACAACTGCCGGGCTTGTGCCATTAACATTGACTTAGTGGCAGCTTCGTCCTCAGTCATTCCTTCATTAAAAAGTTGAGCCAGCTCTTCTTTATATTTCTTATCGAATAGCACGTAAAAATCACCAACCAGCTTATCTCCCTTTTTACCTGCCTCTGCAGGAGTAATCCCATTACCAAATAATTTCCATGCAAGCATTGACTTGCAGATGTGTATACCTCTGTCGTTCACAAGGTTAACACGCTTTACATTTTTACCACTAGCTTCTAGAATCCTCGATACTGACCATCCCAGCAAGTTATTACGGATATGTCCAAGGTGCAGAGGTTTATTTGTATTGGGGGATGAAAACTCAATTACTATAGGATCTTCGTTAGTTTTCTCAGTTATTCCAAAGGTTTGATTATTATGGTTGTCAAGGATAAATTTACTCCAATAGGCAGGTTTAATCTTAAGATTAAGGAATCCCTTGATAACAGAATATGACTCCAACTGGTCAGTAATTTCAAGCAATTTTTCACCAATTAACCTAGCAGTCTCTTCAGGTGATTTTCTGGTAATTTTAAGCAAAGGGAAAACGACAAGAGAATAATCACCTTGTTCTCTGAAATTGGCAATAGTTCTTTCTATGGTGATTTGTTCCCTGTTAACCTGAGTGCCAAAGAGTGATGTCACTGCTTCGACACTCTTTGAAATTAGAATTTCCTGGATCATAGTTCTCAATTAGGGCACAAAGGTAACAAATCGGGGTCAAATGTTCTTTTCAAAGGGTACCCTGTTCTTGATTGACTTGCCAAGGGTGATCTCGTCAGCATACTCCAAATCATCTCCTATGGCAATTCCTCTTGAAATGGCAGTAACTGCAGGTACTGATAAGCTTATCTTCCGGTAGATATAGAATGCAGTCGTATCACCTTCTGTTGTTGATGGTAAAGCCATAATAACTTCCTTTACTTCACCACTTTCAGCTTTTCGGAATAACGATTCAAGGTTGATATCCTGAGGGCCAATACCTTCCATTGGTGAAATGACACCATTCAGAATATGGTATACTCCAAAAAACTGGTTAGTATTCTCTATAGCCATAACATCCCTGATATCAGAAACAATGCAGATGACTCCATGGTCTCTTTTGTTATCGGCACAGATATTGCATAATTCACCATCGGCAATATTGTGACAATTTTTACAATAAGAAATATTATTACGGAGATTTATAATTGCATTTCCTAATAATTGGGCTTTGGAAGTATCCTGCTTTAAAAGCCAGAGTGCTAACCTTAAAGCTGAACGCCTGCCGATTCCAGGTAATTTGGTCAGCTCATTGATAGCTTCTTCGAGTAATCTTGAAGGATAGATATTCATAAACAGGAGTAGTGGGAATATATTTTATAATTTTGCAAACAATCGGGAAGACAAAGATACATTATGCACTCGTTCAAAAAAAGCCTACTTAATATACTGTTTCTCCTTTTGGTAATATCGCAAGTTTATGGCCAGGGAAATATTACTGACCAAAATGGAAATAAGCAAGGACCATGGGAGAAAAAGGATGCCAAAGGTAATCTGTTGTATAACGGGACGTTCAAAGATAATAAACCCGTGGGTGAATTTAAGTATTATGACTCTACAGGTAAAGTAAAAGCTATTACTGAGTTTTCCGAAAATGGTACTAAAGCATATAGCAGGTTGTTTGAACGTGGCTATAAGATTTCTGAAGGATTGTATGTGAATGAAAAGAAAGAGGGTACCTGGAAGTACTTTAATCCCGACTCTGTTGTTATTGCTGAAGAAAAATATGTCAATGGAATTCCTGATGGCGTATGGAAAACATTCTATGCCAACGGCTCACTCTATGAGGAAATCACTTACGTAAAAGGCCTTAAAGAAGGCCCTTGGATACAGTACTTCTATGATGGACCTGTTAAAACAAAGGCTGTATATAAGAGCGGTCTTCTGCAGGGGTTAGCCACATTCTATCATCCCAATGGCAGGGTATTTATTTCAGGACCTTATGTTAATAACCTGAAAGACGGCATTTGGATGCACATGAATGATAAAGGTATTGCAGTGAAACGTGAAGTGTGGTCATCCGGATTCCTTACCGCTGAAGAATATTATGATAAAGCGGCTGAAAGATTAATGAAGGAAGAAAAGTAAGTTATTTGGAATCTTGCTTAATAAGGAAAAGATAGCCATTTTCGTTTCCTGATATGTGATATCCTTCAGTCATAAAGTCGCGTTCTGAGTATTTCTTTAAACCAAACTTCTCAACATATTCATCCGACAGCATCATAGCATTTATCCCTAGTTTATCAGCTATGATAAAATATTCACTACCCTTAATATTCCTGAATTTCTGCATTTCCGATATACTTAGGTCACTTTGTATCCGGCTATAAACTGGCAGTTCATTAAAGATGAATTCCATTGGTGCAATTATTACCATGTCTTCAGTATCTTTTGAGAAATACTTACTGGTTATATGTGCATTTTCCCTGGTATCATATTTTCTGGTAGCTAAATATATATTGTAACCGGTATGTAAAAGCAGATAAGCAGCCAGAATTGTTGAAAAGATCTTTCTCTGACTTTTTAAAGATAAATATCCTGCGATTTCTCCCTTATCATTCCATAATTTCATTGCTGAGGATACTATAATAATCATCATCACTGGCATATAGAGCAACAGATATTTACTTGTGCTGTGAACAGAAATGAGAGATAACAAAACTATCAATAACAAAAGATAATGCAGGTATATTGTTTTATTCTTTAAGTGCTTATAGTTAAATATGATGCTTGCTCCAACCAAGAAGGTCAAGATTATTTCCTTTGGACTATGGAGGAACCTCATATGTTCGTTGAGTATTTTAAGAATGTACCGAATAGATGAAGGCATCACTGATGATTTATGCAAAGCGGGTGAGTCGTTGATCTGGTATAGCCAATAGTCAAAATTGTACTGTAAGGTAAAATCATAGAAATAGATAGCAAGACCAGGCAGGACAGAAACAGCCATGATGATTGAAGGAAAGTACTTTCTTTTCCAGATAAGGGTAAGAAAGCCCGCGCCGATGTATATAAATCCGTTCAGATGAGTTGAAGCAGCTACACCGGCAGTAAATCCGGCAACCAGTAAATACCATCTCTTCTCTTCCTCTATGTATTTTTCAATGAAAATAAATGACAAAAATCCCAAAGCCATGACCACAATTTCAGGCCTGTATACAAAACTGTACTGGAATATAAAAGCATTAAAACCTAATAAAAGAATCGAAAAAAGTGCTGCCTGCTGATCAAATTTTCTTCTTACATAGCTGAAGAATACAAACAGGAAACCAATGGTCCATAACAGGCTAACAGTCTTCAACGAATAAAGAGAGAACCCAAATAATTTAATGGCAGCAAAACCATTAAGGGTAAAAAACTTATGATGTACAATATGCCTAACCTCTTGGTTTGTTATACCATGCATTAGTTCTGACTTCACGTATCCAACCTTACTCAACCAATATGCATGCTCACCAATCCAGGCATCATCAACATCCGGCACTCTCTGCCATAGGCTGAATATGTATAGCAGCACTGTGAAAGTTAGTGCAGGTTTTATCAGCCGGGAATAATTCATTAGAATAATTGAAAGAATTTCTGCAAAAATAGCAAAATGGTATCCCCCGTAACAATGTGATATGTGTTTATTATCTTTGCACTCTTAAAACACCTAATATGATACAACGCATTCAAACTGTTTACCTGGCTGTAGGTGCCCTGGCGCTAATAATAGTTTTCTTTTTCCCTTTGGCAAGTTTCCTTTCCGATATATCGTACACAAAATTCTACATTACACATCTCCAAACCCTGACTCCGGGAGCAGAAGCGGCGGTTAACAACAATTTAATTCTTCCTCTTGCTGTGTTTAACGGTATCATTGCTGTAGTTGCCCTTATGAGTATTTTTCTGTTTAAGCGTCGGCTTTTCCAGTCAAGAATGGTCAAACTCTGCATTCTCATGTCAATTGTATTAATTGGCCTTATATTCTTTGTTTATTCACCACTGATTGCAAAAGCTCTGGCTACTGATGCCAATTACAGGGATAGTTTTGGATTGTACCTGATACTTATAGCAGTAGTAATGTTTGTTTTAGCGAACAGGGGGATAATGAATGACGAAAAACTTGTCAGGTCAGCTGATAGATTAAGATAAGCGGTCTCTTTCTATTTCAAGGATTTCCATATCCCTTATTTCTTTTCCGTCCACTATAAATTTCATGGCGGTTATTACTTTATGAAAGCCATTTTTACCGGCAGCACCCGGATTAAGATGCAGCAAATCGTTCTTGTTGTCAGGGATAACTTTAAGAATATGAGAATGTCCGGAAATAAATAATTTAGGTTTTAAAGTGTTTATTAGTTTCCTTGCCTCAGGGCTATACCTTCCCGGGTATCCTCCTATATGTATCATTAGTACCCTTACATCTTCGCACATAAAATCCTGGTAAATTGGATAGAAACTCCTGATATCCTGCCCGTCAATATTGCCATATACAGCCTTTAGAGGCTTAATGGAAGCAATCTGCTTAGCAGTTTCAAGGTCGCCTATATCACCTGCATGCCAGATTTCATTACATTGGGAAAGGAACTTTACCACAGAAGGATGCAGGTATGAATGTGTGTCGGATATCAGTCCTATTATTTTCATTTTTTCAATCGATCTTTTCGATGCTGAAGTCAGGATTGAGTGTATAGTAGACACCTGTTTCAGCAAAATTAATTTTAAGAACATCAAGCACAATAAAATCTGCCAGGATATGCTCGCAGCGTTTTATACTTAATCCCGAGAGTTTCTTAAATGTGCTTAGTGAAATTTTCTTGTTTGCTTCGAGGAAACTTATCAATGACCTTTCAATCTCAGTAAACTTGATTCTGACACCTATTTTATTGTTCTTTTTCTTCCATACTTTAAGCAGCACACCATTAGCCATATAGTTTTGGTCGCCAACCCTTACAAATACCTTAAAATTTCCATCTTTGTCAGGAGCAGAATGAACTTCATTACTCTTTGGAACGATTATCTCAAGTACGTTCTTACCCCCCTCTTCCCATTCATGGATATCAAAAGCAACTGGAGGTTTACAATAAAGATTTGCTCCGGCTTCCATCATATAATACTCTTCATCTGATCTTACACCGGCGATTGCTCCATTATCCTTAACACCAAGCAACAATCTTCCTCCGTCAGTATTTGCAAAAGCTGCAAGAGTACGTGCAATTTTCTTTGAGTCATTAACCCCGAATTTAAAATCCAACTGCTGGTGTTCTCCTTCGCTGATCAATGTCCTGATGTATGATGGCATAAAGGGTAAACAATATGATGAGTAAAAAGTAAAGGCCTGTATCCGTTAGCTAAACAAGGATACAGACCTTTAGATCAGATTTATTATCAGAGAATTTCGATATTATTCTTACCGGTGATTTTCTCACAGTAATGACACTGGAGTTTCAAATCAAGCTTATCAATTACATTGAACCTGGTGGTAATATGCTGAGAGTTTGTGATACAATTAGGATTCACGCATTTAACAAACTGTTCAATGGTATCAGGAACTTCTACCTGCCTCTTCTCAACAACTTCATAATTTTTAATAGTAATCAGGGTAGCTGTTGGTGCTATGAGGGCAATCTTATTGGCATCACGATTTTCGAAGAATTGATTGCTCGCTTTAATGATACCTTTCTTCCCGTATTTCTTACTTTCAAGGTTAAAGCCAATGGTGACCTGCCCTTCAGTCTGCTCAAGATTAAGCATTTTTACAACCCTGAAAACACTTTTGGCAGGTATATGATCGATTACTGTTCCATTCTCAATAGCTGAAACTACAAGTTCTTTTCTTATTTTACTTTCCATGTTGATTCTTCCTTTAATTATTTAACACCAAGAATAGTAGCAAGCAATGCCTGTCGAACAAAAACTCCGTTAAGTGCCTGTGTGAAATAATAAGCCTGAGGTGTGGAGTCAACATTTTCATTGATCTCATTTACCCTTGGCAATGGATGCAGCACTCGCATGTTAGGTTTACAGTGTTCCATCATTTCAGCTGTAAGTATGTATGCATTCTTTACTTTCTCATATTCTATAGGGTCAGAGAAACGTTCTCTCTGAATACGGGTCATATAGATAATATCAGCAGATTCCATTACATCATTTAAATCAGTGTACTGGAAATAACTGAGGTTATTATTTTTGATGTGCATCTTCACATAACTCGGAAGTTTAAGTTCAATGGGTGATACCAGGTGAAATGTAGTATCAAAGTTGCATAATGCCATTACTAGTGAGTGAACTGTGCGACCGTATTTAAGGTCACCCACAAAAGCAATATTAAGTCCATCAAGTTTGCCCTGAGTCTTCCTGATAGAGTATAGATCAAGCAGGCACTGTGTAGGATGCTGGTTTCCGCCATCACCTGCATTAATTACAGGAACTTTAGAAACTTCACTTGCAAATCGGGCACTACCTTCCTTTGGATGTCTCATAACAATAATGTCGCTGTAGTTCGCAACCGTGAGAATAGTATCCTTTAATGATTCACCTTTGGATACACTTGAACTGTTTGCATCTGAGAACCCAATAACCTTAGCTCCCAATTGTGAAGCAGCACTTTCAAAGCTCAGTCTGGTCCTGGTTGATGGCTCAAAGAAAAGGGTTGCTACAACATACTTATTCAATAAATCCTGCTTTGGATTTTTTTCAAATTCTTCAGCAAGGTCAAGTATCTTAAGATACTCATCTTTAGTGTAATCATTAATTGATATCAGGCTTCTGTTCTTCATGTTGGTCTTATTATTACTTATTTACAAATTTAACCAAAAATTGCGGGCTTAATCGAGTTGTTTTCTTGATTTTAATATTTTATAACAAAAGAGGCTGCCTATATCAGACAGCCTCTCCTCTCTTTGTTAGTTAGATTGTGTTTTGTAACACATCCATTAATTTATGTTTTTCAACGAACTCATTTAACACCATTGTGAGGTTAGGAGTTCCGATTTCCTGAAGGTCATAGCCAATTTTCACTGTAGGTTTGTTGATCTTCACAATCCTGCTGAGGTCAATCGGGGTAGCTATAACAACAGTGTCACAAACTGTATTTTCGATTGTTTTCTCAAGATCCTTAACCTGTTCTTCACCATAGCCCATGGCTGGAAGTAAAGTTCCGATTTCCTTATAAATCTCGAAAGTTGTTGTCAGTTTTCCTGTGGTGTATGGACGTGGGTCAACCAGTTCAGCAGCACCGTATTTAAGAGCTGCAACAACACCGGCACCAATCTTCATCTCACCATGGGTAAGTGTTGGGCCATCCTCAACAACGAGAACTCTCTTGCCACGAATAAGCTCAGGTTTATCAACTGTAAGAGGTGATGCACCGTCAATAATAATAGCATTAGGATTGATCTTCCTAAGGTTATCCCTTACAGCATTTATGTTATCGAGAGATGCACTATCGATTTTATTTATAACTATAACGTCTGCCATACGGGCAACTACTTCACCCGGATAGTAGCTTACTTCTGCACCCGGACGCAATGGGTCAGCTACACCAACAAACAAATCAGGTTTGTAGAATGGGAAGTCATTATTACCACCGTCCCAAAGGATTACATCGCAGCCACTTGGGTCATTTTCTGCAGCGCGTACAATAGCTTCATAGTCAACACCTGCATAAATAACATTTCCACGAACTACATGTGGTTCATATTCTTCCATTTCTTCAATGGTGCATTTGTGTTTCTGAAGATCTTCTACTGTTGCAAATCGCTGTACTTTCTGGGCATTGAGATCGCCATAAGGCATTGGGTGGCGAATAGCAACTACTTTAAGTCCCAGTTCCATGAGGATTTCAATAATACGGCGGCTGGTCTGGCTTTTACCGCATCCTGTGCGGGTAGCACCAACTGCAATCACAGGCTTTGTGCTCTTAATCATCGTGTCACGGGGACCAAGTAGCATGAAGTTAGCGCCGGCTGCATTAACAACAGCACTGATATTCATAACCCTTGGATAAGGCACATCACTGTATGCAAACACACAGTCGTCAACCTTTAAGTCTTTGATGAGTTTTGGCAGATCCTGTTCAGCATAAATTGGAATGCCTTGTGGATAAAGATCTTCTCCTGCTAATTCCTTAGGATATTTACGTCCGTCAATGTCAGGAATCTGAGCTGCTGTAAATGCTACGACGTTGTAGTTAGCGTTACCACGAAAGTAAGTGTTGAAGTTGTGGAAATCCCTTCCGGCAGCTCCAATGATGATTACATTTTTTTTCATTGGTTTTTGAGAATAGTTTTAAAAATGGTGAAATAGAACTTTTATTTAAGCTCTTTCACGGGCCCGGGCAGATGGGGAATCTGCTATGAACCTAAGACCGGCAACCTGCCGTAAAAAAACCGTTGCAAATATAATTGATTGGTATTACTGCACAAGTTGTGACACAGAAAAATTTTATCAACAAAATGTTCCAAAGTGTGAATAACCTTGGGAAAAGAAGGAACTTTTATACTTTTGTCATGAAAAGAACTCATAAAATATCCTGATTATTAGTCTTTTGATAATGAAGATAAATATTCACAAGTCATCCTACCGGGGTTATGCTGATTATGGTGATATCAAGTCTTTTCACAGCTTCAATTTTGCAGGCTACTTTAACCCTCTCAGAGAGAAATTTGGAGTTATCAGGGTTATTAACGATGAAATCCTAGGTCCGGGCGGGCAAATCCAAATGGATGATAACAAGAATTTGGAAATGCTTCTTATTCCCTTAAAAGGTTCTTTGAGAGTTAGTTCTTCAGATGGTTATACCGGAATTGTCAATGAGAATCAGATTCAACTGTTTTCAGTAGGCGCAGGGCTTGACATAACTATTGAGAACAATAGTACTAATGAATCAGTAGAACTCGTCCAAATGTGGCTCTTTCCTAAGATTAAAAACACTGTCCCTTACACTAAAATTAAAGATCTGAATGAGAATACCGCAGATAACCGTTTATTACTAATAGCAGCCCCTGATGCTTCAAATGATTGTCTTCCTCTAAAACAGGATGCCTATATTTCTTTTCTGAAAATGCAGGAAAACCAAAAGTTTGAATATCATTTGCATGATAAGACTAACCTGGTTCTGTTATTTGTTGTGGAAGGAACAATTCTTATCAGTGAGGGAAATGAAGCAGAAGCAGAAGCTGATATTGCTAGTGACCGTGATAGTGCAGAAATATCAGATACACGTGGCATTCTTATAATGTCATGTATAACAGGATGTGAAATCCTGATTATTGAGACTCCTGCTGACTAATAAGGTCAAAGATTGTCATTTGGTTTTTATCAGGTTCAGGTTCCAGATGGTAATGATCGCCATATCCGTTATTTGAGAGATATGTCATTATTGCCTTCTTATACATCCGGACTGGAGTAGTACTGTTTTTCCGGCAATAAGCATCTACCCTTCTTTTCTGTTGTACAGTAAATTTAAAGGTGATATTACGGTACCTTATTCGTCTGCGGCGAGCCATATTACTTCATTAAGTTTCTATTTCCTGATAAACTCCTTAATGTCTTCAATTATCTTATGGGCTATTGCTTCGGCTTTAATTTCCGAATCACTCTCAGCATAAATCCTGATAATAGGTTCAGTGTTTGATTTCCTGAGATGTACCCATTCATTTTCAAAGTTAATTTTAACACCATCTTCCCTACTTACATCCTGACGTTTATATTTCTCTGCGATAGAATCGAGCACAGCATCAACATTCATTTCGGGCATTAGCTGGATTTTATTCTTTGAGATAAAGTATTCAGGATATGTGGATCTGAGAGCAGAGCACCTCTTACCTGATTTTGCAAGTTGGGTAAGGAAAATTGCAATACCTACCAAAGCATCCCTGCCATAGTGCAACTCCGGCAATATAACTCCTCCATTTCCCTCACCACCAATCACAGCATTTACCTCCTTCATTTTCTTTACAACATTAACTTCTCCTACTGCTGAGGCAAAATACTTTTGTCCTGCTTTCTTTGTTATGTCACTTAAGGCACGTGTTGAAGACATATTCGACACCGTGTTTCCCGGATTTTTTGAAAGAACGAAATCAGCGACTGATACCAGTGTATATTCTTCGCCAAACATTTCACCATCCTCACATACTATGGCAAGGCGGTCAACATCCGGATCAACAACAAAACCCACATGAGCCTTAGATTTTACTACGACCTTCGAAATTTCTTGAAGATTTTCAGGTAAAGGTTCAGGATTATGAGGGAAAAGTCCTGTAGGTTCACAGTATAACTCCTCAATCATGCTAACCCCAAGAGACTTAAGCAATAAGGGAATAGCGATTCCTCCTGTAGAATTTACTGCATCAATAGCTACTTTAAAATTAGCTGACCTGATAGCTGCCGTATCAACATAAGGTAATGCAATGATTTTTTCGATGTGCTTATTGATCTGACTGTCATCATAAGACAGGTGTCCGATAGAATCAATCTCAGTGTACCTAAAATCGCCGGTTTCAGCAATAGCCAGCAGTTCCTTGCCAACAGCATCATCAATGAACTCTCCGGTACTGTTAAGCAGTTTCATTGCATTCCACTGCCAGGGATTATGACTGGCTGTGAGAATAATTCCACCCTGGCAATTCAAATCTTTAACTGCCATTTCAACTGTGGGTGTTGTGGAAAGGCCGATATCTACCACATCCACTCCCATGCTGATAAGAGTACTGCATACAAGGTCGTTGACCATCTTTCCGGAAACTCTTGCATCGCGGCCAACAACAACTTTAAGCTTTTCGCCATGATCTGCTTTAAGTATTACAGAAAAGGCACTGGTGAATTTAACAATATCCAGTGGTGTAAGGCTTTCACCTGGTTTTCCGCCTATTGTGCCCCTGATGCCTGAAATACTCTTGATCAATGTCATAAAATATATATTGGAATTGCAAAAATAGAGGAATTTAATTTTCGGCAACCTGTATTAACATCGAATTGCTTATAACTTGCTGCCATTGAACACCATCATGGCCTATATTTGTTGTATCTTTAACGTGGTTATAACATTACTAAAATCCTCTATCAAAGTGGAGTTTGTAAGCCTTGTTATAAAAAAGCCTATTTTTGCACAGAGAAGGAAATAGAGATGGACGATTTTTTTGATCATAACGAAGAGAACGGTGACATTCAGGAGCTGCTTGAACGTTTTGAACTAATGCTTAAGGAAGGTAGTCATAGATTTTTCGACATTGAAGAATATGAAGACCTTATTGATCATTACTTACAACACAGTGAGCTGAAAATGGCCAATAAAGCCCTCAATATTGGCATGGAGCAATACCCTACCAGTACCGGATTGCTCATCAGACAGGCCCAGTTGCTTATGAGTTCTGACAAAGTAGAAAAAGCCCTGAGTATTCTCTCCAGAATAGAAAATATAGATCCTACCAATACTGATGTTTTTATAACAAAAGGTGCTATCTATAGCAAATTGCACAGGTACGATGATGCCATAAGGGAATACAATAAGGCAATCAACGATCATGAAGACCTTGCCAATATATACACTAACATTGCTTATGAGTATCAAAATCTTAACAAATACGATAAGGCAATTGAGTATATAAAGAAAGTAATTGAACTTGAACCAGAGAATGAAGGAATGCTAAATGAGTTGTCATTCTGTTATGAAATGTCAGAACAGCATGAAGAATCGGTGGCCTTTTTTAACTCATTTTTAGATAAACACCCTTATTCAGAAAATGGTTGGTTTAATCTCGGCTTAGCATACAATGAAATAGAATTGTATGAGAAAGCTGTGGAATCTTATGATTTTGCAATTGCAATAAATCCCAACTTCACATGGGCTTTTTACAATAAAGCTACTTCTTATTCCAATATGGGATTTTATCAAAAAGCTATTGAGACATACAAGGATAGCTTTGAAATTGAAACACCTGATGCTATAATATATTACTTTATTGGAGAGTGTTATGAAAAGCTCTCCAACTATAAAGTTGCAATAGAGTATTTCAAGAAAGCAACACAGATTGATAAAACCCTTGCAGATGCCTGGATTGGGATGGGTGTAGCATATGAAGAACTTGACGACATAAAATCAGCCCTCAGGTTTGTTAAGAAAGGTTTGAGTTTGAATCCCGCTAATCCCGAATACCTTGCAACCCTGGCAACTATTCAGCAACATGCCGGATTGTATGATGATGCTTCTGAATCTTATGCCCTGTCAGTAAAATATGATCCAAATGATCCGGATGTTTGGCTTGATTTTTCAGCAATGCATGCTGAACTTGACGAGTATGGCACTGCTCTTCAAATACTGGAATTGGGAATCTCTGCACAGCCTGATAATTTAATGCTTCAGATAAGGAAAGTTGCCTACTTATACTTAATGGGCAAACCAAAGAAAGCTTACGACCAATTAAATAATGTGCTGGCTATAGAAAGCGTCAATCTTGACAGTCTTTGGGAGTATGCCCCATTTCTGATAAATGATACGATTATCATGGAAATGATAAGTGACAGAAAATAATTAACCGGTAATGACTGACAGGTACGGACTTATCGGTTACCCTTTAGGCCATTCCTTTTCCAGGAAGTATTTCACTGAAAAATTTGCCTCCGGCTTTATTGATGCAGTTTATGAACTCCACCCGCTGGAGCACATTAGTTCAATAAACCGCTTACTCAGAGAGTATGACATTAAAGGTCTTAATGTTACAATACCCTATAAACAACAGGTAATTGCTTTTCTTGACGAATTATCTCCGGAGGCAAGGGAAATTAATGCTGTTAATGTAATAAAAGTTGATGATACCAGAGGCGGAAGAAAGCTAACGGGATATAACACTGATGCACCTGCGTTTGAGCATGAACTGAATGATTTTTGGAAACAACCACCGGCAAATGCCTTGATTCTCGGTACCGGGGGAGCATCAGCAGCTGTTGCTTATATATTAAGAAAACTTGGGTGGAAGTATAATTTTGTTAGTCGCTATGACCAAAAAAGACAGGATGTAATCAGTTACAGTGATCTTACTTCTGAAATAATGTCTGCAACTCAACTGATTGTTAATACCACTCCTTTAGGCATGTCGCCCAACATTGATACTCTTCCGCCTATCCCTTATAATTGTATCACCACAAATCATTACATCTTTGATCTGGTTTATAATCCGGAGATTACTTTACTCATGAAAGAAGCCGGTAAGAGAGGTGCTTTCACAAAGAACGGTTTGGGAATGTTATATCGTCAGGCTGACCTTGCATGGCAGATATGGCATGAATGATATCTTAAAATACTTAACTTAGCTTAAAATAATAAAAGTATACCCGAATGAATAGTACTGAAAATATTCTGCTTTCAAAACCAGCCGACAGCACTCTGGAAGTTTTGGATAAAGACGGTGGGCTTGAGATTGTGATACCGGCTAAAGGAATTAAGGGAAAGGGACTCGTTTCAATTGTAGTGATATCAGTCTGGTTGTTTACCATGCTTGTCTGGGCAATAATCCTTTTCATGATGAAACCTTTATACGTTCTGTATTCAGTGCCTTTCTGGGCTATTGGTTTTATCACGCTTTATAAATCACTCAACGTGCTCAGGCTTGAGCAAAGAATCATTATCAGGAACGGCTTAATCTCACTGAAACTTATCAGGGGAATAAAATACGATGTAAAAGACTTCCCTGCTGATGTAATTATCCAACTGGTGGAAGGATCCTATTATTCATATTCAGGACTAAACCGACGTGGGCAATATCCCGCTATAATCCATAATGGTGAAGCTTTTAGCTTTGCCGAAAGAGTAAGTGCAAAAGAAAAAGCTTGGCTCATTTCCTTGATAAATAATCACTTATCCCAAACAATTTAATCAACATTACTTATGAGTGAGGTTGTTAAAACTTCTGAACAGGAAAAAGACTCCAGGCCTTCAGGAAAAATAAAGATGCTTGATCATAAGTCTATACGGGAGCTTCTTTTAAAGTACGATAACCGGGTAATATTTGAAAAGACGAATAATGTTCCGGATGAATCTGATCTTTTGATTGAATTACAGTCAAGGATGAATCCAAAGGATCTTGCCTGGAAGTCAGTACTTGGCCTTGATATATATCAGTATAGTTCATATGGTGAGTTTGAGCAAATGCTCATTCCATTTCTTTTTAAAACTATCTTCGATACTACCATAGACCTTTGTTTCGAGAACCATCCTTTTATTTTCCAGACATATTCACGCGAAAGGATTGAAAAATCATTCATCAGCACTGGTGATGGTGGATTCATCATATTTGATACACCTATGCATTCGCTGCTTTTTGCCTGCAATTATGCGATAGTATTAAGAGTCTACAATGCATTTCATTTCTTTCCCAAATTAAGGAAGATAATCGGTGGTATCAGTACACGCTATGCGATCACTTATGATAAGGTATATTCTTATAATAACAACTTCTTTGGCAGGGCAATCATCAACAACAGCAGGATCCTGTCAAGTGATAGTCTTAACCGGTGCCTGATAGATGAGAATACCCACAGGTGGTTTACTGTTAACATTGATGGCATTGAAAACCTTCAGGTGATAACGATTGAAGATGTATCGCATATTTGGGAGTTCAATGAAGGTTATGATACAACTCATTTAATCAACAGTGAAGATAAAATATTTGGTCATCAGGCTTCAAGGAACCAGGGAATTATCAATAGTGATATTCTCAAAATAGGAAGAATCAGGGCAAAAGAAACAGACATCAATATTTATAACCTACATCTTCAGGTTAGCATGAGTCTTGAAAACAATGACGACCGTAATCAAAAGAAGTTAGTTACTGTTAGTCTTGGGAATTTAAACACAACAGGAATCTGAATATGAGTCCTATCAAAGTATTGCCCGTCGGGAAAATCAGGGAGCTTGATGATTATACTATCATCAATGAACCTGTAAAGTCAATTGATTTGATGGAGCGTGCTGCAGAAAAATGCTATGAATGGATAAGTACCATTGCATATAACATCAGTAACTTCAAAGTTATCTGCGGTATGGGCAATAATGGCGGGGATGGATTGGCAATTGCCCGTATGCTCCATAAGGATGGGGCGAATGTTGAAGTATTTTACGTACGCCATTCTTCTGAACCAAGTGAGGATAACAAGAAGAACTTCAAAAAAGTAGCTAATGTTCCAGGGCTGGTGGTTACTGAGGTTTTCGAGGATGATCCCTTAATGGATTTGAGTGAGGGAGAAATGATTATTGATGCCATACTGGGATCAGGATTAAATAAACCGGTATCAGGCTTCCTGAAAGAAATTATCAGCCAGATTAATGAAAGTAATTCATTCATTGTATCTGTAGATATACCTTCAGGATTGTTTGCTGATAGCCCTATGCCTGAGAGAGCTATTGCAGTACAAGCAGATTACACGCTTACCTTCCAGATGCCCAAATTATCATTCTTCATGCCCGAGAATGACAGATACGTTGGTAAATGGGAAGTGCTCGATATTAACCTTAGTGAAGATTTTATTCATCAAAGCAAGAGCTCATTTCATTATACAACCAAGGAGGATTGCACTGCAATATTTAAACCAAGGAAAAGGTTTTCGCATAAAGGAACTTATGGACATGCTTTAGTAATCGGTGGTAGTGTAGGCATGATTGGGGCTTCAATAATGGCAGCTAAAGCCTGCCTGCGTGCAGGAGCCGGCCTGGTAAGTGCCCACATTCCACTAGTCGGTATGAATGCGATGCATTCAGCCGTCCCGGAAGTAATGATTGATCCGGATGAATCTGAAACGCATATAACTGAAGTAAGTGATACCGCCTTGTACAGCGCCATTGCTATCGGACCGGGATTAGGTATGCATGAAGATACAGCAAGGATGATGAAGTTGCTTATTCAGAATGCCGTTAAGCCACTTATCATTGATGCCGATGGATTGAACCTGCTTGCGGAAAACAAGACATGGCTTTCATTTATTCCACCTGATTCTATCCTTACACCGCATTTTAAAGAATTCGAACGACTGACCAGTAAGGTTGACAACCACTTCAGCAGGTTAGAAATATTAAAAGCATTTGCAATCCGCTTTAAAGTATATGTTATACTCAAGGGTGCATACTCTGTGGTTGGATGTCCTGATGGTAACTTGTATTTTAACCCAACAGGTAATCCCGGAATGGCAACAGGCGGATCTGGGGATGTACTCACTGGTATATTGTTAGGACTTAAAGCCTCCGGTTATTCATCTAAGGATGCCTGTATCCTTGGAACATGGCTTCATGGTAAAGCAGGCGATATTGCTGCAAAGAGACAGTCACAGCCAGCTATGACTGCTACTGATATTATTAAAAGTATTGGCAGGGCATTTAAGAAAATAACCAACGCTTAAAAAACTGCAACATCCTGCTCTATCAGGTCTTCTTCCATCCTCAGGTTATCAATTATGAAACCCTGTCGTTCGGGCGTGTTCCTTCCCATATAAAATGAAAGGACATCATTGATCTCGGAAGATTTCTTTAAAATAACAGGATCAAGTCTCATTGATCCACCAATGAAATGACGGAACTCATCAGGAGAAATCTCTCCTAATCCTTTAAACCTTGTTATTTCGGGATTAGGACTTAACTCCTGTATAGCACCGACTCGTTCGTCGTCAGAATAGCAGTAAATCGTCTTCTTTTTATTCCTAACCCTGAACAGAGGAGTCTGCAGGATATACAGATGCCCCATTTTCACTACATCAGGATAGAATTGCAAGAAAAAGGTCAGTAATAATAAACGGATATGCATACCGTCAACGTCCGCATCAGTGGCTATCACGATATTATTGTATCGCAGATTCTCAACACCTTCCTCTACATTCAGGGCAGATTGAAGCAGGTTGAATTCATCATTCTCATAGACAACTTTCTTACTTAAACCGAAGCAATTCAAGGGTTTACCTTTAAGGCTGAAAACTGCCTGTGTATTTACATCCCTTGATTTGGTAATTGATCCACTTGCTGAATCACCCTCAGTAATAAAAAGAGTAGTATCCAACCTCTTAACATCGTTTGTATTATAATGGATGCGGCAATCACGCAATTTCTTGTTATGGAGACTGACCTTTTTTACACTTTCTTTCGCCAGTTTTTTAATATTGGCAAATTCTTTTCTCTCCTTTTCACTTTGCAGAATTTTCCGAAGCAATGACTCGGCGACATCCCCATTCATGTGAAGGAAATTGTCAAGCTGCTTTTTCAAAACATCACCGATGTAATTCCTGATCGATCTTCCGTCAGGCTCCATTAACTGAGAACCAAGTTTTGTTTTAGTCTGCGATTCGAATACAGGTTCCTGGATTTTAATACTTATGGCTGCAACAATACTTTGCCTGATATCGCTGGGATCAAAGTCCTTCTTATAGAAATCTCTTATAGTCTTTACTAGAGCTTCCCTGAACGCTGCCTGATGAGTACCACCTTGTGTAGTGTGTTGCCCGTTTACAAAGGAATAATATTCTTCACCATACTGCCGGCTACTATGCGTAAAAGCGCATTCCAAATCTTCATCCTTCAGGAGGATAATAGGATACATTACAGGATTGCCGTTTATGTTACGATGAAGCAGGTCGATCAATCCGTTCTTAGCTTGCATTCTGGCACCATTAAACCAGATGGTTAAGCCATTGTTAAGGAAAACGTAGTTCCACAGCATCTCTTCAATATATTCAGAGATAAAGTGATAGTGGCCAAAAATATCTTCATCCGGAATGAATGAAATGAGGGTGCCGCTCCTGAGTGTGCAGGGCTGTTCGGGCATATCGTTGATAATTTCACCTTTATCAAATTCAACGATTTTGGTTTTACCTTCCCTGATGCTTTGTACTGAGAAGTAGGAAGATAAAGCATTTACAGCTTTAGAACCAACACCATTCAAACCAACAGCTTTCTTAAATACTTTGGAGTCGTACTTGGCACCAGTATTGATCTTTGAAACACAGTCGATTACCTTCCCCAGTGGCATTCCCCGACCATAGTCCCTGATAGTTACTTTCTGATCTTTAATGGCAACCTCAATAGTTCTGCCATTTCCCATCACGAATTCATCTATAGAGTTATCAATGATTTCCTTGATAAGCACATAGATACCATCATCCTGTGATGAGCCATCACCAAGTTTACCTATATACATTCCAGGACGTAGGCGAATATGCTCTTTCCAGTCCAGGGTTCTTATTGAATCGTCGGAATATTGCCCGGGATTGCTGGGCGTGTAATCTAGTTCATCCATAGGATGCAAAGATACTCTAAAGAAATATTATGAGAGTGCAGAAATCTTCAGGAAGTTATCAACTATTTAACAATTTTAGGCTTTAACAACCAGGCTTGAGGGTATTCCTTCTTTATGATATCCAGTCGTTTATAAGCATTGGCTTCAGAGGTAAACCTGGCAATTGCTATCCTGATGAAAGAACTACCCGGTAAATAGCCTGCAGTTTCATGGCCTTTTGAAATTAACTTCTTCACCTCAGCTTCAGCTTGCTCTTTTGTCCCCACTGATCCAATAATGATATAATACGACTTGTCATCAGCCAGATGTACATATAAACCACCCTGTTTCCTTACTGAATCAGTTAAAGCAGTATCGGAGCAATTTCTTACAGATCCGGCTATATCGGCACCTTCACCAAACCATATACAGGCATAATCTCCAAATATCCCCACTCCTACCGATGCCCAGGGTTTGACCCATTTTCCTGTATTTAAAAGATAATCCCTCATCAATTCAATATCCTTCCACAGATCAAAAGCATCTTCAGCCTTTGCCATCTCACCACCAAAATAAACTACCTCCCATGCCTTATGCTTGTACCCTGTTAATTCCCTTGGTTTCTGGTTCATACAGGCTGTCCTGTTTTCATCCTTAGCATAGCAACATGGCTTCCATTGGCCCTTATCTGACCAACTATGCAGATTACATCCACCAAAATCCGGCCTGTTATTTTGCAGATCCATAGCATGCATTCTTGCTACATACGACAAAGAAATTGAGAATTCAATGGAAGGTAACTGATGTTCGGATCTGTAATTAGTAAGCATATTATATAATTTACGCTCTTCATCTGAAACACAATGACCTGTCCAATCAGAAAGATTAACTTCCTGGCTTCTTATTCTACTGCCGGTAAGCAGTATAGCCAATAAAAACATTAATACCAGTCTGTACCGTATCATATCAGGCTAACACTATTCAAAAAGTTCTACCGTAAAATTAGGAAATATTGGAATGAGTTTAAAAGTCTGTTAAATACATTCTATTATCCGGAAGCTTTAATTAGCGCTTTCAGCTCACTTTTCACCTGAAGGTAGTCATTTTTGCCGGGTAAATAAGATTTTATGGTAACTCCGGTGTAGGTTTTAAATATATAAGCCTGATACATCATTGAAACAAGATAAGACATGGAAGCAGTGATGCCGGCTCCAGTAGTACCCATTATCGGAATTAAGGTAAGTCCCAAAACTATGGTAACTACCAGTCCCAGGCCAGAAGAGACAGTATTATGCATTGGTTTGCCATTTCCTGAAAAATAATGGCTGTACATAAGTGATACAGCAACTGCAATTATACCCGGAGAAAGGCTTTGGATAACAGTCGTAAGTCCGCTGAATTCACTCCTGAAAATGAAAATAAACAAACCTTCAGGCAGCATAAATATCATAAGAAGAATCAATAGCGTTACCATGGCAGTTGCCTTTATGAAGTTAAGGGTCAACCTTACCGCATATTCATCATTACGGTTATTTGATAATTTGCTATAGAGCAAAACAGCCATACTCTTTGAAATAATCCAAACACTCTCAGTAATCTGAACTCCAAGAGAAAACACACCGAGAGTTGCCCTGTCGAAAAACTTCTCAATTAGATAATAACTTAACCTGTAATTAAATAGTTGCATTATACTGGCTGCCTGAAGGAATCCTCCAAACCTGAATGCTTCCCTTATAATTATAGTTTTGGGTATCCTGAAATTTCTCAGGGAGGGTAAATTCAAAAGAGTCCCTGTAAGCGCTGTTATTGCTAAACTGATGTACTGGGCAGTAACATAGGCATCAGTAGTCAGCCACTTTTTATATACTACAAGTATAACCAATGATACAAAAACGATAAGCGACTGCAGGACTGCCAGGATGTTAAAAAGGTTTACTTTTTCCCTGCCAAGAAATACATTCTGATTAACAGTAACAATACCGCCGATAACAGAAAGAATCAGAACATCAACCTCGAATCCTGCCGGTATTAAAGAAAAAGCTGATAGCAGAAGCCAAACAACAGGGCTAATGATAAGAATCCATATCCAGGCAATAATAAGCAGTTCTGCTAAAGGATGTCGTGATACTTGATAGACCAGTGAACTACCAGCAAGTACTGCGGTAAATAGCTGTATAATACTTATACCTAAAATGATGAGAGAAATCGTACCTAATATTTCTGCTCCCAGAAATCGTGCAGATATCCAGACAATAGACAGATTTATCACTGCTATTATCAATCGTGCCGAAGTTGTTGACAACAGGTTTCTTAGCATGCTATGATTTGATTAGGCCTGTTTTTCGTTTAATCTGGTACCAGAAATTTGCCCAAGAGAACCCCATCTTTTTACAATCAAAGAGCATAGAGTCACCTGCAAACGATAAATTATGTAATCCCTGGAATCCTTTAGGAGGTTCAAGAACACTCACTGCCATTTCGAGAAAAGAATCTTCAGTAAGTATCTTTACTTCATTCAGAATGATTCTTGAACCATAAGACCTGGCACAATCCTGTGACGGGCGATATAATTTGCCATCCAGATAAAATAATGGACCAGCAGGCCTTGCATTACTGATATTTGATTTAACAGGATTAAGGACATGGGGAACAAATTGATCTTCAAGATTTTCAGCATGCCAAATGTGAAGTTCAACATTTGATGCACTGCCTGAAGTAAAAAAAAGATACCAGTAATTCTGATGATAAATCAAAGTGGGGTCAACTGCTTCAAGGTCTTTTACAAGTGTTCTGTAATGAACCATTTTCATCGCACTTGTATCGAGTTTATAGAGCTCTACACTTCTATGGTCTTTACTCTCTGGGATGCAAAACAGCTCGTTATTATGCTTCAGTATGAATGGATAGGACAAATGCCATTGTTCTTTAAGCAAGTCAAATTTTTCACTAAAAGTGTAGTCGCGTTCATTGAACCAAACACCGGAAATATGTCCAATCCTCCCCCTATATGTATAATCCTCATACAGAACCAGTAATCTGTCTTTATCCTTAACAGCAAAGCCATCAGCATAATAAAAATCATTGTTCTTTGCTTTCAGGAAATCTACTTCCTCAATATCTATTACATACTGCAGATCACTAAGGATGTCGGCAGTTCGGGCTTTAATTATTCCAAGCTGCCATACTTCACATGAGAATATTTCATTCAGATGGAACCTGACCTTGTTTAGTAAGAGTTTCAGCAGAAATAAGACGAAAGTGGTGTTGCCGGGTACTTTATAAATAGGTGCATTGGATTCAACACCTTTCAGGCTGTCAGGAAAAGTGCCCTGAGCAATTACCTCCCTGCATACATCTTCCGGCCAACTTTTGGAAAGATTGATTGACTGATCAAGGTTAGCTTTCCATGAATGATCAATTGTCCTGAATAACCCTTTCCTTAATATAACCCCACTGTCAAGACTTTCCGTTAGTCGCTGAAGTATGGCTCCGCTTTTTGTATCCCCATTGTAGATTTCCCAGAAGGCAGGAGGAACTCCTCTGTATTTCTGCTCGTCACCATGATGAAATGACCATATTCCCATTGGTGCACAAGTAAGTATATCACCTTTCAATATTCCGAAACCAAACTTAAGAATGAAGTCAGGAGCATACGACTTGATTATCTCAATATCCTCGTCTTCAAAGCGTTCAGATATTTTCTTCTTTTTTACCTTACATGCAATAACCGGTACTCCTGATAGTAAAACTGAGGCATCAGCTTTATGAAAGGACTTTGGACTAAAGAGATACCTGTAAAACAACCTGAACAATATATTCTGATAAGGATAGGTTAAAATCCTTCTGAATAAAGAAGGCTCATTCCCTGATGACTGATCCTTCTTTATGATAACCACAGGGTTAATATTCTTGTTTTGCAGCAAAGAATCAATCACATCAAACTGCCATTGTTGCACATCCATGGAGTTTACCATGAATGCCACTTTTAATCCTCCTGAGTACTCCTTATAAGTCATGGCTTACTAATTGCCTGTTGATAATAGTCACCAAGTATACCTGAAACTGCTTTAATGCTGCATTTATCAATAACCTTTGCCCTGAGGTATTCGGGGCTATATTTTTTGTAGTCGGTATATAGTATTTTCATTGCATCAACCAGAGAATCAGTGTTGTTTCTTGGAATAATAATACCGGTTTCTCCATCAATGATTTCACTCAGGTCTGCCACATCAGTTGCAATTACCGGCACTCCTGAGGCAAGTGATTCAAAAGCTACAATCCCAAAAGTTTCATAATTACTTGTAAGCACAAGGCAGTGTGATTCCCCCAGCAGAGTAGCAGTTTCTGCTGGCGTAAGTGTGCCTGTAAAGATTGCTTCAAATCCCTCCGATATACAATATTCCTGAATCATATTACGATCAGCACCATCACCTACAAGCATTAATTCAAAGTCAAAGCCCAAACTCCGTAGTTTAATCGCTCCGGCAATCAGCATTTTCAGGTTTTTGGATTTATCTTCAAAACAGGTAATACTTATAAACCTGAACTTTGCTGATTTTTGATCCCTGACTTTGAAAAGCGTTGTATCAACCACGTTAGGCAAAATCCTTAAAGGAAATGACAACCCTTGCTGTTGCATCGCATTATAAAGTCGTTTTGACACGACAGTACATAATGAAGCATTCTTAACAATGAAGGCGGTTAATTTTTTCCTGACAGAACCTTTATATGACATATTATCAGGGAAATATCTCGACCAATGTTCAGTGATAATGTAGGAGATTCCATAAATGCCTGCAGTTAGCCAGGCAATTAATCCTGCCCTTGTCAGAACATGAGCGTGCACAAGATGAGGCCTGCCGTTAATTTTAACTGCTAACCTGATACATTTAAACCAGGCTATTAACAGCAATAATCCTTTTAAAATACCTTGATCAGGGTAAAAAGCAATCACCTCGGTGAGATTACCCTCAGTTGTGACTGTTATATTATGCCTATTATGAATCTTTGCCTTAATTGATACAGGATATGCAACTGTAACTCTGTAACCTGAAGCAAGCGCGGCCAGGGCGTGGTTTTTTACAAACAATCCAAGCATTGGATCTATATCGGATGGATACCACCTCGGGATAAAAAGTATATGTTTGCCTGTGCCTGACATAAGTTAGTGCTTAACCAAAGGTAGTGAATACCTCGTAAAGATCATCAGTTTTACAGTTTCAGTCACTTTTTGAGAAACCGGCTGACTCTAGAATTTTAATGGCGTTCAATAAACGAAGTTCTCCTTGCCCTTGCACTACTCCGAATTTAATATTGCGAATTTTCAATTCACTAACGTACAAATTGAAAAGATATTCCCTGTCATTTTCATTTTCCCTCATTGGATCATATACCCAAGGAATGTCAATATTGCATAAAAGCGTGAAATCATAAGGATTTGTCGAAGCCATCCGGGTAATCCATTCATGCGATTTTCCATACTTTACCATACACCATATATGCGTAACCATAAAGTCAGTATCGCAAAACAGGTAATGTTTTGCCAGTCCCAGAGCCTTTTGTTCCATATTATATTGTCCGTGAGCTATAGCAAGAATGTCTCCATAATTATAAGGACCATCAATATTTGAAAGATACTCCCTTGAATATTCAGGCACCCACAATTCACCGTAATATTCTGAAAGTTTCTTACAGAGTTCTGATTTCCCTGTCGATTCAGGTCCTGTTATAGCAATTCGCTTTGCCTTAGTTGCTGCCATCTGTTTCTCCATTCTATATAACCCATAATCGCCAGTATAAGAAAAACCAGGTACTGAAAACTAGTAAAAACAAGCCCTTTAGCAAAGTATAAAGGTATTGCTATAAGGTCACCTATAATCCAATAAATCCAGTTTTCTAACTTTTTGAGTGCCATCAGCCACATTCCAATCAAAAATATGGCCGTTGTTAAAGAGTCAACAAAAGGCACATAAGATGACATGTATTGTTTATCAGTCCTGTTAAAGAACCAAATAAGAGTAATTATTACAAAGAAAGAAACAATGGTGAGAAGAACCCCCAGCCATATCTCCTTCCTGCTGTTAACTGATATTTCCCTCATTTCAGATTTCCCGTCGGTATGTGTCCAATGGTACCAACCATACACACTAACAGTAAAATAGAAGAAATTGATTCCGGCATCAGCATATAAGCGTGCATTGTAACAGATATAAACATAAATAAGAACACTCACAATACCCACCGGGTAAACCAGGATGTTCTCCCTTCGAGCATACCAAACACTTCCAATACCTGTAACCACCGCAATGAATTCAAGTAACGAAGTATTCAGCAGGTTAATGTAGAACTGATTCCAAAAATCCATGTCAGCCTAATCGCGCAGGTCTGCATTAATAACCTTCATAACAAAGACTGAATGAGGAAGTAAAAACGCTCTGTTAATGCAAGATTTAACAATGTCCATTACCTCATCAAACTCTCCGAATACCTGCGTCGCCATCGTATTCGTCCGGACAACAAGGTTTTTATTTTTCTTAAGGTCTTCTATGAAGGCAAGAATTGGTTTTTTATATTCCTCATTAAGCGGATAGTAGGATATTTCAACTGAAATGAGCATGATAGTTAGTTTTAATTAGCAAATTTAACTTATTTATAGCTAACAAGGCTATTACCTGAGTCGATCTTACTGCTATTTGATTGGTATCCGGGTTACCTTTGGGTTACCCTTGGTTTACCCCCGGTTTACCTTTGCCTTACCCCTAAGGGGTAACCGGAAGGTAACCCAAAGGTAAACCAAGGGTAACCCGAAGGTAAGGAAGATACGAATCAAGTGCCATTTAAAGTAACGACGTTACATCTTTTATTTCACGAATATTAGTTAATATTGTACTAACAAAATGAAACACCAATAGCCATGAACATCTCATCAAACCGTATGAATTTTAGTAATCTGAGAAGGTACTCTTTTATTTCAGGAGTATTGATTATTCTTTTTGCGCTAACTTCTTGTCTCACTGTTGAAAAAAAGGAATATACCTACGAATTAAAGAACGACCATTCAGGTGTTTTGAAGATAAAGTATATCAACATCTACTCAATTATGGATGATGGCCAGGATGTATCAGCTAAGGACTTTAATGAACTTGTGGAGAAATACATGAATGGTGATCAACTCGTTCAGGATTTCCCTGCTGCAACTAAAATTGATAAGAGATTATTTGAGGAAAACGGCCAGCTGTGTGGTGAGGTAACGATTGAATTCAATGACCTAAATTCTGCACGCCTTTATCAATATGATAAAAACTGTCCGATCATGATGAATATCAGTACTGCTTTTGATTCGGAGACCTATATAAGTTCTAACGGGTCATACGGTAATGATCATATGCCCGTTGTTTTCTGGCCTGAAAACTCTAAGAAACTAGTTGTTACCACGTCCGTATCAACACCTGATGAAACAAGTGTTAGTATGGTGGATGCTTACAGAAACTGGATTAACAGCACAAAATAGCTCTAAAGTAAAAAGGGGTGGCCATAACAGCACACCCCTTTTCTCCCTTCTTCCTTATATAGCTTAATCAACTTTTAACCGAATTGTAACTTTCGGGTTATACAATTATCCGATTTTTTAGAAAATTCAACAAAACCCCGCAATACAAAATTGCATTGTATGAATTTAACAATTATTAAGTCAGACAATGAAATAGCATATCATATCTTTGTAGCTTATTCTGTGTTATGAAACAATTAAGAAAAATAACATTAAGCGCTTTCCTGTTAATGTTAGGATTTAACTTGTCAGCACAGAATTATATTATGATCAAAGGCCAGGTCTGGGATCTTACAGGTGAAAATCTTGTCGGGGCCCATGCCTATAATATCAGCCGGCATTACGGAACCTTCACTGATATTGATGGCATATTCTTTCTTGTTATGGTACCCGGTGATTCACTGAGAGTGAGTATGGTTGGATACAAACCATATAAAATGAAGGTGCCTGAAAGGCTTTCTGCTCAATCGTATAAACTTGATGTAACTCTTGTAGGCGATACCATTGTCTTAAAAACTGCGGAAATCAGGCCCTACCCTGCCACTTATGCAGAACTCAGGCGCGAATTCATGAAGTTAAAGGTAAATGAGGAAGAGATTCTCAAGCGCGTAGATATGACTAAAATTGATTACGGCAACAAATATACCCTCCCGCAGGGTGGTATATCATTACCCGGGCCATTTTCTGCCTTGTACAACACTTTTAGTAAAGAAGCTAAAGAACTCAAGAAAATGAACGTAATTCTCGCAGCTGACCGGTTGCGGGAAGACTTTATTGCCGTAGTTGGTCGAAAAAACCTTGAGAAAGAATTCGGAATTACTACTGATGAACAGGTTGATAACCTGATATCCAAATGCGGAATTACATCTGAATATTTACGCAGCACTTCGGATTATGAAATTATAAAGTACCTTATCAAGTGCATGCGACAATAGCTATTGCTGTTTTAATATCATGAACCAATATTCACGATATTTGTTAACAAGTTCAATTAATGAAACAGCAATATGACTACAAAGGAGGCCAAGGCAATCAAAGGTTCCCCGATTACCGAACTGAATAACGATGAAATTCTAAAAGACTACAGGATAGCTTTTGAGAGCCGCCAGGCTAGTTTGCTCGGAAGGAAAGAGGTACTTACAGGAAAAGGTAAATTTGGAATTTTCGGAGACGGTAAAGAAATCCCTCAACTGGCAATGGCACGTGTTTTTAAACCAGGCGATTGGAGATCAGGATATTACAGGGATCAAACCTTTATGTTTGCCTCAGGGTTAATGACTCTTGAAGAATTTTTCTCACAGATATACGGTGACACCGACACTTCCATAAATCCGGGGACTGCAGGCAGGGTTATGAACAATCACTTTGCAACACGGTCACTTGATGATAAAGGCGAGTGGAAAGATCTTTCAATAAGTAAAAATGTATCGGCTGATATATCTCCTACTGCCGGCCAGATGCCCAGGTTACTCGGACTGGCACTTGCCTCTAAACTATTCAAAAACGCAAGTAAAGAGTCAATAAGAAAAGGTTTTTCAAATAATGGGAATGAAGTAGCCTTTGGTACAATAGGTGATGCATCAACATCTGAAGGCCATTTCTTTGAAACTATAAATGCAGCCGGTGTTCTTCAGGTACCCATGGCTATTTCCGTTTGGGATGACGGATGGGGTATTTCAGTTCCTAATAAATACCAAACAACTAAACAGAGTATATCAGAAATACTAAAAGGCTTTGCTACTGACGAAAAAGGTGAAGGTTTCATAATCTACAAGGTAAAGGGATGGGATTATCCTGAATTGATAAGGGTATACAGGGAAGGCATAGAGATATGCCGTACAAAACAAACCCCGGTACTATTTCATGTTACTGAACTTACTCAACCTCAGGGTCATTCTACCAGTGGATCCCACGAAAGGTATAAATCGCCTGAAAGACTGGAATGGGAAAAAGAATTTGATGGCATTTCGAAGATGCGTCAATGGATCATTGATAATCATATTGCCGACTCATCTACATTAGAACAGATAGAAAGTGAAGCCATAACCAGAGTGAGGCAGGCAAAAAATACCGCATGGAATAACTATCAGGAGCCTATTAAAAAGCTTAGGGATGAGTTTTTGCATATGGCAGATGTAACAACCTGTAATTGTGCTAAGACAAACAAGATTGAGAATATTAAGGAAGACCTCAGGCTCATAGCAGAACCAATACGCAGGGACATAATTTCCTCAGGAAGGAAGATACTGCGACTTATCTGTAATTCATGCAGCAATCCAATGAACTCTCTTAAAGCCAATGTTACGGAATGGCTTGAAAAGGTGTCGTATGACAGTGCTGACAGATACAATTCGCATCTTTACAGCCAGTCAGAGAAGCGTATTTCGAATATATCATCTGTTGCATGCGAATATGATGTTAAAGCAGCTTTAGTTCCTGGAAGGGAGATACTGCGCGATAATTTTGATGCCTTGTTTGCGAAATATCCTGAATTAGTGCTTTTTGGAGAAGATGTAGGTAAAATAGGAGGTGTAAACCAAAGCTATGAAGGCCTGCAACAGAAGTATGGAGAAAACAGAATTTTTGATACCGGAATTCGTGAGGCAACTATTGTAGGTCAGGGGGTTGGTCTGGCAATGAGAGGTTTAAGGCCTATTGCTGAAATACAGTACTTTGATTACCTGCTCTATGGTTTGCAGGTGATGAGTGATGACCTTGCTACACTGCAATACCGGACCAAAGGAGGCCAGAAAGCACCTCTCATTATAAGTACCAGAGGACACAGGCTCGAAGGAATATGGCATTCGGGTTCCCCTTTAAGTATGGTTATAAACTCAGTGAGAGGTGTCCATGTGCTTGTTCCAAGGGATATGACAAGAGCTGCCGCATTTTACAATATAATGCTTGCCAGTGATGAGCCTGCTTTGATCATTGAACCATTAAATGCCTACAGGCTGAGAGAAAAGAAACCCCTGAATTATGGTGAATTCAGGATTGAACCCGGTATTCCCGAAATAATGAATGAAGGTACCGACATAACTATAGTAACCTATGGTTCTTGCGTAAGAATAGCCCAGGATGCTGTAAATCAACTGGCAGCATTCAATATTTCATGTGAACTCATCGATGTGCAGTCACTTGAGCCATTTGATATCAGGCATATGATAGTTGAATCATTAAAGAAAACCAATAAAATAGTATTCTTTGATGAGGATGTTCCTGGAGGTGCAACTGCCTATATGATGCAGAAGGTTTTGGAAGAGCAGGATGGCTATAAATATCTAGACGCTCCGCCAACAACCATTACTGCAAAAGCACACAGGGCAGCTTATAGCACCGACGGTGATTATTTTTCGAATCCAAATGCAGAAGATGTATTTGATGCAGTATATAATATTATGCACAACTATAATCCGGTCAAATACCCTAAGATATTTTAATCGATTTGCCTTTTTACTCGTTGTTATTATTAAATATTCATTAATAATGAAGGATGGCTCTATAACACGGGAAAAATTCCAGAGTTCTTTCAGAAAACGGATACTTCCTTTCCTTGTATATGTGATTGCAGCTATACTGCTTATCATTACAGGGTTTTTGACATACAGAGAAACAAAAAGGGTAACTTTTAGTGAAACAACTGACCGTCTTGAGACCTTGAACCGGATCAAGCAGGATGAGATAAATCAGTGGTTTAATGAACGTCATAAAGATGTGGCTTTCTATCAATCAAACCGGCTTTTTGTCAATGAGGTATTTCATTTTCTTGGTGATAAGAAGAAAGATACTGGCAAGCTTACAGAATGGCTAAAACAAACTTATAAGTCACATGGATATGATATCTTTATAGTAACAAGTGATTCAAATCTTCACTATATCATAGGGTATGACTCCACCAGGCTATCACCACATATTATAGATGCATGTTTTCAGGCAATTAAAGATGGCAAATCTAAATTTCTTGATATCTACAGGAGGGAGAATACAAGCAAACTTTTCTATGCCAGCATGGCACTCCTGAAGCGACAAGACAATAAAAGTCCTGAAGCTTGTCTGGTATTTCGTTCCAATGTCAGTGATAAATTAATGTATGAACTTATTTCGGATAAGAGCTATGTACAAAATGTCGGTTATTCACTGGTAAGAAATGAAGGTGATTCGATCTTTTTCATTAATAACAGCAAGTATAATAAACTAGACGGCATATTCCCTGTAAAAGATGCAAATATATCTGACTCCCCTTATATTAATGCGTTAAAAGGGAAGCCAGGAGTATTCACAGGTCCTGATTATAATGGAAAAGAGATTTTAGCTTCTGTAAGGAATATACCGGGTTCTCAGTGGTGGTTGGTAGTTCATACCGACATAAATGAAATTGAAAATCGACTGTCACAAAGAAAACTAATAATCATCAGTTACATTCTTCTGGTGCTGTTCATCTTCGTGATGTGGCATTCACGGTATGTGCAGAAGGAGCGTGCAAAGAACCTAAGGGAGGAATTACGTCTCAATAACGAGCTCAATAATAACCGTGAAATGCTTGAGACTATTATTGACTCGTCTCCCCTGCCAATAATTGTTACTTCCAAGAATAACACTTTATTTATCTGGAACCGGGCAGCTACTCTAGTATTCGGCTTAACTCCCGAAGAAGTTATAGCCATGGGGAATCCCATTATCGGTAATGGACATTCAGACCAGTTTCAAGAAATAAAAAAGGCTGTATCAGGTCCCGTGAAAAGATTTAACTACGAAACAAGATTCCAAAAGAAGGATGGGCAAATTATACTTCTACGAGTTTGGGTTAGTGAAGTTCAGGATCCTGTAAGTAAAGATAAGAACCTTCTGTTTATTTGCGATGATATTACTGAACGACGCAATACTGCTGATGAGCTGCGCTTGTTGAATGAAGAACTGGAAAAAAGAGTTTCCGACAGAACCATAGAGGTAGCTGAACTTAACCAATCACTTACTGACAGAGCTAATCAACTCGAAATACTTAATTCAGAGCTTGAGTCGTTTACATACTCCGTTTCTCATGACCTTAAAGCACCGTTAAGGTCTATACATGGATTTACAGATATTGTACTTCAGGAACATTCAGATGGTTTGAGTGAAGAGGTTTTAAGGCTTCTGGGAGTAGTTAAGAAAAATGCCCGCCGGATGGATCAGTTAATCAGTGACTTGCTCGATCTGTCGAGGGTAACACGTATCACTATTAAGATGAGGACTCTTGATATGGAAGAGATTATAGCCGGCATTATTAGTGATGAATTTGCTAACATTCATGAAACCACTAATATAACTATTCATCCTTTGGCTAAGGCCGAAGGTGACCCAGTACTAATTCAGCAATTATGGAGAAATCTCATTTCAAACGCAGTAAAATACACTCGTAAAGTAAAGAATCCGGAAATTGAAATAAGTTGCAAAATAGAACCAGGAAAAATAATTTACTTCATTAGAGATAATGGTGCAGGTTTCAACCAGGATTATGCTGATAAACTATTTAATACTTTTCAACGACTTCATAGTAACGATCAGTTCGAGGGTACCGGTGTCGGATTAGCTATTGTTAAAAGAATCATAATGAGACATAACGGTGAAGTCTGGGGTGAAGGTGAAGAAGGTAAGGGCGCAACTTTTTATTTCTCATTACCCGAGCATTCTGAACATTAATCAATAATCACCGGAATTTTATACCTTTACGCTCCTTTTCAGCATCTAAGGAAGTGAAGCTATCCATTGTCATTGTTAACTACAACGTCAGGTATTTTCTTGAACAATGCCTCCATTCGGTAGAAGAAGCTATTGAAGGTATTGAAGCAGAAGTATTCGTAGTAGATAATAATTCTGTGGATGGATCAAATACCATGGTAGAAACTAAATTTCCACAGTTTCACCTGATTGCCAATAAAGAGAATGCAGGATTTTCACGAGCCAATAACCAAGCGATTAAAATTGCTGGTGGTGAATATATCCTCTTACTCAACCCTGACACTGTGCTGGAGCATGATACACTCAAAAAGTGTATACAGTTTATGGATGAGCATCCTGATGCAGGGGGATTAGGGATTAAGATGGTTGACGGAAAAGGGAAATTCCTTCCTGAATCCAAAAGAGGACTGCCCACCCCTACTGTGGCATTCTGGAAAATATTCGGATTATCGTCGCTATTCCCTAAATCTAAAATATTCGGCAAATATCATCTGGGATATCTCGATAATGATGAGACCCATGAGGTTGATGTGCTGTCAGGCGCTTTTATGATGCTCCGGAAAACTACTATTGAAAAGATAGGAATGCTCGACGAGAGCTTCTTTATGTATGGGGAAGACATCGACCTGAGCTACAGGATCACTAAAGGTGGTTTTAAAAATTATTACTTTCCTGAAGCAAGAATTATCCATTATAAAGGCGAAAGCACTAAAAAATCAAGCATTAACTATGTTTTTATTTTCTACAATGCTATGATAATTTTTGCGAAGAAGCACTTTTCGCAAAAAAATGCCCGCCTCTTTTCTATACTCATTCATGTTGCCATATATCTGAGGGCAGGAGCTGCAATCATCACAAGATTATTCAGGCAACTGATAATGCCGTTGACCGACTTGATAATTATATATCTGGGGTCTTTACTGATTGTCGACTATTGGGAAACTAATGTAATCTATAAGATTGGCGGTCATTATCCAAGTACTTTTCTTACTGTGATACTTCCGTTATATGCCCTGATCTGGGTTTTTGCAGTGTTTGTTTCAGGAGGTTATGACAAGCCGGTAAAGATCAGGAAGATTATTACCGGAATAATGGCCGGATTAATTGGTATTCTTGTTCTTTATGCTCTGTTACCTGCCGAACTACGATTTTCCAGGGCATTGATTATACTATCAGGCACCTGGGCACTGATCTCCCTTGTGATGTCAAGGCTGATACTGCATTTTGCGGGAATCAGGGATTATAAGCTTGGGTATAATCAGAACAAACGATTTATTATTGTTGGTGACAGTGCAGAAGCCGGCCGGGTAGCAGAACTCCTTCATAAAACTTTGGTCAACCCGGCTTTTATCGGGTTGGTAAGTGTAACAGAAAAAACCGATAAAACTGAAGGTTTAATCGGATCACTCAATCAGATCACAGATATTATAAGCATTTACAAGATAGACGAGATTATATTTTGCGCCAAGGATATTCCGGCACAAAAAATAATTGATATCATGACGGTTCTGCAACACAACGAAGTAGACTTTAAGATAGCTCCACCTGAAAGCCTCTCAATTATAGGATCAAATTCTATTAATACAACTGGTGATCTTTATGTGATCAATATCAATTCCATTGGAAAACCTAGTAATAAAAGAAACAAAAGACTTTTCGATATTGGCATTTCATTAGGTTTATTGCCTTTGGCACCCTTGTTAATGTGGGTCACAAAACATCCTTTTCGCTTTATCCTGAACATATTTTCGGTATTGATAGGTCATCGGACATGGGTTGGTTATCATAACAGGGATGACAAAAGCTTGCCTGCAATACGACGGGGAGTATTAAATCCTACAGATGTATTTCCCGGTAAAGAAATAGATGACGACACGGCATCAAGGCTCAATATGTTATATGCAAGAGACTACAGGATGGGGAGTGACCTCAATATTATATGGAGGGGATTTCGTAACATGGGCAGGTTGTAATTTCCATATTCCTCACAGAAATTACTAAACCTTTTCTATATAAGTTTGTTAAATACGGCGTCGCAAAAGGACACTCATCAGGCGTATCAAAGGCCTAACAATTAATAGAATTATGGCAAAATTTGAAGTTATTATGCCCAAACTGGGCGAGAGTATTATTGAAGCAACAATTACACGCTGGCTTAAACAACCGGGTGAAATGATTGAAGAAGATGATGCAATTGTTGAGATTGCTACCGATAAAGTAGATTCAGAAATCCCTTCGCCGGTTGAAGGTAAACTTATAGAATTGAAATATAAAGAAGGTGATGTGGTTGAAGTTGGTAAAGTAATAGCCATCATTGACATGGAGGCCGGAGAAGGTGGTGCTGCTGAAACAGCTGTTTCTGAAGAGAAAGAAGAAGCCGCTGAAGTAAATACTACAAGCATTAAAAGTGAAACCGACAAGCAACAACAGCCAGATAAGGTATCAGAATCTCCTGTGGAAGAAGTTGAATCAACTGACTCAGACCGTTTTTATTCACCTCTGGTAAAGAACATTGCTAAGACTGAGGGTATACCTGTTAAGGAACTTGAGAATGTTAAGGGTACAGGTAAAGACGGACGACTTACTAAGAATGATTTACTGGCTTACCTTGAGGAAAGAAAACAACCTAAAGCACAAGCCAATGCGCCTGCTCAGGAACCACAGAAACAAGAACAACCAGCTGCATCTCAGAAACAGGTACCATCAACAGCCAAACCTGCACCTCCTGTCACAGCTCACCAGGGTGATGAGATCATTGAGATGGACCGTATGCGCAAGCTGATCGCTGATCATATGGTGATGTCGAAGCAGGTTTCACCACACGTTACCTCTTTTATAGAGGTTGATGTCACAAACATGGTTAAATGGCGTGAGAAAGTAAAGGATGAGTTCTTTAAACGTGAAAAAGAGAAACTTACATTCACTCCATTGTTCATTGAAGCAGCTACTCAGGCTATAAAACAGTTACCCGGTGTTAATGCTTCAGTGGATGGTTATAATGTAATTCTCAGGAAAAATATAAATATCGGAATGGCTGCGGCCTTACCTACAGGGAACCTGATAGTTCCGGTAATAAAGAATGCTGACCAGAAAAGTATAATCGGGATTGCTAAGGAAGTTAATGACCTGGCTGAAAAAGCACGTAAGAATAAATTACAGCCTGATGATATCCAGGGAGGCACTTTTACTATCACGAATCTGGGAACATTTGGCAGTATAACCGGTTCACCAATTATTAACCAACCTCAGGTAGCAATTCTGGGACTTGGTGTTATAAAAAAGAAACCGGTGGTTATTGAAACTGAACTCGGTGATGTAATCGGAATACGCCATATGGTCATTCTTTCACTTTCCTATGACCATCGTGTTGTTGATGGAGCGTTAGGTGGAATGTATCTCCAGAAATTGCAGCAGATATTGGAAAGATTCGATATTAACAGAACTTTTTAAGAGTCTTTTCCCTAATTTAGCAGCATCAGTAACAACATCGTTACTGATGCTTTTTATTTAATATGGAACTAAATTTAGTTAAACCACTTGCCGTGTTTGACCTTGAGACCACTGGGACCAATGTGGGGGTTGACAGGATAGTTGAAATATGTATCATCAAACTTAATCCTGACGGTAAGGAACAGGTTCTCATTCAACGAATTAATCCGGGAATACCTATACCACCGGAATCTACACTGGTACATGGAATAAGCAATGATGATGTTGCCGGTGAACCGACGTTTCCTTTAGTAGCAGGAAAACTGGCAATATTCCTGAATAATTGCGACCTCGCGGGTTATAACTGTAACAAATTTGATATTCCATTGCTGGTTGAGGAATTTCTCAGGGCTGACATTCCATTTGACCTGAAAGGACGGCGCTTTGTTGATGTTCAGAACATATTCCATAAAATGGAACCCAGGACTCTTAAGGCTGCCTATAAATTTTATTGTCGTAAGGACCTGATCAATGCCCATTCTGCAGAGGCCGATGCCCGGGCAACACTTGAAATATTGCAGGCTCAACTTGAATGTTACAGTGATACAGAATATACATCCCCTGAAGGCCTATCTTACAAGCCTATTGTCAATGACGTTAAAGCCCTCCATGATTTCTCATTCCAGACACGTAATGCTGATCTTGCCGGTCATATCATTTTCAATGCTAAGGATAGAGAAGTGTTTAATTTCGGAAAGTATAAAGGAAAGACCGTTGAAGAAGTTTTTAACATTGAGCCTTCATATTACGACTGGATGATGAAAGCTGATTTCCCTTTGTACACGAAAAAGATCATAACAGCCATAAAACTCAGGGGTTTTAACAAGAACTCAGTAAACGTATCATAAGTTACTGTATGTTCCAACAATCAAATATTTAATCTGTCATGAAAATAATCTGCATTGGAAGAAACTATACAGAACACGCTCGTGAACTTAATAATCCGGTGCCATCAGTTCCTGTTTTCTTTATGAAGCCTGAATCGGCACTTGTGCGGGGTAACCTTCCGTTCTTTTATCCATCCTTTTCTAATGATGTGCATCATGAGGTAGAACTGGTGCTTCATGTCAATAAGGTAGGGAGGAATATCAGTGAGAAACATGCGCATACCTATTATGATGGTATTGGGGTCGGCATTGATTTCACAGCACGCGACCTGCAGCAGGAAGCCAAACAAAAAGGTCTGCCCTGGGAAATTGCCAAAGCCTTTGATTATTCAGCTCCTGTAAGCGAGTTTATCCCCGTTGAAGAGTTCACAGACCTGAATGATATCAACTTTAGCATGCATAAGAATGGTCATGTCGTGCAGGCAGGTAATTCCAGTGAAATGATATTTAACTTCAACACTATCATTGCTTATGTCTCAAGGTTTGTAACACTTAAAATGGGTGATATGATATTTACAGGTACCCCTTCAGGTGTTGGGCCTGTAATAATCGGTGACAAGCTGGAAGCATTTATTGGCGACAGAAAGTTGTTATTATGTAATATCAGGTGATCAGATAAAATTGATCTGGTTAATTACCTCACGTCCCGTTTCTTTATTGATAGAACTTATGAGCTTCTTTTTGGCATATTCAAGCTCATGCTTTAATGCCTGAGACCGGAATTTTACAAAAAGTACTTTATTGCGGATGTATATATGTTCAGTTTCACGGGCTATTACAGGCCCTACGATCCCTTCCCACAATGAAATTGCCAGGTTGTTATAGTATTCAGTCTTATTTTTTAGCTGATTAATCCAGCCTTCCATAGCTTCCTGAAGTGTCTGCTCGTTTGTCATTGATTGTTTGCTTTAAGAGTAGCACTACCTTTTATTACGGAGAATATCTGATGATCCTGCCTTGTTTCATTAAATAGCATTGAAATTCTTTCCGGCTGGGTGTCTGTTATAAAAACTTGTCCGAAATTATCACCTCCCACAAGGTTAATAATTCGTGATACCCGTTTATAATCCAGTTTGTCGAAAATATCATCAAATAACAGGATAGGCTTAAAACCTTTAATATTCTTAGTATACTCAAACTGAGCTAACTTAAGGGCAAGCAGAAATGATTTCTGTTGTCCCTGAGAACCGAATTTCTTAACGGGTAAGTCACCGATCAGAAATTCAAGGTCATCTTTATGAATTCCCCCGGTAGTATACTTCATGGTCAGATCTCTTTCCTTGTTGATATCGAATATTTCGTGTAAGGGTTTATCAGCCAGGTCAGAATGGTATACTATATCCACTATTTCCTTACCACTACTGATAAAGTCATAAAAACTCCTGAATACTGGTATGAATTTAAATAGGAATTCGCTTCTTTTTTGATAGATGTTTGCAGCAGGCAAAGCCATTTGCCTTGTATAGATTTCAATGGCAGCATCATCAAAGTACTTTTTCTCATTAAAATGCTTTAGCAGGGCATTCCGCTGAATTAATGAGCGGTTGTAGATGATAAGGTCATTAAGGTATAAATGGTCGAACTGTGAAATCACACTATCAATGTACTTCCTTCTTATATCACTGCCTTCATTTATGAGATCCTGGTCATAAGGTGAAACCATAACGAGGGGGAACTGGCCTATGTGGTCTGATAATTTCTCATAATCTTTCCCATTTATCCTGAACTGCTTTTTTGCATTTCGTCGCTGAATACAACTCACCTCATCAAGATTATTCCCGTTGCGCTCATACTTACCATGGATAGCAAAATATTCCTCTCCATGCTTTATGTTTTGGTTATCGAGCAGGTTGAAGTAGCTTTTGGTGAGTGAAAGATAATGAATAGCATCAAGGATGTTTGTTTTACCCTCGCCGTTATCTCCAATAAAGCAGTTAATCTGCTCAGAAAATGAGAATGTATTTTCAGTATAATTTTTAAAGTTATAAAGCTGGAGATTCTTCAGGAACATAGACAGTTTTTGAACTATCTACAAAAATACTAAAAACGGTGCCCTGATATAATAAACTACATCATTAAATATTGCCTAAAGACTAATGCCAAGACTGAATATATTGGGAGATCCGGAGATATGGTAAGCTGACCGGGCATAACTAAGACTAAACCTTGAAACCTTGAATCCAAAACCCCATGAGAAACCAACAGTTGACTTTTTGCTTTCAAGTTTCATTTCCTGCCTTCGTTGATAATTATATCCAAAACGTACACTGAAATTCTTCGTTGGCACAAATTCGCCACCTATCACCACATGACGCATAGCTTTATCTGCAAATATGCCTGCTTTTGACTCTTTCTTCAATTCACCGGTGAAAGGATCAATATTGTCATCAGCCGGGTCAGTGTAGGTTAAATCCCATTTCTGCAGATTAGTCAACAGTATTGAATATCTAAAGGGCAGGTGTCTGAGCTTTTTTGAAAGTCCGTACTGGATCTCTAAAGGTAACGGCTCCTTGGTTCCGGGGTAGTATTCCGTAAGTTGCATTCCAATATTCCTTACCACCAGAGACATAACTAATCCTTTTGAAGGACGATAGTATGAACCTGCTACCTCTACAGCAAGTCCGAAAGCATTGTATTGTTCAAAAGTTGAAAAGATACCCTTAATATTAGCGCCTATACTAAAAGAGGAATCTAACCTTCTGCCCCACCCTATTACGGGTGCAAATTCATTGCCTTTAAACTCACCATTCTCTTCTCCTGTTTCGTCAGTGCGGATGAATTTCCCGTAATCAATATACTGAACTGAAGCAGCAAAACTACCAAACTTCTCATAAGTCCTTGAATAAGTAACAAAACCATAGCTTATGTCAGCATAATTATCGACAAAATTCAGTGAGATGTCGTTATGCATTTCAGGATTGATAAGTGATGGATTATTTAATCCAAGACTCAGATCATTATCATCTATTGCCAGGAAATTGTATCCTAAGGCAGCTACTCTTGCAGAGTTTGGAAGGTTAAGAAATGAAAAAGCCTGGGTGCCACCTTTTTGAGCAAACAGAGTTGATGTCTGGATAATTAAAGTAAGGAATACAACAGCCCTTGATAGATTTTTCACGAAGCTAATTTTAGGGATAAAGTTTCTGCAAATGTAATACACACCTTCAATTTTTTGAAACAAACGCCTGTTAATTCAATATATTGCTACTGATAGTTAATTATTCATAATAAATGTAAAAAAAACAGCAACCCTCAACTCTGCTCTTTGAGTAGAGTTGAGGTTCTTATTAAAAGGGTGTTAATTATTGATGTAGCTGCTTCCTTATCAGGTTTAGAGCACTACCTGCCTTAAACCATTCTATTTGCGACTCATTGTATGAATGATTTACCAGGAAACTTTCTGCAGTACCATCCGCATGATCAATCTCAATTGTAAGAGGTTTGCCTGGTGCAAATTCTGTAAGGCCACGAATTGAGATCAAGTCATCTTCCAATATTTTATCGTAATCTTCCTTATTGGCAAAAGTAAGTGCAAGCATACCTTGCTTTTTAAGGTTTGTTTCATGTATTCTTGCGAATGACTTCACAAGCACTGCCCGGACTCCCAGGAATCTTGGTTCCATAGCAGCATGTTCACGAGAAGATCCTTCTCCGTAATTCTCATCTCCAATAACAATAGAACCTATCTCCTTCGCCTTATATGCCCTGGCAACATTAGGAACTGCATCGTACGTTTTAGTTAGCTGGTTTTTAACCAGATTTGTTTGGTTATTAAAAGCGTTAACTGCACCTATGAGCAGGTTATTGGATATATTGTCGAGGTGGCCTCTGAACCTTAACCATGGTCCGGCCATTGAGATATGGTCCGTGGTGCATTTCCCTTTTGCCTTAATTAACAACCTTAGTCCAACCATATCAATCCCATTCCACGAATCAAAAGGCTCCAGTAACTGTAATCGTTCGGAATCCTGGTTTACAATAATTGGAGCGCTGTTACCATCTGCATGAGGTGCAACATAACCGGCATCTTTTACATCAAAGCCGGTTAATGGAAGCTCAAGCCCTTCAGGAAGATCCAGCGAAACCCATTCTCCGTTTTCGTTTTGCAATTTATCAGTTAAAGGGTTAAATGTTAGATCTCCGGCTATTGTAAGTGCAGTTACAATTTCAGGTGAGGCAACAAAACTGTGTGTATTCGGGTTCCCGTCATTCCTTTTTGCAAAATTCCTGTTAAATGAGGTGATAATTGAATTTTTCCTTGTCGGATCATCAGTATGGCGTTTCCACTGGCCTATACATGGGCCACAAGCATTCGCCATAATTACTCCTCCTATGTCCTGGAAATTACCAAGCAGTCCATCGCGCTCGGTGGTATATCGTATTATCTCAGAACCAGGTGTTATTATAAATTCACTCTTTACTTTTAGCTGCTTCATCTTAGCCTGGCGGGCGACTGAAGCAGCCCTGGTTAGGTCTTCATAAGAAGAGTTGGTGCATGAACCAATCAATCCTACTTCCAATTTAGCCGGATAATCTTTTTCTTTCACTGCTTTAACAAATTCGGAAATTGGATAAGCTGCATCAGGAGTAAACGGACCATTAACATAAGGCTCAAGTTCTGACAAATTTATCTCAATTAACTGATCATAGTATTTTTCAGGATTGCTGTAAACTTCCTCATCTGAGCGTAAATTATCGATAATGACATCAGCAAGATCAGCAACTTCAGCCCTGCCTGTTGCCCGAAGGTAATCACTCATTTTTTTATCATAGCCAAAAATTGAAGTTGTTGCTCCAATTTCAGCTCCCATATTACATATGGTTCCTTTACCTGTCGCAGAAAGTGAATCAGCACCTTCGCCGAAATACTCAATAATTGCTCCTGTACCTCCTTTAACCGTAAGAATACCGGCTACCTTAAGTATAACATCCTTTGCTGAAGTCCATCCGTTTAACCGGCCAGTTAATTTTACTCCTATGATTTTAGGCATAAGTAATTCCCAAGCCATACCTGCCATAACATCAACAGCATCTGCTCCACCCACTCCTATAGCTACCATTCCTAATCCCCCGGCATTTACGGTATGCGAATCTGTACCAATCATCATTCCTCCTGGGAAGGCATAATTCTCAAGTATCACCTGGTGGATAATTCCAGCACCCGGACGCCAAAATCCAATACCGTATTTGTTTGATACAGACTGTAGAAAATCAAAGACCTCCTTATTCTGTCCCAACGCCTGGTCTAAATCTTCCTTAGCACCAGCATGCGCAAGAATAAGATGATCACAGTGCACGGTCGTAGGAACGGCGGTTTTTTTACGGCCGGCATTCATAAACTGCAAAAGGGCCATCTGGGCAGTAGCATCCTGCATTGCTACCCGGTCAGGTGCAAAATCTACGTAAGAGCCGCCTCTGGTAAAATTCCTGAGATCCTGGTCTTCAAATAAATGCCCGTAAAGGATCTTCTCACTTACAGTTAACGGACGATTTAATTTCTTTCGTGCCTGCTCAATTTTATGAGGCATTTCACTATAAACTTTCTTAATCAGATCGAGGTCAAACAACATATTTTGTTCTTTAAAATTTGCTTCAATAACAGTTAACCATTGTATTTGTTGAAAGCCGCCCAAGGTATAGCAGCAGGATTAATTATTTATCGCCTTTATCGCCAATAAAATAATCATCTTTATCCTTGAATAGTACATTAAAGGTAGTTAAGCTACCATAGATCCTTGTAATGTATTGCTGGATATTCACTTTATCTTCATCAGATAAAGCACTGGCATTAACTCTTTGTTCCATTACTCTCAGCCTGTCACGAACCATTACAATTTTATGAAAGAAAGCTTCAATCGGAACTTCTTTTTCTTTCAGTGATTTGTCCCCAGGGTATAGTACCATTCTTCCACCTGTCCATCTTGAACCCATCGGTACAGTTTCCTGCACGTCAGAGAACTTCCTGAGAATCCTGACAAGACTCTTCTCTATTTTTTCATAAGTAATAAGTTCATCCGGTGTTTCAACTGCCTCAATAACCCGCAGGCCTTCAAAATCTTTCTGAATAATCTTAGTACCACTTTCAATAAAAGTAATTTCCCATGCGTCTGTTCGAACCTGTACAATAACACCCTTGCCAAATTGCGGATGCTGTATTCGTGAACCAACACCTAGATTATTTATGTCCATAGTTAGTGTGTTTTATAGTTATATGAATTGCTTCACAAAGCATATTTCGATATCTGCATACAAATATAGAAAACAGAATTGATAAGGAATGCTGAAAATGATGTTATTGGAGAAATTCAGCCGACATTTTCAGGAATATCTCATGTAGTTCTAATATCTGGGGAATAGCAAGTTTGCGGTCGTCATTCTCAATAATATAATCTGCCTTTTGTACTTTAAGTTCCTCGGGCCATTGGTTCTCAAGGCGTTCCATCACCTGTTCGCGTGTCATTTTGTCCCGGCTAAGAACCCTTGAAATTCTTTCTTCCAGCGGGCAGGTAACAACTACAATCTTATTAAAGTAAGTGGAAAAACCAGTTTCAAGCATAATAGCTGATTCCTGTATTATGTAGGGATATTGAGAATTAGATTCAACCCATGAAAAGAAGTTCTTTCTTACCCTAGGATGAATGACAGAATTTAGCCATTGTAATGCTTCTATATCATTGAATATTCTTGATGCCAGCTTTTTGCGGTCTATTTCATTCTCAAATAAGATATCAGTGCCCAACTTTTCAACAACAAGAGAAACAATATCCTGCTCATTTAATATCAGTTTAGCCTCAATATCAGTGAAATACACAGGCACTCCCAGCATTTCAAACACTTTGGCTACTGTTGATTTACCACTTCCAATGCTGCCAGTAAGGCCCACTTTTAACATGAAATCCCTTTATTTAGCTTTTCCACATAAAAGTAAAGAAAATAATGCTGCTACGATGAAAGCAACAGTATTACAACTTTTATAGAATCTAGTGTTTAAATTTCCCGTTTATCAATCCTTTCCTGTAAGAATCTGCTATTTCCGATTGTTTAAAATAGTAGTTCAGGATTGATTCAATGACAACCTCAGGTTTGGGAAAAACAGCTTTATCATTTTTTCTTTGCCTTTTCATTAATCTCGTTTTATAAAACTGACAATGGAAAGGTCATTTTTGTTTGGGCTATTTAAGAATAAGATATTCAACCCTTTCAGGTTCTATCCTTATAACCCTGGCAAACTTTGGTTGCCTTACTACTTTTACAGGGGCTAGATTACTAGACCCTGATTTGTTAGCTTCGATATCATCAATGGTTACTGAAAACAACGAAGGATCAAGCCTTTCATATTCCCTCATTGCTACACGGCAGGTAAGCGTTACCTTATCTGGGAAAGTACGGTATCTGCTATTTCTCTCTTCAACAGTAATAGGAACTTTTACTTCAGCTTCGGTGAATCTTTCAACAGATATTTCCGCAGTAATTGTATCAGTAGATAAAGTTATAGCAGGCTTGGTTTTAGGTTTAATAAGCTTGAGTGTGAGCATCCTGCTAGAATTAAGGTTCTTTATATTCTTATTTTCCGTTTTAATCCGGTAGATAGTGTCAAGAACTGACTTGACTCCAAAAAGTGAGATTGAGTCAGGACTAAGTTTTAGAGAGTCATATAATTGAAATTGGTCAGCAAAGGATAATGACAAGTCGGCTCTGACAGGCACTCTTTTTCGGTATTCCTCTTCAAAAGCAAATTTTAAAGTGTCAGGTTCCACACCTGCTAAACTGTTATCCTGAGGCAGTTGTGCAGCAATTTCTTTGAGAAACCGACTGGTTCTTACATAACCATAGAAAATTTTGCCATCACGAGAGAGTCGCATTCCTGACAGATTAACATTGATTATATTTTTAGCAGGATTGAGCATCCTGCTGTATAATTCAAGTCCTCTCGCCTTAATATAAAGTGTCAGCACGGAATCTTCCGTGCTGACAAGAACTTTATCTGATGGTAAATTCTGAAAGTTAATCCGGTATTTTACAGGAGCTTCATAAACCCTTGAAAGTTTTATCAATCCCCACATAGAAAAAGAAATAGCCACACAAATGACAAATACAGAAACTTTATTCCTGTAATGCTTCCCACTTGGGACAAGAATTCTTCTTAGTGGCTTGGGGGGATTTTTCATCCATCCTGGGTTGATTAATCTATTTCGTTTGAGAAGCAATTTGATCTTCAACGCCTGAGGCTATTGCAGATTTTTCAAAACGCATTCTCGATCCATCTTCTACTTCAAGAGTAAAAGTTGTTTCCTGTACCTCAACGATTTTTGCATGCAGTCCACCTATGGTTATTACCTTATCTCCTTTTTTAAGTGATTCACGGTACTTCTTGAGGTCTTTGGCTTTTTTAGCCTGAGGCCTGATGAAGAAGAAGTAAAAAACTACCATGATAAGTGCAAGGAAAATAAGTGAACTATATCCACTTCCGCCGCCCTGAGCAGGTTGGGCCATTAATAAAATGTTTGTCAGCATTTGTTCTTTGATTAGGTGATTATTAATTATTTATTTCTTCTGGGAGTACAACCTGCGCCTTAATTCTTAAGGTATTGGTGCTTGGTTGCGCATTACTTAATACAGTAATTGTTTTACTTTGGAACCCTCTTCTGTTTTCACTGTCGAATTTTACTTCAATTTTATTTGATTCACCCGGTTTAACCGGAACTTTAGGAAAATCACCTACTGTACAACCACAGGATGAAGTGACTCTTGAGATAATAAGATCGGACGTTCCTGTATTCTTGAACTTAAAGCTATACGATACCTTCTCACCCATAATAATCTTGCCGAAATCATAAAGATCTGATTCAAACTCAATAACCGGCATATCGGTATCATTCTTGCCACTGGCTGTATTTGGATTGTTTACTATATCAGAAGGTAATTGAGTATTGTTATCCCCAGATTGTTTACAAGCTCCGATTGATATAGTTAATGAGATAATTAAAATGAATGAAAGTTTATTGAGGCTTAACATACAAGTATAAGTATTGAGCATTGATTAATTTACAAAAATAAGCAAAAAGTACCATATCAGGAATTGAGGTCTCTCTTTATCAGTACAATGTAGTCCCCAAGATAAGAAAACCCAAACTTATGATATAAACTAATAGCATCCTGGTTATCATTATGCACTTCGAGCTTTACCTGATAATTTAGTGTAGATACAAATTCCATCGTTGCTTGCATTAGTTTATACCCTAGTCCTTTACGACGGAAATCTGCGCTTATACCGAAGTGATGAATATAGCTTCTCCGGCTGTCATGTGTTATCCATGAAGTTCCTATAACCTTATTAGCAGATAACATAAGAAGCAGTTTACCCCCGGCCAGAATTGTTTTTTCAATAATGTCAGGAGTATCACCCCGATAGGCTCCTCCTAATCCATTATTTTGCCAGAATTGATTTACTTCGTTAAAATAACTACTGTTATAATCGATGATAATAATTTCCTCCATCCCATGATTATTCGATGAGTCCTCTACCCATTTTCTTGATTTTACCCTGGGTTTTCAGATCAAAGGCCATTTTATCAAGCAGACCATTTATGAACTGACGGCTTTTCGGAGTACTGTATTCCTTAGAAATCTCGATATATTCATTAATGGTTACCTTTATAGGTATGGAGGGGAACTCGATGAATTCTGCCAATGCCATTTTGAACAAGATAACATCAAGTATAGCTATTCGTTCAAATTCCCAATTATCAGCATACCTGGCAATTAATTCGGAATATTCCTTGTTATTTACTATCACCTTGCGGAACAACTTTAATACAAAGTCATTGATCAGGTCTTCACCTTCTTCGTCAGGACTGATCAATAGCAGGGGTAACTGCTCGAATTCATCACTGGTCTTCCCCCATTTTTTGATAGTCTTTAGCACCATCATAACTGCTGTATCCATGTCGTCGGCCCAATAGATATTTTTCTCTTCAAAGAGACTCACAAACGGATCGCTGGCAAGCATGGCTTCAGTAAGCAGATTAACAACAATTTCCTTATCATTCTTATAAGAATAATCAGTCGAAGCCATGTAATCTTTATAGGAATCAGATTCCCTGAAGGATACATAGATCCTTCTGAAAATTTCCCTTTCATCCGACCAATTAATTTTAAGCCTGTTTATGTGCTTTCTTAATTCTCTATTATTATCTAACTGATTAATCAGATGATTATCTACAAATCGGGTATTGGGATTTAGGTCTTCATCTGAGGGAAGGTACTTCTGCTTAGCCTCTTCCATCATATTACGTGCGATATCAGCTGTTTCAAGTATTGCTGATAACAAGTGAATATAGAGATCATAGATACTGTCTATGTTGGCCACCAGTTTTTTTTCACTGCTCATAACAGGTGTATCCTCTGTTTGAAAATGAGCATACAAAGCCTGCATGACTTTTATTCTTAAGTGCCTTCTACTTAGCATGTATGATTATGTAAATAAACTTTCGGTTTAGTGCGGCAAAATTAGGGCTTTTTTACAACCCTCACAATCGGCAATTATTAAAGATGTGAATAATTCATAAACTTCTTGACAGTTGCTGAATTAATCGTGTATTTTAGCAGGCTGTGAAAGGTAGTTCATTGTTAACAACTTTGACATTTATTGAGTTAGCTGCTCTGAATAATATTGTATTTTTGTCAGTCAAACCGATGCAGGTATTTCAAATTAATCCACTGAATAAAAGCTATTAACAAACAATGGGGAAAGTAATTGCGATTGCAAATCAAAAAGGAGGAGTTGGGAAAACTACCACAGCGATTAATCTTGGTGCCGCATTTGCAGTATTAGAATTTAAGACACTTATTATTGATGCTGATCCCCAGGCTAACAGCACATCAGGGGTTGGATTCGATCCAAAAAATATAAAAACCAGCATCTATGAATGCCTGATGGATGAGGTGGAGCCTAAGAACATCATCCTTAATACTGCAACACCTAATCTTGATGTATTGCCAGCACATATAGATCTTGTAGGAGCAGAAATTGAGATAATTAACCAGCCTAACAGGGAAAAGCTAATGCGCCGTGTTATCAATAAGGTAAAACAGGATTATGATTTTATTGTAATTGATTGCAGCCCTTCTTTAGGACTTATTACGGTGAACGCCCTGGTCGCAGCCGACTCAGTTATTGTTCCTGTACAGTGTGAGTATTTTGCTCTTGAGGGTTTGGGAAAACTCCTTAATACTATTAAAATTGTTCAGTCAAGGTTAAATCCCTCGCTTGATATTGAAGGGATATTACTTACTATGTATGATTCACGTCTCAGGCTCTCAAACCAGGTGGTTGATGAAGTGAAGGCACATTTCCAGAATATGGTATTCGAAACAATGATCAACCGTAATACCAAATTAGGTGAAGCGCCAAGTTTCGGTGAAACGATCATTATGCATGATATTAACTCGACTGGTGCAATCAACTATCTAAACCTAGCCAGGGAGATATTACAAAAGAATGAGCTTACCAAAATCAAATCATCCGAAAAACAAATAAATATTGAAGATGAATTCTAAAAAGAAGGCTCTTGGACGCGGACTTAGCGCTATCCTTGAAAGTCCGGAAACTGATATTACTTCAACAGATATTTCCGGCAATTTTGTAGCCGGAGCTGTAGCTTCTATTCCTATCCAACAAATTGAGACTAATCCTTTTCAGCCAAGAGTTGACTTTGAGCAGGAAGCACTTCAGGAACTTTCTGATTCTATCCGTGAACAGGGAATAATTCAGCCCCTTACTGTCAGGAAAATGGGTTATGACAGGTATCAGCTCATATCAGGCGAACGCAGGTTAAGGGCATCACAGCTCGCCGGTCTTACAGAAGTTCCTTGCTATATTCGTATAGCCAATGACCAGCAGGTGCTCGAAATGGCACTCGTTGAGAATATTCAGCGTGAAAACCTCAATGCCCTTGAAATAGCTTTCAGCTACCAGCGCTTACTTGAAGAATGTGAACTAACACAGGAAGAATTGAGTCAGAGAGTTGGGAAAAACAGGTCAACTGTTACTAATTATCTCAGGCTCCTAAAGCTTCCTGCTGAAGTACAGGTTTGTATCCGCGATGGAAAAATTTCCATGGGTCATGCAAGAGCTTTATTAAGCATTGAGGATGAAACTGCACAGGTTAGTATAGTACATCAGATAATTGAAAATGATCTGTCAGTAAGGGATGTTGAGGAAAAAGTGAGGAATTATAATAAACCGGTGCCTCAGAAAAAGAATCCTGTAAAACATGAAATTCCTGAGGATGTTACAAATTTTAGCAGAACTATTGCTGACAGGTTAAGGACTAATGTGAGTGTTCACCTTAACAATAAAGGGAAAGGCAATATCGTTATAACTTTTCAATCAAAAAAAGAACTGGAGCGCCTTTTAAAGGAATTAAGTGCTCCTGAGTTATAAAATGACAGTTAACTCAATTTCTTTCCAAAGTAATAAACCAGTAATAATAAAGATATTACTGGTTTTTACCTTAATATCAGCATTAGGAAAAACAATCATTGCACAGGATACGATACCACCGGTTACTCAACCGGATTCAAAGGTTCAAACTGAGAAACATTCGGCACATAAAGCAAGTATTTATTCATTCGTATTGCCCGGGTTAGGCCAGGCTTATAATAAGAAATACTGGAAAATACCCATTATTTATGCTGGTTTTGGTGCTTTGGCATATAACATCAGCATTAATAACTCCGAGATGAAAGAGTTTACGGAAGCATACAGGTATCGGATGAATGGTGATACATACGAAACTGATAATAAATATGTCGCAAGATACCCAAATGTTAATGACCTGTTGAAAGGTCGGGACTTTTACAGGAGACGTGTTGAACTTTCAGTTATCTTTACTACAGCATGGTATTTGCTTAATGTTGTTGATGCTACTGTTGATGCTCATTTCTTCGATTATGATATCTCTGAAGATCTGAGCCTTAATATCCAGCCTGTAATGTTATCAACACCGGGGCATCTGACAGGTGCCGGTGGAATAAAATTATCCATGAATTTTTGATATAGGGCAAAGTGAAGATTATTATTGCAGGATATGGCAAAATGGGCCATGAAATAGAAAGAACTGCCATTGCGAGGGGCCATGAAATTGTAGCCACATTCAATACACCGGATGATTGGGTGAGCAACGTAGTTCCTAAGGCTGATGTGGTAATTGAATTTTCCTCACCAGAAGCAGCACCTGAAATTATTCGGCACTGTTTTGACCTGGGTCTTCCTGTTGTATCAGGCACCACTGGTTGGAATGAAAAGGTTCTCGAGGTTAAAAGTGAGGCAGTTAAAAGAAATAAGACCTTTTTCTATGCCTCAAACTATAGTCTTGGAGTCAATATCTTTTTCCAAATAAATAGAAAACTGGCTTCATTTTTGTGTCCTCTGGATGAATATTCTGCTGCAATCCATGAAATACACCATATCCACAAAAAAGATGCTCCAAGCGGAACTGCTATAACACTTGCGAATGATATAATAGAAAATTGTGACAGGTATGTTGGATGGAATTCAGGTATGAATGAACAGGGGAAGATAAACATTACCAGCGAGAGAACAGGTGAAGTACCAGGAACACATTCGATAATATGGAATTCAGGCAACGATACTCTTGAGATAACCCATACTGCACATAGCAGGCAGGGCTTTGCAACAGGTGCAGTAATTGCTGCTGAATGGCTGATAGGTAAATCAGGGGTATTCGGTATGGAAGACCTGTTATTTGAAGGATTTAAGAAGTAAATAATTTAAGCTAAATTTGCAATCAATCAACAACCAGACAGAACTTAAAATCTTTCGAGATGTCCCTAACAATTATTCTTTTAATCCTGATAGTTTTCTTTCCGGTCCTTATATGGAAAACGTTTGAAACAGCAGGCTATCAAGGTTGGAAATCAGCAGTTCCATTTTTAAATTACTACATATGGCTGACAATAATCAATAAGCCTCTTTGGTGGTATATTTTCTTACTGGTTCCATTTATCAATGCCTTCATGGTTATGCTCATGGTTGTGGAAACGCTTAAATGCTACAATCGTTTCTCGCTTGGGGACCAGGCACTTGCAGTTATTTTCCCTTACGTTTATCTGCCATGGCTCGGAATTAAAAGTGGAAAAGATTACATTACACCTGCTAACAGGAAGCCTTACAAGAAAACTGCTGCCCGCGAATGGATTGATGCGATAATTTTTGCAGTAATTGCTGCCACAATCATACGAATGTTTATGGTTGAGGCATATACTATCCCAACTTCATCGATGGAAAAATCATTACTCATTGGTGACTTTTTATTTGTTAGCAAACTTAGCTACGGACCTAAAATTCCTAATACACCAATTGCATTCCCTTTTGTACATCATACACTTCCCCTTACTAAATATACCAAATCATACGTAGAATGGCTGAAACTGCCTTTTTACAGGTTCCCGGGAATGACAACAATCAAAAACAACGATGTTGTTGTTTTCAACTACCCTGACGGGGATACCGTCGCATTAAAAGTTCAGGACCGGAGTTATTATGCTTTGGTCAAGGATTTTGGACGAGAACGTGTTTGGAACGATAGAATAAATTTCGGCGATATAGTAGCAAGACCGGTTGACAAGAGGGAAAATTACATTAAGAGATGTATCGCTATTCCCGGTGACACACTTGAGATAATTGATCAGGTTGTGCATATTAATGGAAAGCCCCAGGAGCTTCCTGAATTGGCCCAGTTTACTTATATGGTAAAAACTGATGGCTCCAGGATTAACCCTAAAGCTCTTGAAAATCTAGGGGTTACCGAAAGGGTTATGATGGCCCAGCAGGATGAATATGCTTTAACACTTACTAAACAGTCAGCAGAGAAGCTAAAATCATTTATCAATATTAAGGAAGTAAAGAAAGTTATCCAGCCTAAAGGATTCTGGCAAGTCAGTACTTTCCCGTTTGATTCAGCTTATCCCTGGAACATTGATAATTATGGACCATTGGTAATACCAAAAGCAGGTGTTACTGTTAAACTGGACAGACAAAATATAGTTCTTTATGAGAGGATCATAAAAGCTTACGAAAATAACACACTGGAAATCCTGGGTGATAAAATCCTTATCAACGGAAAGCCTGCAACAGACTACACTTTTAAAATGGATTATTACTGGATGATGGGTGATAATCGTCACAACTCAGCTGATTCAAGGTATTGGGGCTTCGTTCCTTATGACCACATAGTTGGTAAAGCTGTATTTGTATGGTTGTCACTTGACAATAACAAGTCGTTATTTGATGGTAAAATTAGGTTTAACAAAATGATGCGTACAATAAATTAGAAAAAACAATAAGAACATGCAGATAGCTGAAATACACACTCCAAAAGGAGTAATGAAAGTTAAGTTTTATGAACAGGATGCGCCTAATACTGTGGCCAATTTTATAAAATTATCTAAGAGTGGATTTTACAATGGATTAACATTTCACAGGGTAATACCTCAATTTGTAATACAGGGAGGTTGTCCTGTAGGCACCGGCGTTGGTGGACCAGGTTATACAATTAAGTGTGAACTAACAGGCAATAACCAGTATCATGACCGTGGAGTGTTATCTATGGCACACGCAGGAAGAGATACCGGTGGCTCTCAGTTCTTTATCTGCCACAACAGACAGAATACCCAACACCTTGACAGGAACCACACTTGTTTTGGTAAAGTTTATGAAGGACTTGAAGTTATTGACCAGATACGTGCAGGCGACAAGATTGATAAAATTGAGATTAAAGAAGTTGATCAAATCTAAGACAAACAAACTATGAAACTAAAAACATCCCTTATACTTTTAATGACGTTTGCATCATTTAGCAACGTAATGGCACAGGCCCCTAAAGGAAATGATTTTAAAGGAACTATAACTTACAAGATAACATACCCCGATGCAAATCTTGATGCTGCTCAGATGTCGTCCATGCCTCAGACTATGATACTCTACCTGAATGGACCAAAATCAAAAGCAGAATTAAAAATGGGCGAGATGGACCAGACACTTATTATGGATTCTGAAGCCAAATCAACTGTAATTCTTGTAAACATAAACGGACAAAAAGCTGCCATTAAGCCTAAAAAGAATGACAGGCCAGCTGGAAAAGATCCAATTGTTGAATCTGCAAATGAAAGCAAGGAAATTGCAGGATTTGTTGCGAAGAAAGCTAACATCCACTACGGCGATGAAAAGTCAAAAGCTGCTCCAATTCAGGTATTTTACTCTGAAGAGGTTGGAACAAACAAGATATTTTATGACAATGAATACAGAAACTTACCTGGTGTACCACTAGAATTCAGGTACAAATTACAAGGTATGAATATGCTCTTAACTGCTACAAAAATTGAAAAAGGCAGAGTATCAAACAGAGAGTTCGAGATTCCGGGTGATTACAAAGAAACAACCCCTGAAGAACTTAGGAAAATGTTTGGTGGCGGTATGTAATCTCATTATAGATGGCAGCGAAAGGTAACACATTAAAGAAGAACAAACCCAAGGAAGAACCTGAGGACCTTCCTGGTAAGCCAAAAAAGAAAAGTAAAAGAACTATACCTCTATGGATAACTGATGGCAGGTTAAGCAAGATTTTTGGTGTTTTCCTTGTTCTGGTATCAATCTATTTATTGTTTGCCTTTACTTCCTATCTCTTTCAATATTTTAGCTGGGATGCTGATGACATATTCTCTCAGTTCAGTTTCAAGGAGATCTTTACTGATAACTCTGAGGTAGCCCAGAATTGGGCAGGCCGGCTTGGTGCGGCTTTATCGATTCTATTTATCAAAAAAGGGTTCGGTGTTGCATCCTACTTCTTTATCCTTATCTTATTTGTTGCAGGATTAAAGTACTCTCTTAAGATTGCATTGTTACCATTATGGAAAACTATAATTAATTCTCTTGCGGGAATAGTATGGTTTTCCGTAGCACTGGGATTTATTTTAAGAAATACATCCTATGCAATCCTGGGTGGCATTACAGGTTATCAGTCAGCCTTTTTCCTTGAAGGGCTTCTTGGTAAAACAGGTACAGCCATTCTCTTATTCTTTACTCTTTTAGCTATACTGGTTTTTGCATTTAATATGCCTCTTAGTTTGCCGAAACCTCCTGTAGATTCAGCATCCGAAAGTGAAGATGATCTAGCTTATTCATCAGATAATGGAACTCTTCTCTCTGATAAAAAACTCAATGTTAAGAATACGACCATCACTATTCCTGAGGACAAGTATAATACAGTTGAATATGCGGTTAAAGAAGAAGAGGAAGACACTGATGATTTTATTTTCTCTCAGGAAGAGCTGAATGATAAAACAGAAGTTATAGAAAAGAATAAGCAGGTTGAGTTTACTATTGAACAGGCAACAGAAGTTGAAGAATCTTTACCTGATACAGACCTGGAGTCAGATGAAAGCACTCCTTTGCATTACACAATAGATACTGAATATGATCCTACGCTTGATTTGCCGGATTATAAAAAACCTACCCTAGACCTTCTTGATGAATATGTGCAAGGAAATATTTCATATGCAGCCCAGAAGGAAGAACTTGAGGCAAATAAGGACCGTATTGTAGAAACCCTTGGCAATTATGGTATTACCATTGACAAAATCAAAGCTACAATAGGCCCAACTGTTACTCTTTATGAAATAATACCGGCAAAAGGTGTCAGAATTTCAAAGATTCGAAACCTTGAAGATGATATTGCCCTGAGCCTTGCAGCTATGGGAATAAGAATTATTGCTCCGATACCAGGAAAAGGAACAATTGGCATTGAGGTACCCAACCTTAAGCCTGAGATAGTGCCTATGAAGAGTATTATCGGTTCTGAGAGGTTCCAGCTTACAAAGTATGATCTACCCTTTGGAATTGGCAAAACTATTCAGAATGAACCGTACATTGTTGATCTCGCAAAATTGCCGCATATCCTTATGGCGGGTGCTACAGGTCAGGGTAAATCGGTTGGACTAAATGCAATTATCACTTCAATACTCTATTGTAAACATCCTTCAGAGGTAAAATTCATCATGATTGACCCCAAGAAGGTTGAATTGACACTATTCTCTAAGATAGAAAGGCATTTCCTTGCAAAACTTCCTGATTCAGAGGAAGCTATTATAACTGATACGAGAAAAGTCGTCAGAACCCTCAACTCTCTCAATATTGAGATGGAGAACAGGTATGATCTTCTGAAAGATGCCCAGGTAAGGAACATAAAAGAGTATAATACACGGTTTATTGCCAGGAAACTCAGTCCTCTTCATGGGCACAGGTTCCTCCCCTACCTGATTGTTGTAATCGATGAGTATGCCGACCTCATTATGACTGCAGGTAAAGAAATTGAGGTGCCCCTTACTTTACTTGCCCAGAAAGCAAGAGCTATTGGTATTCACCTTGTAATAGCAACCCAACGTCCGTCGGTAAATATTATTACTGGTACTATTAAAGCCAATTTCCCTGCGCGTATCGCTTTCAGGGTAATTTCTAAGATTGACTCAAGGACAATTCTTGATTCTGGTGGAGCTGACCAGCTTGTTGGCCGTGGTGATATGCTTCTATCAAGCGGAAGTGATCTCTTAAGATTACAGTGTGCTTTTGTAGATACACATGAGGTTGAAAGAATCACTGAGTTTATTGGATCACAAAGAGGCTACGCAGATGCATATCACTTACCTGAATACGCAGATGAACAGGATGAAAAGGAAGTAGACTTTGATCCCCAGCAAAGAGACGAATTATTTGAAGAAGCAGCCAGAATCATTGTAGCAACTCAACAAGGCAGCACATCTCTTCTGCAACGTAAACTTAAGCTGGGATACAATAGGGCCGGAAGAATAATTGACCAGTTGGAGGCCGCCGGAATTGTTGGTCCTTTTGAAGGAAGTAAAGCCAGAGAAGTACGAGTTTCTGATGGTTTGGCTTTGGAACAGTTTTTGAAGGATCTGGATACTGGAAAGAATGAATATTAAATAACACAACTATCAAATACTATGAAAAAAATATTCCTTACTTGCTTAACTTTTCTTTTTGTCTTCTCTTTATCTGCTCAATCAGATAAAAAAGCTCAAAGCATTCTAAAGGAAGTCTCTGCAACTACAAAAGCTTACAAAACAATAAGGATTGAATTCACTTATAAGCTTGAAAACACAGCTCAAAAAATTAATGATAGCTATAAAGGCGTACTGATTTCAAAAGGCGACAAGTACAAACTTACTGTATCGGGCCAGGATGTAATAAGCGATGGTAAAACTGTATGGACTTATCTGAAAGACGCCAACGAAGTTCAGGTAAATAGCGTTGGAGAAGATGATGATTCTTTCACACCTACCAAACTACTATCGTCATACACTGAAAACTTTAAAGCTAAATTGCTGAAAGAAACACCTACAGAACAAATCATTGAACTTACACCTACTCAGAAAAAGAACTTCAACAAAGTAAAAGTAACTGTTGATAAGGCCAAAAAGACAATAAGCTCAATCTCAATATTTGATAAAAATGGTTCTGTATACAGTTATATCGTGAACAAAATGGATGTTAACCAGAACTTCTATGACACAATGTTCACATTCAAACCTGCAGAGCATCCGGGAGTTGAAGTAATTGATATGCGTTAAGATCAGAAGATCCAATCCATAAGATAAGGCCGGTAATAAACCGGCTTTTTCTTTACTGTCAAACCAGAAACAAATTCGGTCTTTTCCGGTTTATTGATGAAAAAATATAGGCATGGGGATTCTTTACAATATCTCATTATTAATACATTCCTGGAACAGGTGGTTAATAATAATCGTTGGACTTTTTCTTTTTGTTACACTTATTGCTTCTCTTTCCAGAAACGATAATAAAATCAGTAATACCCAAGGAACAGCACTTTTGTTTTTAATTACACTCCATATCCAGTTGTTGATCGGTCTGTTGTTGTATTTCATCTTTAGTCCATTAACTAAAATCGCTTTTAGTGATTTCGGCAGTGCAATGGCTAATGCAGATTTACGTTTCTGGGCGGTAGAGCATACACTTCTAAATATTATCGGTATAGCCCTTGTTCAGATCGGGTATTCTAAAAGCAAGAAAAAGTCAGGAAAGGATAAACATAAATCTCTTCTCTTGTGGATGGGCATAGGTTTTCTGTTAATACTACTGGCTATTCCATTTGGAATAATGGGTGTTGAGCGTCCATGGTTCCGACTTTGATAATTTTCTTTTAACAGATGTCGCATTATATACAATACTATCCCACCGATAGTCGTTAATTATCTGTCGACAGAACGTATAAGATGCTGATTATATGCATGATATAGAGCCTTTTTATGCATGGGAAGAATTATATAATGCTTCACAGGATGAACGATCTCCATTTTTTGGAAGAGAGTACAACGATGTGGTCTGTACAAATGTGATTTATAATTACTATATCCACCCACACTGGGATGAGTTTGGCTCTGCAACTCTATATACTAAAGTTCTTTTCGCAGACTATTCTGAAAGATTTTGCATAATAGAATTACTGGGTGAATGGAATGACTGCCTGTATAACGATATTATGTATTTAAAACGGAATCTCATAGAACCAATCATGAGAGAAGGAATAAATCAGTTCATCCTTATCGGTGAGAATGTCCTCAATTTTCATGGCGATGATGATTCCTACTATCAGGAATGGTATGAAGACCTGGATGATGGCTGGATTGCTCTCCTTAATTTTCGTGAACATGTTACTGACGAATTCAATCATCAGCGATTGTATTATTACCTGAATTTTGGAGGATTATTTGACCATATAAACTGGAGGACTTTAACACCACGTAATCTATATTTTGTGGTTGATCAACTTATCCAAAAAAGGCTTGAAGGATAGTTTGTTTTCGGATTAATTTTTCCTTGCCCTAAGCATTTCATGTTTCCCGGGGGGGCCGGGCAATCGTTCTGTAATAAAACCACATCCCTGCATAGCACGCCTGACAACTCCTTTGCTACAATAAGTTACCAGAATTCCTCCAGGATTCATGAGAGAATAAATTTTATCTAAGTTACCTATATCCCATAATCCGGCTTCAGTATTTGGAGAAAATGCATCAAAATATATAAGATCAAAGTGATCAGAAGGATTATAATCCTCTAATCTTTCTTTGATAAGCGTAAAAGTGAATTTTTCATCAAGCACTTGCCTTATTCCAATATTCATATGCATATTCATAAAGTGCTCGTGCAAATTTACTGCTTCGAGATACTCAGCGTATTTCAGCTGCAATATCATGTTTTGAGGAATAAGATAGGGCTCCAAACCAACATAATCAATCTTTAAGTTTCGTGATTCCTTCAACTTTTCCTTTTCTAGTAGAGTAAGAAAAGCATTAAGACCTGTTCCGAATCCAACTTCAAGGATTCTTAAGTTCTCTTTAACCGCAGAAATTTCTGATAAACCGGCTTGGATAAATACATGCCTGGACTCCTGCACAGCACCATGTACAGAATGGTAATGCTCTTTCTTTTCTGAATTGAATAGAGTATATGACCCATCTTCTGTCATGTAGAGTTCAATATCACCCATTTGCTATTTATTATAGAGAATTAATATATCTTTTACCGGTTGATCTGACTGATACAAATTTTCAGGAACCTGGGCTGGCAGGTGGTAGACTGATATCCTTCCATCCTCTGCCAGAAACAGGCCGTTATCCTCTTTGCTGTATGTCATAGCCTGTAAATTTGTTATGTTTAAATAATTCACAGTGCTGGCTATTTGAGGCCGATACCATAAGATAACATTCTCTGTTGCCATAAAATAATTCCCATCATCGCCAGTTACAGCATCCACTCTGATATCCGTAACATCATGTAAATAGATAAGTGATTTATTTAAAGGGTTAAATTGCCAGGCTTGCGTTTCTTCATCGGTTGTAACTAAGATTAAAATATTTTCATCTTCAAGTTCACTAATAAATAATCCAGTACCATTCAGGTCGGTACTATAGTACACATTTCCTGCCGGGTAGTTAAATACAACCAGTTTTTGAGGCTGGTTATCAAATGAATGTAATATTGAGTACACGAAACTTTTTGTCTTTAAGGATTTTATAAACCTCCCGTTTGGAAAGCTTATGCTGGTAAATGTCTTATTACCCTCTTGGTTGTAAACATCAATATAACCTTTCCATACAGCTGCATTAACAAAACCATCTGAAGCATTGAAGGAAGTGAAGTATGGCAAATTCCCACCAACAATAGCCGGTACTGACCAAATCAATTCCTTTTGATCGATACTGTATGACCTGATTCCGTCAATTAAACTTCCTGAAGTATAGAAATTTCTATACCTGGAATCCATATATCCTCCCAGATATTCAGAATTCCAGCTGAAGAATGTTTCTGACGTTCCCTGGCTTGTGAGCATTTCCAGGGTATTTACTGTGGGGCTCCCGGTTACTATAAATACTTTCTCTAAACTACGTTCAAGTGTCAGAAGAGAAACCGGATACCAAAAATTAAACACATCATCAGCATCAGCCACCTCCAGGTGAAGGTAATGTTTGCCATCCTCAATATACTTATTGTTAACAACTAAAAAAGATTCAATGACTGTCTCTTGAGTTCCGGGTATAATCTGTTTACCGGGGAAAAGAGGTTTTAATTCTTCATCCGTTACAGATATGCTGATACCCTTTATTGCTTTTATATGAGTAATAGTTGCAGAAATTATAATAGTATCGCCATAACTGAAAGATTCAAATTCCAATGGCCGTGATAAGCTAACAACAGGCTCTGTTGTTAATTCATCCTCATGCCCCGAACAAGAAAAAAGCAATAAAATAAAAATAATTATTGTATAAATATTTCTGTACAAAAGTGACATTACCTACTTTTTCATTGCCTGGTAGTATTAACAATTAAACTTAATATTAATACCTTTATGGCAAATTTAGTATTTCCATGATATACACCGTTAAAATCGAGAACGTTTTATTTCTGGACATTGAAACTGTACCTCAGTTTAAGGAATACAATCTGATTCCCGATGAGCTTAAAAACCTCTGGGATCATAAAGCCCAATATCTTATAAAAAGTGAAAATGATAATCCTGAAACACTTTACGAAAGGGCTGGAATATATGCTGAATTCGGTAAAATTATATGTATATCTGTCGGTTTATTCCATGGACAGTCACTATACATCAAATCATTTGCCGGTGACAATGAATATAAGATTCTGGAAGATTTCTCAATGCTCTTAAACAAGAGTTTCGATAAAAAAGAATCTTTGCTTTGCGCTCACAATGGTAAGGAATTTGATTTCCCTTATATCAGCAGGCGTATGCTGATAAACGGAATTAAACTTCCTGTTATCCTAAACATAGCAGGTTGTAAACCCTGGGAAGTAAGACATCTTGATACCATGGAACTTTGGAAGTTTGGCGACCATAAAAATTATACATCGCTGGAATTGCTGACATCAATTTTCGGAATTGAATCACCAAAAGATAATATGCATGGCAGAGAAGTGGCTGGTGCATATTGGAATGATAACGATCTGAGCAGAATAGTAATCTATTGTCAAAAGGATGTTGTCGCACTTGCACAATTATTCAGAAAATACCGCGGAGAGGAAATTATCGCACCTGATCAGATTAAAATCATTGAGAATAGTTAATAATTTTTAAAAGATCAGAACAATAAGCTGCATAATGGCATTGTATGATTACATTTGCATATTAATAATTAACATAACCCATGAAAAACGCAATCACCCTATTTGCAGTTACCCTGATCCTACTCATTAGTTTTGATGCATCTGCACAAAAAAAGAAGAAAGACAAGAAAGATAAATCAACAATTGAATTAAAAACCAACATTGACAGTATCAGTTATATTATTGGCCACGATATTGGCAAGAATCTTAAAACCAACGATATCCAAATAAACCAGGAGATATTTGATGCAGGTGTCAGAAATGGTATAGCCGGAAATGATTCAGTCCTTTCAGAAGAGCAAACCCAACAAAAGATGATGCAATTCCAGCAGGAAATGATGGCTAAGAGAGACCAGAAAACAACACAAGCTTCTGCTGCTGAAAAGGCTAAAGGCGAAGCTTTCCTGAATACTAACAGAGCAGCCGAGGGAGTTAAGGAGACGCCTTCAGGACTTCAGTATAAAGTTATAACTGAAGGTGGTGGAGATAGTCCGTCTTCTGAAGATGTTGTCGAGGTCCATTATACCGGTAAGCTTCTGGATGGAACGGTTTTTGACTCATCTGTTGAAAGAGGCCAGCCTGTAAAATTCCCTCTTAATGGAGTTATTCCTGGTTGGACTGAAGGTCTGCAACTTATGAAACCAGGAGCAAAATACATACTCTATATTCCTTCTTCACTGGCATATGGTGATCGTGGAACAGGACCTATACCTGGTGGTGCAACCCTGATTTTTGAGGTTGAACTTCTTTCAATTGAAAAGAAATAATTCGATCCTTTAAAGATAATCTGTAAAAGAAAGAAGCCTGGATGAGTGATCCCGGCTTCTTTCTTTTTACATTTATAGCTGATTATCAGCACACTTACATTTTTACTTTTGTTAATAAATTAATGCCATTCTACGTCAAAAAAAAATAAATGCTTCTTACTTTTGATTTATGGAAGACAATAAGATTAAATCAAAAGACATCACCCGTAATAAGCTGACAAAGGCTGATTTTTTTAACCATGGTAAATTGCCGCCTCAGGCGATCGAACTTGAAGAAGCAGTACTTGGAGCTATCATGCTTGAAAAGGATGCCCTTGCCTCCATTATTGATATTATAAAACCAGAGGCATTCTATAAGGAAGCGCATCAAATAATCTTTTCCGCTATTACACGACTGTTCGCAAAAACCGAACCGATTGACATCCTGACAGTTACTAATGAACTAAAGTTCTCAGGCGAGCTTGATGCTGCCGGTGGCCCTTTTTATATAGCCCAACTCACTAACAGAGTGGCTTCAGCTGCTAATACTGAATATCATACAAGAATTATACTCCAGAAATTTATTCAGAGGGAATTAATCAGGATATCATCAGAAATTATAAGAGACGCCTATGAGGATACTACTGATGTTTTTAATTTATTAGATAAAGCTGAAAACGAACTTTTTGCTGTTGGTGAGAAAAACCTGCGTCGCAATTATACCGGTATGCAGGTTCTCATGAGTAGTGCAATGATGCAGATACAGAATGCAATAACCAATAAAAATACTTTTACAGGCGTCGGCTCCGGTTTTACTGAGCTCGACAGAGTAACATCAGGATGGCAGCCATCCGATCTTATTGTTATTGCTGCCCGTCCCGGTATGGGTAAAACTGCTTTTGTACTAACCATTGCCCGAAATGCAGCAATTGATTTTAACCGGGCCGTAGCTATCTTCTCACTTGAAATGTCGTCTGTACAGTTGGTAACACGTCTTATTTCAGCCGAAGCACAATTACCTGGTGATAAACTTCGCAAAGGTGAACTTGCGCATCATGAGTGGCAGCAACTAATTACAAAAAGTAATATCCTGATCAATGCACCTCTTTATATAGATGATACACCTTCACTTTCTATCTTTGAGCTGAGGGCAAAAGCAAGGCGTTTAAAAGCACAACACAATATCCAGATGATTATAATTGATTACATCCAACTGATGTCTGCTGGTATTGAAAGATCACAAGGTAACAGGGAACAGGAAATAAGTAACATCTCCAGGTCGCTAAAGAGTCTTGCGAAAGAACTAAACATACCCGTTATAGCATTGTCACAGCTCAACAGGTCGGTTGAGGCACGCCCGAGTAAAAAACCCTTACTCTCTGACCTCAGGGAATCCGGTGCAATTGAGCAGGATGCTGACATGGTTTTATTTATTTACAGGCCTGAATATTATAAACAGGATAAAGATGCTGACGGTGAAAATCTTCAGGGGTTAGCTGAGATCAGCATAGCAAAGCATCGTAATGGTTCACTCAAGGATATCAATCTTAAATTTATTAGTCAGTATGCCAAGTTTGTTGATCCTGAACAATCCGATCTTAGTATAATGCCAAATGGTAAATTCATGACTTACCAGTCAAAATTGAATAATGAAACAGAAACTCCCGTAGATGGTCAGAAATTAGACGAAGATCATACAATGCCATTTTAAGGGTTCAGTGTAACAAACCTTGCAATTATCCGTTTATAAGCATCAATGTTTCCATCATGAAGAGACTATTTGTTTTCATCTTTTTTGCTTTCATATTGACGGAAGTACATGCTGCCTTTCTTCTTATACCAATGGACAGGTCACAAAAGAACCATTTAAAGGCATATGGACTAACATATTGGGCACTGCAACAGCAAGTTGAGGTTAGCTGGCTTCTCAATTACAGGGGTGGTAGTTTTATGTTGAGACATCACCCGGATATTGAACAAGAATGTGCAATACGTGGTATCTCCTACGAAATTATCGCTGATGCCCAACAGCAGGCAATATTAGCTGAGATCGCAGACCCCCAGTCGAACATGGATGAAATGAAATTGCAGAAAGCACCAAAGATTGCAGTATATACCCCCAAGAACAAATTACCGTGGGATGATGCTGTAACTCTTGCCCTGACTTATGCAGAAGTACCTTATGATGTTGTCTATGATGAAGAAGTAATTGGAGGCTCTCTGCCTTTATACGATTGGCTTCACCTGCACCATGAAGATTTTACCGGTCAATACGGAAAGTTTTGGGCTGCCTACCGCACGGCACCCTGGTATATTGATGATGTCAGGGGCACAGAAGCTATGGCAGCAAAACTCGGCTTCTCTAAAGTATCTGAATTAAAACTGGCTGTTGCGCAAAAAATCAGAGAGTTTACTGCCGGTGGTGGTTATCTCTTCGCCATGTGTTCAGCACCTGATAGTTATGATGTGGCATTAGCTGCTGAGAACATCGACATCTGTGATGTTATGTTTGATGGCGATGGTTCGCAGCCTGATGCAAATAAGCATCTTAATTATGATAACTGCTTTGCATTCACTGACTTTACTGTCGTCTTAAATCCTTATGAGTACGAAATCTCAAACATTGATGTCAGCACAACAAGACGGGTAAGTATGACGGATGACTTTTTTACACTGTTTGAGTTCTCAGCCAAATGGGATCCGGTTCCTACAATGTTGACTCAGGATCACGAGAAAGTTATTAAAGGATTTATGGGACAAACGACAGCTTTCAACAAAAAGCTTGTCAAACCAAACGTTATTATAATGGGTGAGAATAAAGCTGCTAATGAGGCAAGGTATATTCATGGTAGTTATGGTAAGGGAACATGGACATTTTATGGTGGACATGACCCTGAAGATTATCAACACCTCGTCGGAGACCCTCCTACTGACCTGAACCTTTATCCGAATTCACCAGGATACAGACTTATTCTTAACAATGTATTATTCCCTGCAGCTAAAAAGAAAAAACAGAAAACCTGATGTTACACACTAACATGTTAGCTAAATTTTCCAAACAGACCCTATTTTCAGGAACTAATATCAAAAATGTCTGCCTGCCAATCTTCGCACTTATTACCCTTTTCTTTTTCCCTTTATCAAGCCTTAACGCACAAAAGAAATATACTTTAAGTGGTTATGTTAGGGAGAAAGAGAGCAGGGAACTTCTTCCGGGGGTCAATATCTATCTGCCAAAGCAAAACTCAGGGGCAATAACAAATAATTACGGATTCTATTCAATTACCCTCCCCGAAGGTAATTATCAGGTAGTATACAGCTATGTTGGCTATACCCCCGAAGTTAAGGAAATAAACCTGCAGGCAAATATAATGGTTGATGTGGATCTGACAGGAGTTATATTGCAGGAAGTAGTCATTTCTGCTGAAAGAGCTACAAGAATCAGCGAATCAAATAATATAAGCATGATCACGCTGCCGGTGCAGCAAATCAAGCAGATACCTGCGCTGCTAGGTGAGAAAGATGTATTTAAAGCTTTGCAATTGATGCCAGGTGTTCAAAAAGGATCTGAAGGTTCAAGTGGCCTTTATGTAAGAGGCGGAGGGCCTGACCAAAATCTCATAATCCTTGATGACGCTCCTGTTTACAACGCAAGCCATCTCTTTGGTTTCTTTTCAATCTTTAATGGTGATGCCTTAAAAAGTGTTGAACTGATAAAAGGTGGTTTTCCGGCAAGATATGGAGGCAGGCTTTCATCAGTAGTTGAAATGACTATGAAAGATGGCAACAAGCAAAAGCTGTCAGGCGAAGCAGGAATTGGTATAATCTCTTCACGTCTTTTACTTGAAGGTCCCATAGTAAAAGGAGTATCATCTTTTCTCGTTTCAGGAAGGAGAACATACATTGATGCTCTTACAAGGCCCTTCATGAACCCCGAAGAGATAGCAGGGTATTATTTTTATGACCTTAATGCTAAATTGAATTATGACTTTGGCAGCCGCAACAAGATATATTTAAGCGGATATTTTGGCAGAGATAAGTTTAATGTAAAGACAAGTTATCGTAAGAATGAAAGCCAGGAAGGCGGACTTTATTGGCAGAATGCTACAGCAACACTTCGCTGGAACCATCTTTTCGGAGCAAGGTTGTTCTCAAATACTTCATTGATCTTCAGTGATTACAGTTTGAATATTTATAACCGTGTTAAAGAGAATCAGGAATCATATTCTTTAAAATATCTTTCAGGGATTAGAGATTATACCATTAAACACGATATAGATTACAGTGTCTCACCGTCTTACAAGATAAAGACAGGTATCGCTTTTACTAATCACCGTTTTTCACCCAGTGCTTTTGTTGAAAAAGATGACGCCAACCTTATCTATCAGAATAAGAAGATTTTGTATGAATCTTACGAAGGAGGAATTTACCTCGAGAATAATCTTAAACTTGGCGCGAAAGTGATTGCTAATGCAGGATTACGGTATAGTACTTTCTTTGCTGATTCGAAAAATTATTCTGCCATTGAGCCAAGGTTGGTAATCAACTACAATTTCATTAAGAACATTTCATTCAAAGCCGGCTATGCCGAAATGAATCAGTATATCCATCTCTTAAGTAATACAGGCATCGGCTTGCCTACTGACCTTTGGGTACCATCAACCGGAAGGATTAAACCACAGTTTTCCAGGCAATATTCTGCCGGGTTTGCTAAAGATTTGCCTAAATACGATATCACCTTAACAATTGAAGGATATCATAAAAGGACTGAACGGATATTAGGATATCTGCCGGGAGCGAGTTTTATGGCAATTGATGACCCTACCGATTCACAGGAATTTACCTGGCAGGATAATGTAACACCGGGAGAAGGCAAATCAACAGGAGTAGAATTTTTGGTGCATAAGAAATCAGGTGATTTCAATGGATGGATCGGTTATACACTCTCGTGGACAAAATTACGCTTTGATGAACTTAACTTCGGTAAAGAGTTCTGGGCACGTTACGACAGAAGGCATGATATTTCAATAGTACTGCTTTACTCTTTAAATGACAAGGTTTCATTTGCCGGAACATGGGTTTATGGCACCGGAAATGCTATTACTTTACCGTTAGGTGAATTCCCTGCTTCACCGCATAACCCCATTGCTGATATCCTCGAATCAGCTGGCCAACCGTTGTATTACAGCTATAATCAAAATGTTACTGATTATGGCTTGCTAAATTCCTATAGAATGAAACCTTATCACAGACTTGATCTTGGTGTAAGGTTTTATAAACAACTCAAAAAAGCTGAACGTGTCTGGGAGATTGGACTGTACAATGCATATAGTCGTAAGAATCCCTTCTTCTATTTCGTTGAAGAAGAATGGGAAAATGAAACTGTGACCAGCAAATTAAAGCAGGTCTCCATTTTCCCTGTTATTCCTTCAATTTCTTACTCAATAAAGTTTTAACATCATGAGAAACAATATAATCCTCATTTCGTTGCTTATCATTTTTACATTTTCATCTTGTGAAAACATGGTAACAGATGTTGATGCTCCGGTTTCTGCACCTAAATTGGTTGTATCAGGTTTTATTACCCCTGGATTGCCTGATATAAAGATCAGAGTCTACAAAAGCCGGCCTCTTTATACTCCAACACAAAATACAGGCGAGTATCCGGCTCTTGAAACAGCTTTGGTAAATCTTTCTGATGGTACCACAAGCGTTACTCTTCCTTTCGATCCGCAACTCAAATGTTATCGTATTAGTCAGGATGAATTAAAAATAGAAAAAGGCAAAACATACTTCCTTACAGTTACCAATAATGGGGAAACGGTTAATGCTCAGGCTACTGTTCCTGATTTAACACCTCCCGACCTTGAAGTCACTAGTTTGGATACAATTACAGGAGACTGGGAGCAGACTATGTACCGTGCCCACCTCAGATTCCGGGATCTGGCCGGTAAAGGTAATTTCTATAGTATTACATCATCTTTTATCTACTATATTGAAGGCGAAAACCAGCCGTATATTTATGAAACCGGTTTCTCACGGGGAGAACCTTATATGTCAGACATCAATAATGAAGGTGAGTATTTTGCCTTTACAACAGATGATATATTCATGCCGTATCCTGATTCGGAGCTTAGATTAGTATTTACCCTGGCTGTGACTGATGAGAATTATTATCATTTTCATAAAGCCATCCGGAATTTCGATGATGATAATCCTTTTGCTGAACCCTCTCCCATATATTCAAATGTGAACGGTGGCTTAGGAGTTTTCGCTGCTTATGTGCAGGAGGTAATCGTAAAGGATTATTAATTCACCTTCCTGGTGTATGTGATATAAGAGTAGTCAAAACCAAGATTACAATTATCAACTACATCCTCCCTTTCAATTTCCTGCCATTGACTAAAATCTATTTCAGGAAAGAATGTATCAGCCTGGAAATCTCTGTGCACTATTGTAAGGATCAGCTTATCAGTTATTGGAAGGAACTGTTCATACACCTGGGCACCTCCAATTATGAAATTTTCTTTATCAGTATCCAGCATTTCAACAGCTTCCCCAAGTGAATGAGCAATCTCACAGCCAGGCAATGTTATGTCCTTTTTCCGGGTCATCACAATATTCCTTCTTCCTGATAAAGGTTTTACAGGGAGTGATTCATAGGTTGACATGCCCATTACGATAGTATGCCCCATTGTGATACTTTTAAATCTCTTAAGATCTCCGGGAATATGCCATAAAAGGCGGTTTTCACAGCCTATGGCGTTGTTTTGGGCAATGGCGACTACTATGGATATTTCTTTTTTACTCATCATTTAAACGGCTACAGAAGCTTTTATTGCCGGATGAGGATCATAGCCGGTGAGAGCAAAATCCTCATACCTGAATCCAAAAATATCTTTCACTTCCGGGTTAATATTCATAACAGGCAAAGGTCTGAAATCGCGGCTTAGCAGAAGATTTACCTGTTCCATGTGATTTTGGTATATATGGGCATCACCAAATGTGTGAATAAATTCGCCTGGCTTCAATCCTGTTACCTGTGCTATCATCATGGTTAACAGCGCATAAGAGGCAATGTTAAAAGGAACACCAAGGAAAATATCTGCACTTCTCTGATAGAGTTGACATGATAATTTCCCATCAGCTACATAAAACTGAAACAAAACATGACATGGTGGCAAAGCCATAAGATGAAGTTCACCCGGATTCCATGCAGAAACAATCAATCGACGCGAATCAGGGTTTTTTCTGATCGTGTCTACGAGTTCACTTATCTGATCAACCACCTTACCATCCGGACCTCTCCATGAACGCCACTGAAAACCGTAAATTGGCCCGAGGTTTCCATTCTCATCCATCCATTCATCCCATATAGTAACTTTATTTTCATGCAGGTAAGCAACATTGGTTTCACCTTTCAGAAACCAAAGTAATTCATGAATAATCGACTTAAGATGTACCTTTTTCGTCGTTAAAAGAGGGAATCCTTCATTCAGGTCAAAACGCATCTGGTAACCAAACACACTTTTTGTACCAGTCCCTGTCCTGTCTTCCTTGGTTACACCATTGGCTAGTACATGCTTCAGAAGTTCATGATATTGCTTCATCGGTATTCACTATGTTATTATTGTACTTTGTGATAATTCAAAAACTCAGTTGGCAGTTCTTTTACTAAAATGTCCGGAATCGCCCCATTTCCCATAACCTATGACATTACCTGAAAGCTTTATTCTTGCTTCCAGGCAGTTAGTGCAATCGGATGCCTCTTCATCAGTACACGGTTTATTTTCATAAAGCTTGTAATCATTTCTGAACAGTCCGGGAGTAATGTTTGGCATGATGATATTAGCGCCTATCTTCAAGGCTTTTTCCCTTCCAATGGGATCAATTGCCTGCAGTGCTGTTGCAGATGCAATATTAATATCTTTCATCATTATCCTTAAAACAGCAATCATCTTAAGTGCCAGGCTGAAACGCATATTCAACGGCATCAATTGATCTTTGAATTGCCATAATGGAGTATCAGTATGCTCAATGTAAGGCCCCATCCCACACATATCAATATCAAGATCCTGCATGAAAAGCAGGTCATCAGCCAGATCTTCAGTAGTTTGGAATGGGAGGCCTATCATAACACCAGTTCCTACCTGGTATCCCGTATTCTTCAAATCATGTAAGGCTTTTAACCTTTTCTCAAATTTATGCCTGTTATCTTCCGGATGTATTTTATAATACAACTCCTTATTGCTTGACTCAATACGAAGCAGGTACCGGTGTGCACCGGCATTAAACCATCGTTTATAAGTATCTGGTGATTGCTCTCCTACAGAAAGTGTTATTCCAAGGTTATTATCCGATAATTCCTTAATCCCTTTAACTAATCGTTCAATTCTTTCAGTGAACTGTCTGTTTTTAATCTCCCCACCCTGCAGTACTACTGACCCATACCTGTTTTCATAGGCAAACTTTGCTGCATAAAATATCTGGTCATCTGAGAGATTATACCTGCTTACCTTATTATTTCCTGCCCTTATTCCACAGTATAGACAATTCTTGGAACAAACATTTGAAAATTCAATCAATCCACGGAAATAGACTACATTACCAATATGTTTTTCTTTAACCTGTGCAGAGAATGAGAATAACTCATTCATGTCCGCACCTGTAGAATCAAGGAGGGTAACAATATCATCCCTGGTAAACTTGCTTTTTGAAAGGATATCAGTTATCTTGCTCATACCATTATTTGGCTGATGCAAAATTAAGCTTTAAAATAATGAGAAAAACATTACTCAACCCTGAGTTTGGTGCCTATTTTAAGGACTTTTTTGGGACTAATACCATTCATTTTGCAAATACGGTCGACTGTTGTCTTATGACGTAATGCAAGTGCATAAAGGGTATCACCTTGTTTGATTTTAACAAACTTGCCTGAATCGTTATCTTGGTGCTGCAGCCCTGTCATCGGAGTTTCCTTTTCTGCAAATCCTAACAATTGTTTATCCATTGTTATACAATCCTGCTTCAGGGCAAAGTTTTCGAAATCAATAATTCTTGACGGATTGAAGTGTTCACCAAGTATTCTTGTCTCAAAGTGCAGGTGATCAGTGCTTGCTCTTCCGGTGCGTCCGCCAAGCCCGATGGGTTGTCCAGCTTTGACTATTTCATTCACATTTACGAGATACTTGGATAGATGACCGTAAACGGTTTCTAATCCGTTTTCATGTCTTACCACGATGATTTTACCATAGCCGCTTATACTTCGTGCAATCCTGACTTTACCATCAAATGCACTGACTATTGTATCGCCATGCTGAAGTTTGATGTCCATACCTGCATGAAATCTTCCTCCCCGGGGACCATATGCTGAGATTACTTTACCTTTAAAAGGAAATACAAAGTTTCCTGATGCGATGTCGTGGTTAAATAAGACAGTTGAATCTGAAATTTTCGACCAGTCAGTCCTTCCAATTCTGATGTTTAGCGTATCCCATCTGTTATTATAGAGCACATCTGTGGGTACGAACATCATCTCATGACTGACAGATTCGTTGGAAATTATTTCAGGTTCATCCTCATAGTTATAAGGAGAGGGCCCTGGTTGATTGATCTCAGGATGAAAGAATTCAGCGGTATCTATCGTGAAGGTCTGACTGTAGGCGCTGGATGTACATAACAAAAGCACACATATAGTGACTATCGCAAGTATTTTCAACCTAACATCCATCTTCAGTATAATTATAATCAAAACCTTAACAACACAAAAATAGGATAATAGGTAGAAGCGCTTCTCCTCAAATCTGATATTTGAGGCAAAATCGGTGTTAAAAAATGTTAACAACCTATTATGATGTTGATATCTAGCTTATTAAGTAATCATGAAAATCATCCATCCAACACTTGATCGAATTATTAAATCAACGGTTAATAGAAGGCTGCTGAGGGTAGTGTATTTACTAATTAAAACTTCGGATGGGTCTCCAAAGGCATTTCATACGTATTTCATACGTGTTTCATACGTATTTCATACGTATCAACACGTATAAAACACGTATGAAACACGTATAAAGTACGTATGAATAGCATATCCATTACCCATATGCCTTCCAATAGACAACAAAAAAAAGGCTATCTCTCTGAGACAGCCTCTTAAATCAATTTAATTCGATTACGTTTAAGGGAATTGCAGTCCCGGATAATCATTAACATTAACTTTAGGTATATTGGATTCATACCTGCTGTTTATTGCTTCAATAAAGTAATTAGCAACAATAGCATTCCCACGGGGTGTGAGATGCAATCCATCAAGTGAGTTAAAACCACCAGTTATATATCCCAGTCCATATTTTACCCCTTCATAAACCAGGCCTGAACTAAGAGCATGGAAGATTTCTTCAGCATCTACCAGGGCTAATCCTTTCTGGTTTGCGAGATTGGTAATAATTCCATTATATGCAACTGTTGCAGCCTTGATTTCAGCTATCTCGTCCTCACTCAGGAAATATTGTGGGAGGATAGGTTTAAGTGAGCCCCATCCTGCACATTTCAATGAATCTTGTGGTGTGGAAAGTAAGATTTTCTCATTTGATTTAATCTGCCTCAATCCACCTGGGGCAGCAGGATCATATACAATAAAGGGATTTTGTCCCAGGCTGAAGGTTATGCCTAATTGGGAATAACCGGCATTCAGTCCTGCAACCTGAGCCTGATCTGTTAAAACAAGCCCATTAAATGGAATTGTATTAAAGAAAGCTACACCCGTAATATCGGGTATTGTAGCCACTGCTCCTTTTGCCCCACCTGAAGTCATCGCATCCAGGATAGTCGAATAAGCATAATAAAATAATTCTGGAGATGTAAGAGAATCAGCTTCAGCGCCGGTAAGTCCATAAGACAGTATGTCATTATTCCCAATCCACAGTGTAAAGAATGTCGGTTCCAATGTCATTGCCTGCTGAAGCACTGACATGCGCTCCGGGTCTTTACTAAACCTGGTAAAATATGGGTTTAATAGACCATAACCAGGAAAAATCAGATGAAATGACTTAGCTCCGGGTATACCAAGATTACTTGAATTGTAGAGCTCTTCCATTCGCCTGAAGTTATTAGGGTCTGGTGTTGCTGCCGGATTAATTAATTTATAAAGAGCAGGACCAAGAGATGGAGGAGCACCAGTTATGAGCTGTCCCATGCAGTCTTTGGCAGGATTCAGATTGAGCACTAACTTATTACCAAAGCCTAGGTCGTCATACATTAATGGCTGAGTAAATTCACCACCACCCACAAGTTTTAGCTGTCCGGCTATGATATTGGGATATGAGACTTCCTGAGCCGATTTGATTAAATCACCATCACGATAACCGGATGTAAGAGAATTACCTAAAGCAACATATTTACTGAAGTCGGCATTACCTGCTGTTGGTTCAAAACTGTCAAGTTCGGGCTTGCAAGCTGTAAAGCCAACAATTAACAGTAATAACCAAATAAATCTGTATGTTTTCATAGTTTCCTCTCCTCTTTTTAAAAGTTATAAGTTATCCCAATCCCGGGTATGTATGAATAAGTCTTATAAGTTCCGGAGAAATTATCTGGATTATAAGACCGGTCACCTTCCTGCCCGTTGATATAAAGGAAAGAAAGATCAATGGCCAGTTTCTTAACCGGATAATAGGATAAACCGGCAGTAATACCAATACTGTTAAGACTTGGTGTTTCAGGTGAGAAGTAATCACTGTTTACAGGTGAAGGGTCATAATAGCCACCAGCCCTTATTTGAAGCGATTCACTCAGAGTATACTGCCCCCCGAGCCTGATGATAAGTTTGTCACTGTATAACCTTGGATTTCTGGAATCTGCTAGTGAGGCAGTATTATCAGCAAAATCAAAGATGAGGGAGTCATAACTTGACCAGAATACATAATTCAGGCTCATTGCGAGTAAGAATTTCTCACTGAAATTATATGAAACTCCAAAATCCAGGTTTGCAGGTAAGGGCAATGTTGTTGTAACAGTAGTATTAGGGAAATTGCCCTGTAACGATAATGGTACATCAAAAGTGGCTTTTACATCATCTGCTTCCATGTCAACAGACGAGCGGTAATCAATACCTAAGCTTAATCCTTTAATGGGCCGGTAAAGAATACCAGCATTAAAACCAAAATTAGAAGTTGAACCTTTAAGATTAACACTTCCTTCGCCATTTGCGTCAAAGACCGGTAAAGCTTTATTAATTTCAAAATCACCTGTTGCATATACGAATCCTGCTCCTATCGCAAGCTGGTCATTAATCTTAAATGATAAAGTAGGCTGATAAAAGATAGCCTTCAGGGAAATATCCTGGATTAGATACCTGCCTTCCCAATTCTTTCCCCATGAAAGCCCATTTCCGAAAGGAGTATTTATAGCCAAACCGGCACTCACCCTTTCACTTATTTTCATAGCTCCATAGAAGTAGAACGGTGTACCCAGCGGGTTATCAGTCAAAGCTGTTGTAAGAGATGGCGATTGCTTACGAAAAGCAGTATAGGCAGTGATTCCGCTTATACCCGCGGCAAAACTAAATTTAGGCGGCATAAAAGCCAATCCACCGGGGTTATAAAACATGGAACTGGCATCAAAAGTAAGAGAAGTGCCTACTAATCCCATTCCTATCTGTTTGTGTCCATGCAATCCCACCTGATAACCACCTGCAGCAACAGAAAACCAAAGGCCTGTTAGCAATAGCAATACTGTAAATTTCCTCATATTCTGGTTATTAGATTAATACTTGCTGAAGAGTTTCTTCAGCTTATCTTGAATACTTTATATTGCAAAATAGTATTATGTTAATACTCATTACAATTGCCAGTCAATTTCTTTAATTTCCAGTTTTCTGAGTAAATTATTAGTACTTGAAAATACCCTGCACCCTAAAAAACCTCTGTAAGCACTGAGAGGTGAAGGATGAGGAGCTTCAAGGATATGATGCCGGCTGGTATCAATAAGGCATCTTTTGTTTTGTGCATATTTTCCCCAGAGTAAAAATACAAGATTTTCTCTATGGTCGGATAGCTTCTTAATAACCGCATCTGTAAATCTCTCCCACCCCCTTCCCTGATGAGAACCGGCCTGATTTGCCCTGACTGTTAGGGTGGCATTTAAGAGTAAAACCCCTTCATCAGCCCACTTGCTTAGATTACCGGAAGCAGGAACAGATATGCCAAGGTCATTTTTCATTTCAGTGAAGATGTTCTGAAGTGATGGTGGAAAAGGCACCCCATCATTTACCGAAAAACATAAACCGTGTGCCTGGTTAGGCCCATGATAAGGATCCTGTCCCAACAGCACAACTTTTACTTTATGAAAAGGAGTCCGGTTGAATGCCTCAAATATGAATTGACCAGGAGGATAGATGTGATACTTTTGTTTTTCTTCAACCAGAAAATCCTTTAGTTCTTGAAAATAAGGTTGGTTGAACTCCTCGTGCATTATTTCTTTCCAGCTTTCTTCAATTTGTGGTTGAATTTGTGCCATGAAGAGTTACTTTTACGGTGTTTTGTGATAAACAATAAATAACTGTTTACTGAGTTATTTGTTAAAGAATAACCATTGGACAAAACTAATCAATGTATTTGTAAAGTTATGAAAAAAACACTCCAGATCTTCCTTGTAATATGCGCTCTTTCAGTTTTAGCTGTTTCATGTAAATCAGCCCAGAAATGTGCAGCATATGGAGAAACTCACCGCTACAAAGTAGAACGTAATTTCTGATAACTTCAGGCTATCATCAAAAACCAGCCTGTGTAAATCAGAGGCATTTTTGTTATATCCTCGACTCAATTGTATACATTTGTGTCAGATAGTTGTTAATACAATTATGAAAAAGACACGCCTTCTACCCTTAGTACTTTTCTTCGTTGGTATTTCTATGCCTATTTATGCCCAAATAGAGCCTGATTACGACTCTGTTGCTGATAATGTTTTGTTCCGCAAGGAAATGAATGGTGCATTCATGATCCATACAAATGGCTGGGGAATTGAATACCGCATCGGCAGAAACAGATCAGTATTTACCAAATCAATGTTAGAATTTGACCTTCTTGAATACAAGCATTCAAAAGAAATTAAGAGTATTAATCCCTTTTATACCAACACAAGGAGTTACATCTATGGTAAATTGAATACCGTTTATATGCTTCGAGCAGGATATGGTGAACAGAAACTCCTTAACAGGAAACCATACTCAGGCGGAGTGGAGCTAAGGCTTTATTATTTCGGTGGTCTTTCTGTGGCTTTTGCTAAACCAGTATATTTAAATGTAATGGATTGGGATACTACTGAGACCAGGTTAGTTATAAAAACAGAAAAATACGATCCTGCACAGCATTTTCCTGATAATATTTACGGGCGTGCTTCTTTCTTAAAAGGATTTAATGAATTAAAACCATATCCGGGTGCTTATGCAAAGATTTCTCTTGGCATTGAATTCAATAATATTAACCAGAATACCAAGCTACTTGAAGTTGGTGCTGCAATAGATTACTTTGCAAAGGCCGTTCCTATTATGGCAACCCAAAAGTCAGATCAATTCTTCCTTACTTTATTTATTAGTTTTGGCCTTGGGAAGCGATATGATTAACAAAAACTATCATAAAAAAGCCGCCTGAAAGTTCAGGCGGCTTTTTTGTGTCTATAACGCTAGCCCAATATCTATTTCCTTATAATCAGCTTAGCAGTGCTTCTCTGGTCATTGGCAATTATACTAATCATGTATACACCATTTGGCAAAGAACCTATTGGAAGGTCTTTCACATAACCATTGTTGAGGTATGCATTGGAAGTCATGCGTTTTGTTCCAAGAAGATCATAAATCTCTACGGTAGCATATCCATTAAACGTATTCTTTACTTTAACACTTACTTTGGTTGAAGCAGGTGATGGATAAACTGAAAGTCCGCTTCCGCTTATCATGTTATCTTCCTTACCTAAAGTCACACTCCTGAAACTCCAGGCATCACTGTAGTCACTGGTGTCTCTGCTACTGATTGCCCTGACTCTCCAATAGTATACTGAAGCACTGTCGAGAACATGGATAGGTACTTTAAATTCATTAGTACCACCAGAGTTAATCAGATAAGTGAATTTACCGGTAAAATCTGACGATTTTGCAATATCAAGCTGGAAACTAACAAGTCCAGTCATCTCTTCCCAGGTCAAAGTTGGCTGCAATTCAACGTTAGTAGCATTGTTTTCAGGGAATGTGAGAGTAACTTTATCTACAGTGGAAAATGAACGGATTGCAGAGAAAAGTGTATCAGTTGCATGCATTCCTGCCATCATCCAGTAATAGGTCGTACCAAAAAGGAGTGTATCTGGCTTAAACTTTGTTAAGTTTGGAGCAACATTGTACGATTCATATTGAGTCATAGAAGGATCAGTCGAAATGTGAAGCTGATACTTTGATAAACCATCAACCTTAGTCCATACAAACTCGATATCTGGTGACAAACCAGCTTCACTGGCTGCAGGCTCTTTAAGTGTTAATGTATTTGTTACAGTGAAGTTCCATGGCTCAGTCCATGCTGATGTATCAGCAGCATGATGTCCACGCATCCTGAGGAAATACTTCAGGCCAAAGTATAAGTTCGCAGCATTAGTCTGAGAAGAACCTGGTTTATTCACAACGGTGGTTAAGGTCATCAAAGGACTATTGAAATTTGCTGTTGTATCAAGTTGGTAATCTACAAACTGAACACCGGTAATATCTGTCCAGATAATAGAAACATTTGGAAATGCTCCTGTTGATCCATTTGTAGGCCTGCGTATGGTTACAGTATTTACAACAGTAAATTTACGTACTGCGGACCATTCTGATGTTCCAGAATTATCAATTGCACGAACCCTCCAAAAATAATCTTGTGCGAAAAGTAATAACGACATCTTATAACTGGTGAGGTCTGTGGTAAAAACAGCAGGATTAGCGAAGTCCTCAGTTGTACTGAGTTGTACTTCATAAAACAGGCCTAGCTGTCCGGCTACAGCACTCCAGTCAAGGGTTACATCAGGAAATATTCCTGTTGCGTTATTTGCTGGTGATACGAGGTCGGGAGCATATATGTCCGGCGATGCTTTGAGAGTAAGAACGGTTAAAGCAACCAGCAGTGTTAAGTATATTTTTTTCATGTTTTTCTTTATTTATCGATTTAACCTATAGAGCCTGGTCGGATTATTTTACTACTACAAATTTGGCTTTCTGTGAATCACTTCCACAAATAACCTGCATTACAAATGTTCCGGCATTCAGTTGATCAGTTGCTATGGATATCTTGTTGGTTCCCTTATTTACATTTCCATTCCAAACCTGAACAAGGTTACCTTTAAGATCATAAATTTTCACCATTGCATTTCCGGTAATTCCTGCTTCCAATACAAAATTTATATTATCACTTACAGGGTTTGGATAAACATTTATCATCTGTGCTGATGGTTTACCCTTAGCAAAAGGTTCATTTACACCAACATAGAGCCTGTTTTCAAATATGCCGTTACCATGAGAAGCAAGATAAATAGCCCCGGTATTGGAAATTCCTGGTAATCCATTGATCCATGGTCTAGTAACTGTTTGTTGACGGATAGCAAAAACAGGTAAAGCACCCATTCCATTATTTTCTGGAGTCCAAACTGTAGAAGTACCAGGAGCTGTTGTTGTGTATACACCAAAGTCAGTTCCTATGATCACAGATGAAGTCTTCATTTCAAATATAGCTGAGTATACAGGCATCTTTGGAAGATTACCCTGAACTGAATTGAATACCGGTGTCTGGTCAAGAGAGTTTGTTGACAGGAATACAAATTCATTGCTACCATAATTGCCAAGAGTTACAAGCACTCTGGATGAATTATTTGGATCAACTGCAATAGATGTTACATATCTTCCGGTAAAATCTTTTACCAGCGAGGTAGAAATAATAATCGATGAACTTGAAACATCAGCCCGGATTGAGTCATATGCAAGTGCTATGTTGGCTATACGGTAGACTTTACCATCTTGTGTTCCGACAAAAAGATAATTTGCATCCTTTGAATATGCCATGCAAGAAGGAATTCCTGTGATGTTAGCTATCTTGAACCATTTTGGTTCTTTACCAAAGTCAAGAACTTCTTTTGTCATATAAACTGCATTGGTAACTCCGAGGAAGAAACGTGAAGAAACAATATCCTGTATCCTTATTGAATCACCCTGTTCCAAAGCTTCTGTAAAAGTATAATCGAAAGGCCATGCTGAAGTTTTGCTTTTTACTTCCATAACCTCACCGGCAGCATAATTTTTCTTAGCAATAAAATGAATACTATCACGTGAGTTAGGATTGTTGAATGATTCCCACATTGCAAATGGAGTGAGGAAAACACCTGAGTTAACACCACTAACGGTTGCCGGAACAAAGTCATTGGCAACAGATACACCAAGGTCGGCAGAACGTTCAAGTAAACCTGCTGAGGATGAATAGAACATTGCAGTTGGATTAATCATTGACATTTCAACTGACCCTCCTGAATTAGCCGGATAAATCTGGTTACCTGCCTGTTCAGTATTTCCCTTACCGTCAATGAATATAATACCGTTACCCTGCGTACCACCTAATACCCTGCCCTTGTCATCAAAAGCTACTGTGTAGAACATTGAAGTCCGGTAATTACGGTTGAGAGCTGAGATATTCTCGAAATCATTGTTTGTAGTAAATATACCCTGGTCGGTTGAGAAATAGGCTATACCATCAACACCTGGTTGGAATACCATATTATGGATACGTGTAACATTACCCGGAGTTTTCTGCTGCCATTGATAAAAACCTGTTTCCAGGATTTTGGTGCCTTCCCATACATCAATACCACCAAGATAAACTATTTCAGGATTGCTATCATCAACCACTACAGAAGCAACATAGTCGCCATAATGAATAGTGTTTGCAAAATTTCCGAATACATTGAACAATGTGCTGGCACCAGGGCCGATAAGCCTCCAACTTTGTCCTTTATCTGTACTAACATATACGCCGAATAACTGACCCCTGAGGTAATTTGCATCAGCACCATTAGCAATTAATACCGCATAAATAAAATTGGTATTTGATGGAGCAAAGGCCAATTCAATTCTTGAAAGGTTTGCGTGAGGTAAACCTGTTTCTCCCGGAGTGTCGGATGAAATAAGTACAAAGTTATCTGATGCACCGTTGGCTGACAGATAAACCTTATTGCCTACTGATGCAATAACAGCACCATCAGCTGCATATTCTACTTCACCGCAAGCTTCAGTAAGATCAGCACCGCCGGCTTTAGCAGCAACCCATGTCTCACCGCCGTCGGCTGAGAACTTTAAGCCGCTGTTTGTGGCAGCATAAACTTTATTATCAGCTCCGGCAGCTACTCTGTTTACAAAGGCCCAAGGTGAATCAGGGTTATTGAAAGAACCGGGATCAGTTGAAGCCAGTTTTGTAAATGTGCTGCCATCAGTAGATTTATAGATTCCCTGACCAATAAATCCGCTGAAAAGATTGAATCGCTCACTGGCAAAACTCTCACCTGTTCCAACGTAAATAACTCCGTTAGGTGCCTGAGCGATGCAACTGACATTGAGGACAACGTTATCTGTTTGTATCTGTGACCAGGTTAAACCATTGGTAACTGATTTCCATAAACCGCCTGATACTCCGCCAGCATATAGGGTTTTGTACTGCTGATCCTGGTTTGATAATAGTAATGCCCTAGTTCTACCGGAAAAGTTATCCGGTCCTAATGATGTCCAGTTTAACCCTAAAGCTGCCTGTCCGTATGCAACACCCGGAAACAGTCCTGCAATTCCCGTTGCAAACATAAGTGCCAGTAAGCCAATGAGTAAAGTTCTACTTTTCATATAATGTTAGTTTATTAAAATTTGTTGTTTCGGTGCGCTAAAAAGCGCCACAAGTTACGGTAAAATCTATTATGTGCAAGTAACCTGCAAACTTTTTATAACATGTATTTAGGTATCCACAAAGCTTGATATCAGTATGTAAATAACACCCCTATGTACATCGGCAAAGGTATGAAAATGCAATTCAATAGCATCATCAATTTTAACTAATTTTTTTTACCAGATTTCTTCAACCTGACACTGACTTTTATAGCTTTGTCACTTTTTACTTTCAAACTCTATGAAAAATCAAAAATTAGTGATCTTCACTGCATTATTGCTCACTTTCAGTCTTTCTTTTGCACAGAAAAGCGACAGTAACAGCAGTTATGAATTTACGAAAATTACTGACATTAAACACACACCGGTTAAAGACCAGGCTAAAAGTGGTACTTGCTGGAGCTTTGCAACTATTTCTTTTATCGAATCAGAGTTATTAAGAACAGGTAAAGGTGAGTATGATTTGTCAGAAATGTTTTTCGTGTATCATGCCTACAGGCAAAAAGGAGAAAAATATGTGAGATATCATGGCACTTCAAACCTGGGACCTGGTGGGCAGGCTCACGATGTATTCAGCATTATGAAAGAACATGGATTGGTTACACAGAATGAATATCCGGGACAGTATCAGGGAGAGCAAAAGCATGACCATGGCGAGTTAGATGCTGTTATTTCAGGTTTCCTTAAAGCTGTTGTGGCAAATGAAGGAGGGAAAATTTCCCCTGTATGGTCAAAAGCATATAAAGGTATACTTGAGTCCTATCTTGGCACCCCTCCGCAAGATCCAGGACTAATTGCTGCAAAAGATAAAAGTACGGGCCATTCGAAGTCTTTAGGAATTAATCCTGATGACTATATCGAAATTACATCTTATACGCATCATCCATTCTACACCTCATTTGTTCTTGAAATTCCAGATAATTGGTCAGGTGCATCTTACTACAACCTTCCTGTTGACGAACTTGTTGAGGTTATCAACTATTCACTGGAAAACGGATACTCAGTATGCTGGGATGGTGATGTCAGCGACAGGGGCTTCTCTCATTCGAATGGCCTGGCAATAATTCCTGAAATACAGCCTGTTTCAAATGAAGGTACAGAAATGGCAAAATGGGAAAAGATGAGCGACAAAGAAAAAAATGATCTCGCATACAATTTTAAAGAACTTCGTAGTGAGAAAATTATTACCCAGGAATTGAGGCAACAGGTATTTGATAATTTTCAGACAACAGATGACCATCTTATGCACTTTGTTGGTACTGTAAAAGACCAGACTGGAAAAACATATTATGTTACTAAGAATTCATGGTCTGATAAAAGTAACTCGAAGGGCGGATTCCTCAATATGTCAGAAGCCTATGTAAGGTTAAACACAATTGCCATACTTGTCCATAAAAATGCAGTTCCTTCAAACATCAGGAAAAAATTAGGCATCTGATTTAACGTTATTTAACTTTAATTGATAAATGGTTTCATTCGTAAAGAAATCATATTTTAACCTTTAACAATTTTTAACAGCGCCTTCATCAGCAAACTCCATTGTAGTGGTATTTTTGCAAAAAAATGCTTCTATGATTGAGACTGATATCAAGGAATTGAATGAACGCATTCAGAAAGAAAGTGCCTTTATCGATATGATCGATATGGAAATGCACCGTGTAATAGTTGGACAAAAATACATGGTTGAAAGGCTGCTTATAGGATTGCTTTCAAATGGCCATGTTCTGCTTGAAGGAGTGCCGGGACTTGCCAAAACGCTGGCTATAAAATCACTGGCCAAAATCATTGATGCAAAGTTCAGCCGCATTCAGTTTACTCCTGACCTTTTACCTGCTGACCTTACTGGAACAATGATTTATAGTCCTAAGAGTGAAGAATTCGCTGTTAAGAAAGGCCCTATTTTTGCCAATTTTATTCTTGCAGATGAAATAAACCGTTCTCCTGCTAAAGTTCAGAGCGCATTACTTGAAGCAATGCAGGAACGCCAGGTTACTATTGGTGAAAATACATTTAACCTGCCTGAACCATTCCTTGTACTTGCTACCCAGAACCCAATTGAACAAGAAGGTACATATCCTCTGCCGGAAGCACAGGTAGACCGTTTTATGCTCAAAATACTTATAAGTTATCCATCTCGTGAAGAGGAGAAACTTATTATGAAGCAGAATATGATGGAAACATCACCTGTAACACAGACTATTATTTCTCCTGAGCAGATATTGAAGGCCAGAAACCTGACACGCGAAGTATATCTGGATGAAAAAATCGAAAACTATATAACTGATATCGTCTTTTCAACAAGATTTCCGGCACAGAATAAGCTTAAGAAATTTGAAGGACTAATCTCTTACGGAGCTTCACCACGAGCCAGCATAAATCTCGCTCTTGCCTCAAAAGCTTATGCTTTCATTAAGAGAAGGGGTTATGTAATTCCTGAAGATGTAAGAGCTATCGCCCACGATGTGCTTCGTCACAGGATTGGCCTAACTTATGAAGCTGAAGCTGAAAATATCACTACTGGTGAGATCATTAATGAAATACTTAATACAGTTGAAGTTCCTTAATAAATCTACCATCTTACTTCTTAACCACAATTAATGTAGGATCAATTATTAAATGGAAACATCAGAAATCCTTAAAAAGGTTCGTAAAATTGAGATCAAATCCCGTGGATTATCAAACCAGATATTCTCGGGAGAGTATCATAGTGCCTTTAAGGGTCGAGGGATGGCTTTCAGTGAAGTCAGAGAGTATCAGTATGGTGACGACATCAGGAATATTGACTGGAATGTTACTGCCAGGTTCAACCATCCGTATATTAAAATATTTGATGAAGAACGTGAATTAACTGTTATGATTCTGGTTGATGTCAGCGGTTCAAATGAGTTTGGCACACGAAAGCAACTCAAAGAAGACCTGATGACTGAAATCGCTGCCCTGATAGCATTTTCTGCAATTCATAATAACGATAAAGTTGGTGTAATCTTTTTTAGTGATAGGATTGAGAAATTTATCCCTCCTCAAAAAGGACTTACCCATATTTTGCGGATCATCAGGGAATTAATCGATTTTAAACCAGCCAGCCAAAAAACAAGTATTTCTGAAGCGTTAAGGTTCCTTACAAACGCAATGAAGAAAAGATGTACAGCTTTCATCCTTTCTGACTTCATTGATACCGGATTCGAAGATGCAATGAAAATCGCAGGTAACAAGCATGACCTGGTTGCCCTTCATATAATTGATGCTACAGAACTGAGAATTCCTGATATAGGATTGGCACAGGTATATAGCAAAGAGCTTGGCAAAAGCATTTGGCTCGATACGTCAAGTAAAAAAATCAGGGATGATTTCGACAAGAAGGCAAAGGCACGTCTTGCATTTACAGAAAGTACATTCAAAAAAAGCGGTGTTGATTTCACCCGCATATATACTGGACTTGATTATGTTAAACCTTTATTAACGCTTTTTAAATCAAGGGAATCCAGGAGATAATAATATGAAAGCCATAAGGAAGTCAGCTTTAATAATGCCATTGCTTATAATCTTTCTTTTAACTGCCACGGTGGTTAAATCACAGGAAGTTAAGGCCGACTCTTCTAAGTTTGCCATAGGTAGCAAGGTTAATCTCACATTAGAATACAGGCTTAAGGGTAACGAAAAAGTTAACTGGCCTGTAATCGGTGATACAATTACTAAAAGCATTGAGGTACTATCAAAATCTAAAATTGATACCCTGACTGATGAAAAAACGGGCATCAAGGTCCTGAGGCAACAAATAGCTATCACTTCATTTGACACCGGTTTCCTTGTGATCCCGCCCATTCCCTTTGGTTTGGCAAATGGTGGTAATCAAACTGCAACGGAACCATTATTACTTGAGGTTTATAAAATAAAAGTTAATCCGACTGCTGACATAAAAGACATTAAACCTGTAATTAAAGCCCCTGTTACTTTTCGTGAAGTACTTCCATGGTTGATAGGGTTATTATTACTGGCTGCGATTGTTTACGGAATCTTTTACTATCTAAGGAGGAGAAAGCAAAGACCGGTTGAACAGCCAAAACCAAAAGTCACTGTGCCATCATGGGAAATTGCACTTTCTCAACTTGAAATACTGCGAAATGAGAAATTATGGCAACAGGGTGAAGTAAAAAAATACTATACAAATCTAACCGATATCCTGCGTGAGTATTTTGAAAAGAGATTCAATGTAAATGCTGCTGAAATGACATCAACTGAAATCCTTGATGCTATGTCTTCACATATACTTTCAACTTCAGCATCTGAATCACTAAGAACTGTTCTTTTTCTTTCTGATATGGCTAAGTTTGCGAAAGCACAACCCTCCCCTGCCGAGAATGAAAAGAGTATTGATTATGCAGTAGATATAATTAACCAGACCAAGCCTGTTAAGAATGATCAGCAGGCCGTTATTGAAAGTAAAAAGGAATAAGCATGTTCGATCATCTGAAATTTGCAAGCCCTGAAGCTTTTTACTTGCTGTTGCTCATACCTGCAGCCCTGGTTTGGTATTATTATAAGGGGTCAGCAAGTTATCCTACATTCCAGATTTCCGACCTCTCTATTTTCCCTCAAAAAAGAAAACGGTGGAAAGAATACCTTTTTTACGGCACCTGGTTTTTGAGAACATTAGCTTTTGCGTCGCTGGTAGTTGCCCTTGCACGACCACAATCAACCTCTTCAAAACAAAATGTAAGTGTTGAAGGAATTGATATTATGATGGCGCTTGACATCTCAGGTAGTATGCGGGCAGAGGATTTTAAACCTAACCGACTCGAAGCCTCCAAAGATGTGGCAAAGGATTTTATACGGGGAAGATATAATGACCGGATAGGACTTGTTGTTTTTAGTGGTGAGAGTTTTACACAATGTCCCCTGACAACTGACCATGGTGTTTTATTAAGTCTCATTGATGAGATAAAAAGCGGCATGATTGAGGATGGCACTGCCATAGGTGATGGATTAGGAACGGCTGTAAACCGATTAAAAGAAAGCCAGGCAGTGAGCAAGGTAATCATTTTGCTCACTGACGGTGAGAATAACCGCGGGTTTATTGATCCACTTTCAGCAGCAGAAATTGCCAGTGTATATAATCTAAGGGTTTATACCATCGGAGTCGGTACAATTGGTATGGCACCATTTCCAATTGAAACACCATTTGGAATGCAATATCAGCAAGTAGAAGTCAGGATCGATGAGAAGTTGCTCGGTCAGATTGCAGACATGACAGGAGGCAAATACTTCAGGGCAACTAATAAAAAGAAGCTGGAAGACATATACAGTGAGATAGATCAACTGGAGAAATCAAAGATTGATGTAACCGAATTCAGGAAAAAGAAAGAAGAGTTTATGCCTTTTGTAATAGCCGGACTAGTTCTTCTATTACTTGAGTTCCTCATTACATCAATCATTTTAAAACGATTCCCATAGAATAAGAAAGAGCGTTATGTTTAAATTTGAGAACCCTGTATTTCTTAACCTCTTCTGGATACTGCCTTTAATGGTTGTTATCTATTATGTTTATTACAGGTGGAAATCCAGAACAGCTAAAAAACTGGGAGACCAGGAAATCGTGAGGTTAATGATGCCTCACAGATCCGGCTGGAGGAGTCATTTCAAATTTTTCCTTAACCTGCTCACCATTTCATCACTTATTATTGCATTGGCTAATCCACAAATCGGCTCTCAACTTGAGAAAGTCAAGAGAAAAGGAATTGATATCATTATAGCTCTAGATGTATCTAACAGTATGCTTGCCGAGGATATAAAACCAAACAGGCTTGAAAGGGCAAAACAATCAATCAACAGACTAATTGATGACCTTGAGAATGACAGGCTTGGCTTAGTAGTGTTTGCAGGTAAAGCATATACCCAATTACCTATCACTACTGATTATGCTGCAGCCAAACTTATGGTTTCAACAGTTTCAACTGACCTTGTTCCAGTTCAGGGTACAGCAATAGGGAAAGCAATAGAGATGGCTTCAACTGCTTTTAACCAGGAAAAGTCAGGCAAAGCGATAATCATTATTACTGACGGTGAAACACATGATGAAGAAGCTCTTGATAGAGTAAACGAAGCTGCTGAAAAGGGAATCCGTACCTATACTATAGGACTGGGACTGCCTGAAGGTGCTCCTATACCAATGTACCGCAATGGCCAGATGGTTGGTTTCAAGAAAGACCGTTCCGGCTCTACCGTTATCACACGTCTCGACGAAACAATGTTGCAGCAGCTAGCCGATGCCGGTAAAGGTATTTATGTTAGGGCAAGCAACTCACAAGTTGGGCTCAACCGTATATTTGATGAGATTAAACGACTTGAGCAGAACACATACGATGTCAAAAGTTATTCTGATTATGAAGACAGGTTTCAATATTTTGTAGGTATCGCTTTACTGCTATTATTCATCAATTATATACTTAATGAAAGAAAAAGCCGTTTAGCCGATAAGCTCGCAATACTTAATCCAAACACAGTTAAAAAGCAATGAGAATACAACTCTTTATATTGATATTGCTGTTATACTCCCTGCATGCTTTTTCACAGGCAGAGAATCCTGTTGTGAGGAAAGGAAACAATTATTTTGAAGACGGGAAGTATAAGGATGCTGAAATCAGTTATCGAAAAGCGATTGAGAAGAACCCTAAATCAGCAAAAGGAACTTATAATCTGGGGAATTCCCTTTATAAGCAGGATGACTATGCAAATGCTACTGAAAATTATATAAATAGCCTCAATAAAATAAGTCCTGCCGACAAGATGCAACAAGCTGCTGCTTACCATAATATCGGCAATACGTATCTTAAAACTGAAAAATACAATGAGGCGATTGATGCATATAAACAATCGCTCAGGCTTAATCCTGCAGATAACGATACCCGTTATAATCTGAGCTATGCATTGAATAAACTGCAGCAGCAACAAAAACAGCAAAACCAGCAGGGAGAAAACAAGAAGGATAATAAAGATAATAAAGACAAACAGCAACAGCAATCACAATCAAATAACAATAACGATTCTCAGCAGGATGACAAAAAGGACCAGCAGCAAAAGCCTCAGATATCAAGGAAAGATGCTGAGAGAATGCTGCAGGCTTTAAATAACGACGAGCAAAAGACATTAGAAAAGGTGAATAAACAAAAGGTAAAGGCTGTATCGGTACAGGTAGAAAAAGATTGGTAATCTATTATTTAATGAAACACACCAACACAGGATATGAGGATGCACTTATTTAGTTTCAGGGCAACCATTCAACTGCTGATTATGCTGTTTATAACCTCCTTTGGTTATGCACAGGTAGAATTTAAAGCCACTGCAAATCAGCAAGTCGCTGTTGGCGACCAATTCAGGCTTATATTCAGTGTCAATGCACAGGCAAATGGGTTCAAAGCTCCGGCGATAAAGGATTTTTCTATAGTTTCTGGCCCCAGTCAGAGCTCAAGCCGGAGTATGCAAATTATCAATAACCAGGTAACCAGCAACATTGAATACTCATATACCTATATACTCCAAGCTGTTAAAGAAGGTACTTTTACAATTGCTCCGGCCAGTGTTACAGTTGACGGTAAAAACTACCAGTCTAATTCAGTTAGCATAACAGTTGTTAAAGGAGGTGGCAGCCAAAATCCTCAGGCACAGGAAAATCAAGGTCAATCTCCTGATATCAGCTCAAAAAATCTATTTGTCAAAGCTTCGGTTAATAAAAGTAATCCTTACCAGGGAGAACAAGTTATTGTCTCTTATAAGATCTATACACGAGTACCGCTGTCTCAATATAGTGTATCAAAAACTCCTTCGCTTACAGGATTCTGGTCTGAAAACCTGATAAAAGATAATACACCACTCAATCAATACAGAGAAGTAATTAATGGTGCAGAATATGTGGTGGCTGAAATAAAGCGTGATGCTCTTTTTGCCCAGAAGTCAGGACGACTTGTAATAGATCCACTGGAGCTGGATGTAATAGCGCAACTTGAGGTAAAACGAAGAAGATCAAATGATCCTTTCGATGACTTCTTTAACAATAGTTTTTTTGGCAGCAACTATCAGAATGTTAAGAAGAAACTGCTATCAAATGAATTAACCCTTAATGTTAAACCACTTCCCGATAATAAAGCCGGTAAAGATTTTACAGGAGCAGTAGGTTCATTTAACATTAATACATCACTTGATAAGAATGTTGTCAAAGCAAATGATGCACTTACATTGAAGTTTACTGTATCTGGTTCGGGCAACCTCAAACTTATTGATAAACCTGCATTTATATTCCCTCCTGATTTTGAAGTATACGATCCAAGAATCATAGATGATATTAAGGTTGCCTCAAGTGGAGTTTCAGGTAAGCGTACTTTTGAATTTCTGCTTGTTCCCAGGAATCATGGGAAATATTCTATCAAACCAATCTCATTTGTCTACTTCGATCAAAACAGTGGCAGCTATAAATCGCTTAGAACCCCTGAATTTAATATTACGGTCGAAAAAGGAACAGGCAATGACAGTTATGTAAAAGCCGGAGCTGAAAAGGAAGATTTCCAATACATAGGTACTGATATCCGTTTCATCAATACCGGTATTTTCAAGCTCAGGCCAGTTAACCATTTCTTTTTTGGCACACTGTGGTTCTGGATATTGTTTCTCCTTCCTGTTATTCTCTTTGTATTATTTATAACTATCTGGAAGAAAGAACTCAAGAAAAGGAGCAACACCGCCCTAATGAAAAATAAGAAAGCTACCGGTGTGGCAAAGAAGAGGCTGAAAGCAGCAGAGGCGTATCTTAAGAATGGGAATCAGCCTGCTTTCTGTACAGAAGTTTCTAATGCATTATGGGGCTACATAAGTGACAAATTCAATATTCCGAGGTCAATACTTTCGCTTGAATTGGTATCTGAGGCACTACATCAGAAATCAGTAAGTGATGAGCTAATAACAAAATTTATAAACACATTGAATAATTGTGAATATGCACGGTTTGCACCGGGTGACAAATCAGAGGTTATGTCTAATCTCTATTCACAGGCTATTGAAGTTATTACTCAAACAGAGCAGGAATTAAAATAGATATACAGTTATGAAAGAGAAATTGCTTCTGCTTATACTTTCATTTATAGTATTGACTGCAACTGCGGATCAGCAGGCAGTTATACAAAAGGCGAATACTGCCTATCAGGCTGGTTTCTATGAAAATGCTGCTAAGCTTTATGAACAGGTCATTAAAGATGGCTATGCTTCATCAGAACTATATTATAACCTTGGCAATGCCTATTTCAAAGCTGATAAGTTTCCAAGCGCTATTCTTAACTATGAGAGAGCCCTGAAGCTTGATCCTTCAAATGAAGATATAATCTACAATCTTAAGGTAGCAAACAATCAAATCATCGACAAAATCGACCAACTGCCTAAGCTTTTCTATGAACGTTGGTGGGAATCACTTAAACAACTTTTGTCCCCGGATGCATGGGCAGTGACAACTATCATTTTATTTGTCGTATTTTTTATTGTAATTGCCATTTTTCTACTTTCCACTTCTGTTGGCTTGAGACGTGTTCTACTGATATCAGGTCTTTTGCTACTTTTTGTTACTGGCATTTTTTTCATTTTCGCCTATGAAACCAGCGAGGAGGCAAGAGAACACAGGGAGGCTATCGTATTTGAACCAACATTACCGGTTAAAAGTTCCCCTGAAGAAACAGGCATCGACCTGTTTGTTATTCATGAAGGTTTAAAAGTACAGGTGATTGATGAACTGACCGGATGGCGTGAAATAAGAATAGCGAACGGCAGTAAGGGATGGGTTAAAAGCGAAACCCTCGTTGCTATTTGAGATTAAAAACCATATCCGAGATGAATACCAAAACTAATATGGTGGTGTTCTGAATCGATGGCATAATCAGCAACAGGGCCTATATGAAAGTCTCCTATTTCAAATTCATAGGCAGCTTCAAGATGCATTGCAAACCTGTAAACTTTATCCTCTTCCCAATTAATTCCCGGAGATAGCCCGATGGCTAATTTTTCTTTAACCCGGTAGCTAAAAAGTAGGCCCAGGTTTGTATGATTATGATTAAAAATCCGCTCAAAACCCAATCCCAGCCCAAATCCTGAGTGACTAATATTGCGGGTGTAATGGACATGAACGCCCGATGCAAATTCTTTTTCATCCAGTAAATAGATTGACGAATATCCGGCAGCTATTTCATTCTTGTGGTGATCGTGTTGATGCATTTCGCCTTTATGTTCCTGGGCATTGAGAGTAGAATTAGCACTAAAGGCAAGTATAAAAAACAGTAGTCGTAAGTTCAACTTATGCAATTATTAAATTTTGCTCTATAAACCACAAATTGCAACTTTTGATTGTTAAAGTCCTTCAAAAAATGAAAGAAATTTTTCAACGTATTCCTCTTTTGACTTGTGTTTATATTGCATTATATATCTTGGATGTTCAAGTGGTTTGATCTTTTTAAAAAAGCCAGTTCTGTCGTTTATAGCAGATAAATACTTATAATTCTGACCGGTTCCAAGGCAAAATGCATAATCGGTATTAATTCCTATTTCAAGCTGCTTCTTAAGGTTTTCAAGTATAAATTCACCTGTTGCCTCGAGCAATTCTTTACTGTCGTAATAATTATAGTTAATCTCCTTTCCGTTTATAGCTCTCGATGTAAATCCCAGTGGGCAGACTGCACCGAAGAAGAATTTTCCATAGAATGCATCTGGTCCTCCAAACCTTTCAATCACATCATAAACAAAAACAGATGAAGGTTCATGGGTTACAGGTCCTTTATAGGGTATTTTACAAACTGATACCATGCGTTTAGTATCGGTAAAGGGGATACCTGTGACACCTGCGCCAAATCTTCCGGGATTTATCCCAAGTATAATAATCCTTTGTTTTTCATCACTATAATACTTTCTATAAAATAGCTCTGAGAGTATCGCAGATGTTTCATCAATGTATGGATTCATGATTGAAACCCCTGCCGGCAATGCTTTATTAAAGTTCAAAGCATGCAGAAATCTGATTATATTATCCGATATCATAGGTAGAATTATCAATCAAATTTAAGACTTTTTTTACAAAGTCATTGACAATTGCTATTTTCTGATTAAATTTACCTTTCAAATAACTAACCCATGAGAGCCTGCCTTGGATCAATTCTTTTAGTTTTTATTAGCTTAACTTCCACATCTCAGGAATACATAGCGGCACATCCCAGGGGTGGTAAACAACAAATGCATTATTTTATCGACCAGGAACTCATTTACCCCGAATTATCTTTAATTAATGGAATTGAAGGCAAAGTTTCATTTAAATTCACTATTGATGAAAAGGGTATACCACGTGAATTTAATAACATTGTGTATCCTGATTCACTCACTTTACAGGAAACCCAAAGGATTTTCAGTCTGATAGAATGGCTTCCGGCAACATTGGGTGGTGTTTCAGTTAAAGATATAGGACATTTTGAAATAGACTTCAGCATAAAAAAATACAAGCGTCTATGTAAAACACGTGGATATTCCCAGATTCTCAATCCATATGAACCAGTTGATTCGAGTGGTAAAATCTTTTGGTATCGCAATCTGCATAAGGCCCCCTACCCTATTTTTGCTGATAACAGGCAAACGCTGTCTTCGTTCATTGCAGAGCATCTCGTATATCCTGAACTAGCTATTAGGCAGAATATCAGTGGAGTTGTAACACTTAACTTTGTAATTGAAACCAACGGCAGGATTTCTAATCTTGAGATCCAGAATTCAGTCGGTGCAGGTTGTAATGAAGAAGCTATCAGGTTATTAAGAAAAATTAAATGGATGCCCGGATTATACGATGACAAGGCAGTCAGGACCAGAACCAGTATGTCAGTAACATTTAGCCTTGACCCTGCCGGAAACGGAAACTTTAATCCGGTTGTCAAGTCAAGTTATGGAGGATAATCACTAACAAACCAATCAATATGAAACGCTTACTTATTATTTTTCTCTTCTTAATCTCCACACTCCATGTATGGTCGCAGTCTGCTGATACAACCTGGACAAAAGGAGGAAAATTTGCACTAACATTCTCACAAGTTTCCTTATCTAATTGGGCTGCCGGTGGTGAAAATTCATACGGTGGCAATAGTATGCTAAATCTGCATGCCAACTACAAAAAAGGCAAAAGAATATGGGATACCAATCTTGATCTTGTATATGGAGTATTGAGACTTAATGGTAACCAGGCAAGAAAAACGGATGATAAAATAGATTTCATTTCCAAATATGGACATGAGATTTCTAAAAACCTATACGCTAGTAGTAACTTCAGGTTTAACACTCAATTCTATAAAGGCTTCAAATACCCCGACGATTCAACTATTGTTTCCACATTTATGGCGCCAGCCTATGCTCAATTTGGTGTTGGTATTGATTATAAACCAAGTAATGTTTTTTCATTATCGATATTGCCAGTAACCGGAAGAATTACAATTGTTCTTGATCAATCACTTGCTGATAAAGGTGCCTATGGTGTTAAACCCGCAGAGTATGATACAACTGGTGACCAGATAGTTATTGCAAAAGAAGGGAAAAATGTAAGATTTGAACTGGGTACTGCTTTACAGGCATTGTTCAAAAAAGAACTTATGAAGAATGTGGAACTTCAGAGTAAGCTGCAATTATTCAGCAATTATCTTGAAAATCCTCAGAACATTGATGTCGACTGGAATACAATGTTGTCTTTCAAGGTCAATAAATACATATCTTCATATATTGGCATGACATTATTGTATGACGATGACATAATGATTAAAGACAAAGATGGTAGTGTTGGTCCGAGAACACAAATTAAACAAACATTTGGAATGGGTCTGGCCTTTGATTTTTAAATTTTGAATTCAATTAAGTGGTTAAATCAGCTAATCAATCAATAATCTTCAAAATCAAAAATTATGAAACTAGTAGATGAATTCAAAGCATTTGCCATGCGTGGTAATGTAATTGACCTGGCAGTAGCTGTTGTTATTGGAGCAGCATTTGGTAAAATAGTGACATCGTTTGTCAACGATATCCTGATGCCGCCGTTAGGGGTATTGCTCGGTGGTCTGGATTTTAAAGAATACGCGGCAACACTTGTAGCAGCAACTGCCGATAAGCCTGCAGTTACATTGAATTATGGTATGTTTATACAGAATGTGGTTGACTTTCTCATTATAGCAGCCGCTATTTTCTTGGCAATAAAAGGTTTGAGTTCACTCAAGAAAAAAGAAGAAGTAGTCAAAGTTGAGACTCCTCTTCCACCAACCAAAGACCAGATACTCCTCGAGGAAATTCGTGATTTACTTAAAAAATAATAATGATTGTAATTCTATCACCATCTAAGACTCTCAATTATTCCACTCCCACAAATATCAGGGTGGGGAGTGATCCGATATTCATAAATGAGTCAGCCAAACTCATCAAAGTCCTTAAAAGACTGCGGATTAAAGACCTTATGACATTGATGGATATCAGTAGTAACCTTGCAGAAATCAATTTTAACAGGTACCGTGAATGGCATTATCCCTTTAACAGGGATAATGCCAGACCGGCTTTTGCTGCTTTCAACGGCGATGTTTACGATGGTTTAAAAGCCTGGGAATTAGATGATGATAGAGTTCAATTTGCCGACCGCCATGTTAGGATACTATCAGGTTTGTATGGATTATTAAAACCTACGGACCTTATGTTACCATACAGGTTGGAAATGGGTATTAAGTTAAAAGCAAGGGGATTTGATGATCTTTATGATTTCTGGGGGAATAAAATTACCCGTCAAATTAAAAAAGAATCAAAGGAAACAGGATTTAAAACGCTAGTCAACCTCGCTTCAGCTGAATATGCCAAAGTAGTCGACTTTAAAAATACGGGGATGAAAGTTATCACCCCAACTTTCCTTGAATTCAGGAACGGAGAATACAAATTTATTACCCTGAATGGTAAAAAGGCCAGAGGACTTATGACCAGGTTTATAATTGATAATTCAATTACAAACCCTGAAGAAATGAAGCTTTTTACTTACGAAGGATATAGTTTTGATGATATACAATCTAATGG
>Ga0209066_10000101_pt1 | contig 119944 bp, 100 predicted proteins | sample All_14_2_FD_187198 | JGI IMG/M metagenome (GOLD analysis project Ga0209066, IMG submission 187198) | Freshwater microbial communities in response to fracking from Pennsylvania, USA - Allegheny Zone_MetaG_DW_15 (SPAdes) (version 2) ...
GAGGTGGGGTTGAGCGGGGCGGTGGGTTAGGAGGGTTTGGGTTAGGATGGTTTGGGGATTGAATAAACTGTCACCGTAACTCTCACCGTAACTCCAAAATGCGAATTAATATTCAGCCACGCGGAAGCGGGAAGCTTGCATGTTGATCGAGAAAATTTGGCAACTGATTGTAAACTGGCCAGAATTCACAAACATGATTACGATCAATATTTAATGTAACGCCATAACCACGATATTTTATATATACTCCACATATTGCCGGATGATCGTTGCAACCAATTCCAACAACGGACGATTTTTTATCGGAATTCCATCCATCAAATGCTTTTCCCGACAAAATCGGCTCATGATTACTATCGGTTGGCGGCATAAACCGTGGAGGATCTGTGCCATCTTCAGCTCGATTGTATACGTCAAAACCACATAGCTGCCCCACGTGCCGGAACTTTCCGGCAGCCAAAGCCTCGTCAAATTCTTGACGGAAAAGATCTGGGCTACTCAATCGTAGCTCCTTCTTGCCAGCTGCTGCATTTGTTCCGAACTTCCTCGGATAGATATTAACTGACATTTCATGCTTGTAAGGACCTTCAACGAAACTTTCGCCGAGCCCACTGCCAAATGATTTGTTCCGAACATCATCGGCTGTTCGCACTCCATACCGCTCCCTGATGACGTCGGCGGAAGAACGCAAGGATTCACCATCAAGCCTTAAGACCACTTTTCCTTGAGGCCCTCCCTCAAAATTCGTCGAATATCCGTAGTACTTTGCAGGAAATGTTATTTTCAAAGGCGGTCCGTATGTTCGAAACCTATCTGAATTCTCATAGTCTGTATCGTAGGTATGGAGCTCTGTGGTGATGGGTTCTTCACTCAGGCTTCCAGTATAATGCCCAGAACCTGATCCTGAATTATCATAGGGCGCTGACTTTTCATCCCGGTCACAGCCTACAATTGCTGTCAGCGGTAAGAGGCCCAAAATTCCAATAAGACCACGAAACAATCCGAATCGCAGTTCCGGTGACAATACAAATAGCTCCCGCATGGCGGAATTCGGGGCATTGCGATGACGGTTCATTAAATCCACGCAATAACTCCAGCGCCGGACGCACCATCAACATAAGAACTAGGAGTTAAGCAATCTGTCAACGCGATGCGGCGATGGCAGTGTGTTACGGTTGGCTTCTGCGATGATCGTCATTCCCGCGCAGGCGGGAATCCAGCGACCAGGGACGTCGTCGCTTTGCGACGGCTTTTTCGTTGGACTGGATTCCCGCCTTCGCGGGAATGACGGGGGGTGGGTCACCCCCTAAATCCGCTCCGCCTGCGCCACAGCCTCACTCGCCCGCAAAGCGCTGACAATCCGCGTCAGATGCGCAAGGTCGCGAACCTCCAGATCCACCTCATAAGTATGGAACGGATTTTCGCGCTGGGTCATTTCAAGATTGACCACGTTCGCGTGATTCTTGGCGAAGATGCCGGCCATTTCCGCCAGTGTGCCGGGGCGGTTGTATAGCTCGGCGCGCAACCGGCCGATCGCGCCGTCGGTGCGAGCGTCCCATGACAGGTCGATCCAGTCGGCATCGACGCCGTCGGCCAGTTTCATGCAGTCAATCGCGTGGACTTCCACGCCCTTGCCGGGGCGGCGCAGGCCGACGATGCGGTCTCCGGGTACGGGGTGGCAGCACGCGGCCAGTTTAAACGCCATGCCGGGGGTGAGGCCGCGCACGGCGATGGCGCGCTTCTGGCTGGGCCAGTTCTCCTCGGCAATGTTGGCTGCGCTGCCGGGGACGAGCGCTTCCATCACCTGCCGGTCATCCAGCTTGGCCGATCCGATGGCGAACATCAGGTCTTCCTCGGTCGCCAGCTTCAGCCGCTTGAGCGCATCGGCAATCGCCTTCTTGCCGATCTTGGTCGGCAGGCGCTCGATGATTTCCTCGTAGAGCTTGCGCCCGATGGCGGCAACTTCGGCGCGCTCCTTCTGGCGCACGGAGCGGCGGATCGCGGCGCGGGCCTTGCCGGTGACGACAAAGCCCAGCCATGAAAGCTGGGGTTCGGAACTGCGGCTCTTGATGATCTCCACCACATCGCCGTTGCCGAGCGCGGTGCGCAACGGCACGTGCCGCCCGTTGATCTTGGCCCCCACCGCCTGTGCGCCCAGATTGGTGTGGACGGCAAAGGCAAAGTCGATGGGCGTTGCGCCCTTGGGCAGCTGGAACAGCGATCCCTTGGGCGTGAAGGCGAAGATGCGATCCTGATAAATCGCCATCTTGGTGTTTTCGAGCAGTTCTTCGGCATCGTGGCTGGATTCGAGAATTTCGATCAGGTCGCGAAGCCAGCCCACTTGCCCATCGGGTTTGCCATGCTGTTTATAGGCCCAGTGCGCGGCGAGGCCGAACTCGTTCAGCTCGTGCATCTCGCGCGTCTTGATCTGCACTTCCACGCGCATCGCGTTGGAATAGATCAGCGCGGTGTGGAGCGAACGGTAGCCGTTCATCTTGGGCGTGGAGATGTAGTCCTTGAAGCGCCCCGGAATCATCTGCCACTGGCGGTGGAGAATACCCAAGGCCTTGTAGCAATCGTCCTCGTTCTCAGTGACGACGCGGAAGGCCATGATGTCGGTGATCTGTTCGAACGACACGTGCCGCTCAGCCATTTTGCGCCAGATCGAATAGGGGTGCTTTTCGCGGCCCGACACTTCCACGCGCAGGCCCACACCGGCCAGCGCCTGCTTGACCTGGAGCGCGATGGAATCGACCTGCGCGCCTTCTTCGCTGCGGATCGCGGACAGGCGGCCGGTGATGGTGGCATAGGCTTCCGGCTCAAGCTGTTCGAAGGCGAGCAACTGCATCTCGCGCATGTATTCGTACATGCCCACCCGCTCGGCCAGCGGGGCGTAGATATCCATTGTCTCGCGCGCGATGCGGCGGCGTTTTTCCTCGCTCTTGATGTAATGGAGCGTGCGCATGTTGTGCAGGCGGTCAGCCAGTTTCACCAGGAGGACGCGCAGATCCTCGCTCATCGCCAGCAGGAACTTGCGCAGGTTCTCCGCCGCGCGCTCGCTCTCGCTCATCGTCTCGATCTTGGAGAGCTTGGTCACACCATCGACCAGCCGCGCCACATCGGGGCCGAACAGCCGCTCGATCTCTTCCACCGTCGCCAGCGTATCTTCCACGGTATCGTGGAGCAGCGCAGTGATGATCGTGTCCTGATCGAGCTTCAACTCGGTCATCAGGCCGGCCACTTCTACCGGGTGGGAGAAATAGGGATCGCCGCTGGCACGCTTCTGACTGCCGTGTTTCTGCACGGTATAGACATAGGCACGGTTGAGCATCGCCTCATCCGCATCGGGATCATAGGCAAGAACACGTTCGACAAGTTCGTACTGGCGGAGCATCTGATCCCTAGATGGCGGCAAGCGGGGTAAACCTGCAAGGGGGAATACCTCGTAAATGCAATCGACTTGCTTGATCAGAGGATGATGGGCGCGCTACCGATGTCTTGCGGCAACAGTCCGGCAAGGCGCGGGTCGGGCAGGATCTCCACAAACCGTGCGAACGGTTCAAAGCCCTGCTTCTGGTAGAACGGCAGCGCGCGCGGATCATCGGTGGTGCAAGTGTGCAGCCAGACGCGGGCGACGCCCGGTGCCCACGCCAGTTGTAGAGCCTTGCGCATCAGCCACTGACCAACGCCCTTACCGGTCGCACCCTTGATCAGGCCGAAGAACACGATCTCGCATTCCCCCTCCACCCGGAAGTCCAGTTCCACCATGCCGACCTCAACCCGCGTCCGGTCCACCACGGCATAAAGCTGCACGCGCGGATCGTGGATGATCGCGGCGATTTCCGCATCGCTCCGCCCCAGCCGCGTCCACCACAGCCAAGGCCCGCCAATGCGCTTGTAGAGCAGGCGGTACTTCTCGGGTGCTGCGTCTTTCCACCGCACGATCTGGACCGGAACCTCGGCCTCGGGCGTAAGACGGCGCAAGGCTGCTGGCGGCTCCAGCATTTCCAGCGCCGTAACCACGCAGGCAAGATCGCCCGGCGCGACATTGTGATAACCGTGGCCCAGCGGCGGGCCGTGTGCTTCAATCACGTCAGGTCCACACCGCTTCAGGCGGCAGGCTCATCAGGATGGCGTCGATATTGCCGCCGGTCTTCAGGCCGAACAGCGTGCCACGGTCCCACACCAGATTGAATTCGGCATAGCGCCCGCGATACTGCAACTGCTGCAGCTTTTCCGCGTCGTTGAACGCCATGCCCATGCGCTTGCGCACCAGAGCCGGGAACACGTTGACGAAGGCATCGCCGATGTCGCGCGTAAAGGCGAAGTTGGCTTCGAACGCCGCGTCATCCCCGCATTCCAGATGGTCGTAGAACACGCCCCCTACCCCGCGATGGACCTTGCGGTGGGGAATCCAGAAATACTCGTCCGCCCACTTCTTGAACTTCGGGTAGTACTCCGCATCGTGCCGGTCACACGCCGCCTTGTACTCTGCGTGGAACTCTGCCGTGTCCTCGTCATAAGGGATCGGCGGGTTGAGATCGCCGCCACCGCCGAACCATGCCTTGCTGGTGGTCAGGAAGCGCGTGTTCATGTGGACGGCGGGCACGTGCGGATTGGCCATGTGCGCAACAAGGCTGATCCCCGTTGCCGTAAATCCCGGCGAATCAGCGGTGGCCCCGTTGATCGATCCGGCGAACTCCTTGGAAAACTCACCCTGCACGGTCGAGACGTTCACGCCGACCTTCTCGAACACTTTGCCCTTCATCAACCCCTGCACACCGCCGCCGCCGTTTTCGACGGTTTCGCCTTCATGCTCACGATTCCACGGCGTGTACTGGAACGAAGCATCCGACCCGGCTTCGCGTTCAATCGCTTCGAATTCGGCACAGATGCGATCACGCAGGGATTCGAACCAGGTACGGGCGCGGGCGGTGTGTTGAGTCCAGTCAGTCATGGTGACGGACTTGCCAAGGGTTTTGCGATCCGGCAAGGGGAAGCGATGGTTCCCTTTTCGTTCGCCTCACAGGAATTCCGCCTCGGGCCTGCGCGCGCGCTGTTCTGGGCAGAGGAAAACGCGCTGCTGGTGGCGGACCTGCATCTTGAAAAGGCCAGCTTTTTCGCAAAGCACGGGCAGATGCTCCCGCCCTATGACAGCCGCGCCACGCTGGAACGGCTGGCCGGAGCGTTGCGTGAAACCGGCGCAAAGCGCGTGTTCTGCCTTGGCGACTCGTTCCACGATGCCCAGGCAGTGGCCCGCATGGAACCCCATGCTGCGGGCATGCTGGACGCACTGACGCGGGCGACCGACTGGGTCTGGATCACCGGAAACCACGATGAAGACGCAGCTGCACCCGGCGGAACACTGGTCGATGAACTCGACATTCGCGGCATGAAACTGCGCCACATCGCGCGCAAAGGCAGCGCCGACACCGAAGTGTCGGGCCATTTCCACCCCAAGTTGCGCGTCACGGTGCGCGGTCGCTCCATCGCTCGCCCCTGCGCTGTCGCCAGTGAGAACCGTTTGATTTTGCCCGCTTTTGGTGCATTGACCGGCGGGATGGATGCGGGCGATCCGGCAATCCTTGCCGCGTTGCAGCCCGCCAGCGCCATCGACGCTATCGTACCTGCGGGCGAAAAGCTTGCCCGCTTTGCCTTGTGGCGCGCGGCAGCATGACCGGGCATTCCCACAGAATTGTGCAACACGCTTGGGCCAATCGGAACTTCCCGCAAACCGGGCCTTTAAAACCCCGCGCATTGTGATATGAGCGCGGCAACCGCTATCAGGCGTATATTTGTATAAACTGCAGGAGAAAGCACTATAGCTCCCCCACCGAGGCGCAGTATGGCGCCCCCCGTCAAGAGCGGGCCTCGCTTCAACCAGATGATCACGGTGCCAAAGGTGCGCGTGATTGACGGTGATGGTGAGAACCTGGGTGTAATGTACACCCGCGAAGCGATCGAGCAGGCGGCTGAAGTCGGCCTTGATCTCGTCGAAGTTTCCCCGAACGCTGACCCGCCGGTCTGCAAGTTCCTCGATGTGGGCAAGTACCGCTACGAGGCGCAGAAAAAGGCGAACCTCGCGCGCAAGAGCCAGAAGACGCAGGAGATCAAAGAGATCAAGATGCGTCCGAACATCGATGACCACGATTACGATACGAAGATGCGTAACGTGATGCGGTTCATCGAGGATGGCGACAAGGTGAAGATCACCCTGCGTTTCCGTGGCCGCGAACTTTCGCACCAGCAGTTGGGCATGAACCTGCTGCGCAAGGTGCAGGACGACGTGGCGGAAATCGCCAAGGTCGAAGCCTTCCCCCGCATGGAAGGCCGCCAGATGCTGATGGTCCTCGCGCCCAAATAAGCGCACGAGACAATCGCTGAACACCGCAAGGGGCGTGCCGCAAGGCGCGCCCTTTTCGTATGCGCGGGATCGGCATTCAGCGACCTATCCTGAAAAACGCAATTTCCGCCCGCCGACACCACGCAACGCCTTGTCCCGCGGCGCAAGGCAGTTCCGCGTTACACTACTCAACTCACCGGCAAACCAACACTTTCCAGCGATTCAGCCATGCCCGATTTCTCCGACGGTGCGTTGCCGCGACGGTTCGCAAAAAACCTAAAAAGGAGAATTTATGTCGCCATCTTTCAAAATCATCCCCGCCGTTGCCATTCTGGCAGGCTCGCTGGGCCTTGGCGGTTGCGCCACCAAGGGCTACGTCAACGAGCAGATTGCCACGGTCAACCAGCGCATTGATGGCGTCGAAGGTCGCCTGCAGGCGACTGACGGTGTTGCACAGGCCGCACGCAGCGAGGCTCAGGCCGCCAATGCGCAGTCGCAGACCAACACGCAGCGCCTCGATCAGCTGACCGGCCGTGTCGACGGTATGGATCAGCGCATGATGCAGATGCAGCAGCAGCCGCAAAAGCGCGCGCGCAACTAAGCCTTACACGCAACGTTTCCCCTGCCGGACGGGCGGCCCGCGGCAATTTCCGCAGCCGCCAGTCGCCCGTCCGGCACCCATGATACGGATTGAGAACGATACTCGATGATCAAGGCTCTGGTTGCGTTGACAGGAATGGCACTGGTTGTTTGTCCGCTATTGAGCACGGATGCGCATGCAGCTCCGGCCAAGGCCTCTTCTGCAAAAAAGAAGGCTGTAACTCCGCCCGTCGAGCTGCCGCCGCTGACTATTGCCGCTCGGCGCGTCACCACTTGGGTTGCCGAAACCGCCGACAACCAGTCGCTGCCCTATATTGTGATCGACAAGCAATCGGCGACGATCATCGTCTACGACGCCAGCGGCAAGCCGGTAGCGACCGGCCCTGTGCTGATCGGAATTGCCGAGGGCGACGAGGCCACACCGGGCGTCGGCTCCAAAAGCCTGTCCGAAATCGGTCCCGCAGAAAAGACCACGCCGGCTGGCCGCTATCTGGCAAAGTTCGGACGTGCGGCAGGCAATACCAAGGTGCTTTGGGTAGACTATGCCACGTCGGTGGCGATCCACACGATCCCGCCGGGCAACAAGGAAAACCGCACGAAGCGGATGCTTTCACCCGCGATAGACGACAACCGCGTAACCTTTGGCTGCATTAACGTGCCCAAGGCGATCTACAACGGAAAGATCGCCCCCATGTTCGCCAAAAAGGGCGGTTACGTCTATATCCTGCCCGACAGCAAGCCACTGGAAGCCGCCTTCCCGCCGCTGCACGCACGGCCATTCGTCGAGGCAGCGCGCTAAACGAAGAAGGGAGCCTTTCGGCCCCCTTCTCCCTCTCCCCAACCTCGTTTCAGGCCAACCTGGCTTGCAGGTCAGAACCGGTAGCGTGCCGCCACGCCATAGGTGCGCGGCTGGCTGGTATAGCCCGAGATCGAACCGGGCTGCGCGGGCGTGTCAAAGATCGACAGCAGATAGCGCGCGTCGGTCAGGTTGCGGCCCCATGCAGTCAGTTCAAGCCCCATCGGCAGCACCCAGCTGATCGATGCGTTCAGCTCGTTAACTTCGCGGCGATAAGGTCGGGCTGCAGCAATCGCCACACTTGTCCCGGCATCAAGAAAGCCCGGCAAGCCCTCGGCAATCTGCACGGGCGATTCATAGTGGAAATCGCTGCGCAGGATCACATGGTGGCCGCCGTTGAACTCATGATCATAGGTGGCGGCAAAGGTGGACGAAATCGCCGGAATGCCCGCCGGGCGCGTCTTGGACAGATCACCGACAGCCGAAAGAATGAAGCTGTCATACTTCGGATCAAGGTACGTCATGCCCACGTTGAACTGCAGGCCCTTGGCTGGCTTGACCGTGCCTTCAAATTCCAGCCCGCGCACCGATTGCTTGCCCGCATTGGCCAGCACGAAGCCGGAGCCGGTGAAGGTGTTCGACTGGAACCCGTTGATGCGCTGGTCAAACGCGGCAAGGTTCGCCGTCACAAGGCCCCAGTCCGCCTTCAACCCGATTTCATAGACGGTCGAGCTTTCCGGCCCGGCAAAGCGGCTGCCATAGGTCTGGTTGACCACGGTGAGGCCGCCCGCCACCAGCGCCGCCCGGTCTGACGGTGCAGGACGGCTGTCGCGCGAAAGGTTGATCGAGCTTGCTTTGAAGCCCGTTGCGTAGCTGGCATAGACGTTGATGTCGTCGGTCAGATCGAATGCAACGCGGACGATATAGGTGAACTTGTCATCGCGGGTCCGACCCGGCTCCACCGCGTTCGGCACGGCAAGGAACGGCGGCAGGAACTGCAGGTCTTGCAGTGCCAGCAGCGGATTGCCCACTGTCAGCGGATTGGTGTCTGCCGCCGCCGCGGTGGTCGAAAGGTTGGCGTTGAGCGCAGCAAAGCCCGCTGCCTGCGTCTGCAGCGCAGCAAACTGGCCCGGATTGGCTTGTGCAAAGGCAGCGATCGTGGCGGGGTTGGTGGTGCCCAACGCGGTCGACACAAACGTGCGGCTGAGCGCGGTGCCGCCGATCTGCACCAGATCAAGGTTGGCAAAGACATCGGAAGACGTCGACGACGCTTCGAAGTCCTTGGCGTCCTTGGTGTAATTTACGCCGCCGGTCACCGTGATCCGGTCACCCACCTTGAAGTCAGCCTGCCCGAAGAACGAATAGGCCTCGTTCTTCAGGCGATAGCGTTCATCCAGCTTCTGCCCTTCGGCAAAGAAGCGCCCGGTATAATTGGTGCCGGTCAGCGCGCTGATCGTGCCTTCAATGCTCGGCAACGACTGGGTGTTCTGCGTCAGCCCCCGGATGACGAAATCGGCATATCCGCGTGCATCGGCACCCCAGCCAATCTGGTTGGTCTGGCGGATGTTCTCATTGAAATAGAACCCGCCGACCAGGAAGTTGACCGGACCATCAAGATTGGTGGCCACGCGCAGTTCCTGCGTGAAGGTCTTGATCGACTGGTCCTGCGCGTTCACCCCGATCAGGTCGGCGCTGGAAAAGTCCGAATCCTGATTGGTCAGCGCCTCGGTGCCGCGATAGGCGGTGATCGAGGTGAACGTCAGCGGCCCCAGATCATAGTCGACCTGCCCCGAAATGCCCCAGTTCTCGATGTCGTTGGTCGAATCGAAGTTCGAATAGACGCGGTTGGCATAGACCTCGTTCGGCCCGTTCACCTGCCCGCCAAGCGCGCGGATCGCCAGCGTCGAATCCGAAGGACGCAGGTTGACCACGCCGCAGCACAGCTCATCAATCTTCGAATAGTCACCGATCAGCCGCACGCGCATCTGCGCACTCGGCTCCCACAACGCCTGTCCGCGCACGAACCAGCGGTCACGCTCGTTCGTTGCGTTGCCGGTGCCAAGATCCTCGTTGTAGCCATCGCGCTTGTTCAGCCCGCCTGCCAGGCTGACGGCTAGCTGCTCGCTCACCGGCCCGGTGACCACGCCCTTCAGAACCAAAGCGTTGTAATTGCCGTAAGCCGCCTCGACATTCCCGCCGAACTCGAACTTCGGCGCATCGGTCACAATCGAGATCACGCCCACGCTGGCGTTCTTGCCGAACAGTGTGGACTGCGGCCCGCGCAGCACTTCGATGCGCTGCACATCGGGGAAATCACCGATCTGCGCGGCTGAGCGTGAGCGGTACACGCCATCCACGAACACGCCGACCGAAGGCTCGATCCCCGCGTTGTTCGCCCCGTTGCCAAAGCCACGGATGATGAAGTTGGTGCTGGCGCTCGATTGCAGCTGAGTCACGCGCAGCGATGGGACCACGCTGACGAGATCCTTCAGATCGCGGATCTGCGCCTGCTCCAGCGTCCGCGCGCTGGTGACAGACACCGCCACCGGAACGTCCTGCAGGGTTTGTGCGCGCTTGGTCGCCGTGACGATGATTTCGTTCCCGGTCGCCTCAGTCTCGGGCATGTCGGTGGCAGGCTGCGCCATCTCTCCGGCGGCGGCTGCATCCTGTGCCTGCGCGGCGGCGGAGAAGGCCAAGGCAAGGCCGCAAGCTCCGGCAAGGAGCGCGGCCTGACCGGTGCTACCGGCGATTTTCAATGTCATTGCGATCCTGTTCCTTAAAGTCTGGCCCGGCCGCGAGTGCCGGGTTGCAGGCGGCCATCGTGTGGCTGCAGGTCATCCTTGTATCCCTGCCCTCCTGTTAAACGCTTGCAATGCCCCAAACAATCGTAGCACCCCGAATGTCGGCGCATTGGTCATGCATTTTCATGCATTGTGGCAAACCGGTCACACCCATCGCAACGCGCGTGCTTGCCGCAACGCACAATCTCCTCTATGCGCGCGCCGGTATCGGAGCGGGCCACAGCTTGTGCCGACTCCTGCCGAATCCAAACCGAAAGCCAGTTTCATGTCCGCCCACCAGCGTAATATCGCGATCATCGCCCACGTCGACCACGGCAAAACCACCCTCGTCGACCAGCTCTTCCGCCAGTCCGGCACCTTCCGTGACAACCAGCGCATCGAAGAGCGCGCGATGGATTCGAACGATCTCGAAAAGGAACGCGGGATCACCATTCTGGCCAAGTGCACCTCGGTCGAATGGGAAGGCACCCGCATCAACATCGTCGACACCCCCGGCCACGCCGACTTCGGTGGCGAAGTTGAACGCATCCTGTCGATGGTTGATGGCGTGATCCTGCTGGTCGATAGCTCGGAAGGCGCGATGCCGCAGACCAAGTTCGTCACCGGCAAGGCGCTGGCGCTGGGCCTCAAGCCCATCGTCGTCGTCAACAAGATCGACCGTCAGGACGAGCGCACGCAGGAAGTGCTCGACGAAGTGTTCGACCTTTTCGTCAGCCTCGATGCCAACGACGAACAGCTTGAATTCCCCGTCCTGTTCGCTTCGGGCCGCAATGGTTATGCCAGCGATGATCCGCTGGCGCGCGAAGGCACGCTGAACCCGCTGTTCCAGAAGATCGTCGATCACGTGCCTGCCCCTTCGGCAGACCCGGACGGCCCGTTCAAGTTCCTCGTCACCCTGCTGGATCGTGACAACTTCCTTGGCCGCATCCTCACCGGTCTGGTGTTCTCGGGTTCGGTCAAGACCAACCAGGCGATCCACGCGCTCGATAACGATGGCAACATCGTTGAAACCGGCCGTGCTTCAAAGATCATGACCTTCCGTGGGCTTGAGCGCGTGCCGACCGACGAAGCCGTTGCTGGCGACATCATCTCGATCGCAGGTCTCACCACCGCGACCGTTTCGAACACCATCTGCGATACCAGCGTGAGCGAGCCACTCCACGCCCAGCCCATCGATCCGCCAACGCTGTCGATGCGCTTTGCGGTCAATGATTCACCGATGGCAGGCCGTGAAGGCACCAAGGTGACCAGCCGCATGATCCGTGACCGTCTGGCGCGTGAAGCCGAATCAAACGTCGCCATCAAGGTCACCGAGAGCAGCGACAAGGACAGCTTCGAAGTGGCCGGGCGCGGCGAACTTCAGCTTGGCGTGCTGATCGAAACGATGCGCCGCGAAGGCTTCGAACTCGGCATCAGCCGCCCGCGCGTGCTTTACAGCACCGACGAGAACGGCCAGCGCACCGAACCATACGAAACCGTCGTGATCGACGTTGACGATGAATATGCCGGCACCGTCGTTGAAAAGATGGCCACCCGCAAGGGCGAGATGACCGACATGCGCCCTTCGGGCGGCGGCAAGACCCGCATCACCTTCTCGGCTCCGTCGCGCGGCCTCATCGGCTACCACGGCGAGTTCCTTTCGGACACGCGCGGCACCGGCATCATGAACCGCCTGTTTGAAAAGTATGGTCCCCACAAAGGCAAGATCGAAGGCCGCAAGAACGGCGTGCTGATCTCCAACGGCGCGGGTGAAGCCAACGCCTATGCCCTCGGCCCGCTGGAAGAACGCGGCATCCTGTTCGTCGGCGTCGGCACGCCTTTGTATGAAGGCATGATCATCGGCGAAAACGCCAAGCCCGACGATCTCGAAGTCAACCCGATGAAGTCCAAGCAGCTGACGAACTTCCGTTCGACCGGCAAGGACGACGCCATCCGCCTCACCCCGCCCAAGGTCATGACCCTGGAACAGGCCATCGCCTACATCGACGACGATGAAATGGTGGAAGTGACGCCCAAGTCCATCCGCCTGCGCAAGGCGATCCTCGATCCGAACGAGCGCAAAAAAGCGTCGCGGAAAAAAGAAGCGGCATAAGCAAACACGAAAGGGCGGTCAGAAATGGCCGCCCTTTCTGTTTACCCCCCTTGCTGCCAAGGAATCGCTGTTCATTTGATCAATGTCTGTCCAATCTGTCGGCCGGGATAGGGAACAAGGCACAGATGGCACGAAATGCAGTAGCGTTGGTGACCGGCATATTTCTGTTCATCGGATCGCAGGCCAATGCTGCAACCGACCGGACCAGATTGGATCGCTTGATCGCACAGTTCGAGGCTGCCGATTCAAACAGCGATGCCGCCAGATATCGCACGCTGGCCGACCAGACTTTGGCCGAGGCCCGACGGCTCTATCCTGCAGGCCATCCCGAGATTGCAGCGCGCGCGCTCTATGTTGCGCAGGCAATGGCAGCATCCGGCAAGATGGATCAGGCACAGGCCGAAGTTGACCGGATCGTACCGCTGCTCGCCGGTGCGGAGGGATACCGCGCCAGTTGGCGAAACGCCCTCAGCCTGCGCGCCTATATTCTGAACTTCAAGGCCGACCATGCCGGTGCCTTGGCGATCAATGAACAGCTTGCAGCCGAATATGCCAATGACCCGTCAAGCTACGGGATACGCGATCACGCCGTCACGCTGTCCAACCTTGCGGCCTCCTATCTTGAACATGGCCGGCTTGATGATGCCCTTGCGCGCAATGAAGAGGCGATCCGCATTGGCCTGACGCTCAATCCCGTGCCCGAAGACGTCGCCATCTGGAGCGCGAACCGGGTTGCCTACCTCTATTCTGCAGGCAGGACGGAAAACGCCATCGTCACCGCGCAGGATGGCATCGCCCGTGCGGGCGCTGCTCTTGGCCCCGACCATCCTGCCATGGCAAACCTCTACGCCAACCTTGGCGCCATTCTGCTGCGACTTAACCGTCCGCATGATGCTATGGTCCCGATCCGCCAGGCGTACGAACTGATTGAAAAGGCCAATGGCGGTCCGAACCAGAACAGCGCGACGATGCGGACGCAGTTCGCGCAGGCTTTGGTCCGCGCCGGCCGTCACGCGGATGCGATTGCCTATCTCGACCATGCAACGCCGATCATCGACACACAACTTGGTGCCCAAAGCGACCGTTCGCTAACCGCCCGCGACACGCGCCTGATCGCGTTGATCGCGCTGGGAAAGGGCGCAGAGGCCGAAGCATTGGCCCGCGAATTGCTCGCAGTGCGGGATGCTCGGCTGCCCGACGGGCACAGAGACCGGGCAAATGCCCGCGACAATCTCGCCAAGGCCGCGTTCGCACTGGGAAACTGGAACACCGCGCAGGATGCTGCGGCACAGTCGGTGGCGCTGCGTAGCAAGATGCTCTCTGCAGACCATCCCGACCTCTTGTTGTCTCGCGCGTTTCTGCTGCGGGTGGAAGACCGTGGCGGCCTGCGTCCGGCAGCAGAACTCGTCACGCAGGGGCGCCAGGTGTTCGAAACGCTGGTGCAAAACGCACAGCTTGCCAGGGGATCGGCGCAGGCTGAGCGGCAGCGACCTGCTTATGGCTGGCTGGCCGAGATTTTCGCGCGGCATGGGGCATCGGATGATGCTTTCCGCGCCCAGCAATGGGCGGCGCATACAACGCTTGAAGATACTCTTGCCATCGCGGCCAGCGAACGGGCGGCAAAGGCGGATCCGGCGCTGGCCAAGCTGTTGGCGCAAAGGCGCGAACTTGTATCGGCCCGGCAGGGACTGGAAGCCCGTGTCGATGCGAACAGCGCCCGGCCTGACCCGGCATTCGATCTGGTTGGCGTGTCGCGTGAGCTTGCCGGAAACCGGCGAGAAATTGCTGCGCTCGATGCGTCCCTCACACCGCAACAGCGCGACAGCCTTGTTTTTGCCCCGGCCGCAATTGCGGAGATACAGGCAACGGCAAGCAGAAGTGATGTCAGCATCATGGTCACCGACATCGGTAACGGCTGGATTGTCACGGCCATTGGCGCCCGAAGCATAAAGCAACATCTCGTTGGCCCGGACGCCCCCGTTGACGACCTTGTCCAGCAACTGCGTGCTGTTGTCAGCCCAGCCAGTAATGGCATGCTGGACCGCACGGCCTCGTCACGGCTGTTTGCCGTACTTTTTCCAGACGACGCCGGAGCGTTGGTGCGGTCGGCGCGCCAACTCAACGTAACGGCAAATGGCGTGCTTGGATCACTGCCCTTCGGACTGCTTTCTGCAGATCGCGATGGCCGAGTGGTGCTGCTGGAAAAGATGGCGATTGTCCGGCGCGTCAGCATGCGTGGCGGCAAGTCGGCGGCGTTCGGTCAGACCGGCGATACGCTGATTGCATTTGGCGGTGTGAAGGGGGCTCCGGCGCAATCCCTGATGGCCATGCGGTCGGCAAGCACGGCAAGAGCCATTGCCGATTTACCGGATCTGCCAGACTCGCGGCGCGAGCTTGCCGCACTCGGACAAGCGATCGGCGCCGGATCAGCCCAACTTCTCGTTGGCAGTGAAGCGACTGAAGAAGCTCTGCGCCAAATCAACGTCCCCACTGGCGCCGTGCTTGCCTTTGCCACACACGGCCTCCTGTCCGGTGAACTTGACGGTTTGAGCGAGCCTGCCCTTCTGCTGTCGCCTGACGGGAACGACGATGGCCTGCTCAAGCCGAGCGAAATCGGAACGTTGCAATTGCCCGCAGGTCTTGTGATCCTGTCGGCCTGCAATACTGCGGTAGGCAGCACGACCAATCGTCCTCAACTCGCCGGGCTGGTGCAAGGCTTCTTCCTGGCGGGGGCGGACCGCGTTCTCGCCAGTCACTGGCCGGTGCGGGACGATGCCGCCCGGCGCCTGTCTGTCGGAATGGTGCGCGGCATGAAAGCCGGAGCGCCGCCCGCCCAAGCGCTGCGCCGCGCGATCGCTGCAGTGCGTAAAGGCAACGATGGGGAGATGCCGCTCGACAGTCCGGCGCTTTGGGCTGTCTTCGAGTTGTTCGAAGCAAATTGATATAGCTGTTGTGCCGTTAGTGCCGTCAGATCGAGCAGAGACGACCGGCGTAATCCCGACCTTCCAAAAACCCCTGTCCTACAAACCCTCACCTGACATAGCCTCCGGGGCATGACGCACCTCGGCCCCCGCTCAGCCCCCACCTCCAACTGCACCCCAGCCAGCACCGCCACAGAAGGCCGCGCCGATCAATCGGAAAAACCGATCAATCACGCCCAACTGATCGATTTCAATTCTTCCGCAGGACAGTGTAAACCCCGTAAACCCCCCTCCCCGTTTCAGGGCGAAAAAGGGCCAACAGACGCCGCGCTTGCCGATCCCTTTGAGGGCCGCGCCGCACACGAAAAAGCTGCGGCGCTTCCCGCACCGCAGCTTCTCCCGGTTCGCCGCTCCCGCGCCTTGCGGCGGGGAGCGCGTTACGTATTGATCAGAACCGCAGGCCGACCACCGCGCGCACGGCGTGGGTGTCGAAATACTTGTCCTGAATGCGCATGTTCGTGCCGCCACCGTTCAGCAGGAACGGGTTGGTGGCAGGCGCGGTGCCTGGGCCGACAGCGATGTTATACTTGTCATCCTTGTAGCGGCTGTACAGGTATTCAACGCCCAGCGAGAGGCTGTCGGTCAGCATCACTTCGGTGCCGCCACCAGCCTGCCAGCCCCATACCATGTCACCGTCGTTTACTTCATTGAACGAGTTGGCGCGGTTGCTGGTGCTGAAATCGTGGTCGATCTTGGCATAGCTGATACCGCCGGTGCCATAGAACAGCGCGCCGCCGCCGGGGGTGAAGCCTACGCGGCCACGGGCCGACACGGCATAGTCCACCGAACGGGCGATCTTGTAGAACGCAGGCGTGGTGCTGAACGCGGTGGAGCGGTCGATCGAATCGTTGCGCGATCCTTCGATCAGGCCGCCGAACACGATGTTGCCCGAACGCGCGTCAAAACCGATGCGGGCGCCATATTCGGCCCCAGCCTTGTCCGGCGCACAACCGGCATCGCGCGAAGGTCCGCGTGCGCCGTTGCAGAAGCCGGGCGAGAAGGCGTTGGCACCGCCGAGTGTCGTCACCTGTTCGTTGTAGGTGCCGTCGCGGTTAGTGTCGAAGCCGAACGTGTTGCCGTTCTCGCCATTGACGCCAAAGCCGCCGAAGCCCTGCACGTAGATGCCGTTGAAGTGGCTGTCGCGGTCATAGGTGCCAGTTGGGGTGCTGGTGCTCTCCATCGCGTCGGACGAGGTGTCCTGAGCGAGGGCAGGAACCGAGACGAGCGCTACCGACGCGGCCAGCGGCCACGCAAAACGTGTTTGAAACCTCATGAAAATTCCTCTTTCTGATTGCGCATTGCAGCGCACAACGGCTCAAACCGTCAGCGTCGAAAAAGGTTTCCGGTTTCGTCACCGGATCGGACCGAAACGTCATCAACCGGCGGCAAAGCGCAATTTCTTTGGGGTTCCGGCGCGGCTGTCACTCGCCATTCAGGTTCGGCGGGGCTATGGCGGCGGCGATGACCGAGCCTGATCCCTCCGCCTTCCCCACCGCACTTTCGGGGCTGCGCGTTGCCCTGTTCAGCGGCAACTACAACTACGTCCGCGATGGCGCGAACCAGGCGCTGAACCGCTTGGTCGGCTATCTGTTGCGGCAGGGCGCAGACGTGCGGGTCTATGCGCCCAAGGTCGATAACCCCGCCTTCCCCGCCACCGGCACGCACATCGGCATCCCCTCCTTCGCCATCCCCGGCCGCGCGGAATACCGCTTCCCGTTGGCGCTAAGCCCCCGCGTCCGCCGCGATCTGGCAGAGTTTGCACCCCACGTCGTCCACGTGTCATCACCCGACGTGGTGGCGCACCGCGCGGTTTCATGGGCGCGGCACCGCAAGCTGCCCATCCTCGCGTCGGTCCATACCCGCTTCGAAACCTACTTCCGCTATTACAACATGGCCTGGGCCGAACCGGTGGTCGAGGCACTGATGCGGCGGTTCTACCGGCGCTGCGATGCGCTCGTCGCGCCGTCTGAATCGATGGCGCAAGTGCTGCGCGATCAGCGCATGAACTACGATATCGACATCTGGTCACGCGGCGTTGATCGCGAGATCTTCCATCCGGCGGCGCGCAGCATGGAATGGCGGCGCAGCCTCGGCATTGCGGATGACGAAGTGGTCGTCGGTTTCCTTGGCCGTCTGGTAATGGAAAAGGGGCTGGACGTGTTCTCGGATTCGATCGACCAACTGGTGCGCAAGGGCGTGAAGCACCGCGTACTGGTGATCGGCGAAGGCCCCGCGCACGAATGGTTCGTCGCGCGCCTGCCCGATGCGGTGTTCGCAGGATTTCAGGGCGGCGCAGACCTTGGCCGCGCGGTGGCGAGCATGGACGTGCTGTTCAACCCATCGGTCACTGAGACGTTCGGCAACGTGACGCTGGAGGCGATGGCCTGCGCGGTGCCGGTGGTGGCCGCAGCGGCTACGGGGAGCCAGAGCCTTGTCGACGATGGCGTATCCGGGCGGCTCATTACGCCGGGCGCGGTGCGGCAGTTTGCCGAAGCACTGCGCGGCTATGTCGAGAGCGCGGACTTGCGCGCGCGGCATGGCGCAGCGGGCGAAGAGCGCAGCCTCGAATTTTCGTGGGACCGGATCAATCAGGCCGTGGCCGACACCTACCTTCGGTTGGTGCGGCAACGGGCGCGGTCGAAGCGGCGTTAACGCAGGACGCCTGCGGCCTTCATGCGGTTGGCGTACCACAGGAAGAACAGCAACGACCCCCAGATCACAAGATTCATCACCATCATCGCGCCGCTGTTCATCGAAGCGGGCACAGTGCTGTCAGCGAAATGATAGACCTGTGTGACCGCCAAGCCGAGCAGCGAGACGGCAAAGGCCGTCACCGCATGACGTGACCGCATCAGCAGTAGCACAGAGCCTACAAGCGATCCCCACACGCCAAGCGCCCAGAACACGTTCAGCCACGCGGGCATCGCCTGCATATAGGCAATCTCAGGCTCTCCCATGCCGACGGACGCCATGTAGGCGACGGGATCGAGCTTGGTCATCGTGTAGTCAACACAGCCAAAGCTGTTCCACAACAGGCTGATCGCACCGACCGCCCAAAGATGGGCCGGTGTGCGCGTGGGCATGGATTCAAGGTTCTGCATGGTGCCTCTCCCCCGGTGAGCAGAGGAGAGGATACCATGACCCAAGGCATCGTCAAAGCGCCGCGATAAGGCGGACTCTACCAGCATCAGAGGCGTTCGATCCGGCGTGCGGCATCGTCGAGAATGTCGGCGATGGCGTGCGCGGTTTCGGTATCGAAGCCCTGCGTCACTGCGCGGTTGCGCAGGACGGCGTGGAGATTGCCCATCGCGCGGCGGACGGGCGGGCTTTCCTCACGGTCACGCTGTTCGCCCAGCGCCTTGAGACGTGTAAGGATCGACTCCAGATCCGCGTCCTTGCCGGTCAGTTCGGCGCGGCCCGCATCGGTCACGGCAAAAGCCTTGCGCGGGCTTTCGTCTGCCTCCTCGGCGATCAGGCCTTCATCAACCAGCAGGTTGAGCGTGGGGTAAACGACGCCGGGGCTTGGCGCATATTCGCCGCCCGCCAGATCACCCACCGCGCGGATCAGATCGTAACCGTGACGCGGTTGTTCGGCGACGAGGTGGAGCAGCAGAAGGCGCAGTTCGCCACCGGCAAACATGCGTCCGCCCCGGCGACCGCCGCCGCGTCCGCCGCGACCGCTACCCCCGCCAAACGGACCATCCTCACCGAAGGGTCCACCTTTGCCAAAGGGACCGCCAAAGCGGCCACCCATCATCGCCATCATCTTGATGGCATGTCGGCCGCCTTTGTGGCGACCATGTTCGAAGTTCATGTGTTTATATCCTTTCATGATGCGTCTAAGATATATCTTTAAACGAACTTCACAAGAGGCTGATGCATTTTTTTGCTGAGCGCCCTATCTGGGCGGCAATGGCCGACCTTTTTGCCCCTCCCCCGCAGGACCGACCGCCGCGCGAAGCGACCGCCGAAGCGCCGCTGGCGGACCGGCTGCGCCCGCGCGATCTGGGCGAGATCATCGGGCAGGACCACCTGACCGGGCCGGAAGGTGCGATCGGGCGGATGGTGGCCGCGGGCAAGCTCACATCGATGATCCTGTGGGGACCGCCGGGCACCGGAAAGACCAGCATCGCCCGCCTGCTCGCCGAGGCCGTGGGCATGCGCTATGTTGCGCTGAGCGCGGTGTTTTCTGGCGTGGCGGACCTGAAGAAGGCCTTCGCCGAGGCCGATGCGATGGCACTGGCCGGGCGGCGCACATTGCTGTTCGTGGACGAGATTCACCGCTTCAACCGCGCGCAGCAGGATGGTTTTTTGCCCTTTGTCGAGAACGGCACCGTCACACTGGTGGGTGCAACGACCGAGAATCCCTCGTTCGCGCTGAACGCCGCGCTGCTTTCCCGCGCGCAAGTGCTGATCCTGCACCGGCTGGATGCGGCGGCGCTGGGCACTTTGCTGGACAGGGCCGAGGACATTACCGGCCTGCGCCTCCCCCTCACCCCACCAGCGCGCGACGCTTTGGTGGCGTCAGCCGATGGCGACGGTCGGTTTCTGCTCAATCAGGCGGAAATGCTGTTCGACGTGTCGCTGCCTGCGCCGCTGGACCCTGAGGGGCTTGGCAAGTTCCTGATGCGCCGGGTAGCCGTCTACGACAAGGACCGCGAGGGCCACTACAACCTGATCTCCGCGCTGCACAAGGCGGTGCGCGGGTCTGATCCTCAGGCCGCGCTCTATTATATGGCGCGCATGCTGGTGGCGGGCGAGGAACCACTTTTCGTGCTGCGGCGTCTGGTGCGCATGGCCGTGGAGGACATCGGCATGGCCGATCCGCAGGCGTTGGTGCAGTGTCTTGCCGCCAAGGACGCCTACGAGTTTCTGGGCAGCCCGGAAGGCGAACTGGCGATTGTGCAGGCGCTGCTCTACGTTGCCACGGCGCCCAAATCGAACGCGGCATACATGGCGCACAAGGCAGCGTGGAAATCGGCGCGCGACACCGGATCGCTGATGCCGCCTTCCAACATCCTCAACGCGCCCACCAAGCTGATGAAGGACATTGGCTATGGCAAGGGCTACGAATACGACCACGACGCCGAAGGCGGATTTTCGGGCGCGAACTACTGGCCCGAGGGGATGCAGCCGCAGACCTATTATGCGCCGGTGGAGCGCGGGTTCGAGCGTGAGGTGATGAAGCGGCTGGAATGGTGGGACCGCAAGCGGCGCGAGCGCGACGGGGCGTGACCCGCGCATGACGCCGAACCGTTTCGGCCATTTCGTGGCTATCGACTGGTCCGGTGCGAAGGGCGAGCGGCACAGGGGCATTGCCGTGGCGATGGCCAGGCAGGGCACGGCCACGCCGCAGATCGTGCGGCCGGGCCATCGCTGGTCACGCGAGGAAGTGCTGGCCTTTCTGCGCGACGACCTGCCCGATGATGCGCTGGTCGGCATGGACCTTGGCATTTCGCTACCCTTTGCGGACCGGGGCGGGTTCTTTCCGGGGTGGCCGGATAGCCCGACGAATGCGCGCGATCTGTGGGCGCTGATCGATGCAATCTGTGATGGGGAACCGCACTTGGGGGTTTCGGCGCTGGTCGATCACCCAGAGCTTTCCGCGTGGTTCCGGCGGCACGGTGGGCGCGAAGGCGTAGCTTTCGGAGGCGGCGCTGGCCGCTTTCGCGTGACCGAACTGGCGCAGAGGCGGCTGGGCTGCAAACCCTATTCGAACTTCAACCTCGTCGGCGCGGCGCAAGTGGGCAAGTCCAGCCTTTCGGGGATGCGGATGCTGCACCGGTTAGGCGCGGCAACATCGGTCTGGCCGGTAGATGGCCTGCCAGACAAAGGGCCGGTCGTGTGTGAAATCTACACGACGATTGCCGCGATGGCAGCAGGCCGCACAGCTTCGCGATCCAAGATGCGTTCGGCTGAGATGCTGAACGAAGCGCTTGCGGCGTTGGGGTCCGCGCCTTCGGATCTGGCCAATCCGCTGGACGATCACACGTGCGACGCCGTGGTCACTGCCGCCTGGCTGCGCATCGCGGCGCACGATCCGCGCCTGTGGCAGCCGCGTGAACTGACGCCGGAGATTGCGCGGACTGAGGGCTGGACGTTTGGCGCGGTTTGAGGCGGCGCGGTGTAAGTGGTCTTGTGAAGCGCGATTTGTGCCGCTAAGGCGCGCGAGACGCTTCACGCGGGCCGGCTTAGCTCAGTTGGTAGAGCACCTGATTTGTAATCAGGGGGCCACGGGTTCGAATCCTGTAGCCGGCACCATTTCTTGATTTTTCATGCCCAGTTCGGCGGGCGAAATCTGCCCCTCCGTCAGCCACCTGCGGTGCCTGCCACCTCCCCATTTGTGCACGGGGAGGATGTTAGGGATCGTTGTCTGCTATGCGTGAGAGCAGGCGTTCGAGGCGGCGCATTTCCTCTTCGCGCAGGGCACGGATTTCGAGGAAGATGGCGGTGAGTTCGGGGGAATCGAGAGCGAGTGTCAGATCGGACAGGGTGATGTCCTGATCATCGGGCACGGAGAAGGCGCGCCGCAGATTGACCGCGATTTCCCGCAGGCGCTGTTCGTCAGGCTTGGGCAGCGAGCGTTGCGGCATGACATCAGGGCACCATAAAGGTCTGAAATAGCGCGGGAACTATGTCATTTTATTGTTGGGTCGGCAAGGCCAGCGCGCGAGACAGATCAACAATTGCTACGGCTTGCCGTCCACGCAGGTCGGCCAGTCGCATTAACGCTTCGGCGAGCGCAGAATCTGATACGGTCAGGGCCTCGCGACTGATCGCTCCGGCCTTAAGCGCGGCGGCATCGCGATCGCGTGCGCGGCGGCGCAGGTCGTGGTCCGCTTCACCATGCGTGAGCGCTTCGCGTGCGGCAGCCAGCGCGAAGTGGGCGGTCTCGACATCACCCGTGGCGCGCAACACGGTCTCCCGATAGGCGGCGAGAAGTTCACGGTTGCGCCCTTTGGCGCGGGCGACTTCGGCATCGATCCGGCCAAAATCGAACAGCCGCCAGCGCAGGGACGCAGCGCCCTGAATCGCCACGGAATCGCCAGTGAACAGTTCGCCGAAGCGGTTGCTTTGAAAGCCGATCAGGCCGCCGAGCGACAGGCTGGGCCAGTATTCGGCCATTGCTGCGCCGATGGCGGCATTGGCGGCGACGAGGCGCGCTTCGGCGGCTGCGACATCGGGCCGGGCGCGCAGGACGGCGGCAGGAAGGCCTGCGACGGGATCGGGCGTTTGCGCGGTGAAGCTGCCGGACAGGTCTGGCGGGAGCGAGGGGGAGCGGCCGACCAGCACGGCGATGCGCGCGCGCTCTGCCTCGATCCGGGCGAGCGTTTCCGGCAGGGCGGCGGCAACTTGTTCGGCAGCGGCGCTGGTGCGTTCGGCCTCGGCGGCAGAGGTGGCCCCTGCAGCGAGGCGTGCGGCCATGATGCGCTGACGTTCGCGGGCGAGGCTGTCCATCTGGCCGAGCGCGACGCGTTGGGCTTCGGCTGTGCGCAGGCGGAAGTAGGCTTCGGCGAGTTCAGCAGAGACGGCGAGGCGCGCGGCGGCAACACCGGCTTCGGCTTCGTCGACGCTGGCGCGGACGGCTTCTTGTCTGCGCCTGAGCCCGCCGGCGAAATCGAGATCCCATGAGCCGTTGAGCGTGGCGTTGCCGCTGTTCACAGTGCGCGGGAGATCGGGCACGTAGCGCGAAAGCTGGCCCAGACCGGAATTGAGCGACTGCTGCGCGCGGGCGGCGGTGCCGTCAACTTGCGCGGCGGGCAGGCGAGCGGCGCTGGCGGCTCCGGCGACGGCGCGGGCCTGATCGAGGCGGGCGAGCGCTTGCTCTATCGTGAGGTTGGCGGTGAGCGCTTCGCTTTGGAGCTGTTCGAGGACGGGGTCGGCAAAACCTTTCCACCAAGGCTGCGACTGGGCTTGCCCGGGGGCGACTGGCGCGCGCCATGCGGGGGCGACTGGCACTTCGGGCGGGGCATAATTCGGCCCGGCGGTGCAGGCGGCGAGCGCCGTGAGCGGGAGGAGCGCGAGGCGTTTCATGCGGTGGCTCCTGCGGGTTTTTCTGCAAGCAGAAGGTACATGACCGGGGTAGCGACGCGGGCGAGCACGGTGGACGCAATCAGTCCGCCGATCATCGCAATGGCCATTGGCGAGAACAATCCGCTGTTCGCCAGCGCCAGCGGCAGGAGGCCGCCGATGGCGGTGATGGAAGTGAGCAGGACGGGGAGGAAGCGCAACTCGCCCGCGCGCTCCACTGCGGCACGAACGGAGAGACCTTCGCGTTCGAGTTGCTGGGTGAAATCGACAAGGAGGATCGAGTTCTTGATCTCTATTCCCACCAGCGCGATCAGGCCGACGGCGGCGGTGAATGACAGCGAATTGCCGGTGAGCCAGAGCGCGACGACGGCGCCGAGGAAGCCGAAGGGGATGATCCCCGCTACCACCGCAACGGTGCGGAAGCGCCCGAATTCCAGCACCAGCACGGCCAAGATGCCAAGGCTGGCGATGACGATGGCGGGGACAAGGCCAGCAAAGCTGCGCGATGAGTTCTCCGCCTCTCCACCCAATGCAATGGCATAGCCGGGGGGCAGATCGAGTGCAGCCTTGACCTCTGCGAGCACAGCCTTCGTTGCCTTGGACACCAGCACGCCGGGTTCGACATAGGCGGTGAGCGTGACCATGCGCGCGCGGCGGATACGGTCTATGCGCGCAGGTTCCGATTGCAACTGCGGCGTGGCGATGGCGGAGAGCGGAGTACTGGCCCCTGCCCGCGTCGCGACGAAGATCTGGCCGAGGTCTGCCAGTTCAGCGCGGCCCGCATTGGGCAGGCGCACGGTGACGCCATAGTCATCGCCATCGGCATCGCGGAAGTTGGCGACTGTCGCCCCCGAAAGCCCGATCTGCAACGCCTCGCGGATTGCGCCAGAGGCAACGCCGAGTGCAGCGGCGGCGGATTCGTCTACGGCCAGATGCAGGTCGGTGCGGGGTTGGCGCAAGGGGTTGCCGATGTCACGCACGCCGGGGACCGAGGCCATTGCGGCTTCTGCCTCCTGGGCCAACGTGGCGAGGCGAGCGACATCTGGGCCGGTTACGCGCACCACGATGGGGGCTTCGGCTTCCGGTCCGTTGACGAAAGTGATGATGCTGATGCGGGCGCCGGGGTATTTTTCAAAGCTGCGGCGCAGGTCGGCCAGCAGGGCGTCGGATTTGCCCGGTTGCCATTCGTGGAGGCTGACGGCGACTTCCCCGAAAGCCGGGTCAGTCTCGCGCTGGGGGACGTTGTAATAAAGCTGCGGGTTGCCGCGCCCGACGTTGGCTGAAGTCCAGCGCACTTCGGGATGGCGGGCAACGGTCTGTTCGACCCAACGCACCGCCTGATCGGTGCGGCGCTGCGCGGTGCCTTGGGGCAGTTCCACGCGGACGAGGAATTGCGGGGTTTCCGCAGGCGGGAACAGGCTGGAGCCGATCACGCCGAGCAGTGGCACCGAGAGCGCGCAGACGAGCAGCAGGCCGGTGACCCAGCGCTTGGGCTTGTCCAGCGCGCGGTGGAGGACGGGGCCGTAGAAGCGCTGGATGCCGCGCTGCACGGCCTGAAACAGACGGTTTCCTTCGGGATGCTCCTCGCGCGATAGCATGACGCGCGCGGCGAGCGGGGTGACGGCAAAAGCGACGACGAGCGAGCCAAGGACGGTGGCGATGACCGCGACGGGGAGCGAGCGGATGAATTCGCCCGAAGCCTCGGGCAAGGCCAACAGCGGGACGAAGGCGAAGATCAGGCAGGCGGTGCAGCCCATTACGGCGAGCGCGATCTGACCGGTGCCCTCGATCACGGCGGTGGTCCGGTCCGCGCCATCGCGCAGCCAGCGCGAGATGTTCTCGACCACCACGATGGCATCGTCCACCAGAATGCCGAGTGCAAGGACGAAGCCGGATATGGCCAGCTGGTTCAGCGTGAAGCCCAACGCGCCCAGAATGGCGACGCCGATCAGCAGCGAGAGCGGAATGGCGATCATCACCACCCCCGCCGCCCGCAGGCCCAACGGTAAAAGCGTGAGGCTGACGAGCAGCAGTGCGATTACGAAATCGCGGGTGAGGCCTCCGAGGCGATGACGCACGTTCTCTGCCTGATCGAAGCCGCGCACGAGCTTTACACCGCCCGGCAGCGTGCGGTCGAAGGCGTCGAGTTCGGTTGAGATGGCTTGCGAGAGGCGGGTGACATCGCGGTCCTTGCCCTGTGTGGCGGTGACCAGCAGCGCGCGTTTGCCATTGAAGCGGGTGATGTGGTCGGGATCGTCCTGCGCCCAGCCCACTTGCGCCACATCGCCCACGCGCAGCACGCGGCCATCGGCACTGGCGAGCGGAACGGCGGCGATGGCCTCGGGCGAGCGGAACGCGCCGCCGTACTTTACCGCAAAACGCCGGTCGCCCGCGTTGAGCGCGCCGATAGGAGCTTCCTGCCCGGCCGTGCGCAAGGCATTGGCGACGGCCGCGGGCGGCAGGCGCAGTGCGGCAAGGCGGGGCAAGTCGAGCGACACGCGCATTTCGGTGCGGCCCGCGCCCCAGACTTTCACCTCGTTCACGCCCGGGATCGCGCCAAGCCTTTCGCGCAAATCGTCGCCCACCTTTTCAAGGCGGCGCATCGGCAGCAGGTCGCTGACCAATGCGACTTCGATGATCGAGACGTTGATCGGGCGACCTCGAATGATGTCGAGCCGCAAGAGGCCCGCTGGCAGACTGCTGCGCAAGGCAGTGACTTCGCGCGTGATCTTGTCGTAGCTGCTGTCAGGGTCCGTGCCCCAATCCAGTTCGATACGCGTGACAGAGAGCCCGTCGCTGCTGCGCGAGCGGACTTCGCGGATGTTGTCGAGCTTGTGGACCGCGTCCTCGACAGGGCGGGTGACTTGCTCCTCGACCTCTGCTGGCGAGGCGCCGGGCAGGACGGCGGTGACGACGAAAATCGGCGGATCAAGCTGCGGATCTTCGGTGCGCGGAATGGTGAACAGCGCAGCAAGGCCAAGCGCAGCAAGCAACAGCACGCCGATCAGAGTGAATTGCCAGCGGCCTAGCGCAAAAGCAGCGGGATTGAACTTCATCGCCCGTCCACCCGCACTTTCTGGCCATCGCGCACAAAGCCTGCGCCTGCGGTGATGACGCGGGCGGTGAGCGGCAGGCCTTTGACGCGCAGCATGTCTCCGGCAAGGCCGTGCAGGCGGACTGCGGTGCGACGCGCGACCGAGGTGGCCGGGTCGATCACGAAGACGTGGCCTTGGGCACCCTTGGCGTCGATCAGCGCTTCGGCGGGAAGCAGCAGCGTGCCGCCTGCTTCTGGCGCAGCAGCCGATCCAGCGATTGCGACACTGCCGGTCAATCCGCTGGCGAGGCCACTGGTTCGCGGAAGGCCAATATCAACGTCGATAGTGCCGGTTGCCGTATCTGCGGCGCTGCCCTTGCGCAGCACGCGGCCCATGATCGGTGCGCGACCAGCAATGGAGACCTGAACAGTGGTGCCCGGCGCAACGGCGGCGGCAACGGCAGGGGAAACGGCGGCGCGGGCCAGCAACTGGCTGTTCACATCGGCAACGCGGGCAATGGGTTCGCCGGGTGCAACGGTCTCCCCAACTTCGTGCATCCGAGCAAGAACAAGACCGGCAAACGGCGTGCGAGCAATGGTGGAGGCCCGGTCATAGCGGGCGGCGCGCAATGATGCGCGGGCTGCTGCAAGCGCAGACTGCGTCTCTTCACGTTGGGCTTCGGAGACCGCGCCTTGTGGCAGGAGTTCGGTGTTGCGGCGCGCAGCGCGTTCCAGCCTGTCGACCTCGGTCGCGGCCCGGCGTTCGCCTTCGGCCTGCAAGGTGGGTGTGATCGCGGCGACCATCGCACCTGCGGGGATTACATCGCCCGGGTGGACGCTGACCGCTGACAGCGTGCCGCCGACGCGCAGGGAAATCGTCGCCTCGCGATCATAGAGCATGCGCAACGGAAAGCGCGTTGCAGAGGCGGTAGCGACGCCTGCGCCGTCCACCACCGGCGAAACGGCGACGACCACGGGTACTGCGCTTTCAGCCTTGTCCGCTGGCTTACTGCAAGCTGTCAGGACTCCCGCCGCCAAGCCTGCCACCAACAGCCCTTGCGCCGCCTTTGCCCCACCAAAGCGCCTTGCCCTCATTAGGTTCAACTCCGCAACCTATCGCTGATAGTCTATCAATGATAGGTTGACCTTGACCGGTCAAGAGCGGAAAAGGCGGCATGGCCACAAAGGACGCAGGCAAGCGGGTTACTGACCGGCGCGAGCAAATTTTGGATGAGGCGCAGCGCCTTTTTCTGGACCACGGGCTGGAAGCGGTTACCACCCGGCAGATCGCTCAGGCAGTGGGGATCAGCCAGCCTTCGCTCTACGCCCATTTCGCCAATCGCGACGCCATTGCGGTGGAACTTTGCATTCGCGCTTTTCAGCAGCTTGCACAGCGGCTGGGCGAAGTTGACGCGAGCCTGACCGGGGCGAACCGGGTGCGCGAATTGTGCCGGGCCTACATCGCCTTCGGGCTGGAGCAGCCTGCGGCCTATCGTGTGGCGTTCCACGCCGACATAGCGGTGGACGATGAAAGCGGGATGCATCGTGGCTTGGAGGCCGGGATCTCTGCGTTCTCGATCCTGCGCCAAGCCTACGCGGACATCATTGCCGATCACGCACAGGCTGAAGTAGCCGCGCAATCCGTGTGGGCAGGCATCCACGGCCTCGTCTCGATCCTGCTGACCCGGCCCGAGTTTCCATTCGCCGATCTGCGCCAACTGGTGGACGCGCACATCGACCGGTTGCTGGCGGCTGACCGCACTTAAGCACTGCTACACCGATTTATCGGGACAACACGCCACCAATCTGGTATTAACTGAAACCAGTTTTGCAGGCCAAGCCGTCTGCCGCGTTCGTTTTGGAGAGTGAGTTTGAGCCAGCAGCAGCCGTCGATCGATCTGTTCGAGAACCCATTGGGCCTCGACGGGTTCGAGTTCATCGAGTTTTCCGCGCCCGAGGCCGGGATGCTTGAGCCGGTGTTCGCGCGCATGGGCTTTACCCGCATTGCCAATCACCGGTCCAAACAGGTGCAATTGTGGCGGCAAGGCGGGATCAACCTGATTGCCAATTACGAGCCGCGCAGCCCCGCCGCCTACTTCGCGTCGGAACACGGCCCTTCGGCCTGCGGTATGGGCTGGCGCGTGCGCAATGCGGCCAAGGCCTATGCCACGGCGCTTGCGCGCGGAGCCGAACCGGTGGAAGTGCGCACCGGACCGATGGAACTGCGCTTGCCCGCAATCCGCGGTATCGGCGGTTCGATCATCTATCTGATCGACCGTTATGAAGGCGCGCCGCAGGGCGATCTTTCAATCTATGACATTGATTTCGAATATGTACCCGGCGTGGACCGGCATCCGGTGGGCGCGGGTTTCCACACCATCGATCACCTGACGCACAACGTCTATGGCGGGCGCATGGCGCATTGGGCGGCATTCTATGAGCGCGTGTTTGGCTTTCGCGAGATCCGCTATTTCGACATCAAGGGCGAATATACCGGGCTGACGAGCCGCGCGATGACTGCTCCCGATGGCAAGATCCGCATTCCGCTGAACGAGGAAGCGAAAGCTGGTGGCGGGCAGATCGAGGAGTTCCTGCGCGCCTATAACGGTGAAGGTATCCAGCACATCGCCTTTGCCTGTGACGATCTGATCGGCGGTTGGGACAAGCTGAAGGCGATTGGCACACCGTTCATGTCGCCCCCGCCCGCAACCTATTACGAGATGCTGGCCGAGCGCCTGCCGGGGCATGGCGAGCCGGTAGACGAATTGCAGCGGCGCGGCATTCTGCTGGATGGCTCCACTGAAAAGGGCGATCCGCGTTTGCTGTTGCAGATATTCTCCGAAACGCAGATCGGGCCGGTGTTCTTCGAATTCATCCAGCGCAAGAAGGATGAAGGCTTTGGCGAGGGCAACTTCACCGCGCTGTTCCAGTCGATGGAGCGCGACCAGATGCGGCGCGGAGTGTTGAAAGTGGAGGAACCAGCCGCATGATCCCGCAGATCAAGCGCATCCACCACGTCGCCTATCGCTGCCGTGACGCGAAGGAGACGGTGGAATGGTACGAGCGCGTGATGGGCATGCGCTACACCACCGCCTTTGCCGAGGACAAGGTGCCCTCTACCGGCGAGGACGATCCTTACATGCACGTGTTCCTCGACTGTGGCGGGGGCAATGTGCTGGCGTTCTTCGAATTGCCGGGGCAGCCCGAGATGGGGCGCGATGCGAACACGCCTACCTGGGTTCAGCATCTGGCTTTCGAGGTCGAAGACGAGGCCGCTTTGCTGGCGGCCAAGGCGCATCTGGAGGCCGAGGGCATTGCCGTGCTGGGGCCGACCTATCATGGCATTTTCCGCTCGATCTATTTCTTCGATCCCAACGGGCACCGGCTGGAACTGGCCTGCAACATCGGTACGGCAGAGCAGTACGCGGAACTGGCGGAACTGGCGCCGGTGATGCTGGAGGAGTGGAGCCGGACCAAGCGTGCGCCCAAGCACGCCGAGTGGTTGCACAAGGAACCTTAGCGCAGATCACGATAGATTTATGGAACCACCCGTTCGTGTCGAGCGAAGTCGAGACATGGCGCGCGGTGTCTCGACTTCGCTCGACACGAACGGGATGTTGTTTTTAGGGGAGCGTCAGGACCGCGCTGAGGCCGCCTCTGGGCGATTGAGCAAGGGTCAGGTCACCGCCGTAATCGCGGGCGATGGCGCGGGAAATGGCAAGGCCGAGGCCGGAGCCGCCGTGGTCGCCATCACCGCTGTGGCCGATTTCAAAGACAGCCTCGAGTTGTTCGGGCGCAATACCGGGGCCATCGTCCTGCACCGCGATGCTGTGCGTGCCGTCGGCCTCGCGTGCTTCGATGCGGATTTCGGCGTGCGCCCACTTGCCTGCGTTGTCGAGCAAGTTGGAGAGGGTTTCGCTGAGGTCGTCGGCATCCATCGGCACGCTCAGGCCAGAAGGATAGCGCGCGCTGAACGTCTTGCCGGGGTGGCAACGGTGCATGGCATCGAGCAGAGGCGGCACCACCTCGTCCAGACGCGCGCGAGGGGGGACGCCAGCCTTTGATCCCCCGGAGCGGACACGGGCGAGGTGGTAGTCGATCTGGCGCTGCATCCGGCCCGACTGATCGAGGAACACGCGCGCGGCATCGCCCTGCCCGGCTTCCTGCAAGCGCTCGGCTTCGTCTGTCACCACGGCGAGGGGCGTGCGCAGCGAGTGGGCGAGCGAACTGGCCTCAACTCGCCCGCGATCCACGATTTCGGCATTGCGGGCGACGTAGGCGTTGAGATCGGTGACGACGGCCTGAATTTCGTCCGGGTAGCGCCCGGCTATGCGCCGCTGCTCACCCTTGCGAAGGGCATCGATGGCGGCGGTGAGGCGGTTGAAGGGACGGAAACCCAGCGTAATGATGGCAAGGCCACTGGCGAGCAAGGCCAGCGCCAGCAGCGTGAGCCAGACGGTCAATTCGCGGGTGAAGGCGCTGATGATACGCTCCAGATGGCGCTCGTCGGTCGCGATAACGAAGTGGACCGGCGGGCCACTCTCGGCATCGCGGATAAAGCCATAGACGATGGTCGGGCCGGTGGGGCCGTTAGCGATGCGGTGGAGGATCTTGGGCGAGTGGGCAATATCATGGTCGAGAGCGCCCCGCGTCATCGAGGGTGATTTGAGTTCGCCAAAGCCCGGACGGCTGATTTGCCAATAGAAGCCCGAAAGCGGCTGCGCATAGCGCGGGTCTGACAATGGGCGTGTCAAATGGGGGCGGCCCTGCGCATCAAGTTCCGTCAGCCCGCCAAGTTCGCGGACGTGGACTTCCAGTTCCTCGTGATACGAATCTTCCACGTGGGTCGTGAAAAGGCGCACCGAAGAATACCAGATGGCGCCGATACCGAGCGCGACCCAAAGCAGGATCGAAAGGAGAAAGCGGCCGCGCAGGGATGTGAGGCGCATGGACTAGACCTCCAGCCTGTAGCCGAGGCCACGCACGGTGCGGATCGTGTCTCGCCCGATCTTGCGGCGCAGGCGGCTGATGTGGGCTTCCACGGCGTTGCGGTCGCGCTCTGCCTCAAGCGCGTAGAGCTGTTCGAGGATGGCATCTTGCGAGATCACGTGGCCGGGGCGACGCAGGAACAGGTGGAGGAGCGCGAATTCCTTGCGGCTGAGATCGAGCGGCTGGTCGCTGCGCGTTGCCGTGCGCGCCACGGGATCGAGCGCGAGATCGCCTGCGGTGATCGTGCTGGGACTTTGCCCCCTGCCCCGCCGCCACAGCGCGTGAAGGCGGGCAAGGAGTTCCTCGAAACGCACGGGTTTGACGAGGAAATCGTCGGCCCCGCTGTTCAGGCCCTCTACCTTGTCACGCCAGTTGCCGCGTGCGGTGAGGATGAGGATGGGGACCACTTCGCCCAGCGCACGCCAGTGGCGCAGCAGGTCCAGCCCATCGCCATCGGGCAGGCCCAGGTCGAGGATGACAGCGGCGGTTTCGGCAAGATCGGGCCAATCGCGGGCGGCTTCGGCGGTCTGCACCCAGTCGACGGCCATGCCTGCCGAGCCGAGACGCTCTGACAAGCGTCGGCCCAGTTCGGCATCGTCTTCAACCAGCAAAAGGCGCATTTGGGGCAAGCTTCTCAAGAGTTCCAGCTTTGCAATGGCAAACAAAGCTGACGCGACCCTGACAGATTGTCAGGCTTGTGTCAGCTTCGCTTGCGATGACCGATGGCATGGAACGCAACACGATCATCGGCGGCGCGGCTTTTGCTGCTGTTCTTCTCGGCGGACTCGGCTGGTGGGCCAGCAAGGATGCGCCGCCAAGCGAAGAGGCTGCGGCTGAAGTTTCGGGCGGCGAACTGACGTCCGAACAGATCAAGCGCATGGGCATCACCACCGAAGCTGCCACTGCGTCGAGTGCGGCGGAACTGGGCATGGTTCCGGGCGTAATCACCCTCCCCCCCGAAGCGCGCGTGGCCGTGACTGCGCCATTTGGTGGCACGGTGCTGCGGCTATTCGTGGTCAACGGGCAGGCGGTAACCAAAGGACAACCGCTGGCCATCGTGCGTTCGATAGAGCCGGTGCAATATGGCGCGTCACTCGCTCGGGGCGAGGCGCAGCTTGCTGTGGCGCGGGCCAATGCAGCGCGGACGGGCCAGCTGGCCAAGGAAGGCATCATCGCAGGCGCGCGGGCCGATGAAGCGCGGGCAACGCTGCGTGAAGCCGAAGTAGCGGTGAGCGAGAACCGGCGCATTCTTTCGCAAAGTGGTGCGAGCGCGGGCGGCGAAGTGACGCTGCGCGCGCCGATTACCGGCAAGCTCTCTGCCGTGGCTGTGCAGACCGGCGGGCCGGTGGACGGGCTGACCGCGCCTTTCGTCATCGAGAACACGTCGAACTTCATGATTGACCTGCAAATCCCCGAGCGGCTGGCAGGCGACGTGCGCCCCGGCATGGCGATTGCCCTGCAAGATAGCGGCGATGCGCCGGTCGAAGGACAGATCGTTTCGGTCGGCGGCTCCATCGATCAGGAAACGCGCGCGCTGGTGGCCAAGGCGCGGATCAACGGATCGCCCGCGCTGGTCAGCGGCAAGGCGGTTTCGGTGGTGCTCAAGGGCAACCGGGCGGCAGCGGCTGGCATTGGCGTCCCGGCCTCGGCAGTCATCCAGATCGGCGGCAAGGACGTGGTTTTCGTCGCCACGCCCAAGGGCTTTGCCAAGCGCGAAGTCACTGTGGCTGGGCGCGGGGGTGAGCGAGTGACGCTGACCTCCGGCCTGAAGGCGGGTGAGCGCGTGGCGACAAGCGGGCTTGCTGAACTCAAAGTCCTGTTGGGCGGCGAATAGGATGCTTTCCAAGCTTGTAGAGAAAGCGCTGGCCACTCGCGTTGCCGTGCTGGGGCTGGCGCTGGTGCTGGCCGCTTGGGGCGCGTGGTCGTTCATCAACCTGCCGATCGATGCTTTCCCGGACATCAGCTCCACGCAGGTAAAGATCATCCTCAAGGCCCCCGGCATGACGCCCGAAGAGGTCGAGAGCCGCGTGATCACGCCGATCGAGATGGAAATGCTCGGCATTCCCGATCAGGCCAATCTGCGCTCGGTCGCCAAATATGCGATTGCCGACATCACCATCGATTTCAAGGACGGCACCGACATCTATTGGGCGCGCAGCCAGGTGGCAGAGCGGCTGGCGAACGTATCGGGCGATCTCCCCGCTACGGTCGATGGCGGCATGGCTCCGATCTCCACGCCGCTTTCGGATATGGTGATGTTCACGCTGGAAGGCCCGCAAAGCCTTGCTGAAAAGCGTCGCGTGCTGGACTGGATCGTGCGCCCTGCCCTGCGCACCGTGCCGGGCGTCGCCGATGTGAACGCGCTCGGTGGCTTTGTCGAAACATTCGAAGTACGGCCTGACAATGCCGCGCTGGCTGGCGCTGGCCTGACCGTGGAAGACCTGCGCACCGCCATCGAGAGCAGCAACCGCAACGACGGCGCAGGCCGCCTGAAGCAGGGCGAAGAAGCGCTGATCGTGCGCGCGGTGGGGGCCATCACCTCGCTGGAAGACCTGTCCTCAGTCGTCGTCCGCACGCAGGAAGGCACCGTGCTGCGCGTGGGCGATGTCGCCACCGTCGGCATGGGCAGTCTTACCCGCTATGGCGCGGTGACCAAGAACGGCACTGGTGAGGCGGTGCAAGGTCTGGTCATCGCACTCCGTGGAGCCGATGCCTCCAAGGTCGTCGAGGGCACAAAAGCGCGGCTTGAGGAAGTGAAGCCCAGCCTGCCCAAGGGCATGAGCGTGGACATTTTCTATGACCGGTCTGACCTTATCGGCAATGCCGTGGGCACCGTTGAAAAGGCGCTGATCGAAGCGACGATCCTCGTGGTCGTGCTGCTGCTGCTGTTCTTGGGGGATGTGCGCGCTTCGGTAATCGTGGCGGTGGCGCTGCCGATGGCGGCGCTGCTGACGTTTATCTTCATGCGTTCCATTGGCCTGACGGCGAACCTGATGAGCCTTGGCGGGCTGGCCATTGCGGTTGGCATTCTCGTCGATGGCGCAGTCGTGGTGGTGGAAAACGTGGTCGAACGACTGTCCGACCCAAAGCACCGTGCCAGCGGCAAACTGCATGCGGTGTTCATGGCCACGGCCGAAGTTGCCGTCCCGGTCGCGTCGGGCCTGCTGATCATCGCTTTGGTGTTCCTGCCGCTGCTGACGCTGGAGGGGCTTGAAGGCAAGCTGTTCTCGCCCGTCGCGCTGACCATTGTGCTCGCGCTGCTATCGGCACTCGTGCTGTCGCTCACGTTCGTGCCCGCGCTCGCCTTTTTCGTGTTGCGCCAGCAGGATACGCATGGCGAACCCTGGCTTATGCGCAAGATCGCCCCTGCCCATGCCCGCGCGCTGGAATGGGCGTTTGGCAATCGGCGGACCGTGGGCTTCATTGCGGGCGGATCGCTGCTTCTCGCGGGCCTTGCCTATAGCGTGACTGGCAAGACCTTTCTGCCGACAATGGATGAAGGCGCAACGCTGGTTCAGCTTGCCAAGCTGCCAAGCATCAACATCGAAAGCAGTGTCGCGGGTGATCTGCGCGTGCAGCGTCTGATCATGGAAAAGGTTCCTGAAGTCACCGACATCATCGCCCGCGTCGGCAGCGACGAACTGGGCCTCGATCCGATGAGCCTGAACGAAACCGACAGCTTCGTAAGGCTCAAGCCGCGCGATCAATGGCGGGTGCAGGACAAGGACTGGCTGGTCGAGCAGATCCGTCTTGCCCTGCACGCAATGCCGGGGATCGAGCCGAGCTTCACCCAGCCCATCGAAATGCGCGTGTCCGAAATGCTGACCGGCGCGCGCGGCGATCTGGCGATCAAGCTGTTCGGCCCGGACCTCAAGGAACTCTCACGCCTCGCCGGGCAAATCCAGAAGCGGCTTGAGACCATCGATGGCACCAGCGAAGCGATAACCGTCGCCAACGATAGCGTGGATTATCTGCAAATCGATATTGACCGAGTGGCTGCGGGCCGGGCCGGGATGCCGGTGGACATGCTGCAGGACATGATGCGCGCCAATGTGGAAGGCGTGCGCGCAGGTGTTGTCGCCGATGGCGTCCGCCGCGTGCCGGTGGTGATCCGGGGCAATGGTGGCGAAGGTATGGACCCGCAGGCCTTTGCCGATCAGGTCTATCGCAGCCCTGCTGGGCAACTGGTGCGCGCCAGCGACGTGGCGCAGGTCAACCGCGTGGAGGGCCCGGTAAAGCTGGAGCACGAGAACGGATCGCGCTTTGCGCTGGTGCAGGCGTTCGTCTCAGGCCGCGACCTGGTTGGCTATGTGGAAGAGGCCAAGGCCGACATCAGCGCCAACGTGCCGCTGCCGCAGGGTTATCGCATCGTCTGGGGTGGGCAGTTCGAAAACCAGCAGCGCGCCTCCACCCGGCTCATGGTGGTGCTGCCGATTGCGGTGCTACTGATCTTCGTGGTGCTCTATCTCACGCTGCGCTCGGTGCGGGCGTCGGCGCTGATCCTCGTCAACATCCCGTTTGCGGCGGTAGGCGGGATGGTCGCGCTGGCGGTTTCGGGTGAGTATCTCTCGGTCCCGGCCTCGGTCGGCTTCATCGCGCTGTTAGGTATTGCGGTGCTCAACGGCCTCGTAATGGTAAGCTATTTCCGCCAGTTGCGGCAGAACGGCATGACACTGCATGATGCCGTGCGGATCGGCGCGGCGCGGCGTTTGCGCCCGGTGCTGATGACTGCCAGCATCGCCGCCTTTGGCCTTGTGCCGCTGCTGTTTGCCAGCGGGCCGGGGTCGGAAATCCAGAAACCGCTCGCCATCGTCGTCATTGGCGGACTGGTAACCGCCACGCTTCTGACGCTGATCCTGCTGCCGATCCTGTACGAACGCTTTGGCGAAAGCGCGCAGGAACGTGACGCTGGTGACAGGCTCCACTCAGCGGGAGAAGGCGCATGAAGGCCCGCGTTTCCCTGTTCGCGCTGCTGATCGGCGCGGCCTCTCCTGCGTTGGCACAAACTGCCCTCCCCCCCGAACCGGCAGTGCATGAAGCCATCGCATCACACCCGCTTGTGCAGGCAGCAGAAGCCCGCGTCGATGCAGCACGGGCCGAAGCGCGCGGTCTGCGCTCAGGCAACCATGAGTTCAATTTTCAGGCCACCCACATGCGCCGGTCGGTGCAAGGCCTTGGCAACGTGCCCGAATATGACGCCACGCTTACCCGCGCGATCCGCCTGCCCGGCAAAGCCGGACTGGACCGAAAAGCGGGCGAATTTGGCGTGACCGCAGCGCAGAACATGGCCGAAGACGCCCGGCATCAGGCGGCGACGCTGCTCAATGATCTGTGGTGGGACTGGCTGGGTGCAAGCGCCGAGGCGCGCGTGGATGCACAGGGCGTGGTGAATTATGAAGCCACGCTGGCAGCGATAGCCCGCCGCGTAGAGTTGCGTGACATGGCACCGCTTGAGGCTGACCAGACTGGGGCCGCGCTGGGCGATGCCCGCACTTTGGCGGCGCAATCGCGGGGCCGCGCCAATCTGGCGCTCGCACGGATCAAGGCGCGCTTCCCTGGATTGCCGCTGCCTGATGACGCTCCCGAACCGCCGCAGCCTAAGCTTCCGGCTGAGAGTTTTGAAGCGATGGCTGCGCAAGTGATCGAACGCAGCCATGAAATCGGCGCAGCCAATGCGCAAAGCGCGCGATTTGCCGCCTTGGCGGACCGCGCGCGCAAGGACCGGATTGCCGACCCCAGCTTTGGCGTGCGCCTGTTCAGCGAACAGGGCGGGCGCGAACGCGGCGCGGGGCTGGTGCTGTCCATGCCCATCGGCGGAGGCCATCGCCGCGCATTGGCTGATCAGGCGGAATCCGAAGGTCAGGCAGCCGCCGCAGAACTGGCGGCCGTGAGGCTCGATGTGCAGGAAATGGCCTCGCGCGATGTCACGCGGGCGCAGTCGGCCATGCAGGCTTGGCAGCAATCGCGCGAAGCGCTGAATGCGCAGATGGCGGCGCTTTCAAAAACGCGGCGCGGGCACCAGTTGGGCGCAATCGATCTGGCCGATGTGCTGCAGGCAGAACGCCTGACCCACGCCGCATTCCGCACGGAAGCCCTCGCCCGCGCCGAGGCCAACCGCGCCATAAACTGCATGTTGATCGACAGTCACAACCTGTGGATCGCAGACTGATCCAGACGGGTGACAATTGTCATTGCTTGAGCGTCGCACAGTGCGCATTGCTTGGTCCATGACGATCAGCAATCGACGGAATCATACGAGGCGCAACCTTTCGGCATGGCTGCGCAGGCACCCGCTCCTCGGGGGTGCTGGGGCAATAGTTCTGTCTACAGCTGGTATCGGCGGCACACTTTGGGCTTGCGCGGATTCGTCCTGCACACCGGGCTGGCAGCTTTCCGCAGCAGACTACGATTGCGCCGGGCGGGCGATGATCAGCCCCGGCAACGATACGCGGATCAACCTGCTGCTATTGATGCAAAGCCTGCATCCGATGGGCGACCCGCCCGCCAATGCACGCCCCGATCGGTGGGACCGGCAGTTCGGGCAAACATTCATGTCGTGGGGCGGGATGCGTGAAGCTTATTGGCCGCAGGCGGATCAATCCGAGGGGGGCAGCGATGAAGGCCCCACCTGCGAACCCGCAGCCAGCGGTGGCCCTGCGTTTTTGGAGGCGATCTCTGCCGAACAGGGCCTATCCTCAAACGAACGCGCCGTCTTGTCCGAACTGCGTGCAAAGGCTGGCTGCAGCGACGAACCGTGGGATGACGCGGCCATCAGCAGCAAGGCCGGCCGCGAGTATCTCGGCTATCTGAAGGCCGCCGATGCCTTTCACAAGAATGATTGGTCGGGGGCGTCCCAAGGCTTCAATGCCCTCACCCGCGCGAAATCAGCGTGGGTGGCAGAAACCGCGCGCTACATGCCCGTCCGCATCGGGCTGCGCATGGCGATTGCAACGGCAGTCGATGAATGGGGCGATTTTGCAGGTTCGGAAAAGATCGACAAGCCGTCGCTGGAATCTGCAAGCGCTGCGATTGACGATTACCTGAAAGCCTATCCCAAGGGGCGCTATGCGGCGTCGGCAGAGGGTTTGAAACGCCGCGTGGCATGGCTGCGCGGCGATATGTCTGCACTGGTGCAGCGCTATGAAGCACTGCTGGCAAGCACACCCGGTTCAAGCGAGGCTGCGGCCAATCTCGCCGAGGAAATCGACAACAAGCTACTCGAACGGCAGGACGCCGCCGCGCTGATTGCGGCGCATGGCAAGGCACCGCTGCTGCTCGCTGTCGCAGATTTCAAGCAGATGCGGCCCACCGGCGATGATGCCATCGGCCTGTCCGCCACTGACCTTGCCGCGCAGAAAGCGCAATTTTCCGCATATCCAGAGCTTTACGGGCTGATTGAGGCGAGCCGTATTACCTATGCCGGAAGCGATGCCAAGGCGGTGTTGGCGCTGGTGCCCGATGCGGCGCGGCAGCCACACTACACGCCGCTGGCGTTCAGCCGGCAGACCTTGCGCGGCATGGCGCTGGGCAAGTTGCGCGATCCGAACGAGGCAGGATTCTGGCGCGAATTGCTGGGCGGGGCCAGCCCGGTCTACCAACGCCCGTTGGCTGAACTCGGCCTTGCCGTGCGCTGGCAACGAGACCGGCGCATAGAGCAAATCTTCGCGCCCGGATCGCCAATCACCGATCCGACAATCCGTGAGATTCTGCTGCAGACAGTCGCCACACCTGCCATCCTGCGCGCCGATGCCGCCAACACCGCGCGCCCGGCGCACGAACGGGACGTTGCGCGGTTTGCGCTGCTTTACAAAGATCTGACGCGCGGGGCCTATGCCGATTTCACACGCGATCTAGCGCTGGTGCCTGCCGGTGCCAATACCGATGCCGGCCTGTGGAATATTGCCCAACAAGAAGCTATTCCGGTTGGGCTGTTCCGCAAGGCGCGCTGGTCCGATGGCTTTGCCTGCTCGGCAATTGCCGAGACCGCCGCAACCCTTGCCCGCGCACCTGCCGACCACCGCGCGCGGTTGTGCCTTGGCGATTTCTACCGGCTCAACGGGTTTGACAGCTTCACCCTGTTCACCCCCGATGGAAACCAGATGGCGCTGGGCAATGGCCCGGATGGCTTCCCGGGCAAGACAATGGCGCGCGCGGCGCTTTATGATGCGGTCATTGCAGACCGGGCAGCGGCGCCGGATCTGCGCGCCTACGCGCTCTATCGCGCGGTGATGTGCTATGCGCCCTCGGGCTACAACGGGTGCAGCGGCCCGGCGTGGACGATGGCAGAAGTCGACGCTGCACAAGCGCCGGTCGCCGCGCGCAAGGCGTGGTTCACTGAACTTAAGCAGCGCTATCCGGGCAGCCGCTGGGCCAAGAGCCTGCGCTACTACTGGTGAAGCGGCGCGCAGCGGTTGCGCTGGCGCTCTCGCTGCTGACGGGGTGCGAGGCTGAACCGCAGCCGACCACACCCCCGGCAGTGCAGGCAGCAAAGTATGACGCAATCTACGTCTGGCCCGGCGTGCGCCCTGCCGCAGGCAGTGCGGCCAAGACCGTCTACCTGCTTGATGGCGAAGTGCGTCGCGAAGGCGCGGCACGGCTCGAACGGCTGCGCATGGGCGTTCCCAAACTTCCCGGACGGACAGTGTGGCTGGTGGTGCGGGCCGAACGGCTTGACTGGAACGAAGCGACCTATGCCGCGATCCTTGCCGACCTTGCGCGGTGGGAAGACGCAGGCAATGCGGTGGCGGGCCTGCAGGTGGATTTTGACGCAGCGACGCGCGGGATCGAAGGCTATGCCCGCTTTCTGCAGGGTTTGCGCGAACGCCTGCCCGGACGGTGGAAGCTTTCGATCACAGGCCTGATGGACTGGAGCGCGCACGGCGATCCGCAGGCGCTGGCAGGCCTCGCCGAAACCATCGACGAAGTGGTCGTCCAGACCTATCAGGCCCGCACCACCATCCCCGGATATGAGCAGTACTTCGCCCGGATGGAGCGCTTCCCAATCCCGTTCCGCGTGGCGCTGGTCGAAGGCGGCGCGTGGCAGGCTCCGCCCATGCTGGCGCACCATCCGATGTTTCGGGGTTATGTGGTGTTCCTGTTGGGGCCGACAAAGCCAAAGACCTGAGGTCCAGTCCCTACACGGGCTTTCCGGCGGCATCGAGCAATTCGATGCGATAGGAGCAACCATACAGAGTCTTGCCCGGATGGCTGGTGACGTTGGACACCGATCGGGCGATCACCGTGTGCGTGCCAAAACCATCGGGCGTTTCGGCTGGTTCGGTCACGTCCGCCAACACACGCTGGCCAAGGAATTTGCGAAAGCGGATTTCGCTTTCCACCTCCTCGCGCGTTGTCCGGCCCGTGGCGACCAGTTCATCGATCAAGGGCTGCGGGTCCATTTCATTGACGATGCCTTCAGGCATGGCGACGACGTTCGGGTCCGGCTCATCAAGGATGGCCAGCACTGCGGTTGATGAGAACACGACCCGGCGCGTGGCCCAGTGCCCCGTCACCGCGATGGGTTCAGGCAGTTCATATTCCAGCAGGAACGGGTTATCGCTTTCAACCTTGGTCCAGCCAAGTTGCGCAGCAACACCATCCTCGCCCGACACGTTCAGCGCAAAGCCATTGTAGGTCGGCGCATCGATATGGCAGTTGATCGCGTCCGTCAGACTGACCAACGCAGGGTCGAAGTCTTCGTCCTCCTGCGCCCATACCGGTGACGCGATGACGAGCGCAAAGGAAAGCAAATGGCGCATTGCGGCGTTATCCCTCACTGGCGTGAATAGCGGCCGCGCGGCATCATGTCGGGGATCAATTGGCCATCACGAATGTCCAAATTCATCACCTCGAATGGCGGCTGTTCAAGCTGGCGCGTGTCGACAAGGATCGCTTGAATCCCCTCGGTCAACGGCGCAATCGGCAGCGTCTGTGTCCGGTTGACTGGCTCTGGCAGGCTGAGCATCACTTGTTCAACCGCCGCCCCGTTCCGCAAGGGCGCAAAGGCCCACCCGCCCCGGGTTGTCTGCGTGGTTTCACGGTGGCCATCGCTGTAGACAAACACCGCGCCGACGCGCGACAGCCGCAGTTCGCGCGCGGGATCCCCCACCACGATGGCAATGCCGCGCTGCCATTGCGCCTCGGGAATCGCTGCCCAGTTGTCCTCGCGCGGGGGCTGGCATTGCGACGGCGTGACCGGGGCGCCAATATCCGGCACGTCAAGATTGGCCTCCCGGTGCGCCTCCTCCATCACTTGCAGCGCTGTGTACCAATCGGACATGGCCGCCTGCGCAGCCTCGCGCTCCGCCTCGCCCGCGCTGGAACCTACAGCAACTTCCGCCGCACGGCTCGCCGCATCACGCGCCGGTTCTGCTGAAGCGACCGCCTGCCGGGCGGCGGCGACCTGTGCAACGCCGGGCGGCGGACGATCATCGGACAGGATCATCGGCGCAGACATCGTGGCAGCTACATTCCAAGGACACAGCGCTGCTGCTGCCTGTCGCGCCCGATCCAAACCCTGCTCACGCAAGTGGCGTTCAGCATCCTCGTTCCACGCCACGCGTTCGTCCACGCGAAACAGCGGATCGCTTGCCGAGGGTAGATCGGCGACCAGTTTCACCTTGTCGCCCGAGCGAGTCCATTTTCCCTTCGCCACCTGATCCACCGCGCCATAGCTGATGTACCAGTCAAACCGGCCATCGGCCTTCAGCAACAGTTCCGACCCGGTCTCCATCACGCCGGAAAGGTAGTAATGGCCAACCAGCGTTGCGTCAGACTTTACTGCCTCGTCTTGCCCCGGATCGTCTTGCCCCGTATTGGCACTCACCGGCGCTGCGGCACACAACGCCGCAACCGCCGCAACGTGCAGCGCGATTAATCTTCGACAGTGATGTTTGCCAAGGTTCATGGACGTGGCCTAGACAGTTCGGGTACGCGCTTCAATCAGCGGCGGCCACACGAGTCCAGAATGGCTTCATTCATGCGTATTTCTGTGCAAACGTGCCTTGCGGCCATTCTCGCCCCTGCGCTGCTGGCCGCTTCGCCTGCGATGAGCGCGCCAAAGCCGGCCCCGGTCTCAACGCCATCTGTCGGATCGCCTGAACGCACGGCCATTCTCGATGCCATCCGTCCTGCGCCGGGTTCGAAAATCCGCTTCATTGTCCACGACTTGCGCGTGATAAAAGGGCGAAACGCCCGTTTCGCCTATGCCGCTGTCGAACCGTCCCAACAGGAATATGACGGTGGCGAATTCATCCTGAAGAACGAAGGCCGCTGGCGTGTGGTCTGGTCGGTCACCGGCGGCGGCACCAACACCTGCGCCGATATAGCCGCCTATTACCGCGATATTGCGCGCATGCTTGTGGCAGAAGGAATTGCCGCCGACCGCCTGCACCCCGGCCACAGCGCCGAGGAGCGACGCCTTCAGGCAGCCGCGCACGATGATGCCGATTGCAATGCGATAGGCGATCTTGGCCCAGAACTGGATTAGGCAGAGTTACCGAGCGCTGGGATCAGCCCATGCCCACGTGGCCCTCGATAGCCGCAAGGTGCCCCGCCACTGCATCTGGCGGCAGGAACGACCCAGTGAAGCTGTTGCGTGCCAGCGTGGCAATATCCTCACGCGATAGCCCCCTCGCAGCTGCGACGGCGCGATAATTGTCGGCAACATAGCCGCCGAAGTAGGCAGGATCATCAGAATTCACGGTGGCCTTCAGCCCTGCGGCCAGCATCCGGTCAATCGGATGATCGGCCAGATCGCCCACCACGCACAGCTTCAGATTGGACAGCGGGCAGACCGTCAGCGTCATGCCTTCGCGCGCCAGACGCTCAACCAGCGCTGCGTCTTCCAGCGCGCGGTTGCCGTGATCAATCCGATCCACGTTCAGCAGATCCAGCGCTTGGTACACATACTCCGGCGGCCCCTCCTCACCGGCGTGGGCCACCAGCTTAAGTCCCTTCGCGCGCGCAGCGGCAAAGACCTGCGCGAATTTCGATGGCGGATGGCCCACTTCGCTCGAATCCAGCCCCACTGCCGCGATCCGGTCCAGCCACGGCTCGGCCATCGCAAGCGTTTCAAACGCGGCGTCTTCTGAAAGATGGCGCAGGAAGCTCATGATCAGCGCGCTGGTCATGCCGTGCGTTGCCTCCGCCTCGGCCATTGCAGACAGCAGGCCCCTGATCACTGTGTCGAAGGCAATTCCCCGGTCGGTATGCGTCTGCGGATCGAACATGATTTCCGCATGGACCACGCCATCTGCTGCCGCCCGGTCGAAATAGGCCATCGCAAGGTCATGGAAATCAGCCTCGGTCACCAGCACGCTGGCCCCGGCATAGTAAATGTCGAGGAAGTCCTGAAGGTTTGAGAACGCATAAGCCGAGCGCACTTCGTCGACGCTGGCATAGGGGATCGGCACGCCGTTGCGCGCAGCCAGCGCGAACATCAGTTCAGGCTCAAGGCTGCCTTCGATGTGCAGATGGAGTTCGGCCTTTGGCAGCCGAACGATGAAGCTGTTGAGATCGGTCATGCCTTTTGCCCTACTCCATCACGATCCCAAGCGCATTGCCCCAATACGTATGTGCAACGCACCGCGCGATCATCGCCCAGAACCTGCAATGCAAAAAGCCGTTCCACCACCGATGCCCCGGCGGTGCGCCGGGCGAGCAGCGGCGTTGCCTTGTCATCAAGCACAACGAAATCAGCCTCTTGCCCCTCGGCCAACATACCTACATCGCCGTCGATGTGCAGCAGCCGCGCTGAACCACCCGTAGCCAGCCATAGCGCGCGGAGCGGGTCAAGCCGGTAGTCTTTGAACAGCCCCGCCTGATAAGCCACGCCCGCATTGTGGAGCAACGACAGCGACGTTCCTGCGCCGATGTCTGACCCCAGTCCGATCCGCACGCCGTGGCGCTCAGCCTGCGCAAAATCGAACATGCCCGATCCCAGAAACAGGTTCGAGCTTGGGCACACCGCCACCCCCGCCCCCGTTTCGGCCAGCCTTTCACATGACCGGTCCGGCAGGTGAACGCCGTGGGCGAAGACCGACCGATCTGTCACCAGACCGAACCTGTCATAAGCATCAAGATAATCCGCCGCATCGGGAAACCGCGCCGCCACTTCGGCGATCTCGCGTGTGTTTTCGGAAAGGTGGGTATGGAGCAGCACCCCCGGATGATCGGCTAGGAGCTTCCCCGCGCCTGCCAATTGCGCGTCGCTGGATGTCAGCGCGAAGCGCGGCGTCACCGCATACGTCAGCCGCCCCCGCCCGTGCCACCGCCGGATCAACGCCTCGCTTTCGGAAACACCGCTCTCGGCTGTATCCTTCAACCCTTCCGGCCCCAGATCCATCAGCACTTTGCCGCAGGCCATGCGAAGGCCGCGTGCTTCGGCAGCCCTGAAGAATGCGTCAACCGATGCGGCGTGGACCGTGCCGAACACCAGCGCGCTGGTGGTTCCGTGGCGCAGCAGTTCGCTCAGAAAAGCCTCGGCCACTTCCGCCGCATGGGCGGGATCAGCAAAGGCTTTTTCGGCCGGAAAGATATGCCGATCCAGCCAGTCAAGCAGCTGCTCTCCGTGGCTCGCGATGCGGTCCAGCTGGGGATAGTGGACATGCGCGTCGATGAAACCGGGTACGATCAGGCCGTCCAGCGCTTTCACGTTCAGGCCGGGGAAACGCGGGGAAACATCGGCAAACGCCCCGCGCGCCACGATGCGCCCGTGTTCCACCACCAGCAGTCCGTCGGCATCATGCCGCACTGCATTCGGGGATTCGGCAGGATCGTGACGGAGGCTCAGGATTTCGCCGCGAAAGCCCTGCACGGTCACGCCGCCACAGCCTGAACCTGCACCGCGCGCGGCAGTTGCAGCAATTGCGCCAGCAGGGCCACAGCGATCACATCCGGCTCCTTGCCGGTCACGCCGGGCAGGCCAATCGGACAGGTCAACCGCCCACGCGCTTCGACACACACGCCTTCCCGATCAAGCCGTGACAGAAACCGCGCCCGCTTGGTCTGCGATCCGATCAGCCCGGTAAAGGCCAGCGGCGCGCGTGACAGCGCGGCCAAAGTCAGGCGGTAATCCAGCGCGTGATCGTGGGTGAGGATCACCACCGCAGCATCATCGGGTGCTTCGGCAATGCATTGCTCGATCCCGCTTTCGGGGACCACTGCCACGCCCTCAATCGTCTCGAACACCGGGCGCGTATCGAACCATGCCAGCCGCAGCGGCAATCCACCGATGTGCCGCGCAATCGCTTGCCCCACATGGCCTGCGCCAAACAGGTAAAGCGGACGCCGCCAGCATCCGATCACCTCGGCAATCCGGCTGCCCTCGCGCGGGCGGTCGCCCCGTGCAGACATCGGCGTTGCGGGGCCATCGCTCACGTGCCGCTGGATAGCACCGGGCTTCAACTGGCTCACCAGCGTCCGCCCTTCCACCGCATCGCCCAACCAGCCCAGCACCGCCGGATCGACATGCTCCACCAGCAGCCGCACGCGTCCACCGCAGCACTGGCCCAGCAGCGGCCCCAGCGGATAGTCCTGCACCCGCCACGCCCCTGGCGCATGGTCGAGCACGGCCCGCGCCTGCTCCACCGCCCGGAATTCCAGCGCGCCGCCACCGATGGTGCCATGCTCGCGTTTGGCCGTCACCAGCATCCGCGTGCCAGCTCCGCGCGGGGCGGAACCTTCGGTGGCCAGCACACTGATCATCGCCACCGGTTCTGTTGCGGGCAAGTCGCGCAGGGTTTCAAGCCAATCCATCATGCAGCCTTGTGCGCAGCAATCGCACGCAGCACCGCCTCAGGCGTTGCCGGAGCATCGAGCGGCGGCAATTCCCGCCGTTCAGGATTGGTCGCAGCAATCGCCGCGCTGATCGCGCAAAACACGGAATTGGCCAGCATCAGCGGCGGCTCGCCCACCGCCTTTGAACGGTGAATCGTCGGTTTGGCATTCTCGCCATCCCACAGATCGATGCGCAGCCGCTTCGGGCGATCGGACGCAGTCGGCACCTTGTAGGTTGCGGGCGAATGGTTGAGCAGGCGGCCCTTGGCGTCCCACTCCACCACTTCGGTGGTCAGCCAGCCCTGCCCTTGCACAAACCCGCCCTCGATCTGCCCCCGGTCAATCGCCGGGTTCAGCGAGCGGCCCACATCGTGGAGAATATCCACCGCCAGCACCTTGTGCTCTCCGGTCAGAGTATCAACCACCACCTCGGCAACAGCCGCGCCGTAAGCGAAGTAATAGAACGGCCGACCCTTGTGCGAAGGCCGGTCGTACGCGATCTCGGGCGTGGCATAGAACCCGGTCGAAGACAGCGAAATCCGCCCCAGATGCGCCTTGCGGGCGGCCTCGGCAAAGGTCATGCGGGTGTCGCCAGCGATAACACCCTCCGGCGTGAACAGCACCTCTCCACCGAACGCGCTGCTCAGAAACGCCGCCATCCGCTCCCGGATCGCCACTGCGGCATTGTGCGCCGCCATGCCATTCAGGTCCGCGCCCGAAGACGCTGCCGTGGCAGAGGTATTGGGCACCTTGTCGGTCCGCGTCGCGGTGATCCGCACCTGTTCTACCGGCACGGCAAAGGCATCGGCCACGATCTGCGCTACCTTGATGTATAGGCCCTGCCCCATCTCCGTGCCGCCGTGGTTCACCTGGATCGAACCATCGGCATAGACATGCACCAGCGCGCCAGCCTGATTGAGGTGCGTGGTGGTAAAACTGATCCCAAACTTCACCGGGGTTAGCGCAATGCCCTTCTTCAGCACCGGATTGCCCGCATTGAACGCGGCAATCGCCTCTCGCCGCGCATCATAACGCGACGTTTCCCGAAGCCGCGCAACCAGTTGCGGCGCGATGTTGTCCTCAAGTCTCATGCCATAGGGCGTCACATCGCGCCCCGGCCCATAAAGATTGCGCTCCCGTACCATCAGCGGGTCAAGCCCAAGCCGCGCCGCCACGTGATCGCACACCCGCTCGATCGCCAGCATCCCCTGCGGCCCACCAAAGCCACGGAAGGCGGTGGCGGAAACGGCATTGGTCTTCAGCCGCTCTGACAGGATCTCCACATCGGGAAGGAAATAGCAGTTATCGGCATGGAACATCGTGCGGTCGTTGATCCCGGGTGAGAGGTCCATCGTCGCCCCGCAGCGCCCGCCAAAGCGCAGTTTGACCGCAGTCAGCCGCCCCTCGCCGTCATGCCCCGCCTCATAGTCCACATCGAAGTCGTGGCGCTTGCCAGTCACGATCATGTCGTCATCACGGTCGCAGCGGAACTTTGCCGGACGCCCGGTATGGTGCGCCACCAGCGCGGCAGCAGCAGCGAACAGCGCGGCCTGGCTCTCCTTACCCCCAAACGCACCGCCCATGCGCCGCACTTCCACGGTCACGTCCGCGCTGGATTTGTTCAGCAGCAGCGCCACCAAATGCTGCACTTCGCTTGGGTGCTGGCTTGAGGAAACGACATGGATCTGCCCGTCCTCGCCCGCCCGCGCATGGGCGACCTGCCCTTCCAGATAGAAATGATCCTGCGCCCCGATTTTCAGCTTTCCAGCCAAGCGATGCGGCGCAGCGGCCAGCGCGCCATCGGCATCGCCCTGCGCCATGCGCTGGTCCGCCTCAATCCGCGATCCCGCCGCCCGTGCCTGCTCCACGGTGAGCACCGGCTCCAGCGGCGCATAGTCGATCCGCCCAAGCCGCGCCGCCTTGCGCGCCGCCATGCGCGTCGTGGCCGCCACAAGGAACACCGGCTGCCCGTCGCTCACCACTTCACCATCGGCCAGCACACGGTCATCGTGCGCTATAGGGCCGACGTTGTTCTCACCCGGAATATCCGCTGCCGTATAGACCGCCACCACGCCGGGAAAAGCCATCACTGCAGACAGGTCCATCCCCACAATCCGCCCCCGTGCTTCGGTCGAAAGGCCAAAGGCAAGGTGCAGCATGCCCACCGGCTCCGGCTCATCATCGACATAGCGCGCCAGCCCCGCCACATGCAGATGCGCGCTGTCATGTGGGAGCGATGGCTTGGCGTCGGCAGGCCACAGCGGTTCGGCGTCAGCCATCAGCAAGCCTCCACGTCCAGCACGCAGGTCGCCACACCCTGCTCACGGTGCCACAGCCGCCAGAGCAAAGCGCCCGCCGCCTCGATGCGATAGCCAGACGTCCCGCGCACATCACTCAACGGCTGAAAGTCCCCGTGCAAAGCTTCCGCCGCCGCAGCAATCGTCGCTTCGTCAAAGGGTTGCCCCACCAGCGACGTCTCACATCCCGATGCCCGCCGGGGCGTCGCCGCCATGCCGCCAAAGGCCACCCGCGCCGCGGTGATCACACCGTTCTCGACCTTCAACGCAAAGGCCCCCAGCACCGCCGAAATGTCGCTGTCAAACCGCCGGGAAAGCTTGGAAATGTGGACCACAGCCCCCGCCGCCGGGCGCGGCACGAACACGCTCTCCACAAACTCGCCCGGCAGCCGGTCCTGCTTGCCGTAATCGATGAAATAGTCCTCCAGCGGCATCGTCCGCCGCCCGCTGGCAGAGCGCAAGGTCAGCTCCGCCCCCAGCGCGATCAGCGCGGGCGGACCATCGCCAATCGGCGATCCGTTCGCAATATTGCCGCACACAGTGGCACAATTGCGCACCTGCAAACCGCCAATCCGCCGCACCAGTTCGCCAAGGTCGGGGTGCAACCGCGCCAAGGCCCCATGCGCCTGCGCATAGCGGACCCCCGCGCCAAGCCGAACACCCTCAGGCGTCTCATCAACCGCCTTCAGATCGGCCACGTCCCCGATGAACACTACCGTATCCAGTTCACGCAATCCCTTGGTCACCCACAGGCCCACGTCGGTTGCCCCCGCCACGATCCTCGCTGCGGGATAGTCGGCCAGAATAGCTGCCAGCGCATCCGAAGAACGCGGCGCAAACCACTGCCGCCCCTCAAAACTACCGCCAGCTTCGCCCCCCAACTCCCCCAGCGCCGCCGCCACGGCAGCGTCGTCGCGGACCACTTGCGAGACCGCTTCACCAGCTTCCAAGATCGGCCCATAGCCCGTGCACCGGCACAGGTTTCCGGCGATCACGTCTGCCACCGGAAGTTCGCTGCCTGCTGCACCAATCGCCCGTCCGTGCAACGACATCACAAAGCCCGGCGTGCAGAACCCACACTGCGAACTGCCATTGGCCGCCATGCAGGCCTGCAATGGATTCAGCACTCCACCCTTCGCCAAACTCTCCACTGTCATCAATGCTTTACCGTGCAGCATTGGTAGGAACGCAATGCAGGCATTGACCGCGCGCCACTCCACCGCCGCGTCGACCAGTTCCCCCACCAACACCGTGCAGGCCCCGCAATCCCCCTCGGCACAGCCTTCCTTGGTCCCCGTCCGCTGCAACGGCCCGCGCAGATAATCCAGCAAAGTCCCGGTCGGATCGCAGTCCGCAATCTCGATCACTTCGCCATCAAGCAGAAACCGCACCGCCATTGCTCAACTGCCCCGATAGGTGGAATAGGAGAACGGCGAGACCAGCAGCGGCACGTGATAATGCCCATCATCTGCCATGCCGAAAGCGATGCGCACTTCATCCAGAAACGGCGGCTGCGGCAATGCCACGCCCATGCCCCTGAAATAGTCGGCCACGGCGAACACCAACGCATACTGCCCCGGCGCAAGTTCCGGCACAGCCTCAATCAACCCGGGACAGCGCCCGTCCACATTGGTCTCGCCCAAAAACAGCACTGCCCCGGCTTTGTCTTCAAGCCGAAGTTTCACCTCGCTGGCGGGCAAACCATGCATCGTATCAAGCACATGAGTGGAAAGCGTGGTCATTGCGGCGCTCCTGCGGCGATCCATCGGCCCAGCGCATCGCGTTCGGCGCGGGTCATGCCGGTCATGTTGCCCAGCGGCATGATCTCGCTGTCGACCGCCACCTTCTTGACGCGCTCGGCAGCGACGCGGCTGTGGTCGTATGTATCGAGCATGACACCCAGCGGCGGCGCGGTAAATGCCTCGCTGGTGGGCTTTGCCGCGTGGCAACTGGTGCAGTGCTTCACGAAGATCGGCTCAACGCTCGCCCATGTTTCAGGCGCAGCAACCGCCTCCGCGCTTTTCGCTTCAGCAGGCAAAGTGGCCTTCTCCGCCGAGACATAGGTCACGCTCACCAGCGCCATCACGCCCGCCACCGCCATCGCCCGCCCGCTCTTTTCCCCGCGATGGCGAAGGTTGAACACATGGCGCACCGCCACCCCGGTCAGCCCCAGCAGCGCCAGCACCAGCCAAGGCCGCGCCGCGCCGAACGTCATCGCATAATGGTGGCTCACCATGATGAACAGCACCGGCAACGTCATGTAATTGTTGTGCAAGGACCGCTGCTTGCCAGCCTTGCCAAGCGCCGGATCGGGCGCTTCCCCGCGCATCAATGCCGCCACCACCTTGCGCTGGTTGGGGATGATCACGAAAAACACGTTGGCAACCATCACCGTGCCAATCATCGCGCCGACGTGCAGATAGGCCCCGCGCGCGTTGAAAACCCGGTCAAGCGCCCATGCCGCCAGCACCAGAAAGGCAAACCACGCCGCCCCCAGCACCCGGTTGTCACGCCCTAGCGCCGAACGGCACAGCAGGTCATAAACCACCCATCCCACCACCAGCGAAGCCGCGCCAATGGCAATGGCCGCTGCTTGCGAAAGCTGCGCCTTGGCAGAATCGATCAGGAAGCTTTCCGCCCCCACCCAGTAGATCAGCACCAGCAGCAAAAACCCGGTGATCCAGGTGGTATAGGCCTCCCATTTGAACCAGTGCAGATCCTCGGGCATCTTGGCAGGCGCCACGGCATACTTCTGCTTGTGATAGAACCCGCCGCCGTGGACCGACCACACCTCGCCGCTCGCCTCACCCTCCTTCGGCGGGACCAGATGGTTGTCCAGCCACACGAAGTAGAACGACGATCCGATCCACGCGATGCCTGCCGTCAGGTGAAACCAGCGGATAGCAAGGTTCAGCCATTCGGACCAATCGACCGTCATCGCGCGTCCTCCAGTCTAAGGCGGACAATCTCGCCAATCTGCGCAATGGCCGTGGCGATTTCTGTCTCGCGATCATTCGCCAGTCGTGCTTCCATCGCTGCCAAAATCCCCGCCTTGTCAGTCAGCCGCACACAGATGATGAACGGAAAGCCGAACCGCTCCCGATAGGCCGCATTCAGCGCATGGAACCGCGCAAACTCGTCCTCGCTCAGCCGGTCCAGCCCCGCAGAAGCCTGCTCCGCCGCCGAAGCCTCGGTCAAAGTGCGATCCACCGCAGCCTTGCCTGCCAGTTCGGGGTGGGCACAGATCAACGCCAGTTGTTCCTCGGACGAAGCTTCCAGCACCACGGCCATCAGATCAGCATGGCGATTGCCGCTGGATGGCCGGGCGTCCGCCCGCGCTTCCACCCAAGGGCTGTGCTCGAACAGCGCGGTCATGATGTGCTCCCCTCAAGGCTGACGTGCGCAGAGACAACTTTCCAGCCATCGGCAAACCGCACCCACGCCTGGCTCTGCCGTCCGCGCCGATCCGATCCTTCACGGAAGAACTCGGCGTCCGCCGTCGCAAAGCCGGAGCCGTAAACCGTAATCGCCACGTGCCCCAGCCTGCGTTGTGGCGATCCGCCGCGCCCTTTGCGGAACTCCCGGATCGCATCCATGCCCCACAGCACTTCGCCCACGCCAAAGCGGTTGGTCGTCGGCGCATCGTGGAACAGCGCGTCCATCGCGGGCAAATCGTCTGCCATCAGCGCGCGCTCGTATTCCTGAAACGAAGCAGTCACTTCAGCCAGCAAGGCAGGATCATCGATTGTCACGCCGCGCCTCCCGCATGGGGGTGATGCTCGAGCCAATGCCGTGCAATGTCGATCCGCCGCGAGATCCACGCATCGCCACTCTCGATCACATGATCAAGGAACCGCGCCACGGCCCGCGCCCGGCCAGGCTTTCCGGCGATGCGCGCATGCAGGCCGACCGACATCATCCGCCCGCCCTCTTCGCGCAATTGCTCAAAGCTATCGCGCAAGTACCTGAAAAACTGATCACCCTCGGTAAAGCCGTTCAGCGCCACCATCTTCATGTCATTGGCATCGAGCGAATAGGGCACGATCAGTTGCGGCTTGCCGTGGCGCACGTCCCAATAGGGCAGGTCATCGGCATAGCTATCGGCGTCGTAAACAAAGCCGCCTTCTTCCACCACCAACCGCGCAGTGTTGGGAGAGGTGCGCCCCTGATACCAGCCGAGCGGGCGCGCGCCTGTCAGCCGCGTGTGCAGTTCGATGGCCCGCGCAATATGTTCGCGCTCCACCTCTTCGGGCAGGTACTGGTAATCGATCCAGCGATAGCCGTGGCTGGCAATCTCCCAATCGGCTTTCAGCATCGCCTCAACCGACGCCGGATTCATCGCCATCGCCGCCGCCACGCCAAACACGGTCACCGGCACATCGCGCGCGGTGAATAGCCGGTGCAGCCGCCAGAACCCGGCCCGGCTGCCGTATTCGTAAAGGCTTTCCATCGCCATCGCCCGCGCCGGGTGGCTCCCCGCGCCCACCATGTCAGACAGGAAAGCCTCAGACCCCTTGTCGCCATTCAGCACGGAATTTTCCGCGCCTTCCTCGTAGTTTATCACGAACTGCACGGCCACCCTCGCGCCGCCCGGCCACTGCGCAGCGGGAGGATTTGCGCCGTAACCAGTCAGGTCGCGCGGAAGCGTCATGCGTCCTCCCAAGCCGCAAGCGCCGCAGGCACCGCCTCGCCCAGCGGCAGAGGATGGCCAGCCGCTTTCAGGCAGGCTTCCAGCGCACCCAGCGTCAGCAGCACCTTGTGTTTCATCGCGTTGTAACCCATCGCGCCCAACCGCCAGATCTTGCCCTGCAGCGGTCCGAAAGCCGTGCCGATTTCGATCTCGAAGTGATCGCGCATCATTGTGCGGATCGCCTCGCCGTCCACGCCGCCGGGGATGTAAACGCCGGTCACGTTGGTCATGCGGTGCGCATCGTCGCCAAACACCGTCAGACCCATCGCGCGCAAGCCTGCCGTCATCGCAGCGCCTGCCTTGCGGTGTCGTGCAACCCGCACCTCCAAACCTTCTCCCAATGCCACGCGAGCGCATTCGCGCGCAGCATAAAGCATTGATGTCGCTTCGGTATGATGGTTCAGCCGTTTCTCCGACCAGTAGTCCATGATCATCGCCAGATCGAAATAGTTGGACGCAATGCGTGGCCCTTTACCGTCCACAATGTCATCGCGTCGGATGCCCTGCTCCACATGGCGGCGCGAGAATATGCGCTGCGCCGCGCGGTTTGAAATGGTGATCGGCGCCGAACCCGAAGGCCCGCCAAGGCACTTCTGCAACCCCCCAGTCACCACGTCCACGCCCCAGCGGTCCGCCGCAATTTCCATGCCGCCCAGCGTCGCCGTGGCGTCGACATAAGCAAAAGCGCCTGCCGCTTTGCACAGATCGCCCAGCCCTTCCAATGGCTGCGCCATCGTCGTCGAGGTATCGCCGTGAACCGTTGCCACGACGCTCGGTCCGTGCCGCGCAATAGCCTTGGCGATCACCTCCATCGGCACCACCTCGCCCCACGGCGCGCTGACCTGCTCGACATTGGCACCAAGGCGCGAAAGGATTTCAGTGAGCAGCAGGCCGAACCGCCCGAAATTCACGACCAGCACCGTATCGCCCGGCTCGACAAGGCTGACCAGCGACGCTTCGATGGCCGCCCGCGCCGTCCCGTCGATCAGCATGGTCCACTGGTTCTGCGTGCCGAACACCGGGCGGTAGAGCGCCATGACCTGATTCATGAACGCCGTCATTTCCGGGTCGAACTGCCCCAGTAGGTCCGCCGACATCGCCCGCAGCACACGCGGATGCGCGTTGACCGGTCCCGGTCCCATCAGCAGGCGCTGCGGCGGGTCAATTTCGCCGAAGAGTGTTGGATCAAGCGGGGTCAAATGTCGCTCCCAATTGTTCGATAAAGCCGAGCATGACCCGCAGCGCCACTTCGGCGTCTGCGGGATCGACATGTTCGGCCGGGTTGTGGCTCACCCCGCCCCGGCAGCGGATGAACAGCATTGCAGTGGGGCACAGGGTGGCCATGATCATGGCATCGTGCCCTGCGCCTGAGACGAGGCGGAAGGGAGTTTGCGAAGCGGCACCTGTGGCCTTGTCGAGCAGGTCCATCAGTGCCGGATCGCAGGGGCTGGCGGGCAGATCGTGGACCTTTCGGACCGACAGGCACAGGTCGCGCAGGTTCGCTATCTCACGGAAAAGGCGCAGGATTTCGTCTGCGGCGGCATCGCGGCGCGTGGCCACTCCTGCGCGCACATCAAGGGTGAAGCTGCATTTTCCTGAAACGACGTTAGCTGCACCTAGATGCACCTGAACGACACCTACAGTGGCAACAAGGTCCGCTGGCCCCGCCGTGGCGACACTTTCGGCGGCCAAAACCATCGCTGCCATTCCCGCCACCGCATCGCGCCGCAAATCCATCGCAGTGGTGCCTGCGTGACCCGCCGTCCCTCCAACTTCGATCTCGAACCGAAGCTGTGCGGCGATGCCGGTGACCGTGCCAATGGCCAGCCCTTGCGCCTCCAGCACTGGTCCCTGCTCGATATGCGCTTCTAGATAGGCGAGCACCGATTCCGGCGCGCGCTTTGCGCTGGGATAGGCTGCAATATCAACGAGTTCGCCAAGCATCACGCCGTCCCGGTCTGCCACGTCGAGCGTCACCGGGTCAAGCGTGCCTGCCACCGCCCGGCTCGTGAGCATTGCGGCGGGGAAGCGAGAGCCTTCCTCATCACCGAATGCGTAGACTTCAATGGCAAAGGGCATTCGCACACCGGCTGAGGAAAGCGCGGCAACCACCTCAATTCCCAGCATAATTCCAAGAGGGCCATCATAGTGGCCGGCATTGCGCACGCTATCAAGATGGCTGCCAATGATCAGCGCCGGCGCATCGGGAGCGCTTGCCTCATACCGCCCGATGAGGTTCATCGCCGCATCGCGCCGCACGCTCATCCCCGCCTCGGCCATCCACTGCGCCAGCTTGTCTTGCGCGGCGTAGTAGGCGGGAGAAAGATAGGTGCGGGTCAGGCCTTCCGGGCTGTCGCTGAACGGCTGCACAGCGAGTTCGTCGCAGCGGGAAACCGCCCGGAAGCCGCCCTCTACCATGCCGCCACCCCGCCATCGCTGCGAGGGTCTGTCGCGCCTTCAAACCGCCCGTCGGCGTGGCGGACGATTGCTCCTGCGTGGCCCATCGTGGCGGTTAGCGGGCCTACTCGCTCGACATCGTGACCGGCAGTCAAAAGAGCCTCGTAGAGCGCTGGATCAAAACCATCTTCCAGCTTCAGCGTGGTCGATTGCTCCCCCCACGTCCGCCCCAGCAGCCAGCGCGGCGCGCTGATTGCGGCCTGCAGGTCTGCGCCGTAGCGGGCATAGCGGCTGAACAGCGCGGCTTGAGTCTGCGGCTGTCCCTCCCCGCCCATCGTGCCGTATGCCATGACGCGGCCATCGTCGAACCGGGCGAGTGCGGGGTTGAGCGTGTGGAAGGGTTTGCGCCCCGGTTTCAGGGCGTTCCAGCCCGATTCCGCCAGCCGGAAGCTGCTGCCCCGGTTCTGCCAGGTGATCCCCGTTTTCGGCAGGACCAGCCCGGAGCCGAACTCAAAATAGGTGGACTGGATCGCGCTGACGACGCGGCCTTCCTTATCCGCCGCGCCGAACCAGCACGTATCGCCCCACTGCGGCGGTTGCGGCCATGCCAGCGCTTTGGCCGGAACGATCCGCAATGCAAGCTCATCGAGCGCGGCGGGATCGGACAACAGGCCCTGCCAATCGAAATCATGATACGCCGGATCGCCCACGTGGACATCGCGGATCAGGAAGGCCTGCTTGGTCGCCTCAACCAGTCCGTGGACATGATCGAAGCTGTCCGCTTCATCCGCCACCAGCCGATCAAACAGCGCGAGGATCAGCAGCGAGGCAAAGCCCTGCGTGGGCAGCGCGCTGTTCCACAGTTGGCAATCGCGCAGACGGGTGGTCAGCGGCTCCGGGCGGGTGGCGACATGCGCGGCAAGATCATCGCCGGAAAGCGGACTTCCCAACAAGGCAAGATCGGCAGCAATGTCAGCCGCTAGCGGGCCGGTGTAGAAGCTGCCCAACCCCTCATCGCATAGCCGCCGCAACGTCTGCGCCAGCACGGGCTGGCGCAGAACATCGCCCTCATGAAGTGGACGGCCGTGAGGCTCGAATGTGGTGGCATAGGCGCCGGGTTGCACGCGCATTTCCGGCCCTTTGGCGGCAGCAATCGCTGCATGGCCTGCGGTGATCGCAACGCCCGCCTCGGCGTGGTCAATAGCATCGCGCAACAGGCGTGCGAGGGGCAAGGAACCGCCCGCGCTTTCCAGCGCCGCCTGCCAACCGGAAATCGTGCCCGCGACGGTGTTGGCTGCAAGTGGCCCGCGAAAGGGCACTGCCTCAAGCTCTGCATAGAGGTCGAGCGTGGCCGACTCAGCCGCACCACCGCAACCGTGGATACCGTGAACTTCGCCGTCTGGTTCGTGGATCACCCAGAACCCATCGCCGCCGATCCCGGTCATGTGCGGATAGACCACTGCGAGGCAGGCGGCGACCGCGACGGTTGCCTCCACCGCGTTGCCGCCGTCCTGCAATACCGAAAGCCCCGCCTGCGCCGCAAGGAAATGCGGCGCGGTGACCATGCCTTTCGATCCGGTGACGGTTGCCAATGCCATCGCGATCAATCCGGCAGCGCGGCGAGATAGGCGCGCACGACATGGGCGGAATTGACCGAAGCGAGATGTTCGAACGTGTCCTCCATGTTCTTGTGCTTATCACCCCCGGCAAGGTCGGACAGGCTGCGGAAGACGATGGCGGGCACTGTGTTGCTATAGGCCACCTGCATCACCGCCGCGCTTTCCATATCGAGTACGCGGGCTTTCCAAGCCTTGTGCAGGTAGATGCGGAATTCGGCGTTGTCGGCATAGATACCTGCCGTCACGCCCGTGCCACCGACTTCGATCTTGGGCACGCGCGGCAGGCATAATTCCGAGCCAGCGAGCATCTTTTCCGATGGCGGCACGCAGCGTTCAAGCGTGATCGAAGGCACCACCTTGCGCGCCAGATCGAGCAGGCCTGCGTCCACCGGCACGCGATAGATGCGCTTGGGCGGCGTGGCCGCATTGGCCATCACCGTACCGCGCGGGAAGATGAAGAACCAGTTGGCCGGGCTTTCCGCGCTGCCCTGATCGGGTGGTGTCCAGCCGGTCTTGGTCTTGCGGGCGAACGAGGCTTCGAGATACTGGCCCCAGTCCTCGGCTACGATTACGTCACCGATCGACAGCTTCGGGTCCACGCCGCCCGCGATGCCGGAAAAGACGATGCGCTTCACGTTGAACCGGTCCAGCACAAGCTGCGTGTTCATCGCGGCGTTCACCACGCTGACCCCGCTCTGCATCAGCACGACAGGCTTGCCTTCCATCGTGCCGGTCAGGAAGGTGCCGCCGTTGATCTTGTGCTCCTTAGCCTCCTGCACGGTGCCTACCAGCGCGTTCCATTCGGGGCGGAACGCGGTCATCACCACGGTGCGCGGCGTATCGTCGAGCTTCTGGGCGTGCACGGTAGCGGGAAGCAGCAGGGCGGCGAGAGCCAGTGCAATACGGCGGATCATTCTGCGGCCATCCAAGCAAAGCGCACCACGAACAGCGCGGCGAGTGTGAAGAGGAACCAGTCGGCGCGGGTGGCCTTGCCCTTCAGCAGCTTGAGCAGGGCGTGCGCGGTGATGCCGAAGGCGAGGCCATTGGCGATGGAGAACGTCAGCGGAATCATCGCCACGGTGAGGAACGCCGGGATAGCCGCCATCGGGTCTTCCCAGTCCACCTCGGACAGCGGCAACAGCATCAGCCCGCCGACGACGACCAGAGCGGGCGCGGTGGCAGCCAGCGGCACAAGCTGCGCATAGGGCGCGACGAACATCGTGGCGAAGAATAGCAAGCCGCAGACCACGGCGGTAAGGCCGGTACGCCCGCCCGCCTGCACGCCCGCTGCGCTTTCAACATAGCTGGTGACCGTGCTGGTGCCCGCCACCGCGCCAACCATAGTGGCGACCGCGTCGGTCATCAGGATGCGGTTGAGACCGGGGATTTTGCCCGCCGCGTCCATCAGCCCGGCACGCTTGGTGACGGCCACCAGCGTGCCGATATTGTCGAACAGATCGACGAACAGAAACACGAACAGGATTTCGAGAAGGCCCAACCCCTGCTTGCCAGAGAGGCCGAAGACGCCTGCAATATCAAGCTGGAACGCCGTGCCGGTGAGCGCAGCGAGGCTGTAGGGTTCGGTCGGGGCGCTGGTCTGCCCGGTAAGCCATGCGGCGATGGTGGTGAGGACAATGCCGATCAGCATGGCCGCGCGCACGTTCCATACGGACAGCGTGCCGATGACCACCAGACCGAACAGCGCAAGCGCCGGTCCCGGCTCGGTCACGCTGCCAAGCCCGACGAACGTGGCGGGGTTGGCAACCACAATGCCAGCGTCCTTCAGCCCGATGAAGCCGATGAACAAACCGATCCCACCTGCGACCGCGGCAAAGAGATGCTGCGGAATGACCGCCACGATTAACTGCCGCACACCTGTGAGCGTCAGGATCAGGAAAGCGACGCCCGAGATGAACACGCAGCCCAGCGCAATGGGCCAGGGCACGCCCATCTGCTGCACCACGGTGAAGCTGAAATAGGCGTTGAGACCCATGCCCGGTGCCAGCGCCAGCGGGGTATTGGCCACCATGCCCATCAAGATTGAGGCGAAGGCCGCAGCAAAGCACGTGGCCGCGGCGACCGAGGCCACTGGCATGCCTGCCTGTCCAAGGATCGCCGGATTGACCAGCACGATATAGGCCATCGTCAGGAACGTGGTGAAGCCTGCCAGCACTTCTGTGCGCGTGGTCGTGCCGCGTTCGCTTAATCGAAAGTGGCGTTCGAGCAGGCCCGCCTCTTGCGCAACAGTTGCCCCCGTCATGTCAGTTCCCCCGTGACAATGCGTCCCGGCGCGGTGACGCCGGTCAATTCGTCGGACTCGAGCCGTTGGGCCAGTGCAAGCAAGGCCCCCTCGCCGCCCGGCTTGCCGATCAGTTGCAGCCCCAGCGGCAACATGCCCGGACGGCGCAATGGCACCGCCAGTGCTGGCAGCGCGGTGAACGTGATCGGTTGCGTATGAATGCCAAGGTCCGCGCGCGCGGGGCTGAGCGCTCCGTCGATCAAGATGCGCGGATCTTCGATCAAGGGCGCCGTGCAAGGCGTTGCGGGCGCAAGCAGGACATCGAAATCAGCAATAAGAGTGTTAAGGCGGGACAGGAAGTCTGCGCGGAAAGCCTTTGCTTTTGCGTAGAGTTCTTCCGGCAGCAGGGCGCCAGCAATCAGGCGGTCACGCACTGCAGGGTCATAAGTGAGCGCGCTGGCGGCGAGCGTTGCGCGGTGGAGGTGCCCGCCTTCGTAGGCGGTGATGAGAAACGCGGCACTGCGGGCGCGGGCGATGTCTGGCAATTCGAGCAGCGGTGCATCAGGGGCGATGGCATCGATGGCGGCAAGCTGGGCTGGATCGGCGTTTTCGCGGAAGCGTCCGCCGAGGCGGGCGATGCGGATTTCGCCTTGCGCAAGGGTCAATGGCTCACCGCGAAGCACGCCCCAAACCAGCGCCATGTCTTCAAGGCTGGCAGTGAACGGGCCGATATCGTCAAAGCTTTCGGCGAAGGGGAATGTGCCCTCCAGCGGCAGCGAGGCGTGCGCGGGCTTTAACCCGTAGAGGCCGCAAAGGCTGGCGGGGACGCGGATCGAGCCATTGGTATCCGATCCCAGCGCGAAGGGCAGCAATCCGGCGGCGACAACTGCCGCAGAACCGCCGGAGGAGCCGCCCGCCAGCCGGGCAGGATCGTGCGGGTTGCGCGTAGTGCCGTGGGTGGCGTTGATCGTGGCGAAACCGTAGGCGAATTCGTCCATGTTGAGCGTGCAGGTCAGCACGGCTCCTGCGGTCTGAAGGCGGTGAATCGCTTCGGCATCACTGGTTGCAGGCGTGGCGTTGGCGCGCACGGCGGAACCGGCGGTGGTGGACAGGCCCGCCACATCGAACAGGTCTTTCACGCCATAGGGCACGCCTGCCAACGGCCCGGGGTCATCGCCCCGCGCCACGGTCGCGTCCACAGCGGCGGCTTCGGCCAAAGCGCGCTCTTCCAGAACACGGGTGACGGCAACGTGAGTGTCGGCCTTCAGTGCCGCAATAGCCTGCTCGGCCACCGACCTTGCGGTAACTTCGCCCGCCCTGACGGCGGCGGCGATGGCGGCGGCTGTCCTCATTTGTCGCGGTCACCCTCCAAGGTCTGCGCATGGCGGGTGAGCAGTTCGAGATTGGCGGTAACGCCGGGTCGGCATTCCTCCGGGATGGGCAGACCGATGGCTTCGGCGCGAACAAGCGCTTCGGCTTCACCTTGCGGGGGGAGCGCGGCGGCGGCGGCTTCTGCTTCGGCGTGGTAGCGGCCTGCCAGCCATGCGCAGACAAAGAGTTGCAACTGGTGGAAGATCATCAGCGGCAGGATCACCATGCCCACTTGCGCCGGGGCAAAGAGCGCACCTGCCATCGGCACGCCCGAGACAAGGCTTTTCTTCGATCCGCAGAACAGCAGGACGATGGCATCCTCGCGCGGAAGACCGGCAAGGCGCGCGGCCACGCCATTAACCGCGATGACGATGGCGAGGATGACGCTCGACGCCAGCAGCAGCACACCAAGATCGAACGGTCCCACGCGCTGCCATACCCCGTTCGCCACGGCGGCGCTGAACGCGGAATAGACGACCAGCAGCACCGAGGAGCGATCTACCGGCTGGAGCAGTTTTTTGTGCTTGTCGATCCACTTGCCGATCACCGGGCGCAGCAGGTGTCCGGCCACGAACGGCAGGAGCAGTTGTGTTGCAATTTTCTGCACGGAGCCAAGACCGTCCATCTCGCCCGCGCCGCCGGAGTTGATGAACAGCGTAACCAGCAGCGGCGTCAGCACGATGCCAAGGAGATTGGAGAGCGATGCGCTGCACACCGCTGCGGCTACGTTTCCGCCTGCCATTGCGGTGAAGGCGATTGAGCTTTGCACAGTCGACGGCAGCAGGGCGAGGAACAGCAGTCCGACTGCCAATGAAGGGTCGATCACCAGCCCGGTCACGCGCGCAGCGGCAAGGCCCAGCACCGGAAACAGCGCGTAAGTGAAGGCCAGCGTCATCAGATGCAGACGCCAATTGCCCATGCCTGCCAGAATGGCTTCGCGCGAAAGTTTGGCCCCGTGAAGGAAGAACAGCAGCACGATGGCGGCATCGGCGGCCATGTCGAACGCGGTGAGCGCAGCCCCGCGCGCGGGCAGCACGCTGGCGAGCACGACCGTGCCGACCAGCCAGAGCAGGAAGGGATCGACCGACGGTAGTTTGAAACGCTTGGCCATGCTGATTTGGCTATGCCCTCCCTAACCCTACCGATCCAACGCAATGATCGGCACGGTTTGTTGCAAAAAAGAGAGCACGTTCATGCATCGCTATTCTGCGGGAGACAAGCTGGGTGCCTCATCCGCCGTCTCACGCGGGAGAAACAGATTGAGCGCAATGGCGACCACGGCGGCAGGGAGGACGCCTGACGTAAGGAGGATGCGCGCGGTTTCAGGCAGGTGCGCCACGGCATCGGGTTCAAGCTGAAGGCCCAGTGCGAGCGACAGGCTGACCCCGAAGATCAGCATATTGCGCTGGTTCCAGTCCACCGAGGCCAGCATCGATAGCGCTGCGGAGGCAACCATGCCGAACATCACGATCACCCCACCGCCCAGCACCTCGATGGGGATGGTGGTGATGATCGCACCGATCTTTGGCACAAGTCCGCAGACCACGAGGAACACCGCGCCGAGCGTTACCACATGGCGGCTCATCATGCCGGTGATGGCGATGAGACCGACGTTCTGGCTGAAAGTGGTGTTGGGCATTGCGCCGAACACTGCGGCAAGCGCGGTGCCGACGCCATCGGCGGCAACTGCGCCCTGCAATTCGGCATCGGTGGCAGGTCGGCCAGCGGTGCCTTCGCAGATCGCCTCGACATCGCCGATGGATTCGATGGAGGAGACAAAGCCGGTCAGCACGAAGCCGAGGATGGCCGAAGCCGAGAGCGCGAAGCCGAAGTGGAAAGGGCTGGGCAGCATGGCGATGGGCGCAGTGGCCACCGGATCGAAAGAGATGCGGCCCAGTGCCAGCGCCACTGCATAGCCCGCCAGCAGCCCAAGCAGCACCGAGGCCGTGGACCACACGCCTCGTGCGAAGAATTTGAGGCCCAGCGTTGCCACCACCACCGTGCCGGCCAGCAGCCAGCTTTCCCCCGCGCCGAATGCAGGGGTGCCGATGGCGGGCACGCCGCCAGCGGAATACTGCACCCCGATGCGCATGAGCGAGAGGCCGATCATCAGCACGACAAGACCGGTGATCAGCGGCGGAAGAGCGAAGCGCACGCGGCCCACGAACATGCTCAGCAGGCCGTGGACCAAGCCACCGATCAGCGCGGCGGTGGTCAGTTCCGCCATCGCGCCGACGCCTTTGCCCGCGACAATGGGGATCATCACCGGGATGTAGGCAAAGCTCGTCCCCTGCACCAATGGCAGACGCGCGCCGACCGGTCCCATACCCACCGTCTGCAGCAGCGTGGCGATCCCGGCGAAGAGCATCGACATCTGGATCATGTAGATGAGGTCGGAAGGGTCCGCCGATCCGAACCCGAACCCCGCTGCGCCCGCTACGATGATAGGCGGGGTGAGGTTTGACACGAACATCGCCAGCACGTGCTGGATGCCGAGAGGCACGGCGAGGCCGAAGCCGGGGAAGAAATCGGGATCGCGTGCCTGTTCGCGGGTCACTGAACCGAGAGATGTCATGGCGGTTCTCCCTCCTATGCCAGCGCCATCAGGCGGCTGAGCGACTTCTGCGCTGCGGTGACGACTGCACGGCGCGTGGTGCGCACCAGTTCGCCATCGCGCACCACGGCGCGGCCTTCGACGAACAAGTCGCGCACGCCGGGCGGCGGGGCGAGGATCAGGCCTGCCACCAAATCCCACGCGCCGGTTGAGGCGACTTGCGCCATGTCCCACACTGCGCAGTCGGCGCGCTTGCCGGGGGTTAGACTGCCCAAATCGCTCCGGCCCAGAACTTCGGCCCCGCCGCGCGTTGCCAGCCGCAGCGCCTCACGCGCGGCAAAGGCGGTGGCCCCGTGGGTAACGCGCTGTAGCAGCAGGGCTTGCCGCGCTTCGCCCAGCAGGTTGCCGGAATCGTTGGAGGCCGAGCCATCTACGCCAAGGCCGACCTTAACGCCTGTATCGACCATGCGCCGCACCGGAGCGATGCCCGAGCCGAGGCGGCAGTTCGATCCGGGGCAATGCGCCACGCCCGTGCGGGTGCGGGCGAACAGATCAATCTCGCCATGATCCAGCTGAACGCAGTGCGCGTGCCACACGTCCGGGCCGGTCCAGCCCAGTTCTTCCGCATATTGGCCCGGACGGCAGCCGAAGCGTTCGAGGCTGAAGGCCACATCATCGGCATCTTCGGCCAGATGGGTGTGCAACATCACGCCCTTGTCCCGCGCCAGCAGCGCTGCATCGCGCATCAGGCCCTGACTGACCGAGAAGGGCGAACACGGAGCAACGCCCACGCGCACCATCGCGCCGTCAGCGGCATCGTGGAACCTGTCGATCACGCGGATGCAGTCGGTAAGGATGGCGTCCTCACGCTCCACCAAACTGTCCGGCGGCAAGCCCCCGGCACTCTCGCCCACACTCATGCTGCCGCGCGTGGCGTGGAAGCGCAGGCCGATGCCGTCTGCCGCATAGATAGTGTCGTCCAGCGTGACGCCGTTCGGGAACAGGTAGAGGTGGTCCGAACTCATCGTGCAGCCCGACAGCGCCAGTTCGGCAAGGCCAAGCTGCGTGGCCGCGAAGACATCGTCGGGCGTATAGGTCGCCCAGATCGGGTAAAGCCGCTTGAGCCACCCGAACAGCGAAGCCTCGGTCGCGCCGGGCAGTGCGCGGGTCAACGTCTGGTAAAGGTGGTGGTGGGTGTTGACGAGGCCCGGCGTGACCACGCAACCCGCCGCATCAATGATTTCGTCGGCGTGGCCTGCCAGTGGCTGGAGTTCAGCGCTTGTGCCAACAGCCAGCACCACGCCATCGCGCATGGCCACCGCGCCGCCTGCAATCTCGGTTCCCGCATCGTCCATCGTGGCAACCACAGCGGCGTTGCGGATCAGCGTGAGGGTCATTTCAGCGGCTCGCTGTCACTTCGGCGGGGCCTTTTCATAGCGGTCCCAATTGCCGGTAATCTCGTCCACCACCTTGCCGCCGACGATGTAAAGCGCCTCAAGCGCAGCGGTCATCCCGGCGTATCCCTGATTTTCACCCAAGAGGTAGGCGGCCGGGTCTTCTCCCGGCGGGGGCATGGAGAAGTTGCTGGCGGAGCGCAGAACCATCACGCGGTTGCGATCTGCGCGACCCACTTTGGTCAGGTACTCGATGGACTGGAAAGTGCCGGTTTCTTCCATCGCAGAGGTGACGAATTCGCCCTTCCCTTGCGTCCAGAACTTCGTCCAGTCATTGGCCCATTGGGTCATTTTCGCGCCGTGCCAGAAGGTCATCGCGGCGATGTTGTCGCCTTTCAGCACGAAGGGTGGCTTCTGTGCGTTGGGGTAGCCGGTGAACTTCTTGCGCTCAGCCGCGATCAACTGGTCGTCGGGCAGTTTCATGTCCTTGGTCAGGGCAAAGGCCCATTCCTGCAGCGCGGGATTGAGTTCGAACATTTCGCCATTGATTGGTGGGAGCGGCGTAGGATCAGACGGCCCTTTGCTGTGCAGCGCAAAGTAGCCGCTTTTCCAGTCCGCCGGAATTTCGCGCGCATCGATCTCGTGCGCGATATCGCCATCGATCAGGTAGCGCGCCCAAGCGGCCGAGCCGACCGAAGCGTCCTCTGGATCGATCCCGGCGATGCCTGCAACCAGCCAATAGGCCTGCGAAAGATCAAGCCGCTCGTCCAGTCCCAACGCCAACGTGGCCGTGGCGGACTTGATAGACCCCATGCCGGTCACGATGGCCAAGACGCCCGTTTCGGGGTCATAGGCCAGATTGTGCCAGCCCTGCGGGAACGGCAGCGTGACCGAGAGATTTCGCCGCTCCTTCCACAGCTGGAACTCGCCGGGCTTGTCGCCTGCGTCCTCTCCGATTTCGAACATGGTGACAACGACGACCCGCACCGGCAGCTTTGCCGCGCAGGGCCGCGCCGGCGTGCAGGCTTTTACGGCGGCAACCGTCGCGGCATCGGCAGCAGGCGCTGCATGGGCACAGGAAGCTCCGGCCAGCAAGGCCGCAGCAGAAAGCGCAAGGCGCGCGAGGAGACGCATGGTTAGATAAACCTTGAAAAGTGCCGGTTGCGAGGAGCGGCGGGAGAGCAAACCGCCCCTCGCATCCGGGGTTCTGACAGACCCGTCGTCAGAACTTGTAGACGACTGAAGCCTGCCAGTTGCGCGGCCGTTCTGGCAGCGCAATCGTTGCGCCGAACAGTTCGGTAAAGTTGGCGCGGAAGTAGCTGGCGTTCGTGGCATTCTTCACCACGGCACGGAACAGCCACGGCCCGGTCTTGAAGGACGCGCTCAAATCCACCAGCGTATAAGCCGGAAGCTTGACCACTTGCGACTGTCCCGAAAACACCGCAGGCACCCGGGAAATGCTTCCGGCCAGTGCCAGACCATTATCGAACGAATAGGTTGCGGTGGCTGAATACAGATCCTCAGGAATGCCCGCACGGCGCGATGCATTGCCGTCGGGGATCGGCACCAGCCCGATGGGCTGGCCACCCCAGAACAGCGCCGGATTGATGCCTTTGAGGTCTTCCGCTCCGAAGAAGCTGAACAGCACGCCGTCGCCGATCGCGGTCAGGTTCTCGACCTTGGTCTTGGTATAGTTGGCCGAAATCAGGAAGTGCCGGTCCACCGACCAGCGGATTTCGGCCTCGATACCCTTGGTTTCGACCGCCTGGTTGGTGACGATTGCCTGGGAGTTGCGATCAACGCGGGTCTGCTTGTAAACCGAGAGTGCAGCATAAAGTCGGCTGTCGAGGAAGCTGCCCTTGACCCCGCCTTCGTAAAGCTTGGAGGCGCTGATGAAGGCGCCAGACAGAGCGTCTGCCGTCGTGATTTCCGCACCTTGTCCGGCAACCACAGTCGATTGCCGCGAAATGGTGACATAGGGGATGATGCCGAACGGCAGTTCATAGTTGGCACTGGCTGACCATGACCAGCCCCCCTTCGAGGTTTTCGCTGAACCTGCGCCCGAGGGATCCTCAAGAATTGCGGCAATGTCCGCAGTGGTCACTTCGATGTGATCATACCGCGCGCCGAGCGTGACATCGAGGCCGAAGTCGAAATCGAAGTCGGCAAGCCCTGCCAGACCGTAATCGGTGTAGTGGCCAACGTTAGCTGACGTGTAGTTGCAGTTGCATTCAGTCGAAAGCAACCGGTCCGAAAGCGCGTTGTAACCGACGCTCAGATCGACACGATTGAAGTATTCGTAGTTGAAGTCATCAGCGTGTTCGAAGTTCGTGTACCGGATCGACGGCGAAATTTGGAACGAGAATGTACCGGCTTCGTTCTTGAACTTCTTCGAAACGACGATACGGTCTTCGATAACATAGGAATTGTGGAATTGCGAGAAGCCGTACTGGTTCTCGCTGTCGTGCGCATAGCCATCGTAAAACAGCTGGTTCTTGATCTCCAGATCGTTGCCGCCATCAAAGATCAGGTCGAGGTAACCGGTTCGCGCGATGTTATCGAGCTTGTCGTCCTCGGCAGTCAGCGTGTTTTTGCGGCTGAGTTTGGTGGTGCCAACGCCGGTCAGGCCCATGTCGGAGTATGTCGTGGCAAGGCACCCTGCGTTCAGCCCGCTGTTGAACGGATTGGAGAACGGCGGAGTGCTGCAGAACGCGCTGCCGAACGGGTTCAGACCGAACCCGCCGTTTGCGGCCGCAGCCTCTTCATGAGAAATCTGCCCATCGCCACTGGTATCGAGCGGCTTGGCCGCGCCGGTGACGTAGTTGCCATTGTCGACCAGATCCTGCGTCAGGCGGTTCCAGCCGCCGTTCTGCTGGCCGTTGTACTTGTGATACATACCGCCGAATTCGACCCGCAGGTTGGACGCTATATCAGCATCGAACGCGGCCTGCAGCACCGTCTGGCTCGTGTCCATGTTGCGGTAGTAGCTGCCCGAATCCTCGACCTGTCCGTAGAGGCTGAAGCCGAATTCCTGCCCGCCGATCTTGCCCGGACCACGGACCTGCGCCGACAGCACATTGCGCGCCCAGCTGCCCGTCGTGTACGAAAATTCGCCCTCTACGGTGCCTAGGTACTTGCCGCCTGCCGCGCGAGCCGACAGCGGAATGAAGTTCATGTAGCCGCCGGTCTTCGATGGGCCGTAGATTGGCGATGCCGGCCCGCGCACGATATCGATGCGGTCCGATGCTGCGATCGGGGTTGGATAGTTGCCTGAGTTATCCAGACGGCGGACACCGCGAAAATAGACCTCACCCGGTGTGCCACGAATATCCAGCGCCCCGCCGACGCCGAAAAACGAGTTGGTGAACACGCCCGGCGATTGCGACACGAGATCATAGATTTCGGTGATCCCGAAGCGCTCGATCTGCTCCCGGCTGACGGTCGAGGCGGAACGCGGCGTTTCCACCAGCGTCTTGTCGAAGCCGAAGATCGAGCCGACATCGTCGATGGGAAGGGCGCCAAGCGAACCTGTTACGACGATGGTCTGGTCCGGTTCCGCACTTGCCTGAGGCTCTTCCTGTGCAAAGGCCGGGCCTGTCAACGCCGTGCAGGCCAACAGGGTAGCGAGGCCCCGCGCCAGATAGCGCGTGCCAGTGCGGTGCCGGATTGCTCCTGCGGATGTAATCGGGTCTTGCATTTACGTACCCCCCTTGGACGCTTTTTACGCTCCGCCTCCTCCTGGAAGGTCGGATGCGCATGGTTGAACCGCGCCTCTCCCTGTCGTCTTTCCCGTGCTGTCGTCCTTTCGATCACGCCGTCAGTGTGGCGGCGATACGCAAGTCGCGCACTTAGTCAGTCTTTGTTGCCCGGTGCCCTGAATGGCCCATCGTCTTCATTGCTTTGCCGCCCGCCGCAGCCGCTCTTCTTCAAAGGCAGCGAAGCGCTGTTCAAGGTCGGCCTGAAGTTGTGCTTTTCTGTTTTCGGACAGGAACTTGGTACAGCTGGGCGTGGCCAGATCGGCACAGGCACCAACGGGTTTCAACAGGTCGGGGTTGCTCCACAGCGCGGCCCCCGGAAGGAAGGAATAGTGCAGTCCGGCGCGCGCCACCCTTTTGAGGTCAGCATAGCCAAGGCCCTGTTCGCGCGCGGCGCGGACGTATTCGTTGGTCATGTCTGACCGCAGAACGCCCTGATCGTCAGTCGAAAGCACAACGGGGACGCCGTGGGTGCGATAGAGGTTCAGCGGGTGATCTTCGCCTTGCACGCCAAGGATCACATCGTTGCTGGACAGGTTGATCTCCACGGCCACCCCATCGCGGGCCATGCGTGCCATCGTGTCTTCAGCCTTGTCTTCAAAAGCGATGCCGGTGCCGTGGCCGATGCGCTTGGCACCCACGGCCACAGCCTGCGCGATATGGTCACGCAAATCCTGCGGCGGGACGAGGCCGAGCGTCACTTCGCCCGCATGGAGCGAAAGCTTCACATTCGGATATTTCGCAGCAAGGAAGCGGATCATCGCCATGTGCAGCTTGTAGTCGCGCCGCGCCGGGTAGGCGTCCTCGGGCATGACGATGTTCACGCCGACAAAGCGCGGGTCGGCATCGGCGATCATGAAGCCGAGGATGAGCGAGCGATAGACCGGCCCGGGCGGCAGCGCCCGCAGGGCCTGAAAGAGGTACTGGACCGCAACCTTGCAGCCCGGTTCGGCAGCCGCCGTGCCGCACGCCATCGCCTTTTCCGCCGCCGCTTCATCGGCATCAAGTTCGGCGCTGGCCTTGGGCAGGAGGGGTGCGAGCGCCTTTACCTCAGCAGCATAGCGTGCCGCCAGATCAGCCTCGACCAGCAGGCCGGAGGGCGCAGACGGCACCGAGGAGGTGAGCGCAGCGGTGTTGTGATCGAGTTCCAGGTAGGAGAGGTTATCGCCCGCAGCGATGCGCCGCGCCGCCACCAGCATCTTTGCCGTCTCACCCGCGATCGGGCCAAAGCGGGTGAATGCCCCGAAGAACTGGTTGTGACCCGTAATGTCATTGCGGCCCACGCCGCGCTGCCAGCCGCGGGTGGACATGGCGTTGACCAGCCGGTCAAAGCCGAACTCGTCCGCCACAGCGAAACGCTCGATAATGCGCTCAGCCGGGCATGGCGGTGGCTCCACACCAAGGCCGCTGGCATCGACGCAGAACCCCTTGGCCCCGGCCCATTCCAGAAAGTCCTCGGCATAAATCGCACCGCCCAGATGATTGTGCAGATCCCCGCCCTTGGGCATGCCGCGCAGGAACACGCGCAGCGCGGGCGGGCTGTCCTTTGCCTTTTCAAACAGTGCCGCAACTTTCGCCTCGCGCGCTGGATCGAGCGGCAGAGGTTCAGCTTCGGCAACGGCAGGGGCGACGATCAGGGCCGCGACGGCAAGCACGGAGCGCATGCGCGCGCGCCTTCTCGTTGCCGAACTCCCCCCTGTCATGTGCGAACCCTCCGTCGCCAAAAATGCGACGACGATTGACTAGGGACTTGACCTATCCGCTACAAACGCAATGAATCCGACGCAGTGTTGCAAAAATTAGGTAGGGTCACCGTGCCGGCATTCTCCCGCTTCCTACGCTATTTCATCGCCGTCGGCCGCCTCGGCTCGATCCGGAAGGCTGCGGACGAACTGAACGTGTCTGCGTCGGCCATCGACCGGCAGATCCTCAACGTCGAGGCAGAGATCGGCATGCCGCTGTTTGAACGCCTGCCCACCGGGCTACGGCTGACATCAGCCGGTGAGATCATGATGGCAGCCGGTGGGCGCTGGCAGAAAAGCCTGAGCGAAGTGCGTGCCCAGATCGAGGACTTGCGCGGACTGAAACGCGGCCACGTGGAAATCGCGGTGATCGATGCGCTTACCAAAGGCGCGATCCCTGCCGCGATCCAATCCATCCAGAGCCGCTACCCGGGTATCACCATCGACGTGAAAGTGACCGGCAACGACCAGGTCCGCCGCATGATTGCCAGCAACGAGGTGGACTTCGGCATCTTCTTCGATCCCGAATCCTACCGCGACATCACCGTGCGCGCCTTTGTCGATGTCCACCTCGGGTTCATTACGCCTGCGGGCCACCCGTTCGGCCAGCAAGCCGAGGCGCGCTTTTCAGCCTGCATCGGCTCGCCGGTTGTCGTCCCCTCGCCCGCGCTGGCTGTCCACCAGCAGATCGCCGTGCTGGAAGGGACCAGTCGCGCCACGCTCGACAAGAAGGCGACCAGCAACAACCTGCAGATGATAACTTCGCTGGTGCTGCAGGGCGTAGGTATTGGCATCCTGACCTCGCTTGATGTGATGACCGAGGTCAAGGCGGGTCTGCTGTCCTTCACCCGCATATCCGATCCGGTACTGCGCCCGATGACGCTGGCGCTCTGCACCGCCGCCGCGCGCCCGCCGTCCTATGCCGCCGACATCGTGCTGGGCGAAATGCAGACCGCGTTCGGCCAGTTGGCCTATCCGTCCGATCCGGCGACAGTCGTGCAATAGGAATGGCGCAAAAAGGCGTGGGAACCACGATTGCCCCACGCGGCGCAAGGCGATACCTGAAAGTCTTGTCAGACTGCCAACGGACTTTCCGGACATGACCGATTCCGCCGCTCCGGTGCTCAACTACATCGCCTATGAGGACTTCCTCACCAAAGTGCGCGGCCTTTCGCGCACGCTGGCAGCCGATGCGTGGAAGCCCGATTTCATCATCGGCATCGGGCGTGGCGGGCTGGTCCCGGCGGTCTATATCAGCCACGAACTGCAAGTTCCGATGCTCTCGATCGACCATTCATCGAAAGTGCCGGGCTTTGCCGACGAACTTCTGGGCAAGGTTGCGGGCAAATCGGCGGATGGCACGCGGCTGCTGTTCGTCGATGACATCAACGATAGCGGCGGCACGATTGTCTACATCCGCAAACTGCTGGCCGAGTATGGCTGCAACAAGGATAATCTGCGCTTTGCTGTGCTGATGGACAATTGCCGTTCACAGGCCCGGGTCGATTACGCCGCCGAGGAGATCGACCGCGCGCAGGACAAGCGCTGGTTCGTGTTTCCGTGGGAAGCGGTCATGACCGCCGATACGCTGGCCGAAGAAGCGCAGGCTGTTCCCGAACGGCTTGCCTGAACCCATGCGGGTTCTGCTCACGGGATCGACGGGTTGGCTGGGCCGCTATCTGGCACCGCGCCTGCGCGCCCAAGGCCATGCGGTGGTCGGCCTCGACATTGCCCCCGGTCCTGACACGCAGATTGTCGGCTCGGTGGCGGACCGGGCAGTCATCGATCAAGCCTTCGCCCAAGGCATTGACGCGGTGATCCACTCTGCCGCCCTGCACAAGCCCGATATCGTCCGCTACCCGGAGCAGGCCTTTATCGACGTAAACGTCACCGGGACGCTGCACCTGTTGCAGGCGGCGAAGGCGGCTGGGCATGACCGTTTCGTGTTCACCTCCACCACATCGCTGATGATCAGCCAGCAGGTGCGCGACGAAGCGGGCGATGCCGCCGTCTGGCTTGATGAGCAGACCGGCCCCCTCGCCCCGCGCAACATCTATGGCGTGACCAAGCTTGCCGCCGAGGGCCTGTGCCGCCTTTATGCGCAAGAGCATGGGTTGCCCTGCGTCGTCCTGCGTACAGGGCGTTTCTTCCCGGAAGACGATGATACGCTTGCCCAGCCATCGGGCGAAAACCTGAAGGCCAACGAACTGCTCAACCGCCGCCTGACCGTGGAGGATGCCGCCGATGCGCACATCGCTGCATTGGAACGCGCGCCCGATCTGGGGTTCAACCTGTTCGTGCTGTCAGCGCCGACACCGTTCAGCCGTAGCGACGTGCGTGAACTGAAGGCGAACGCGCCTGCCGCCATCGCGCGCTATTTCCCCGATGCCGCAAGCCTTTATGCCGCACGCGGGTGGACCCTGCCACGCAGCATTGGCCGGGTCTATGACGCCAGCCATGCCGAACGCCGCCTTGGCTTCCGCTGCCAGACTGGCTTTGCGCAGGTGCTGGACGCCCTGCGAGAGGGCCGCCCCCTGCCGTTCGCACACGATCCGGCCTACACGTCGCCCGCACTGTTGAAATGAAAGCCCTTCGACACGGCCCAGACCAGCGCGAGGATCACCACAAGCCCGATCAACGCGCGGACGGGTGACCAGCGGACATCGTCGAGAGTTTCACCCTGCTCACGCTCGCGCCTGCCGGTAATCATCGGGCTGACAAGGTCGCGCCCGACGAGAAACTGATAGAACCCGATGGCGCAGACGTGCAGGCCGATCAGCCCCAACGCCACGTTGAACGCCACTTCATGGATTTCCGCAGCAGTGCGGCCACCATCGAAGCTGATGTAGTCGGCCAGCGGTCCTGATTCCAGACCGTCCACGTCCACCGAAAACAGCCCCGCCACGACCAGCGTCAGCAGCACCGCCAGCAAGGCCGCAACGCTCCACCCACCCAGCGGGTTGTGCCCGTCGGTGGCGTGTTCGTCCGCAGCCTTGCGCGCATAGGCCAATACGGTGCGCGGTCCTTTGAGAAAGTGGGCGAACCGAGCCGTCCGTGATCCGGCAAGGCCCCAGAACAAGCGGAACAGCAGCAGCGCAAGGATCAGGAGGCCCGATTGGCGGTGCCATTCCATCTCGTGGTTTTCCCCGCTCCACCACGAGAACGCGAACAGCCCCAGCAACGACCAGTGGAACAGCCGCACCGGCACGTCCCACACGCGGACCTTTTCCGTCACCGCCCTTTTCCCCCTGCCGCAGGCCGATCAATCATCGGCGCGGAATTGCTTGTGGCAGCCGCTGCAGGTTCCGCCAACAGCCTTGAATTGCACGCCCACGGCTGCTGCGTTGCCACTACCTGCCACGGCCACCAGTTTGTCTGCTTCGGCGATCAACTTTTTCGCGTGACCATCGAACGTCGGGCGCTGGCTCCAGATCGCTGGCAGAGCGTCAGTCTTTCCAGCAGAAGGGCCGGTGCCGTTGGGGAACAGCGGCCCCTGCGCCCGCGCCATCGCCGCAATGGTCTTGGCCGCGCCTGCCATCTTGGCCTTGTTCGCGCTCCCGGCAAGCTCGTCCTTGATCACCTTCATTGCGCCGCCCATCTTCTTGAAGTTGGCTTGGCGCAAGGCGATCGTATCGGCGGGAGACGCGGCCACCGCCAACGAGCCGCCAGCCGCAGCAAGCACGGCAAGCGCCGCAGCAAAAGTTCGGAAACTGGGCTTGTTCATGGCAAAGTCCTGTCTTGGTGTATTCGTCACAAAATCGGTTTCAGCGCGAGTGCAGAAGGCGGCATTTGGGGAAACACTTTCAAATAGGTCTCACGCACGGTGGCAAGACCGTTTTCGACCATGCTCGCCGCAGTCCGTCCATGCTTGTCCGCAAGATTAGTCCGCGCACCCCGGTCTGCCAGAAGGCGCAACATCGGTTCGAGGGCGGGATGCCATGCGCCCCCAAGCACACGATGTAGCGCGGTAGATCCATTGGCATCAGCGTAATTGACGTCAGGCACAAAGTCCAAGGCAACGGCCAGAGCTTCCGCATTCTGGCTTGATGCCGCAGCCAGCAGGACGTTGGTGCCATTCGCGAAGGCGAACCCCTTGTCCGCCCCGGCTGCCACAAGCAATCGCATTGTCTCCGCCTGCCCCGCCTGCGCGGCGGCCAGTAACGGCGGCGTCGGCGGAACTGGCGGCGGCGGAACGCCAAAGTTTGCCTCGGTCACCCAAGTGATGCGCGATTGTCCGGTCAAGCCATTAGGATCAGCCCCCTTGGCCAGTAGCGCCGAAACCAGCGCCCCCTGCCCCGCAGCAGCGGCAACGTGCAGCGGGCTATTGCCTGTGCGGTCGATCTCGGCAAGGTTCCACTGTCCCCGCGCCAGCAGCAACTCAGCCGCTGCCCAAGCCTTCTGGTAAAGCGCCAGTTGCACCGCGCTGGTGTTCTCAGGCCCGCGATAGCCAATGTCCGCACCCGCTTCGGCCAGCAGCGCCACCGCATCGGCATTGCCGCCGGCGATGGCAAAGAACAGCGGGGTAAAGCCGCCAGGCGTCACGCGATTGACCTTGGCTCCAGCCTTGACCAGCAAGGCCACCGCCTCAACCTTTCCGGCAGAAGCAGCCCACATCAGCGGGGTTTGCCCACGCGGGTCGGGGGTGTCGACCTTTGCGCCCTTCGCCAGCAACACCGCGACGGCTTCAGGCGGCGCAAACCGCGCGCAAAGCGCCAGTGGCCAAGCGCCTTCAGCACCCGGCTTGCGTGGATCGGCGCCAGCGTTGAGCAGCGCGGCAACGATTGCCGGATTGCCCCGCTCGCAAGCCAGCGCCAGCGGCGTCAGGCCGTTGGCGTCGGCCACGTTCGGCTTTGCGCCGTGTTGCAGCAGCAGCGTAACAAGCGCCGGGTCTTGCACTTCCACCGCGCGAGCCAGAGGACTTTCGCCATAGTCCAGCGCTGCATTAGCATCGGCCCCTGCTTCGAGCACAGCATGCAAGGCAGCCGCATCGTCCGCCGCAATCGCATCGGCCACCGGCATCGCGCCTGCCAGCAGCAAACCAGCGACAAGTTCAAGCATCGCGCAACCCTTTCAACGGGCCACTGCTATCGCCAAAGCTCTTTGCCGGAACGCCCAGCAGGTTCAGCCCCGCGAGCATCAGGTCCGACATGGATGTCCCCTTCGCCACCTCCAAATGCCGCCCACCCTGCACCAGCCCGCCCGCAAGGATCACCGGCAAGTCCATGAAATCATGGTCGTTGGAATCGCCAAACGCCGAGCCGCGCAGCACCAGCATGGTATCGAGCAGCGACCCTTCGCCGTCGGGCGTGTCCTTCAACCGCTGCAGCATGTAGGCGAAGAACTGCATGTGATAGCGGTTGATTACCGCCAGCTTGGCCAGTTTCTCCGCGCTGCTACCGTGGTGGCTGAGCATGTGGTGTGAATCAGGCACGCCGATCTCGGGATAGGTGCGGTTCGAAATCTCGCGCCCGATCATGAATGTGCCTACGCGCGTAAGATCAGCCTGCAACGCCATGACCTGCAAGTCGATCATCAGTTTCACATGGGTTGCAAAGTCATCCGGAATGCCTGCCGGGGCCTGCATCGTGGTACTCTGCGCCACCGCCGGAGAGGTTTGCGCGCGCTGAATACGCTTCTCTACGGCGCGCGTCGCATCAAGATATTCGTCAAGCTTATGGCGATCCTCCATCCCCAGCGCCCCCGAGAGCCGCGCTGCATCCTCGCGCACAAAATCGAGGATAGAGCTTTGCCGCCGTAGTTGCGCAAGGCGGCTCGTCTCGTCCAGCGCTTCGCCATCGCCAAACAGCCTTTCGAAAACGTCGCGCGGATTTGCGGTCACCGGCAGCGGCACCGTTGGCGTCAGCCACGAAATCCCGTTGGTATAGGCGCAGGAATAGTTGATGTCGCAACTGCCCAGCAGGCTCGCCTGATCGATCCCGAGTTCGAGCGAGGGGATTTGCGTTGCGTCTCCCAGATGGGCGGCAAACACCTGATCCATCGACACACCGCAGCGAATGTCCGGCCCTTCGGTCTGCTTCGCATGCGTACCGGTCAGGAACGCCGGGCAAGACCGGCCATGCCCGGCAGGCCGGTCCCCAAAGGCTGCGGCCTGCGGATGCCCAAGGCCGCTGACGACCAGAATATCCTTGCGGTGCGGCTCCAGCGGGCTGAGCGTTGACGGCAAGGTGAAATCGCCACCGGTCCCGGTTGGCCGGTATTCGGCCATCGTCATGCCATTGGGGCTGTAGAACACCTGCAACCGCTTGGGCCGCTGCGCCACGTCTGCAGCCTTCGCGCTGGGCATCATCGTTTCCAGGAACGGCAGCGCCATTGTGGTGCCAAGCCCACGCAGCACCGTGCGGCGGGAAAGGGGGGCGCGGCGCAGGATCATCGCCTTGCCTCCGCCACTTGCAGCGCAGCGGTTTTCCGCATGGTGAACGCAGGGCTGGTCACAATACCCCTGACGATGGTCTGCACGCGATAGTCCTCCTGCGCAGCCTTGCGCGCAATCGCACGGATCGCCGGCATGTCCTGCGGGCCAACCCCGCGTGCCAGCGCATAGGTCATCAGCCGTTCGGTAAAGGCCTGCGCAAACTCGTCACGCCGATCCAGCAGCACGTGTTGCAGGCCGGTGAAGCCGGTAATCGTGCTGCCATCGGGCATGGTTGCGGTGTTGTCGATTGATTGCCCCGCATCGACCGTACGCCACGCCCCCACCGCATCGAAATTCTCAAGCGCGAAACCCAGCGGGTCCATCTTTACATGGCAGGCGGCGCAGTTGGGGTTGGCGCGGTGGAGTTCAAGCTGCTGTCGGGCGGTCAACTTGCGCCCATCATGCTCCGCCTTGAGCGCAGGCACATCGGGCGGTGGCGGAGGTGGCGGCGATGCCAGCATGTTGTCGAGAATCCACTTGCCGCGCTTCACCACCGACGTGTGGTTGCCATAGGACGTCACCGTCAGGATGCTCGCCTGCCCCAACAACCCGCCGCGCGCGGTGGCCGGATCAAGCGCCACCTTGCGGAACGCGGTGCCGCTAACCCCACCGATCCCATAGTGCCGGGCCAGCCGCTGGTTGAGGAAGGTGTAGTCTGCGCGGATAAAGTCCGTCACCGGACGGTTGGCACCCATGACATACGCAAAGAACATCTTCGTCTCGGTCGCCATCGCCGTGCGCAGGCGGGTGTCGAAATCGGGGAATTCGGTGATATCCGGGCGCTGCTGATCAAGATTGCGCAGATAGAGCCACTGCCCTGCAAAATTCTCGGTCAACGCTTGCGCGCGCGGGTCGGCCAGCATCCGTGCGATCTCTGCGTCGAGAACACCGGACGCGCGAAGCTGCCCCTGTTCGGCCAGTGCGAGCAGCCGCTCGTCAGGGATCGAACTCCACAGAAACAGCGCCAGCCGCGTGGCCAGATCAAGGTCAGACACTGGATAGGCCGTGCCCATGATCCCGGCAGGAGGCGGACTTTCCACCACAAACAGGAACTGCGGCGAAACAAGGATCGCCTCAATGGCCACCTCGATACTCTGCTCGAACGTCGCATTCGTCCGCTCTGCCCCATAGAGGCGCATCAGCGGTGCGACCTCTGCGGTGCTGACCGGCCTGCGCCACGCGCGCCGCGCCAGCGATGCGATGATCTCCTGCGCGCAAGGTGCTTCTTCGGCGGCTCTACGCGGGCGGCATGTAAAGATCGCGCGCTGGCTCGGCGTCTCGGTGATGCCCTTTGCATCGTAAGGCCCAGCCACATCCACCTGCAGCACGTCACGCGGGAAATTGCGCTGCGAATAGCGCGGGTGCATCCGCCACGATGGCACCTGCACCGTACCCGCACGCTTGCCATCCACCCACACGTCCATCGGCAACAGCTTCGGCTTGTCGAGCGGCAACGGCACATAGTCGGTATCGTTGCGCAGCCACTGCACGCTTTCATCGGGCCAGGTCTGGCGGCGGAACGAAACGCTGATCCGGTGCGTCCCCGCCGTCAGCGGAAGACGCAGCGTATAGCGGTCCTCGGTCAGCCGGTCGGTCTCGTTGTTCGTGTTCGAATTGAGCCACGCAACGACATCGTACGTGCCATCATACCGCGCAAAATAGCGCACGACAGTGCCCCCGCGCGAGGCCAGCGGCAAATCTCCGCCAGCCCGCTCGTTAAAGGCAGGAACGCCCGAATTCATCACCGATCCGTCCTTGGGCACCTGCCACGTCGTGACGAACGCCCGCGATGGGACCAGCCCCGTCGCCTGCCGGGCCACTTTCCCCGCTACCGCGACATAGCGCTCCATCAGCGTGGGCGAGACGCTCAGCACATCGGCGATATTGTCGAACCCGAAGCCGGAATTGTCCGGCGGCAGATCGCGCGCCACATCAGCCTCAACCCCCAGCAGATCCCTGACAGCATTGGCATATTCAATGCGGTTCAGGCGGCGCACGGCGGACTTGCCGGGATCGGGATGGGCTGAAACATACTGCGCACGGCCAGCATCAAGCCACTCCACCATCGCGGCCCGTTGCACCATATCGGGTTGCGGCTTCGAATGCGGCGGCATCTCACCCGACGCGACACGGCGCAGGATTTTCTCCCATGCCTCGGTATTGCGGCCGTTCGCGATGTCAGACGCGCGCAGGTCAGCGATGGAAAGCCCGGCAACATTGTCGAAATCGTTGTGGCAACGCGAACAATACTTGTCGAGGATCGGCTCGATCATGGCTGCCCGGCTTTCGGCCAAAGCAACATCGGTGGGGCTATCGGCTTGCACGGAGGCGACAAGGCAAGTGCCGGTCAGCGCCGCGCTGACGATCAGTGCGAAACGTCCGGCGGGAACCCGCCAACCCGCCTTCATCCGAATTGCGCCCCTTGTTGCCTGATAGAGATACGGTCCGGGTGACCATATCGAGCGCGGACCTATCTGGCGGGGGTGCAAGCGTCCATTGCCATTAACCGGACGATGCGTGTCCTAAATTAGCGCACTCCGTGATACGCCTGAAGCGAAAGGACAGGATCACAAGGCGCGGCGTTTTCCACCGCTCACCCTCACCGGTCCGTTTTGTCCAACCCTTGCGCAGCATTGGTCATTCGGCGTCGGGCTGCGCCTCGGGCCGCGCCCGCTGAAACGCTTCGGTGGCAAGGCAGTTTGCCTCGATCTCGCCGATGCGGGCGGAACGGAGCGTTGCACCAAATCGCCGCGCATTGACCAGTTGCGGGACCAACAGGATGTCGGCGAGACCGGGGGTTTCACCAAAGCAGAACGGCGTGTCAGTGCGCGGAAGCAGCGCCTCGAACGCAGCAAGGCCTTCTTCGATCACATCGCGCGCCCATTGCTTTACGGCATCTTCGCCCAATCCGTTGGCCCGCAGCCGGTCAAGAATTTTCAGGTTCTGGATCGGATGAATGTCACAGGCGATCACTTGCGCCGCGGCACGGACCTTCGCGCGGGCAAGCGGTGCGCGCGGGAGCAGTTCAGGCTCGGGGTGCACCTCGTCAAGGTATTCGCAGATCGCCAGCGACTGCGTGAGCACATCATCGCCCACTACCAGCGCGGGCACCATGCCTTGCGGATTGAGCGCCAGGTATGCCGGCGCGCGCTGTTCGTTCTTGCGCAAATGGTGCGACACGTTGTCGTATTCCAGCCCCTTCAGGGCAAGCGCGAGGCGCACCCGGTAAGCGGCAGTAGATCGAAAATAGCCATGCAGTGTCATAGACATATGCGCCATAAACTCGCTTTCAATCATGCGCTGCCTGGTCAGCAGCGGCTTCGGCGTGACTGAGGCCATCTGCCCAGATTACACGCTAGTCCAATCCACCATCATGCTGCACTAATCTCTGCTCTTGCTGATAATACGCAAGTGAAGGATCAGTGAGATCAAAGGAGAATGCCGATGGCCGCCGCAACCCGTTTCGCCTGGGAAGACCCGTTTGACCTCGAAACCCAATTGACCGAGGACGAGCGCATGATCCGGGACGCGGCCCGTGGTTTTGCGCAAGACGTGTTGCAGCCCCGCGTCATCCAAGCATACCGCGAGGAAATCGCAGCGCCCGAACTTTTTCCGGCTATGGGCGAAGCGGGCCTGTTGGGCATGACGCTGCCCGAACAATACGGTGGTTCTGGTGCAAGCTACGTCGCCTACGGACTTGTCGCGCGCGAGATTGAGCGTGTCGATTCTGGCTACCGTTCAATGGCATCGGTGCAATCCAGTCTGGTAATGCATCCCATCTATGCGTTTGGGTCGGAAGAGCAGAAGCGCAAATATCTGCCCGGCCTCGCTGCAGGAAAGCTCATCGGCTGCTTTGGCCTGACCGAGCCGGATGCCGGGTCTGACCCAAGCGGAATGCGCACCACTGCGCGCCGGAACGGCGATGGCTATGTCCTTACCGGTTCAAAGACCTGGATCAGCAATGCCCCGTTCGCCGATGTGTTCGTCGTCTGGGCAAAATCGGAAAGCCACGGCGGAAAGATCCGGGGCTTCGTGCTGGAAAAGGGCATGCAAGGGCTTCACGCCCCCAAGATCGAAGGGAAACTGTCACTGCGCGCATCAACCACCGGGATGATCCTGATGGACGATGTGAAGGTCGGTGCCGATGCGCTGCTGCCGGACGCAGCAGGGCTGAAAGGTCCGTTCGAATGCCTGAACCGCGCGCGTTACGGTATCTCATGGGGCGCGCTCGGTGCCGCCGAATTCTGCCTCCATGCTGCGCGGCAGTACGGTCTGGACCGCAAGCAGTTCGGCCGACCGCTTGCCGCCACGCAGCTTTATCAAAAGAAGCTCGTCGAGATGATGTGCGATGTGGCGTTCGGGCTACAGGCATCGTTGCGCGTTGGCAGGCTTATGGATGAGGGCCGCTATGCGCCCGAGATGGTCTCGATGGTAAAGCGCAACAACGTGGGCAAGGCGCTTGATGCGGCGCGGATGGCGCGTGACATGCATGGCGGCAACGGGATTTCCGAAGAATATCAGGTCATGCGGCACATGACGAACCTTGAAACCGTGAACACCTACGAAGGTGCGCACGATGTCCATGCGCTGATCCTGGGGCGTGGCATAACCGGCATCGCGGCATTTTGATGATCGTGTGCCGATTTGCCGCGAAATCATCGAACCCAAGGAATTCATGATGCGGTCCGATCAGGGACGGTACTTCAGGCTTTCCAGCAGCAGTTGGAACGCGACAGTAGGCTGGCGGCGGCTGGGGTAATACAGGAAATAGCCGTCGAACGGCTCGCACCAGTCGTCCAGCAGCCGCACAAGTGAGCCATCGACCAATTGCCGCTGCACATGGTCTTCAAGCGAAAAGGCAATGCCGTGGCCCGCAACTGCTGCTTCGACCACCATGTCCATGTCGTTGAGAACAAGGTGCCCATCGACTTTCACCCGGATAGAGCGGGAGCCTTGGTCAAATTCCCACGCATAAAGGCCGCCCGAAGTGGCAAAGCGCAGATTGATGCAGGAATGCTGCGTCAAGTCCTCTGGCGTTCGAGGAATACCCTTGCCTTCAAGGTACGATGGCGCGGCAAAGGCTGCCATGCGCAGTTGCGGGCCGATGCGCACTGCGATCATGTCCTTGTCGACACTTTCCCCCAAACGGACCCCGGCATCGAACCGCCCGGCGACAATATCGGTGAAAGCGGCATCAATGTTGATTTCGACCGTGATGTCGGGATTGGCGCTCGTCAGCCGATGAACCGCCGGCCAGATGATAGTCCGCGCAGCGTGGGCCGGACAGGAAAGCCGCACAGTTCCGGCGGGGCGTTCGCGCAATGATGTGAGCGAGGCAAGCTTGCTGTCGATCTCGCTGAACGCCGGGCGCAGTGTTTCTAGCAATTGTTCGCCCGCCTCGGTTGCTGCAACGCTGCGCGTGGTGCGCGTCAACAGGCGAAGGCCAAGCTTCTCCTCAAGCCTGCGCACCGCATGGCTCAGTGCGGATTGTGACACGCCCAGCTTCGCAGCGGCGCGCGTGAAGCTCTGTTCCTCGGCCACAACCACGAACTTGGCCAGACCGCCCAGATCCTCGCCATGCATCGCTATGCCATCGGTCAGTTTCATGAATTTGGCTCATAAACTCAGGCGCTTTGCCTTGTCTAGTTGCAAAATTCACGATTAGCGCAATCCGACTTGACGGAAACTTCTTTGACACAATGCCAGCCAATGAGTTTTGGACCAACGCCTTTTCCAAATGGCCTGCACCGCTTGATTGTCATTCCAGCTCTTGCGCCAATGAAAAGGATTTTCCGTCGTTGACGAGTTCAGCCGGATCAACCAGTTGCCCATCAACTTCAATCCAGCCCATGAAATTGCGCCCGGCTGACCAGCCGAGCAAGCGGCGGATATGTTCGGGATAAGATGCCACGACTTCGGGCGAGAGCGTGAGATACATGTTTTCTTCCTGCCGCAGGTGCGCGGCATCAAGGGCAACTGTAAGCCCCGTCCGTGGGCGGTCGGTCGTGTTTTCACCACCTGCGTGGTAGGTCGATCCCAGAAAGACCAGCGCTGAACCGGCCTTCATCTCGGTCGGCACGGCTTCGTGGCGCTCAGGCATCCGTTCGTCGTCCCACAGATGGCTTCCGGGGACCACAAGTGTGCCGCCGTTGGCTGCCTCGAAGTCGGTAATCGCAATCATGATCTGCAAACGCGCTTCGCGCCCTCCCGTCGGATGGCGCCACAGGAAGACCGTATCATCGCGGTGGAGCGGTTGCGATCCTTGCCCTGGCCAGATCTGAATGGCCTGCGCCATCCCGATGCGGATGTCAGGCACGATCTCAGTTCGCCCCTCGCCAAACCAAACCTTCACCGGCTTGGCAAGTATGGCCTGCGCAACATCGTGAAACAGCGGATTGGTCACGACATCTGCCATCGCGGTAGTACGCGAGAAAAGCCGGCTGAGACGGCGTGTCTTCGTCCCGAGGAAAGCATCCTCTTGCGCACCAGGCGTTGCTTCCAGAAGTGCCCCAAGATCAGCGCGAAGCCGTTCAAGCACAGCGTCCGTGAGGAAATTCTCAATGATCGCCCCGCCGTCACGATTCAAGACCTCGACGATTTCGTCGGTCGACGCGGTGTTGGGCAGGGTCTGCACGGTCATGTCCATGTTCCTCAGTTTGGCGTCGGCCAATTGGAGCCCTGCGCCGTTGCGGCCACTTCACAGCATGATCAGCGCATCACACCGACCACTTGCCGGATCGTATCCAAGCTAAAAGTGTAGGTCAATCATGTCCTACACTTTTATGGCGAGCAGCAACGCGATCGGCAAGGCCAAGCCCGATCATCAGCAGCAGGCTCAGCCCTATTCCCAGCGGTGCAAGGCTGGGCGCAAACGATAGCGCCGCGCCGATCGACGGACCAATCGCTCCGCCGAAATTGATGCCGGCCCCCGAAAGCGCCACCGCACGACCGCTCTCATCGATCTCGGCAAGCAGGCCTTGCAGATACGGCAATGCAAAACTGGATGAGGCACTCAACAAAACGACGCCCGCCGAAAACAGCATAGTGTTCGACTGGCAATACATCGCCACCGCGATGTAGACTTGCAGCAGGAAGCCGATTGCAAGGGGCTGGCGCAGCCCCAGCTTCATGCCCAGCAACGCCGCTGCTGCTGCCCCCACCAGCATGGCAATGGCGCTGATGGTGAACAACGCGGTCAGGTGAGGTTCCGACAGCCCCAGCGCAATCCCGGCCTGATCAGCATAAGCCCACGTTCCGGCTTGTGCCACGAACATCAGTGTCACTGCGGCCAGCACCGCGCGTGATCCGCGTGGAAGCGGCGAGCGACCGACTTTCATTTTTCCGGTGCTGATATGCCCGCGCGGCACCCATATCAGTAGCAGTGTCATCGCAAGGATCATCGCCAGCTCCGTACCGAACAGGCCGGCAGAGCCAAATCGTGCGATTACCGGTGTCACCGCAAAGATCAGGCCTGAAAAGACAATGGCCAGGGCAACCATCATGAAGGCATAGATACGTTCGGGCCGCTTGTGATCTGCGGGCAGTGCGTTGGCCGCCGCCGCAATGATACCCAAGCCGCCACCGAAAACGATGCGCGACAGGACTAGTAATGCGACCGATGATGTTCCCACGCTAGCGGCTGCGCCTGCGAGGGCAATGGCCATGCCCACCGCCGTTGCCTTGCGCTTGTCTCGGCGGGCAACGGTTCGCGCAGCAGCGCTGGCCGATAGCGCAAGCGCCAGCATTTCGGCCGTCGCCACCCAGCTTGCTGCGCTATGGCTTATGCCAAAAGCTGTGCCAACGACCGATATTTCATAGGGCAGGACCATGAAACTCAGCCAAGGCAGCGTGCTTACAAGCGAAAGCGCAACTGTGCCGGGCCGGGAGAATTCGGACGTTGCCTGATTTGGCGCACTGCGATCTGCGTCACGTCCGTTCCCCGAATTCAGCATGTTGGCATTGTCCCGTCCGTTGTGCGCGAAGGCCCGCCCTCACTGGTCAGATCCCGGTCTCAGCCCGCCATGAAAAATCCGGCGGTGGATCCGCCGTCAAGCCTGTAGAAGACCCCGTTCGCGAACGCCGCCTCTTCAGATGTGAGATGCGCTACGGCGTCGGCCACTTCGGCAGGCTTGGCAAAACGCCCGAGCGGTATCGTCTTCCTGAAATAGGCGACTTCTTCGGCCGAGGCAGAGGCCAGCAGTTCGTCGGCCATAGGCGTCTCGACGAACGACGGGCACACCGCGTGGCTGCGCACACCGTCCGGGCCATGATCGAGCGCCATGCATTTGATCAACCCGTGCAGGGCGTGTTTGGAAGTCGCATAGGCAGCATAGCCTTGGGCACCCTGCACTCCTGCATCCGAACTGATCGCCACAAACGATCCTTTGGTCTTGATCAATTCCGGCATGACCGCACGCGCCAGATAGAAGGTGCCGTTGAGGTTGGTGTTGATGATGCGGTGCCATTCGTCCGGATCGGTCGATGTCACGGTCCCGGTTGATGCAATGCCCGCCGATGAAACCGCCGTATCGATTCCGCCGTAAGCCCTGGCAAAGCGGGCGACGACATCATCGACAGCAGCCATGTCGGTAATATCAAGCGTGGCGACCCACGGAGTGCCGCCCGCCATGCGGACTTCCTCAGCCACGTGTTGCGCCTTGGTCTCGCTCCGGCCAAGGATCGCGACGACCGCGCCTCTGCGACCGAGGCGGACAGCAACCGCCCGACCGATGCCGGACGTCGCCCCGGTTACAATCGCACGCTCGGTTGCCGATGCCATGTTATTCGAACCACGCCTTCATCGCATCGTCGAGCGATTTTGTTTCAAAGCAGATCAGCTCGCGATAGCCATTGGCCAGTTGCCAGGTGCCGTTCCAACCTTTGGGTGCGATGAACACATCGCCCTTGTTGAACACCTCAACGCGGCCATCCAGCGAAGTCAGCGTCGCTGTGCCATTCAGAACCACCACGTGTTCATCATAGGGAAGATTGGTGAACTTGAGCAGCCCGTCGTCGGCATCGTAGACCATGCAACTCAGCTTTTCGCCCGTGTACCACTGGATCGTCCTGTGCGTTTTGACCGGGCGCAGCTGCATGGCTGCGGGCCAAGGCGCAAGCTCTGGAATATCTTTTCCGTCCATGTACTTGCGATCAAGACGCACAGGATGGAGGGGCGCATTGCCAGCCTTGGCTGCCTCAGGTTCAGGCCCGGCCGCACATGCCGCGCCGGAAAACGCGGCAGTCGCTGCCATTGCGGCCATCGCCTTGGCAATGAATGCGCGGCGATCTTCGCTGTCGATCACTTCGATGCTCGGCTGTCTGGCGTCTTCGGACATAGGAATATCCTCTCGGTTCAAACGAATAGTTCGCGGTTGCTCTTGATATAATCGCGCACGGTTTCCTGCGGACGGCCGAGCAGTGCGGCCACCGTCTCGTTATGCGTAACCCCGCCATAGGCCTGGGTTTCGTGCTCAAAATACGTCATCAGGGCGTCGAACGCTTCGCCCATCGTCGCACGCAGCGGACCGTCATCGTCGGCATAGGCGACGTCCTCGCCCAGCTCTTCGCCAAGCAGGACTGCGATGGCCTGATAGTCGTAGCGAGCAGGAGCAGTGAGAACATGCTCCTTGCCGATGTGATCGGCAATCGGCGCTATCAGGATCGTTGCGGCAACATCGGCAATATCGCCTTCCGAAATCCACATGCGGTTGGCATCGGTGATGGCGGGCATCGCCAGCCGGCGGTTCGCCTTGACCTCGGGCGCAAGGAACCACGGCAGGTTGAACATGATCCACCCCGGCACGTTGATGTATGTTACCGGCAGCCCGCTGGCATCTAGCAGCGGCTTGGCGATCACGTGCAGGTTCGCTCCGCAGCGCGTATCAAGGAATGCCTGCGACAGGTCACTTTCGGTCAGCCCCGGCGGAATGGCAATCAGCCGGACGATCTGTGCGATGCTTCCGGCGGCTTTCGCTGCCTTGATGATGTTGGGGGTGACCACGCGTTCGTCGGTCATGAAATCGGGAGTCACAACAAACACCCGCGTGACACCTTGCATGGCCGCTTCAAGGCTGGCCGCATCATACCAATCGGCGATCACGGTTTCCGCGTCAGGAAACCGCTCCTGCAGCGCCGCACGCCCGGCCTCCCGGCTACTGGCGAGGCGCAGCTGCACACCGCCCTTTCCGGCAAGACGTTCGCTGGTCAGCCCGCCAAGATTGCCCGTGGCTCCAAGGATAAGGATCCTGTCCATCATTCACTCCGATGTCATCGTTTCGCAGGTGTGCGAAGTTGTTCGAAAATGGCGGCCAGTTCGCCCTGACCGTGCCCATCGGCAACCGCCTGTTCGAGATGCCCGACGACGAACTCGCTCCAGCGAGGATTGATGCCGGCATCCCGCGCTGCCTGCACCACCATCTGCAGGCCGGGCAGCCACGCATCAAGCGGTGCGCCATCGCCAGTGTAGGCATAATTGCCGTTCTCGATCATCGGAATGCTGGCGCGGAAGGTCGACAGCATCAGGCCCGGAACGACGCTGCGTTCGACCATTTCAAGGTAGTCGCGCAGCGATGCCCCTTCTGCTTTGCAAAGCGCAGCACCTTGCAGAAACGCAAGCGTTGCCCCCGGAACCACGGTGCCCGCCAGCGCAAGATCAAGCGCCGCAGCGCTGCCGATCTGCTCGCCAACATGGACGACCTGACCGGTCAGGACCGCAAGGACAGGCTTTACAGCCTCGAAGGTTTCAGCCGGTCCTGCATAAAGTATGCTGCCTTCGGGCGTACCGATGTGCATCGGGTATGCCTGAATAGCGCCTTCAAGGCAGGCGACGCCCGACTGACTCGTCCATTCCTGTCCGGCCCTCGCCTCGGCTGGCGTGCGTGTCGTCAACTGGATCAGTGTTTTGCCCGCAATCGCTGCGGTCACTTCAGGCGTTCGCAGCAACGTGCAAAGCGTCGGATAATCGGCAACGCAAGCAATGATCAACGGACTGGCGTTGACGGCTTCCAGCACCGAACCGGCAACCAGCGCGCCTGCTCCGGCCAGCTTTTCGGCTTTTTCGCGTGAACGGTTCCAGCCGGTAACGCGGTATCCTTCAGACAGAAGGGCGCGCGCCAACGCGGCACCCATTTCGCCAAGGCCAATCACGCTTACGTCTTTGCTCAAGCCTTGCTCTGTCATGAATTAACTCTCTGAAAGGGATCTATTTTCCAAGAAGCGTCACGACTATCGCTGCTGAATCTTCGCCCAGAAAACCGCCGCCGTTTTCGGCCAGCGCCACCATTGCGCCTTCGGCCTGTCGCGGCCCGGCATCGCCCCTGAGTTGGAGCACGAGTTCGTGGATCTGCGACAGACCGGTGGCCCCGATGGGGTGGCCCTTGCGCACAAGGCCTCCGGACGTGTTGACCGGCACGCGCCCACCGATCCGGGTGTGGCCATCGGCAAGGAACTGCACCCCCTCGCCTGCACCACACAGGCCGAGAGCTTCGTAGTAGATCATCTCGGCAGGGGACGAGGCATCATGCAGTTCGGCACAATTGACGTCAGCGGGACCAACGCCTGCGGCTTCGTAAGCTTGCCGCGCTGTCCAAGCCGTCAGCTTGTCCAGCCCTTCGGCATAGTCATACCCGCTGGCCAGAACCGAACTCAGGATCTTGACCGGACTGCGCACGCCCAATTCACGCGCCGCCTTGGGCGACATGATCACCGCCGCTGCCGCACCATCGGCAAGCGGTGAGCACATCGTCAGCGTCAGCGGTGCAATGATCGCCGGTGCTGCCAGCACGTCGTCGACCGACAGCACGTCGCGGAACTGGGCGTTGGGATTGAGGCTGCCGTGTACGCTGTTCTTGGCAGAAATGGCGGCAAAATCACGTGCGGTCGCCCCGCTCAGCGCCATGTAATCGCGCGCAAGCCGTGCATAGACGTCCATGAATACCGAGCGGGACTGACCCGCTCCTGCAGCATCGGCGCCATCATCAAGAATGAAGCGGTCAAGCGCTTCGGGATGCTCGACATCGGCGCACCCGGCAAAGACCGAAAAAACCTTCTGCTTGTCGCGGCTGTAAAGCTTCTCCACCCCGAAGGCGAGAACCACATCATAAGCGCCAAGCGTGACCATCGCCGCAGCCTGCTGCATCGCGGTGGAGGCCGTGGCGCAGGCGTTTTCGACATTGACCACGGGCACGCGACCGATGCCCAACCCGCGCAGGATCGCTTGCCCCGCAATGCAAACCTGCCCGGTCATCACCGGCGCGGCAGCGTTTCCGGCCCAGACCGCCTGAATTTTCGACGCATCGATACCTGCGTCCTGCAGCGCTTGCGTAATGGCTTCATGGGCAAGATCTGACAGGGTCCGGTCAACGTGACGCGCGATCCTTGTCGTCCCGACACCGGCGATGACAGCGTTCATCTTCATGGCTGCGCTCAGGCTCCCGAATAGCGGCCACCGTCAATGACGATGATCGCGCCTGTCATGAAAGCAGCATGGCCAGATGCCATGAAAAGGACCGTGCCGGCCATGTCCTCGGGCGTTCCGTGTCTGCCGATGGGCGGAACATCCGCACCTTTCGCCGCTGCCGAACCTTCCAACGGGCCTGCACACAGACAGTTGGAACGCACCCCGTCGACACCAAACCGCAGCGCCTGCATCCGGGTCATGTTGATAATCGATCCGGTCGCTGCGGCATAGGCAGAAGACCCTGCCGGTCCCCCCATCTGGCCGTAAGCTGACGTCACGTTCACGATGCTCCCCTTGGAAGCCTGCAGCGCGGGAAGCGCAAACTGGGTGCAAAACAGGCTGGCGGTGAACGAACCGTTCAGCGCCTTGTCCCAGTCCTCGGGCGTAACCTGCTCGAATGGCTTGTCGTCGCGGAAATCAGCGGCGTTGACGATCACATCAAGGCCGCCGAGTGCGGCAATTGCGGAATCCAGCGTCGCTTTGCACGCATCGGCGTCGTGCAAATCACCAGCAACCGTCAACGCGCGATCAACTGCCACACCATGCACGGCAACCGTTGCACCATTTGCCACAAACGCCTGCGCGATGGCCGCGCCTAGAGGCCCGTCAGTACCGCTGACGAAAACACGCTTTCCCGCAAAGCTCATGTCCATTGTCATCGCGTCACGCTCTCAGACTAGAGGCTGTGAGCTTGTCGGCAAACCGGTCGACGACCAGCGTGAACCGGCGCACGATCTCCTCGATGTCGTCCTCGGTGGCGATCAGCGCAGGTGCCATTGCCGCCAGCACGCGGCCATGCCCGCCCCGCACCAACATCTTTTCCTCAAGCGCGGATCGGCTGAGCAGGCTGCCAACGGCGGTTGGATCCGAGAACGGCTTGCCGGTGGTGCGGTCCGCGTCAAATTCGACGCCGATGATCATGCCCTTGCCGCGAATGTCGCCAACCAGTTCATGGTCGCCCACGGCTTCCCGCACACGCCGCAGCAGGATTTCGCCCATACGGGAAGCGTTGGCGAGCAAACCTTCGTTCTCGATGATGTCAATGTTGGCAAGCGCAACGGCAGCGGCAACCGAATGGCCCGAAGCGGTGAAGCCATGCCCGAACAGCCCGTCATCAGCGGCTTCGCCATACAAGACGTCGGCCACACGTTCAGAGATCAGGCACGCCGACATCGGGAAATAGCCGCTGGTGATCCCTTTTGACACGCTGATCAGATCGGCGCCCATCCCGAATTCCGGGCTGGCAAACCACGCCCCGGTGCGGCCGAACCCGGTGATGACCTCGTCGGCGATCATCAGCACATCGTGGCGATCAAGCACTTCGCGGATGGCCCGGAAGTAACCGTCGGGCGGGACCAGAACACCGCCTGCGCCGGTCACCGGTTCGGCAATGAATGCGGCGACCGTGTCCGGCCCCTCGCGCTGAATCATCGCCTCCAGTTCGTCAGCCAGCCAGCGGACATAGGCGTCCATGCCCTCTATGTGGGCGGGCCGCCGGTGGTAGTCGTGCATGTGCGTATGCAGCACACCCTCGATCGGAAGGTCGAACGTGCGGTGAACCAGCGGGATACCGGTCAGGCTGGCCGAGGCCAGCGTCGAGCCGTGATAGGCCGACAGGCGCGAGATGATCTTCTTCTTCTGCGGAAGTCCGCGCACATTGTTATAGCGCCGGACGATCTTGACCTGCGTGTCGTTGGCATCAGACCCGCTGTTGCCATAGACGATACGCCGCATGTTTTCGGGCGCAAGGTCGAGCACGCGTTCCGTCAGCCGGATGATCGGTTCGTTGCTGAACTGGGCAAAGCTGTGCACTGAACTGGTCCGCGCCATCTGCGCGGCAGCGGCATCGGCCAGTTCCTTGCGGCCGTAGCCGATGTTTGTGCACCACAGCCCGGCGGCGGCGTCGAGATAGCGCTCACCATCGACCGTGGTCAGCCACAGCCCTTCGGCGTGATCCCAGATAATGAGGTCGCGGTCCTTCTGGGAATGCAGGGCGGAAAAGGAGTGAACCAGCCCCGCTTTGTCGATGTCCTGCAACGAACGGTTTGATCCAGCACGAGCCAACATGTCAGTTTCTCCCACCCCATGTCCGACGCGCGGTCAGTCCGCCGTCGTTGACGAGAATGCTTCCGGTAAAATAGCTTGCCTCGTCCGATGCCAGATAGACCATCGTCGAAGCGCATTCCTCCATCGTACCGATGCGCTGTAATGCGGCAGCGCTTTCGATGAAGGCGTAGATCTGGCCGTCTGTCGCAGCATTTTCTGCAGCGATCAGAGGCGTGTCGATGTATCCGGGGCACAACACGTTAACCCGCACATCGGGCGCCAGCTCCAGCGCGAGCGACTTGCCCAGGTTGATCATCCCGCTCTTCACGCAAGCGTAGATGTAACTGTCGGTCGGCCCTGCAAACAGGCCGCAAACCGATGCATTGAACACGACGGAACCCTTGTTGGCGCGCAATTGCGGCAGGGCATATTGCGTCAGAAAATAGGCCGAACGCAGATTGATGTTGGCAACCCGGCGATAATGCTCCTCGGTCACGTCTTCGGGATAGGACAGATCACCGATCCCGGCATTGTTGACGAGGCAATCCAGACCGCCAAGCGCTGCCACGGCATCGTCGATCATGCGGCGGCAATCGTCCAGATCGCCAACGTCGCCGATGATCGGCACCAAGCCATCGCCCCCGCCCAACGTGTCGATTGCGGCCTGAACACGGCCGATGTCCCGGCCGTGCACGGCAACCAGCGCACCCTCCCGCCGCATCAGTTGGGCTGCAGCAAAGCCGATGCCCATAGTGCTGCCCGTAACCAGTATCCTCTTGCCGGCGAGTCTCACGTTGCGGTTCTCCCAATCGGTACAATGCGGGAAATCAATGCGAATAGCGGTCCTGATACTGCTTCCACAGTTCCTCGAAGCGCGGGTCGATCAGGTCGATCAGCCCTGCCAGTTCAGGCTTTTCGCCGGGCAGGGTCAGCGCCATGCTGGCCGCCATTTCAGCGGGCGTCAGGAAGAAGTAGGGATCGAGTTCGTTTTCCATCGTTTCGGTAACAAGGCGCAAGCCTGCAGCCGCCTGAAACGCATAGACTTCCTTCAGCCGCTGGGCAGCTTGGGCGGTGGTCATGCCCGGGTAGTAATGGTCCAGCGCCATCCGGGTCGTGCCCTCGTCCGCCTCGGCCCACATCAGCATTTCGGCCATATCCCACAGCGGATGGCCATAGGCACCACCGTCCCAATCGATGAACACCAGTTCACCGTCCTTGCGGAAGATCATGTTCGCAAAGACCATGTCGTTGTGGGTGAATTTGGGCAGATACGGCCCGATCGCCGCTTCAAGTTCATCGACGATGCTGCGGTAGCGCGGAATGCGATCGGCCCATGCCGACGGAATATTCCCTGTAGACGCCTTGCCCGTTTCGCAGACGTTCAGATAGCGCCGGATCGTATCGAACGGCCACCAGTAGCTGATGGTTTCGTGGACAGCAGCAGTGCCTTCGTGAACAATCTTCATGCGGTCGATGATCTTGCGGATGATCACCGGGTCGGCCATCTGCTCGATGGTCATACCGGTGCCTTCCTGAAAGGCTGTAACCGAAAGGTTTGGTTCGGCGTAAAGCAGCGCCGGGCCAATTCCCAGACGGTGCGCCGCACGCACACATTCGACAACGCTGGTCTGGCGTGTGCGATACTGGTCGAAGCCGACCCGCACGACCGAGCGCCGACCGCCCCCGTCAGTCACAAAAAAGGTGCGGTTCTGCAACCCGCCAAACTTTTGTTCGACAACCACTTCGCCCGACCAGATCGGCAGTGCGCGAATATGTGCGGCGGTCTGTTCCGGCGTCCAGGTGCGCCTGACCACGGACAATTCGCTGATGACGGGGGTATCGGCCATCTTCCTCGCTTACCTTTCCGCAGCTCTGCCAATATCCGGCCAGCCTGTAATATCGAAACCGGCAGTATCTTCGCCGGGCCTGCCCAATGGAATTTTGCCGCGCCGGACGTATTGACAGAATACACCCAGCGCAGGGAATCTCATCACGCACGCCATCCTAACCAGCAACCGATCAGCTTGCAATAGTGTCCTACATTTTTGCAGGCAGTATTGACTCGAGTTTGCCCGCAAGGCACTCTTCAGACAACATCGGCAGAGCTGCCGCGCACGGGTTTCCAGGAGATTGAAATGGGCTTTTTTGGCGCTGGATCAATTTTGCAGCAGATGCAGCGGATGGTGCCAGTCATCGCGGCCGCGCTTTGTGTCGGCAGTGCGCTTCCCGCCCAGGTTGCTCAGGCGGGACGTGAACCGCGCAACACCAACTGGGAGATGCTCGGCAATGCGTCGGAAATGCAGCATCACTCTGGATTGACCGCGATCAACCGCGACAATGTCGCCACGCTTGATCTTGCCTGGTGGGTTCCGATGCCGATTGTTGATGGTCTTGTCGGCAATCCCTTGATCAAGGATGGCATCATCTATCAGGGCGGGCCAAGCGCCGCTATTTTCGCCAACGACGTCAAGACCGGCAAGCTGCTGTGGTCCTACGAGGATACGGCCGATTTCAGCAAAGCGTCGCTCAGCGGCTACTGGGGCCGGCGGATGAACCGCGGCCTTGCACTGTCAGGCGGAATGGCAATCATCACGACCGGCGACTGCCGCCTCGTCGCGGTCAATGAGAAGACCGGCAAAAAGGTGTGGGAAGCGCAGTCCTGCGATTCCACCCAGATGTACGGGATCTCTGCAGCGCCACGGGTGGGTGCAGGTCTGGTGTTCATCGGCAACGCCTGCATGGATTCGGGCACGACGCGCGGCTTTGTCGATGCACTGGATGCCAAGACCGGCAAGCGGCGCTGGCGTTTCTACACCGTTCCGGGCGATCCGGCCGAAAAGCAGGACAGCCCGCTTTATGATATGGCTGCCAAGACATGGGGCACCGGCTGGTACGAAAAATCGCACGGCTGCGGCAGCGCGTGGGATGCGATGACTTATGATCCGCAGCTCAACCTGCTGTATATCGGGGTTGGCGGACCATCGCCTTTCGATCCCAGCAAGCGCGCGTCCGATGCAGGTGACGAACTCTTCACCAATTCGATCGTCGCGGTGGATGCGACAACCGGCGAATACAAGTGGCATTTCAAGGAAACGCCGCACGATGGCTGGAACTACGATGCCACGGTCGGCATCATGATTGCCGATCTGCCGGTCGGTGGCCAAACGCGCCGCACGGTCATCAGTGTTCCAAAAAACGGCTTCGCCTACGTCCTTGATGCAAAGACCGGCAAGTTCATCTCCGGCAGCGCCTACACCGATCTGAACTGGGCCAGCGGACTGGACGCCGATGGACGCCCCATCATAAAGCCGGAGGGTCAATATTGGCTGCACCCGGAAAAGGCGAACATCGCGCTCCCCGCGCCTTCGGGAAGCCACGGATGGGAGGCTCTCGCCTATGATCCGGCAAGCCATCTGGTCTACATCCCGAACATGGTGATGCCCACCAAGATCGAAACCGATCCGAAGGCGCTTGTCGGCGGGTTGCTGATGGACTTCTACTATGGAAGTTCCGGTGATCCGAAATGGCAGTCTTATGGTGAAGTCGTCGCGTGGGACGCGGTCGCCAACAAGGTCCGGTGGCGCACGCGCACTAATCTGGCGATCAATGGTGGGCTGCTCCATACCAGCGGGGGGCTTGTATTTCAGGGCATGGCCGATGGCCGGATCGTTGCCTTCGATGCACTGACCGGCAAGGAACTTTGGAGCCGCCAGACCGGCGGCGCAATTCGTGGCGCACCCTCGACGGTGATCGTTGACGGGGTGCAATACGTCATCGTCCCGACCGGCAACGGCACCGCCGCTGCTACCGGATCGTACTTCTCGAAGTACAGCACCACGCCGCAATCTCGCACCGAGCCGCGTCTGCTGGCGTTCCGCATTGGCGGCAAGGCGAAGTATCCGCAGCTTGCAACGGTCGAGCCGATCAATCGTCCGGAAGTGCCGCGGCAAGACGTGGCGCTCGCCACCAAAGGCAAGATTATTTACGAATCCTACGGCTGCGTGGACTGCCACGGGATGAACGCCGACGCTTCGGGCGGACGCATTCCCAGCCTCATCCGACGCCCTCCCGCCGATCTGGCCTATCTCAAGGCAGTGGTTCAGGATGGCGCACTTTCAAAGGATGGCGGCGGCATGCCCCAGTTCAAGGATTTGACCGACGCCGAGGCTGAATCACTGTTTGCCTACTTCACCAACGAAGCTTGGGATGCGCACGAGAAAAAGGGCGCTTTCCGGCCATAACAGACAGTCGGTGGGCGATTGTCGCGGGCAACCGGGCCATGCAATGATCGCCCCGGCGGCGAATTTCCCGTCGGACACAGCCGATGCTGGCAACCGGTATCGAAAAGGGAGAGATTTGTGGATCCCAGGACGCTCAGCATTTGCATCGCGGCAATAGCCTTGGCCGCCAGCGGTTTCTTCTATGGCTGGAAGTTCTGCAAGCTTGGCAACTATCTCGTCGGGATCGAGTGGTTCTTGCTGGCTACGTCTTCGACCAACTTCTTGATCTATGAATTGAACCACTCGCCAGTGAACTATTTTGGCGTTCTGTTCCTCGATACGTTTTCCCGCGCTTTCGGCCTGCCGGTCGTCACCGTCGCTGGCCTGATGGTCCTGACCCATCGCTATCGCCCTTCGATCCGGGCCGACATCCTGTTCTTCGTCATCCCATGCGTTGCCACGCTTGCACTGATCACCGATTATATGGCCGCTGATCTGAAGTACATTCTCCTGTTCATGTGGACCATTTTCACCGCATACTTGTTCTACTTCGCCTATGTCCTGCAGAAATATGGTCAAACCGGCCACGCAATCGCGATGCTGTTCACAGCAACCATCAATCAGGCCATCGCATGGATCTACGATTTCTACAAAATCCCCGGTGATGACACCAATATATTCTTCAATTTCTACACAATCGCGCTCTACGTATGGTCGTACCTGACCATCCAGACCTACTATTCCTACTGCGCCCTGAAGCGCGCAATGGACATCGCCGATAGCCCGCACGGCACGGCAGCTTGAACAGGAACACCGCGATGATCGACAAGCTCGCTGACCGCGCCCCCGGCAACCTTCTGCCCATCAGCGCCGCGATATTGCTCGGGGCGTTGTGCGCGCTTGTGGTCAATACCCTGCCGGTATTCCTGACCGTGCTGGGCCGCACGCTGTCGCTGAACGAAGTGCAGGTCGGGTATGTGGCGCTGGCAGACATGGGCGGCATTGCCGCAGGCACCGTGCTTTGCGCGATGCTTCCCGGCCTGTTGGTACGGCTGGGATGGCGGACCGTCGCCATCGCCGGGATCGCCGTGCTGATCGCAGGCAATGTTCTGGCCAGTCAGGCGCAAGGCTATGCCGCGCTGATTGCCGCACGCGCGGTCGCTGGCAGCGGCGCAGGCGTGGCGATGGCGATTGTCTACGCGGTTCTTGCAAGCGGCACCAATGATGCGCGCAATCTGGCCCTGTTCAACGTCGCCCAGTTGGGCAGTGGCGCAATCGGCGTGCAGTTTCTGGGCACTATCGCAGGCGAATGGGGCGCCAGCGGGCTGTTTTTGCTGATCGCCGCGATGTCGGTTGGTGGTCTGGTCTTGTGCCTTGCGCTGCCGCGCGCACCCGTTGGCCAAACGGACCCGGCCCATGCAGCAAGCGCGAACGGCACCATCAGCGGGCCGGGCTGGCTGGCGATCCTGTCGGCCCTGCTCTACTTCGCCGGGGCCGGTGCGATCTTCGGGTTTCTGGCCTATATGGGCATAGCCTGGGGCGGCAGCGCGCCCGATGTAGAATCGGGTCTTTCGATGGTGCTGGTCGCGGGTATGGCAGGTGGGCTGGTTTCCGCCTTCATTGGATCGCGCTATCACTTCGCGCGCCCCCTTGTTGCCGGGTACGTTGTGCTGCTGGTGGCAATCATACTGCTGATGACGATAAAGCCCGTTGCAGGCTTCGTGCTGCTGGCGTCGCTGTTCGGCTTCGGGTGGAACATCCTTACACCCTTCCAGTTCGCAGCAGTGACCCATGCCGACAGTTCGACCAGCGCAGCCATGCTGGTCAACGCCTGTACACTGGGCGGCATCGCGATCGGCCCCGCCATTGCCGGCAATTTCGTCACGCCAGATTTCGCACAGGTCAATCTGGGCAGCCTGATTGCTTGCGCCCTATCGCTTGGCCTGCTGGCCCTCGCGCTCAAGTGGCACGGTGCGCGCAGTCGCGCGTCGCGCTAGTCCCGCCGAACGGCGCGATGAATTGATGATGCGAAAAGGGCGCCGAAGCATCAGCTTCGGCGCCCTTTTCAGGTCGCAAGTTGCGTCGCTCGTCAGAAGGTTTTCCTGATCGAACCGCCGATCCAGCGGGGCTTGTCGAAGCTCTGCAGGAAGCTGCCGGTTGACGCGATCAGATCGTAGGTGAAGTTCATGCGCGCCTTGTTGCTGATGTTGTTCACAAACACCGCTACCTCAAGGCCACTGTCCTTCATGTCCAGCCCGATCCGCGCGTTGTGCACGAACGATCCGGGAACCAGCGTGCCAGCCGTATTGTCGATCGATGCATAACGATCATCGATGTAGTTGCCGTTCCAGTTGACCGACAGCGTGCCCAGACCCAGCTCAAACCGCTTGGTCACACTGCCATTGACCGTCCAGTTCGGGGCCATGATGCTCTGCTGGTCACGCAGGCCATAGTAGGCGGTGGGCACGCCGCGCAGCTTTGAATCGAGGTAGGCGGCCGAAAGGGTCAAATCGAGATCGCGCGTCGGGGCTGCGGTAAGTTCGATCTCGCCGCCCTTGAAGTTGCCGTCATAATTGCCAACCACGCCTTGCAGGCCATTGAAGGCAAAGCCCTGAAAGCGGTGGTAATCGTAGTAGAACACGCTGGTGTTCCAGCGGAGCTTGCGATCAAACAGTTCCAGCTTCGCGCCCGCCTCGAAGGCGTGGACATATTCGCTTTTGAACGGCGTCTCGGCGTTGGTCAGATTGCCGGACACATTGGTGTTGAAGCCACCAGCCTTAACGCCGCGCGATGCACTGATATAGAACAGCGTCCCGCGACTGGGCTTGTAATCCAGCTGGATCTTTCCACTCCACAAGTTCTCCTTGTTCGTCGCAAGATCGCCGACCGTCGCTGCGCTGAAATCGTAGATCAGCAGGGGCGGGACAAAGACCGTGCTGCCGACGCCGCCAGAATATCCGTTGCCGAGTTCGTTGAAGAAGACTTTTGAGTCGATGTCCTTGCGTTCATACGTGTAACGCAAGCCCGCAGTCGCCCTGAGGGTTGGGGTCAGTTCGTATTCAAGTTGACCAAACACAGCGTAAGATTCAACTTTCTGGTTGACCAGGTTGATGTCGTCGAAAGCAAAATCCGTTCCGGCGAGGGCCGGGAAAACAAATCCAACAGGCGCATCCTGGCGGGTGTTGAGGTAGTAAACGCCCGCCGTGTAGTTTAGCGATCCGCTCTTCCCGTTGACCCGCATTTCCTGTGAGAACTGCTTCAGATCCTGCCCGAGCGGGAACCCGCACAGGTCAACCGGACCGCCATCGCAGTCTTCGTTGTAGCGATAGCTGAAGCTGGTGTAGTTGGTGATCGAGGTGATCGTGGCCTGTCCCACATCCAGCTTGAGGTTGAGCGTCGGCGCAAACCGTTCGTTCTGCAGATAGCCGACGTTGTTGAAGTCTGCCTTGTTGTACTTCTTGTAGGGATTCCGATACCCGGCGAAATCATTCCCGGCACCGGTACCGTGCGCATCGATACTGGCGGGCAGCAACGCAGGGTTTCCGTTTGCGTCGAGATACGCCGGTTCGGTGCGGTACATGCCTTCAAGATGGCGCGGGTTCTTGTCGAAGCTGACGCTCAGCCGCGCGGTCAGCGTTTCAGTCAGATCGGCTTCAAGCTGACCACGAACGCCGAAAAAGCGCTTTTCGAACGTGTCTTCGCCGCCGGCCAGGCCATTCTCGAACCAGCCATCGGCGCGCTCTGCACGTCCGGCAATACGGAAGCGGACCCGGTCGGACAATGGACCGCTGACAGCTGCCTCGATATAGGCATTGTTGAAGCTGGAATAGCCGATCTCGGCGTAGCCGGTGAAATCCTTCGTCGGCTTTGCCGTGATGAAGTTGGCAAGGCCACCACTCGACGCGCGACCGAACAATGTTCCTTGCGGCCCGCGCAGGACTTCGACTTGCTGCAGATCGTAGAACGTGAACGCGGCGGCGTTGGGCGAACTCAGGTAGACTTCGTCAATGTAGATGGAATTGGGCGATTCCTGCACCGATGAAAAATCGGACTGCGATACGCCGCGGACTGACAGGTTCGCATTGACCCCGCCACCGGCAGTCGAATCCAGCAGAACACCCGGCACTGCGCGGGCGATGTCCTTGGAATCGACGATGTTCAACCGCTTCAGCGCCCCGTTATCGAGCGCCGTCACTGCCACGCCGACATCCTGCAAGTTCTGGCTGCGGCGTTGCGCCTGCACAACGATCTCACCAACACCGCCGCTGGGCTGGTCAACTGCTTGCGCACTGGCAAGCGACGGAAGCGCCAGCAGCGTAAATGCCAAAGCACCATGCGAGACGTGCCGCAAGACGCGGATTGAGTTTGCCTGTCCAGACTTCATCATGTGCCCTTTCAACCCCGAACCGCATGTGACTCTGCCGTAGAGACGCGGACATTCAGAAAGCTACATCTGCATGACATGCAATGCAAGACTGTAGGACATTAATGAAGACTTTTATGACTGACGTTTTCAGACTGGGACGAATTTGCACCGATTTTTCCGGTGCGCCCGGTGCAGCGGGCTGCAAATTTCCGGTCCATCCCGGAATTGCCGGCGTTCAAAAAATGCCATTTTTGTCGACATAAGTGGAACTCAATTGCCAATCAAAGATTGCCATTATAGGGGTCACGGCGAACTTCAGGGAATTATCCGGCAATGGTGGCAGCGCGGCGCACTCCTTCTCAGGTCGAGAAGAATGTTGAATTGGCCCAATCAGAAGACGATGCACTGCAGTCGGCCCCCGACCGTGCGGTGGATTTCATCACCGAAGGCATTCTTGAAGGCAGGATCGTACCTGGCCAGCGCCTGATAGAAAACGACCTTACCCGCCCGCTGGGGTTCAGCCGCGGTCCAGTCCGTGAGGCCTTTCGACGCCTTGATGCGCAAGGCGTACTGTCAAAGGCACTGAATCGCGGCGCATACGTCCGCATCCTTACGCGGCGCGAAGCGATGGATCTGGTGGAAGCGGTTGAGCCAATCGGCTGCCTGATCGCCACGCTGGCGGCAAACAAGATGGCCAACAGCACATCGCCCAAGGAACAGGCGCAGTTTGAGGCCGCACTTGTGCCCTATCAGGAGGGCAACGAAGTGTTGAGTGAATCGCCGTCCCAAAGGCGCAATTTCTACGACGTCCTCATGAGCATCGGCGGCAATACGCAGCTGCCTTCGATCCTGCCGGTCATGCGGATTCACATGCTGCGTTTGCAGATCAGATCCTACCTTGGCGTCAAGGACAGGAAAACACACATCTCCGAATACTCCGCCATCGCCAAGGCAGTGCTGGCTGGCGATGCCAAGAAGGCGGACAAGGCGATGCGGGTGCATCTGAAGGGCCAGTTCAACATGCTCGCAGAACTTCCCGACAGCGCTTTTCCAGACCATCGCGACAACTAGTGGTTTGATTTTGAAATTCGAACGCCGCCTAACCTCATAGGGTACCGAATGTCAGAATCGGACCACTAGGCACAGGCGCGGCGCTGGCGCGTTTCAGTATGGCGGCTCGCTCAGCGTCGCTCGCAGTTCGGACTTCAGTATCTTGCCGGTGCTGTTGCGCGGGAGATGATCCACGAACACAAAGGCTTTCGGGCGTTTGTAGCGCGCAAGATTATCGAGGCAGATCGCATCAAGCGCCGCTGCTGTTACACCCATGCCCGGCACCGCTACAATGAACGCGACGGGCACTTCCCCCCAATCGCCGTCAACTTTTCCGACAACCGCAACCTCATGGACACCGGGCAAGCGCAGCATCACCGATTCCAGTTCTGCGGGATAGATGTTGGAGCCGCCGCTTATGATGACGTCCTTGGACCGGTCCTTCAACGTCAGGAGACCACGCGCGTCCATCACGCCCATGTCTCCGGTGCGCAGCCAGCCATCGACGATTGCTTCGCGTGTGGCATCGGGGCGATTGAGATAGCCCTGCATCACGATGTCGCTGCGCACCGCGATTTCACCCGCTTCGCCGGACGCAACGGGCTGTCCTTCGGCGTCAAATATCGCGATTTCCACCCCCGTCCGGGCGATCCCCACCGATGTCAGTTCATCATCGCATGCAGCGTCAAGGTAGAGATGCTTGGGCATCATCGAGATCGTGCAGGGGCATTCGCCCTGACCATAGCCATTGGTAAACCGGGGACCGAACGTTGCCAGTGCATCGCGCACGTCCTGCGCCGTGAATGGTGCTGCTCCGCCGATGACCGTGCGGACGTTTTCTATGCGTGAACGGGCAACGCCGCCGTGTTCCACCACACGGCGCAGCATGGTTGGCGCAAGGAAGAAGGTGAGGCTTTCATTCCCATCGACAAGTGAAGCCAGTTCACCCGGATCGAAGCCCCCACTGGGCGGCAGGATCTGGTGTGAAGCCTTGGCGATATGCGGCAGCGCCAGCAAACCCGAGGCATGCGATTGCGGTGCCAGGTGCAACATCGCATCGCGCGAATCGAGCCGGTCAAAATCGCACAGATAGCTCCACGCCATCAGTTGCAGGTTGAGGTGCGAGAGCATCGCCCCCTTGGGCCGACCCGTTGTCCCGCTGGTGTAGAACACCCATGCCAGATCATCGCGGTCCGCCACTGCACACGTTACAGGATCACCGATGAGCCGCTGATATTCCGCATCATCGACGCATACGAAACGCCAGACACCGGGCATATCGTGGGATTGGCCGATGATCGCTTCCATCAGGTCGGCCGTGCAGAAGCAGACCTTGGCCGCGCTATCTTGCGCGATCCACGCAATCTCCTTTGGATGCAGCTTGGCATTGACCGGCACCGCAACAAGCCCTGCATGCCAGACCGCGAACAGCAGTTCGAAGTACTGGGGGCAATTGCTCATCGCCAGCAACACCCGGTCGCCGCTGGCAAGGCCGAGTTTCGCCTTCAATCCTGCGGCCAGACCTGCAGACCGTGCAGCCATCGTCGCATAGTCGGCATAGAGTTCATCGCCAATAGACACCGCTGGCCGATCGCCGAACGTGCGCGCGGCGTTCCGCAGGATCGATGCGATGTTCATGGCTGGCCTCTCTATCGTTGAATTTGGTCTACATTAGTGTAATACACTTTTTGATGACCTTCAATGGCGAGTCACCCGCATCATGAGGAATGCAATGACCACAACGCAGTTGGGCAAGGCCCCCACGGGGCAGTTTGTCACCACCGAGAATATCCGCAACCTCCGGGATTTTGGCGGCTATTCGCTAGCCGGAAACGGCACCATCGTGAGCGGTCGCCTGTTCCGGTCGGGCGATACTGCCGATGCCAGCGAAGCCGATCTGGTGATGCTGCAACAGATGGCGCCGCGCGTTCTGGCTGATCTTCGCGGCACCTCGGAGCGCGACAAGGCGCCCTGCCGCTGGCCGAAGGGGCTTGATGCGCGGCTGGTTGAACCCCACGGTGAATCGGCGCGTATGGCGTTCCATGAGGAAGCCGCCGCCGAAGTGACCGATGCCGCCACCATGCGTGAGCAGTTTGCCCGGCGGTACGAAGACCTGCCGTTCCGCCCCCACCTACAACAGGTCTATGGCGACTACCTGGATGCGCTGGCGCAGAGCAGCGGGGCATCGTTGGTGTTTTGCACAGCCGGGAAAGATCGCACCGGGTTTATTGTCGCCGTGCTGCAAACGTTGCTGGGTGCGCATCACGATGATGTGATGGACGAATACCTGCTTACAAATTCCGCCCCCGACCGGGACGCACAAGTTGAACGGCTGCGCCACCAGATCGAACACCGGTTCGGCAAGGGTCTGCCCGAGGACGCGATTCAGGTCGTCACGCGGGTCGACCCGATCTTCCTGTCGCGCGCGCTTGGTGCGGTTTGCAAACGCCACGGTTCGGTCGAGGCCTATGCTGCTGACGTGCTGCGCTGCCCGCCCGCCAAGGTAGAGGCGCTACGCCGCAATTTTGTGAAGTAAACTGCAGCAGTGCTGCCCCTCCCTGCCGCCCAGGTGCCGGCAGAGAGGGGATTGCTGCAAACCGTCAGGCCCGCAGCGAAATCGAGAGGTTTTCCGACTGCATCTGGATCGCTGGCAAGTTGGCAATCTTCAGCAGCTTTGCCGCCTGTTCCAGTTCGGGCGAGGACATGGTTGGATAGTCCCGCTTCAGGGGCCCGGCGGCGCGCATCTTTTCCAGATCCGTCTCGGGCAGGATCGCTCGTAGCAGCATTTCATCGTCGTCCGTCGTGCCGTATTTGCGATGCAGTTCGGCAAGCGATGGATGCTCGGGCGGATTGTCGCGCACGGTCTGCGCGCGTGGGCTGTTAAGGATGCGGTCAAGCACATCGCCCTCAATCGGCGCAGCGGTTTGGCCGTAATAGCCGAGCGCATATTCGATGATCTCGTCAGGAATGGTCTTGTAACGCTCACCGTTGACGAGGTTGAGGACCGCCTGAATGCCGACCAGTTGGCTGAACGGCGTGGCCATGCCGGGGTAGCCCAATTCACGGCGCACAACAGCGACTTCGGCCAGAACCTCATCGATCTTGCCCGACATGCCGTGGCGTTCCAGCTGGGCCTTCAGCGTGCCCATCATGCCGCCCGGAATCTGATGCTGGATGGACAGCACGTTGTATTCGCCATGCTGGTTCACAAGGAACCCGGCGCGTTTGCCAACCCGTTCCATATGCGTCGCGACCGGCTCGAACAGGTGCTTATCCAGGTTGTGGGTGTGGCCCAGAATCTCGAGATTGTTGACCATCAGTTCGGTGGACGGCACGGATGGACCGTTGGCCATCGGACGGCTGGCGGTGTGAACGATGCTGACGCCAAGTTCGATTGCGTCGAGATAGTTCTTGGCCGACATGCCAAGCAGGTTGTTGCCGTGGAATTCCAGGCGCTTGCCGTTGCTGTTGGCAAGGATCGCCGGGATCAGCGTGGTCATCCGCTCCTTGGTCAGGACGCCAGCAGTATCATACAGCAGCAGCGTATCGATGTCCGCGCAGGCCGACAGCTTCTTTGCCTTGTCGGCATAATACGCATCGTCGTGCACTGGTGAGAGCGTGTACATCAGAGACCCGGCGATCTCCGCGCCGAATTCCTTGGCAACCTTGGCAAGCCGCGTCATCTTGTCGATGTTGTACAACAGATCATAGACCCACATGCTGCCGACACCGTGCACGCAATTGCGGCGCATCCACGTGTCCATCAGCGCATCGGGCGATGTCCGGAACGTGGCCATCGCGTTGGACCGCATGCCGCTGCGGATGCGGGTGCGGGGCATCTGTTCCAGCACGGCATCCATCCCCGCCCACGGATTTTCCTGGCAGTAGCGGACCATGACCTCGAAATAGTTGGAGCCGCCAAATTCGATGCGGCGGAACCCGGTGCGGTCCAGCGTCGAGGCGATGGGGATAGCCATGCCGGCCTGCATCCGCATGCCCCACAGGCTCTGCTGTCCATCGCGGAACGTCTCGTCGACGAATTCGATGTGCGCCATGACTATTCGGACCTCTCTGTCTGGAAAGCGGGAAGGAGCGTGTCTTCCAGCCATTTTGTGCTGACGGCATTCGCGCGGTAATCGGGATGATCGACAATCGCCTGCAGCAGCGGAATATTGGTGGCGATCCCTTCGACCTTGAAGCGCCGCAGCGCATCGGAAAGGCGCGCGACGGCCTGTGCGCGGTCGGCGCCGGTCACGATCAGCTTGGCCACCATGCTGTCGTAGAACGGCGGCACCACCGAGCCTTCCTGCACTGCGGAATCGACGCGGACGCCGGGGCCGGTCGCAGGCACCCAGCGGGTGATCCTGCCCGGACATGGCATGAAGTTGCGGTCTGGGTCTTCGGCCAGAATGCGCGCTTCAATGGCATGACCTGCCAGCGCGATGTCATCCTGCCGGGGCAAGGTCGCCGTGCCCAGCGCAAGGCCGAGTTGCAGCTTGATCAGGTCATGCGACGAGATCTGTTCCGATACCGGATGCTCCACCTGGATCCGGGCGTTCACTTCCATGAAGTAGAACTTCTGCCGGACCTCATCGTAAAGGAATTCGACTGTGCCGGCATTGCGGTAGTTGATCGACGCCAGCAGATCGACGGCCGCAGCGCGCAGACCCGCGCGCAGGTCATCTGTAAGGATGCTCGCGGGCGCTTCCTCGATCATCTTCTGGTAGCGGCGCTGGATGGAACAGTCGCGCTCGCCGAAATGGCTGACCCGCCCCTCGCCATCGCCAAACAGTTGCACTTCAAGATGGCGCGCGCGCTCGACATAGGCTTCGAGGTAGAGCGTGTCGTCGCCAAAGGCTTCGCGGGCGGTAGTCGAGGCCTGATCGAATGCCCGCCGCAGTTCATCCGCATCGCGTGCCACGATCATGCCCCGCCCGCCGCCGCCGGCAGATGCCTTGGTGATGACCGGATAGCCAATGCCCTGCGCAACCTCCAGCGCATGTTCGACCGACAGCAGCTTGCCGCTGCCCGGCGTCAATGGCACTTTTGCCGCGTCCGCCACCGCCTTGGCTGAGATCTTGTCGCCAACGGCGCGCACGGTTTCTGCGCGTGGGCCAATGAACGTCAGGCCTTCGGCAGCGCAGAGTTCGGCAAAGTCCGGACGTTCGGACAGGAAGCCGTAGCCGGGATGCAGCAGAGTGCAGCCCGTCGCCACCGCAGCATGAACCACAAGGTCCATGTTGAGATAGGAATCGCGCGACGGCGCTGGCCCCAGCACCACCGCCCGGCCCGCTTCGCGCGCAGCCGGACTGTCACGATCCGCAGCCGATACGCCCAGCACCGTCTCAATGCCGAGCGCGTGGGCTGCGCGGATCACGCGAAGCGCAATCTCGCCGCGATTTGCAACAAACAGCCGGGGCTGGTTGGGGCTGAGATCAGCCATTGGGATCAATGACGAAAAGCGGCTGATCGTATTCGACCATCACGCCATCTTCCACCAGGATCTTGACCACTTTGCCTTTCACCCCCGCCCGCAGCGTGGTGAACAGCTTCATGACTTCGATCAGGCACAGTTCGGTGTCCGCATCGACAGCTTCACCGATCTGCGTAAACGCTGCGGCACCCGGTTTGGGAGAGCGATAGAACGTGCCCAGCGACGGCGCATTGACGATGACGTGCCCCTCCGCAACAATTGGGCCGGATACCGGCGCGCCAGGCAGCGGCACTGCCGCCGTTTGCGCGGGCAATTGCCGGGCGGCAGGCAACGACGAGACCGTAGTTGCAGCAGCAGCACCCACCCACGCTGGAGAAGTGCCCGCATCCTTGCTTAGAAAAAGCCGTGATCCGTGAAATTCAAGCTCAAGCGTGCGCCAATGGCTCGCGTTGAATTGCTCGACGAGTGCCTGAAGATCGTCGGAAGGCAATGCCGGTGATTTGCCTTTGTCAGTCAACGTCCTGTCCCTCTTCTGCCACTTGCCGCGCCCAGCCCTCACGACCAGCCGCTCAATTCACACGAGATCGCCGCCAAACAAGGCCGGGCGACGCGTCGCGATGAGCGCCATTTTTCGCTTAAGTCCCGCCACGAGTCAAGTTCTAGTCAGCAAAAACGTAGGACATTTTTGGTGACCAAAAATGTGCCGACAAGCACCGCCAACGATTTTGGCACGCCATGGTGGGTGGTGTTAGCGTAGTTGACGGAGGGCCATCCCCAAGATGGCTGCCATGTGTTGAGTATCCCACAATGGAGCATACTCTACCTGTTGGAACGGCTGGTGGTTTAGCCAGTCGTTGGACGCGTTCACATGTCGGTCGCCCAACTGGCATTGCTGTTGAGCCGCAAACTCATTCTTGCTGGCATCGCGTACCCCGACTTTGCACGAACTAAGGACGGCTGGAAAGTTGGGGCGTGGACTGGTGGAGGTTGCTGGGCGCTTTGGTATGGTTTTGGCGCGCTGGCTTATCTTGCAGGCATGTGGACGGCGCTTGGCTGGATCGGGCTGCCAGGGTCGAGACTCAATCACAGCCAGACGGCGACCGCTGCTGCGAGGCTTATGGCTGATAGGAAGTTTCTGGCGAGTTTGTCGTAGCCGGTAGCAATGCGGCGGAAGTCCTTGAGGCGGCAGAACATGGCCTCGCCCCGCCAACGATCTTTGTAGCGTCGTTCGTCATACTGAATAGGGCGCTTGCGGTTGCGTCGGCCGGGGATGACAGGGATAGTGCCCTGTTCGCGCAAGGCAGCCCTGATGCGGTTTGCGTCGTAGCCTCGGCCGGCGATCACCCGCTTCATTCCGACGGTTTCGCCGATCAGCAGGCCCACGCCTTTCACGTCCGACGTGTTGCCCGGTGTCAGGACGAGGCGATGCCGCCATCTATACCCTGCGCAACATGATCGAGCGCTGCTCAAACAAGCTCAAGAATGCCCGAAGACTGGCAACCCGCTGCGACAAAACCGCCGACACCTACTTCGGCTTCATCCACATCGTCTCAATCCGACTGTGGCCCCACCAATTTGTCAACGCTTCCTAGGCTCATCGCCGGGCGATCAGATCCAAGGCTCCAGCGGTGTCGATCACGTTGCCGATCTTGGCCTGAATATCAAACAGGTTCGCTTCATGCGGGCGAATGTCGCGATCGGCGCTGGCATCACTGACCACCAGCGGGATAAAGCCGTGGCAAAGGGCGTCCAATGCCGTTGCCCGCACACAACCCGAGGTGGAATAGCCGCAGATGATCGCGGTATCGACGCCCTGCGCAACAAGCATTGATGCCAGTGACGTGCCAAAAAAGGCTGACGGGTAATGCTTTGTCACCACCACATCCCCTGCCCCCGGCTCTAAGCCAGTCGCAAACGCACCAAGCGGCGAGCCTTTGAAGAAGTTTCGCAGCGCCGGAACCTTGCGAAAGAACTGCCCGCCTTCCGCGCCTTGCGGTCCGTATTCCACATTGGTCAAGATCACCGGGATTCCAGCTGCGTTGGCTGCAGCTTTAAGCGTTACCGCATTTTCCAGCGCGGCCTCTCCCATTGCATAAAGTGGCGATTGCGGGTCGACATAGGCCCGAACCATATCGACCAAAATCAGCACAGGCTTGTTGCCTGCCTGCAACGCCCCGCCAAAGCCGGCAGCGTGGTAATCGGTATCAAGCGCGGGATCGCTATTAGCAGCCATAGTGTTTCGTTGCTTCCTGCAAGGCGCGGGCGCCGGTCAATGCGTTCATGTCGGAAAGGTCGCTGATCGTCCTTTCCAGCGCCTCGGTCGATTGGTCGCGGCGCAGTGTGTCCAACCAGCCATCCGCGCCTGCAACGAAACCGTGCATCAGCAGCAGCGGATGCAGCGCCACGGCGAACCCCGCGGCTTCCAGCTCGCGGCCCGACCGAGTAGGCGAAACGCCGCCCTCTACAAGATTATGCACCAGCGGCACGCGATCCGCGAAGCGATCAGCCACGCGGTGCAGTTCTGCCGTGGTTCGTGGCCCTTCGACGAACACCAGGTCAGCCCCTTCTTCCAGAAAGGCCTCGGCCCGATCCAGCGCTGCATCGACCCCTTCGATCGCCAACGCATCGGTACGTGCTGCGATCAGCGCATGGTCGCGCGCATCCAGCGCCGCCCGAATGCGCCCTTGCGCTGCTGCCAACGGGACGACGGCTTTGCCCGCCATGTGGCCACAGCGCTTGGGAAAGGTCTGGTCTTCGATTTGGATGGCGCTGGCTCCTGCACGCTCCACCCCGCGCACGAAGCGCTGGAGTGTCAACGCATTACCATAGCCGGTGTCACCGTCCACAATCAGCGGCAGGTCGGTGCGATCCCGCAATAACGCAACGGTGTCGATCACTTCCGGTCCGGTCAGCAAGCCCACATCAGGCCGCCCCAGCCGCGCCATTGACATCACCCCGCCAGAGACAAACGCCGCCTCGAACCCTGCATTCTCGATCAGCAGCACAGACAATCCGTCCCAGCACCCGGGTACGCTGAGCAGCCCGAGTTCGGCCCTTGCCGCAAGCCGTTGTGCCAACCGCCTGACATGGCCCAGTGCGCTGGTAGCCAAAGTCACCCCGTCTGGCCCGGAATGTGGCTTTCATGATTGGCGAGATACCATTCTGCAATTTCTTCGCGCCTTGCCCACCATATGCCCGGCAGAGATTTGGCATGTTCGATGAATTCGCGCAGCGCGCGGACCCGATGTGCGCGTCCTGAGACATGCGGGTGAATGCCCACATTCATGATGCGCCCGGTCTTCGCACCTTCGGCATAAAGCACGTCGAGTTCCTCGATCAGAGCATCACGAAACTGGTCGGTGGTGAAGTTCTTGCGGGTGATGAACGTAAAGTCGTTTATCTCGTTGGAATAGGGCACTGAAACGATGGGGCCAGACGGCGTGCGAAGTAGGAAAGGCTGATCGTCGTTCATGATATCGCAGTAAAAAGTGCACCCCTGCTCGGCGAGAATATCGGCAGTCTGCATCGTGCCGCGCAGCGAAGATGAGAGCCAGCCTTTGGCTTTGCGCCCGGTGAATTTCTCATAATGCGCCAAACTGCGCATCACGACATCGCGCTCCTTTTCGGGGCTGTGCGCGAAGCTTGAGAGCAGCTCGCCCTGTTCCCAATTGTGCGCCAGCAGTTCCCAGCCCCGTTCCAATACCGCGTCGGTCATCGCCTTGCGCCGCTCGAAGGTCACCGCATTGGTCGTGCACGATGCCGCCACGCCCAATTCGTCGAACAATTCGAACAAACGCCAAATGCCAACGCGCTGGCCATATTCACGCCAAGTGAAATTGGGAAAATCCGGGGTGTTGCCAGGCAGCACATCAGGCAAGATCGCAGGGCCGCCCGCATAATAGGGCTTGTCGGTGTCCTTGGTCAGATCCCAGGTTTCAAGATTGAAGGTAAGGATCAGCGCAACCCGCGCGCCGTTAGGCCATTTGAGCGGATGGCGCTGCGGCATCGGGACGTAATCATATTCCATTCTTAATCTCCGTGGGGTGCTGGCGCTGATATGCCGACCTTCTCGTGGCGGACTGTGCAGAAGCGACACCGGATGCAAAGCCCACGTCGTAGCTGTTCGCCAGACGATCAGGCGTCGGTCACGAAAACGTCATTGCTCCCGGCTTCGATAGTAGTGCCGATTGTCGCCGCGCAGGCTTTCAACCGGGGCAGAAGCTGGCGGATCGCTTCGTTCATCTCGATGCTCGATGAAAAGAACGCCAGCGTCAGCGTCCCCACGATGCCCCCCCCCTTCAACAACGGCACCGCGATTGACGACGTCTTGCCCGGGTTGCGGGTAAAACGATTATAGCCTCGCGCGGCATGGCCCGACCGGCGCACGGTTTCCAGCAAGCCACCATCGCGCACCAATTCCAGCATGTGGCGGGTGTCATCCTCCTCAAACAGGCGGATATGCTCAAGTATTATCTCACGCTCCTGATCGGAACAATAGGCCAGATGTACCAGACCTGCTCCGCAGGCAAGCATCGGCATGGTAAAGCCGGGGTGATAATGATTGAATGTCAGCGACGTCAGCCCGTGCGTTGAATCACGCAGTACCATCGTGCTGCCGACATGCGTGCACAGCGAAAGCGGCCAGCCAACTTCACGGGTCAGCGCCGCCATATAGGGGCGGGCCACGCGGATGAGTTCTCCGTCGCCTTGGAAGCCGTGCGACAGCGTCTGCACCAGTGCCGTCGGGCGGTAGTGCTTGCGATCAGGCTCGCGCTCGATCAGCCCTTCGTGGATCAGTGTCTGCACGATCCGGCAGGCCGTGGGATAAGGAACGCAAGACCCTTTGGCGATATTCGTCATGGTCAGCGAGCCGCTGCGATTGATGGCTTGCAACACAGCAATTGCGCGAGAAATCGCCCGGATCGGAATGCCGCGATCAGGATCGCGCAGCGTGTCATCGTCATCCGTTCGCTGTTCGAACAACGGTATGATTGCGTTCGTCACCATCGCTCACCTCCGCTAGCCGGACCTAGTGCCCGAATCGGAGGCTAAACCATCTGTCAATTTGTTTCAACATTAATACAAATGGCGAGCAGGGCCTCGGGCAGCGCGCCACACTTCCAAGCATCGCGCATGAGCAGCACAATCGTAGCGACATCCACGTCACAGTACCGGCGCGGTGGGCCGGCCTTTCGACCGCCCTCACCTGCAGATCGGCGCTATTTCACCCGCAGCGCCGTCAACACATTGTCGATCAGCAACTGACGCCGCGCAGTAAGGCGCGCCTGCATAGGCTCATCCGGTTCCATTGCGTCGAGTGCGCTCACATCAATGCCGTTGCGGGTCAGCAATGCTTCCAGCATCAGCTGCCGGTCTGTCAGCACCCAAATCTCGCGCGTTAGTGCCAGCAAGGCTTCGGCGACATCATCGATGCGCGTGGGGGGCAATATCTGGCGATGCGGCGTGGTATCGCGTCCGGTGTTCACAGGATCACTCACAGCGGTTTTCTTCCATAGATGATATAGGGGTCGCGGCCCGGGTTGGGTTGCCAACCGCGCACGTCGACGAAACCTGCCGCGCGGGCCAAGGGTTCCATGTCCAGTGCTGCGGTTGCGCGCCAGAATGGTTCGCCACCCCAACGCGCCGCCCAGTCAAATCGCCATGCGGTCAGCCGGTCCAGACTTTGCGTCCGGGCCACGTCGGCCATGATCATGTCTCCGCCCGGCTCGAGCACGCGCCACGCCTCGGCAAAGACGGCCTCGATTGCCTTGACCGGCATTTCGTGGTGAATCGCATAAGCGGTAACAAGGTCAAACGAAGCATCGGCGAACATCGCCATATCTTCGCCGACACCAGTGTGCAGTTCCCAGGCCAGCCCCTGCTCATTGGCGACCCGCTGAGCCTGCTCCAACATCCGCAGCGACGGATCGATCCCCACCAGCTTCGCGTCCGGAAATACTTCGGCTATCGCCAGACTGTGATGGCCCGAAGACGCCCCGATTTCCAGAATATGGCGATAATCATCACGCGGCAATTCGTGCAGCAGCGCGCGGCGATTGCCATAGATATCGCCGGGATAAATCTTTGAAACATACTTCTTGTGAACCAGTTCGCCGTGGACGAAACCGTTATACTCGCCAGCGTCCCACCCGCCGCGCGTGCGGTGAAACCACACTTGGGACCAGTATTGTGGCGCTACGAAATCGTGGCTGGTCAATGTTGTCGGGCCTTCACGCAAACCTTCCAGCGCGGGGACAAGCACCTCGGCCACTTCGGCAAAGGCTTGTTCCGCCGCGTGGCCATGTTGTTTGGCGCACCATTCCCCCAGCAAAGCGCGAGCCTGATAGACAGGCGAATCAGCCAGTGCCGCGTCGATCACGCGATGGCGTTCTTCCATGCTTTCTGGCAGCCCGCCAGATCCCAGCCCCGCCGCGACCAGTTCAGCCTCGACCTTTTGCTGCAGTTGCCCGGCAGCAAGCCGTGCCGTCACTTCGAAATCCATCAGCGCGCGCCCGCGCTGGGCCAACTGAAACTGCACCAGGCATCTCCTCTTGCTTCGCGATAGTTATGCCACCAACCAGCCAGCAGGCCCAGCGCAGCGCGTTCGATAGTCGCCCAGCGAACATTGTTGACCAATGACTTGGCTCGTGCCGGGAACGTGGCAGTGAAGGCAGCTTGGGATCGCATAGGGCGGGAGCGCATAGGCGCACCGGCGATTCAGGGAGTTATCGAATGAAGAATCTCTGGTTAGCCAGCACAGTTCTCGGTTCTCTTGCATGGGCACTTCCTGCCCAGGCGCAAGACAGCGCGACGGTCGGTGAAGTTTCCGCCGAAAGCGGCAACGACAGCGACGGCACGATCGTCGTTACGGCTCGCAAGCGCGAGGAAACACTCCAGTCGGTTCCGGCAGCGGTAACTGCTGCCTCGCAGCAGACGCTGACTCGCGCTGGGGCATCCAATCTGGCCGACGTCGCCCGGCTGACGCCCGGCCTCACTTTCAACGCGGGCAATGCAGGCGGTTTGGCCGCCCCGTCGCTGCGCGGCGTGACCAACATCACCACCACTACATTCGATAACAATGTCGGCGTATTCCTTGACGGGGTCTATCTCTCCGCCAAGTCGAACCTTGATATTGACTTGTTCAACCTGGCCCGCGTCGAAGTGATCAAGGGCCCGCAAAGCGCGCTCTATGGCAACAACGCTTTTGCCGGCGCGATCAACTATGTCCTCGAAAAACCTTCCGAAACACTGTCCGGTCGCGTTCGTGCCAGCAGCGGCGGCGATGGCTTCGCCGAAGTTGCCGGCAAGATTTCAGTCCCGTTGGGCGACACACTGAGCGCGCTGCTGGTCGGTTCATATTCCACATATGGCGGCACCGTTCGCAATGTCTCGGGCGGCAAACTGGGCGGCTGGGACCACAAGATTTCGGGCGCGGCGACGCTCAACTTCCACCCCGGCGGCGGGTTCGAAGCTTCAGCGTTCTATTACCATTACGAGGACGAGTTGGATGGCGGCGCGAACTACATGTTTACCAACGACTGTGGTGGCACCACCACCAACAGCAACAACCGAGGCGGCAGCAATCGCCGCTTTCGCTGCGGTGACCTGACAGCACCGGCTTCGGTGAACGTCGATCCAGCCTCTGTTTCACGCCGCAAGACCGATCTGGCGATTGGCCGCGTTGCCTATGATTTTGGCCCGATGGCACTGCGCTATACCGGCAGCTATGCCAAATACAGCACCTATGCATTGCAGGACCAGCACCTGAACAGCCTTGGCGGCCTGCCGTCGACCTCGCGCCGTTTCACCCAGCCCTTCGTCGGCCCGGTGCGCGAATGGAGCCAGGAACTGCGCGCAGAATCTTACGGCAACAGCTTCTTCGATTGGGCTGTTGGTGGCTATTATTACGATCGCCAAGCGTCGCAGATCACCGTCGTTGGAATTGGCCCCAACCAGACGCCCAAATCGCTCGATCAGGAAAACATCGAATTTGCCAAGATGAAATCGGTCTTCGCGCTTGGCAGCTTCAAGCTTACGTCCGCGCTGGAAATCGAAGCGCAAGGCCGCTGGACTTGGGAAGACAAGCGCGCTCAGTTGACCAACCGCCTGACCGGGCTGGTTCTCAAACCTGAAGCCAGCTTCTCCTATGGCACGTACCGGGTAACCGCCAACTACAAAGCGACTGAAACCAATTTGCTTTATGCGGTGATTGCCAGCGGCACCAAATCTGGCGGGTTCAACAACACAGCGGTCGTGATCGAACAATCGTTTGGGCCAGAAAAGAACACCACTTACGAAATCGGTTCGAAGAACACGTTCTTTGACGGCAGTGCAGTGCTCAATCTTTCAGCGTTTTACGTAGACTGGAAAAATCTCCAGCTCTCGGTCCCCTCGGCTGTTGCCGGACAGACCAACCCGGTCACCAACATCGGCTCGGCCTCGGTCAAGGGCTTTGAAGCCTCGGTCGCGCTCAAGCCATTCTCCGGGCTCGATCTTTCGGGTGGCTATGCTTACGCCGATGCCAAGTGGGACAAGGGAACCATCGACTTCAGCGGCGCGCGCATCTGCCCGACAGCAGCGGTTTGCGGCCTTACGCAGGCCGGAATCGGGATTGACGTCGGTGGCTTCCAGATCCCGCGCACGTCGAAGCACCAGATTAGTGGTGCGGCGACTTACACCTTCGCAGTGGGCGATGCGGAAATCTATCTGCGCGGCGATGTGTCATACCGTTCACACCAGCCGACCAACGCGCTCGCGCTTCAATATACCGAACCACAAACACTGGTGAATACCCGGATCGGTTTCTTGATCGACAAGTTCGAATTCGCGCTGTTCGCGCGGAACCTGTTCAACAAGTACTATATCGTGTCGTCTATCAACGAGCCAGAATTTGTACCAGCAACGACCTTTACGACCGGGTTCGTTGGCAACGGGCGGCTTGTCGGTGCGTCGGTCGAGCTCCGGTTCTGATCGGCCAACAGTCATGACTGCGGCATGGCGCGCGGCGAGGCGCACCCGTCTTACACGGGTGTCCCTCCCCCTCGTCGCGCTCATGTTCGCAGCGCCGGCACAAGGGGTGGATAAGGCATCGCCAGTATCCGCCCCGCCGGACTATGCCCAAAGCGATGCTTGGGCCGTCAACGAAAGCGGCGGACCGAACCGCATCGCTGACGTATTCTATATCCACCCCACCACATTCCTGTCGCAGGAATGGAACCAGTCACTGGCAGATGCCGCGGCGCAGACCTGGACTCGCGTCAGTGTGGTGGACCGCCAGCTCAGCGCATTTTCCGACTGCTGCCGCCGCATCATGCCGTGGTATCGGCAGGCGTCCACCCGCGCGTTTGCCGAGCGCGACGGGCGCGGCGCGGCAGCCTATGACCTTGCCTATGGCGATGTCCGTGCTGCGTTTCGCCACTACCTTGCCAATAGCAATCATGGCCGCCCGTTCATTCTGGCCGGACACAGCCAAGGCGCGCTGCTGGGCCTACGCCTGCTGCAAGACGAGATTGCCTCGACGCCCGCTGCCCGCCGCCTTGTGGTGGCCTATCTTCCCGGCATCGGCATTCCGGCAGGCGCGCTGCCCGCCAGTATCCCTGTTTGCAGGCACCCGGCCCAAACCCGCTGCGCCATAAGCTGGAACAGTTTTACCCCGCACGCCGAGACAAGCGCTTGGGCGGAGCGGGCGCAACGTGACTATGGTTTGCCTGGCCGCGATCGCCACATCATCTGCATCAACCCGCTGACCTTCAGGGCATCGCAGCCTGCTGCTGCCGCTTCTGCAGCAAAAGGCTGGTTGCCTGTTGCTGCGCGCGATGCACAACCGCTGCCAATTGCCATCGGTGCTGTGTCGGCATCGTGCAAAAACGGCGTCCTGCGTGTGACCACCACCTCTCCCGCACCAGCACCGATACCCGGAGGTATCCTGCACATGCATGACATTGCGCTATTCTGGGGCGATATCGCCACAAATCCCCGCCTGCGCGTCCGCGCCTTTCATGGCGCACGGCGATGAGCCCGCGCTTCCGGTCCTCGCGTCGTGATGTGCTGGCCATCGCCAGCGTGGCCGTGGCGGCATTGCCGATGACCGTCGCGGCAAAACCGGTTGCCCGCGCTGCGTCCGGCACGCCGCCCTACCCGTGGACCGATCGCGGCACCATTGCCCGTGCGGGCGGAGTGCTGGCGTGGCAGGCGATGGGTCCGGCGGATGCTCCGACCGTCGTGTTGCTGCACAAACTCGGCGGGTGGATCGCCGACTGGCTCGCCCTTGCCCCGCTGTTGGCCAATCGTCACCGCGTCATCGCCTTTGACTTGCCGGGCCACGGCGATTCCCGCTGGGCAGGACCGCCACCCTTCGTCCAGTCAGTCGATGAAACCGCCGCGCTGGTGCTGGCCGGTTTGAGCGAGTTGGGGGTCGAGCAATTTTCCGTTGCGGGCAATTCGCTGGGTGGGATCATCGGCATAACCATGGCGGATCGCTGGCCCGCCCGCGTCGAACGGCTGATGCTGCTTAGCGTCAGCCTGTTCGCCGGGCAAAACCGCGACGCACTGGCCGAAGTGGAGCGCAAGCGCGACCCGGCCGTCTACACCGCCGACTGGCGCCCTTTGCCGCGCACTGCGGCGCAAGTATCGCGGTTCGGTTCGCTGAATCCGGCGGTGGAGGCCGAGCAGAATGCCAGCCGCGCCCGCGCCGATTACTGGGTCCGCCCCAGCGAGCGCGGCGTCGCGCTTAACGACACCGAAGCAGCACTTGCCCGCACGCGCCAGCCCTTGCTGCTCGTCTACGCCGACCGGGGCCACTACACCCGATATGCCGAAGTGGGACGCAAGTGCCGGCCCGACGCCACGCTGGTCACCATCCCCGGCGCAGGTTCATTCGTGCATCAGGAAAAACCCGCCGAGACAGCCGCCGCTATGCGCAGCTTTCTCGCCCAACGTGGCTGACCAGATCGCACCGCCAGCCCGGTTATCGTCAGGCGAACAGCGGCGAACCTCGCTCTCGCAGGCGCAAGCGCGGCGTTGCATGAAAGGGGGCAAGGACACCAAGCCATCAAGGGATCAGGGTCATGACGAGCATTCTTCGAACGAAGCCGGATCGGCGCGGCTATCGGTGCAAATTCGGCGTATTGGGGCCATCAACCAACACTACTGTCCAGCCCGATTTTGATGACATGCGGCCCATGGGTGTCACCAATCATTACAGCCGCATCGTTGTCAGCAACGCGCAGGCAGTGTCAGACGAAACGTTCATGGCCGGGACAATGGAAATCGACGCCAACACCCTAGGTGCGGTTACCGGAGTGCTCTCAGCAGAGCCGGACTATCTCGTCATGGGCATGTCAGCGGTCACATTCTACGGCGGTGCCGAGGGCGGCAGGCGCTGGCGCGAACAGGTGGAAAGCCATGCCGGTCTGAAAGTGTCGACCGGGGCCGAAGCTGTCGTTGCCGCGCTCAACGCCTATGGCAACATCCGCCGCGTCGCAGTGCTTTCACCCTACTGGCCCAGCGCCAATACGCAGGTCCGTCACTTCCTGGCCGACAATGGCTATGAAACCGTGCGCGACCTGCCGCTGCGCTGCGCATCGTGGACCCAGATCGCCCAAGTTCCCGATGACCGCCTGCGCGCAGCCCTGCGCGAACTTGACGGCGACGACGTCGAAGCGATCGTCCAAGTCGGCACCAACCTGTCATTCATACAGTTCGCCGCAGCGGCAGAACTGGTGCTGGGAAAGCCCGTCATCGCAATTAATACCGCTACTTATTGGCACGCACTGCGCGCCAACGGGATCGAACAGCAGATGGACGGCTTCGGTCGCTTACTCTCCGAATATTGATCAGACTTTTCAAAACAGGACTATTTAGATGCAGACCCGCAGAACCCAAGTGGTTGTCGCCGGTGCCGGGCCGGTAGGCAGCGTTGCCGCCACATACCTGTCGCGCCAAGGAATTGACGTGATCCTTGCCGAATCCGCGATGGATTCGGCGCAGGATCTGCGCGCATCCACCTTCCATCCGCCGACGCTGGAAATGCTGGCAACGCTGGGCGTGACCGAACGGCTGATCGAGACGGGGCTGAAGGCGCCGGTCTATCACTGGCGGGATCGCCGCAGCGGCGAAATTCTGTCTTTTGATCTGACCGAGATTGCTGACGTCACCGCCTATCCGTTCCGCGTTCAATGCGAACAGTACCACTTGTCGCGCATGCTAGCGGATACGCTTGAGGCCGAAGAAAACACGCAAGTCCGTTTTGGCCACCGCGTGGTCTACTTCGAACAGGACGATACGGGCGTCGATGTCTATCTTGAACATGCGACCGGTATCGAAAAGGTGCGCGCGGATTATCTGATTGGGGCCGACGGGGCCAATTCGATCGTGCGCAAATGGCTCAATGTCGAATTTGATGGCTTCACGTATCCGGAACGGTTCCTGACGCTTAGCACGGCCTGGCCGATCGAAGACGCGCTGCCCGGCCTTGCCAAAGTGAATTACGTTTCCGATCCAGACGAATGGCAGGTGCTACTGCGCGTTCCCAGCCTGTGGCGCGTACTGGTGCCCGCCCCTGAGGAGAGTGAAGCCTATCTCCTCTCGGACGAAAAAAAGAACGCAGTGTTTGACGGCATTATGGGAGATGGCGCCGCTGTCACCACGGGCCACCGCACGATTTACCGGGTCCACCAGCGCGTCGCCAAGCGCTTCCACAAAGGGCGTGTCCTGCTGGTCGGCGATGCTGCGCACCTCAACAATCCGCTTGGCGGCTTTGGCATGAACAGCGGCATCCATGATGCGTTCAACGCCTGCGAAAAGCTGTCCGCCATCATCAACGATGGTGCCAGCGCAGATCTGCTCGATCTCTATGATCGCCAGCGCCGCACGGTGACGTTCGATTTCACCCAGCGCCAGACAATCGAAAACATGGAAATCATGCGCGGCGGTCAGGATGAAGCCCATGAGCGCCGCCGCGATGCTTTGCGCATATTGGCCAGTGACCCAGAAAAGCGCCGCAGCTACCTCCTGCGTCAGGCCATGTACGACAGTATCGGACAAGCGGCTGCCATCAGCTGACGCGGCATCGCCGGCAAGTGTCAGCGATAGACTGAAAGCATGTTGCGCGGAGGGATTTTCGCCCTCCGCGCAATGATGCGTTCTTCGGTCAGCCATTGCAGCACCGCACCGTTCGGCTGCCGTGCTACCAGTTCACGCACAATCCAGTCGGCAATGGCTTGCGGCCGGTCCGCGACTAGAGCGTGATGATATGTTCGCGAAAGAAGCTCTCGGTCAGTCCCCCCGGACTGAACGCACCCACAGCATAAAGCTCATCCGCAGCTTCCTGCGCGAGCGCTCTGGCATAAACATCAGCGCCGCCCAGTTGGTGGCATATCCGTTCATGCGCGGCATCGGGACGAAATCATGCCCCGCCCCCAGCATGTTCCAGCCC